>Ga0209777_10000662_pt1 | contig 54754 bp, 47 predicted proteins | sample FrelakmetHBP12HB_FD_187147 | JGI IMG/M metagenome (GOLD analysis project Ga0209777, IMG submission 187147) | Freshwater lake sediment microbial communities from the University of Notre Dame, USA, for methane emissions studies -HBP12 HB (SPAdes)... | ecosystem: Environmental > Aquatic >...
CCGATCCACCATTCGGCGTACGGGGCGCAGGGGGTGATCCTCGCGGATCCTCCGCTCCAAAGGGATGTAGCTCCACATTGCACCCTGACGCTTCTCGTCGCCTCGCACGGCAGCCCTCCTTGGTACGGATCGGTGGGGGAAGGACGTCTGCCGTCTTTTTATCATGTTCACCACAGAATCAAAGAGCTTTTCAGCACCCTGCTAGACGCTAGAGCGGACGTCAAGAACGACGACGAGCCCCCCGGCCGGTGTTTTTCAGGGCTTCCCTGCGGCTGAGGGGGCTCAGTCTATCCCCCTGGCTCTCTACGAAGCGCACGACCTCGGCGGGATCGGTCCAGGCATACTGTCGCAATGCCCACCCTATCGCCTTGCGGATGAAGATCTCGCGCTCGTCGATCGTAGAAGCGATGCATGCGTAGAGCAGATCCAGGTCCGTCTCCTCCTTGAAGCCGAGCTGGCAGAGGATCGCCGAACGGCGCTTCCAGAGGTCGCGCGAGCGGGCCCAGACGAGCATCCGCCGCTTCATCTCCGCCGGATGCCGGCGCAGAAGCCCGCCCAGGAGGCTCGAGGCGATCCCGTCGACGTAGTCCCACCAGGCGCCGGTCGTGATCATCTCCTCGAGCATCGGGAGGGCTTTCAGCGTGCGGAACTCCTCGTAATCCTTGTACGACACGAGCCCGATCGCCGCGTAGCGTTCCTCGCGGAAGCGGGCGTTCCGCCACAGATCGAGCACGACTGTGCGCCACTCGGCAAAACCTTCGAGCGGGTGCCCTGCGAAGATTTCGCGCGTGATCCGCCGCAGCGGGCCGGCCATCACTCCCCGGTACGGCATCTCGGATTTCATGTAGGCCCGCATCGGTCCGGCCTTGGCCGCGTCGGCGTTCCGGGCAAGCTCCAGCCGAATCGCACGGACCAGAGGATGGGTCGTCACGAGGCCATCATGTCGCGTGAACGAAGCCGGCGCAACCAGCCCGCCTCAACTTCGTAATCGACACCATTCGGAAAGGGTTGAACGTCTCGAAGCGGAGGCTGTAGTCTCCGCGCGTGGAAAGGGGGGCACGATGGATCATCGGTCGCACTCTCTTCTTCTCGTTCCTCTCCTGTTGCTGACCGCACTTGTCGCATTCCAGGACCCTGCAACGGCCGCCGGGGCGTTTGATCGCGAGGCCCGGCTTGAGGCGTCGGGAGATTACGACGGGGCGCTTCGCGAGTACGCAGCGTTCCTCACGCGCTCCCCAAACGACCGTTTGGCGCCGGTTGCCGCGCTCGCCTCCGCGAACATCGAGATCCGCGTGCGGCGAGACTCGATCGCCGGCGCGACCTGGTGCGAGCGGATCCTACGGGACTATCCCAGGACCCCATGGGCGTCGATGGCCGCCCGACAGAAGGGCGCGATCTTTGAAGCGCGACGGGACTGGCGCCCGGCCGCCGAGGAGTACGAGATCGCGGCGTCTGCCGCCCAGGCCGTCCCTGACAGCGATCATGTCCTCCCCGAAAGTTGGGCGGGGGACCTCACGATCGCCGTTGCGGACTGCTACTACAGGGCGGGCGATCCGGCCCGGGTCATCCAGACCTATCGGAAGATCCTCGACGCGGACTCTCCCGCCGCGCTCGCGGCGACCGCCCTATACCGGCTCGGCGACACCTACGAGAGGCAAGGGGAGTCGAAGGAAGCCGCGGACGCTTACCGGCGGTTGATCTTGGAGTATCCGTCCAGCCCGTCCTTCTCGGCGGCGATGCGGAAGCGGGATCTAATCGACCGCTACGCGCAGATCGACTGGAAGCCGTACGTGGCGTACGCAGCCGGGACGGATTCCGTGAACGCGCGCAGCCTGGCCGGCGCCCTCGCAACGTGCGGGGAGGTCCTCGCCTCGACCGACAATGCCGCGCTGATCGAGTGCGTGAAGTACCGTCAGATCACGCTCGATACGACGCTCTCGGGCGACTACACCGAAGGCTGCCGGCGGCTGCGCGAGTTTCTCGAGGAGTACCCCTCCGGGCTGCGGACCGAGATGGCGCGGACAACCCTCGAGGGATCCTGGACGCCCGTCGCCGAGATGGAGAACGCAGCGCGCGCGCACCCGGACGACGTCGAGGCCATGCGGAACCTGGGCGAGATGTATCTGGGAATGCGGTCGCCAAAGGCGATTGAAACCCTCGCGCGGGCAGTGGCCGCGGACTCGAACAATGCGGAGGGTCAGCTGTACCTCGGGTATGCATACGCGCGCGCGGCACGCTCCGAAGAGGCGATCCGCCCGTTCGGGCGGTACCTCGAGATGAACCCGAAAAACACCGATGCCCTGAACATGATCGGCTACACGTACATCGGTCTTGGTCAGCCGGAGAAGGCGGTCTCCTACTTCGAAAAGTATGCGGCGCTCGCCCCGAACGATCCGAATGCGCACGACAGCCTCGGCGAAGGGCTGATGCGCTCGGGACGCATCGAGGAGGCTGCCTTGGAATACGAGAAGGCCGTCGGGCTCAACCACACCTTCTCGAATTCGTACTACATGCTCGGAGGGATCTACCGGCGGCTCGGCCGAACGGACAAGGCGCTCGGCGCGTACCGCCGGTTTCTCGATCTTGCGCCGAGCGGACCGGAGGCGGACGAAGCGCGCGGCGCGTGCGATTCGTTGAGCGCGACAGGCATGGGCGAAGGGTCGAATGCCGAGGAGGTGAAGGATGCCCGGTGAAGTATCGCGGAGGGATTTCCTGAAGCGCGCGGCCATCCTGGGCGCGGGGGCCGCCGCGGCCTCGATCGGATGCGCGCATCGCATGATCGGGTCATCCGCCGTCGCGACATCACCGCTCGCTCCGCGTCATGTGCCGCCGATCGATCTGGCCGTCGCGCGCGGGGACGACGCGGCGCAGAACTGCCTCGCGGCGGTCCGCTCGCTCGGTGGATTCGAAAAGTTCGTGCGCACCGGCGACCGGGTCGTCATCAAGCCGAATCCCGTAGGGACGAATCCGCCCGATCGCGCGATCAACACCCACCCGGACATGATCGACGCCGTCGTACGCGAGTGCCGCCGGGCCGGCGCGCGCGAGGTCGTTGTCGTGAGCCATGACGACATCCGCAGCTTCCAGGGGAACGGGACCGCCGCCGCGGTCGAGCGCGCGGGCGGATTGGTCCGCGCGCTGCAGGAGAGAAACCAGTTCCGGGACGTGGCCATCCCCCGCGGGCGGGTCCTCCAGACGGTCGGCGTCTCGACGGACGTCCTCGATTGCGACCTGTTCATCAACATGCCGATCGCAAAGCATCACGCCGGGACGCACTTCACGGGAACGCTCAAGAATCTGATGGGGGCCGTCTGGGATCGGAACTACTACCACCAGATGGACCTGCACCAGTGCATCGCCGAGGCGGCGACGGTGATCCGACATGATCTCGTGATCCTCGATGCGAATCACGTTCTGCTGACGAACGGACCGGTCGGGCCCGGACAGGTGCTGCGGGCGCGCCAGGTCGTGGCGGGGATCGACCCGGTGGCCGTGGACGCCTACGCCTGTCGGTATCTCGAGTTCGACCCGAGGGAGATCGGCCATCTCCGGGCCGCGCATGCACTCGGCGTCGGCGAGATCGATCTCGGGCGTCTCACGATCCGCGAGTTCGACGCCTGACAGGATCCCCTCGGGGATGCATCTGATTCGCTCGGGTGCTGGATTCAGCATCCAACTCGTGCGGAGAGGATACGACGGGTGTAGATCTCCCGGGGGACTTCAGAGACGGACGAGATGTGTCCCCAACGGGATTCGAACCCGTGTTGCCACCTTGAAAGGGTGGAGTCCTAGGCCGACTAGACGATAGGGACTTCGGATCGCGAGGGCGCGATGCACGGGCAAGGTTACGGGAGCCCCGGGGGGTCAGGCAAGCTCTAGGAATCTGGCGGATTCTGCCCGGGATTCCGGGCATCGGCAGCGTTCGAATCGCCAGAGTCGCTCTCTCCACTCGTGCCGACCCCATAGTAGCCACGCGTGCGCCTGCGATGCGCGCGCGTCAGGTCGGGTTCCCTCCCCTGATCCGACGGCTCGTACACGGTGCGCCGGCTCGGCGGGATCTCATCCGGCAGATACGCCTCTGGAATCCAGTGACCGGGGGAATTGTGCGGATACCGATAGCCGCCACCGTAGCCGAGATCGCTCATCAGCGATGTGGGGGCATTCCGGATGCGCAGCGGCACGGGGAGCGGTCCCAGGTCACGCACGAGCGCCGCCGCACGGTCGTACGATGTATAGATCGAATTCGACTTCGGGCACATCGCGAGGTAAACGACCGCCTGCGCGAGGGCTAGATGCCCCTCCGGCGACCCGATGAAGTCGTATGCGTCCTTCGCCGCAAGCGTGTGGTGGAGCGCCGAGGGATCCGCCAGCCCGACGTCCTCGGAGGCGAAGCGCACGAGCCGGCGCGCGATGTAAAGTGGGTCTTCGCCGGTTTCGATCATCCGCGCGAGGTAGTAGAGCGAGGCGTGTGGATCGCTCCCGCGCAGGCTCTTGTGCAGCGCCGAGATCAGGTCGAAGTGGTCCTCTTCGCCGCAGTGGACCGGCAGCGGTCGTTCGCAGATCTTCGCGACCCATTCCGCGTCGGGCCGGCGCGCACTGTCGGCGTCGGGCGGCGTCGTCGCGTGGATCATCTCGAGCGTGTTGAGGAGCCGCCTCCCATCCAGCCCGGCATGTCGCAACAGGACTTGCCAGCCATCCTCGTCGAGGGTCATCGGCAGCTTGCCCAACCCCCTCTGCTCGTCCCGCAGGGCGCGCTCGGCGAGCGCGCGCAGGTCGTCCTCCCGAAGAGCCTTCAGAACATGGACGATGCAGCGCGACAGGAGGGCCGAGATCACCTCGAACGACGGGTTCTCCGTGGTCGCCCCGATCAGGACGATCGTCCCCCTCTCCACGTGAGGAAGAAACGCGTCCTGCTGCGCTCGGTTGAACCGGTGGATCTCATCGACGAAGAGCACCGTCTTCTGCTCGTTCCGCTCCCACCGGCGCGCCGCGCGATCGACGACTTCGCGCACGTCCCGCACGCCCGACATGACGGCGCTGAAGTGCTCCGAGACGTACCCGGGAAGATCGGAGAGGAGCATCGCGAGGCTCGTCTTGCCCGAGCCGGGCGGGCCCCAGAATATGAGCGAGGCGAGCTGCCCGGTGTCGTGGAGCTTGCGTAGCGGCGCGCCCGGCGCGGTCAGATGCTCCTGACCGAGGACCTCGTCGAAGCTCTGCGGGCGCATGCGATCGGCGAGCGGAGGAGGCGGACCCTTGCGCCGGCCGCCCCGCGGCGATGACGGGGGCTCGCCGAACAGCGCTCCGGACGATTCGGGGTCACCGCGACGCCGCATAGCCGTGCGGATGCCCCCGCTTCCAGCGAACCGCGGTCTCGACGATCACGTCGAGGGAAGCGAAGCGCGGTGACCAGCCGAGCGTCGCGCGCGCCCGCGCGCTGGATGCAACGAGCCGTGGCGGATCGCCGGGCCGGCGCGGCGCCGCGTCCCATGGGACGGGACTCCCCACCACCCGCCCGATCGCCTGGATCACCTCGAGGACCGAAAATCCCGCCCCGTTCCCGAGGTTGAGGATGAGCCGATCGACCTCGGAGAGCTTCTCGAGCGCCCGGATGTGCGCGTCCGCAAGATCGATGACGTGGATGTAGTCCCGGATGCAGGTGCCGTCGGGCGTCGGATAGTCCGTCCCGAAGACGGCGAGCCGCGGCCCCGTCCCGAGAGCCGCATCGAGTGCGAGCGGGATCAGGTGGGTCTCGACCGCATGGTCTTCTCCCCGCTCCTCGCTGGAACCCGCCGCATTGAAGTAACGGAGCGATCCAAAACGGACCCCATGGATGCGGCGGTACCATTCGAGAATCTGTTCGCAGATCTTCTTGCTCTCGCCGTATGGGTTGGTCGGCGTGGTCGGGGCGTCCTCGGGGATCGGAATCTCCGCGGGATCGCCATAGGTCGCTGCGGATGAAGAAAAGAGGATCTTTCGGCAATCCGCCTCGACGCAGGCGTCGAGCAGGCTCACGATCCCGGCGACATTGTTGCGGAAGTAAAGCCCCGGATCACGCATCGACTCCCCGACGAGACTCGATGCCGCGAAATGCAGCACCCCTTCCGGCCGGAACCTTGCGAAGATCGTGCGCAACGCGTTGCCGTCGAGGGTCGATGCGATCTCCAGACGGACACCCTTGGACACCGCGGCCGCGTGTCCGCGGCTGAGATCATCGAGTACGCAGACCTCGTTCCCTCTGAAAAAGAGAAGCTCGGTGGTCACGCTGCCGATGTAGCCCGCTCCGCCCGTCACGAGTAATCGCATGACGCCTACCCTAGCAGACAGAATCGCCCCCGGGAAGCAACGGGCGACGGAGTGGAAAATGGGATTGACAATAAGGCCGGCGGGAGTGCTAGCATTTGCCGCAGCGAAGAGATGTGTTCCCTGCCCCTACGATCGTCTCTGGCGCCTGGAACCTAGATTTAGAAGAAGCGGGCTATCTTCCTTCTGAGGTTGGGCGGGCCAGTGATCCGTACGCGGCGGGGAACACTTTTTGTCGTCCGGTTCCCGTGGTCCCGTCCCACTATCGTTGCGGAAGCTGGATGAGGTTGGGGGCCGGGAGTCGTCCTCTCCAGCCCCCCCAGAAGCGGGTTGTCTTCCGTCCCCTAGAGGGGCGGCATTGCCGGCATCGCCAGCGCCTTCTTGGCTGACTTCTTCTTGGCAGTCTTCTTCTTTGCAGTCTTTTTCTTGGCAGTCTTCTTTTTCGCAGTCTTCTTTTTCGCTGTCTTTTTCTTTGCAGTCTTCTTCTTCGCTGTCTTTTTCTTTGCAGTCTTCTTCTTCGCGGTCTTCTTCTTCGCCGGCTTCTTCTTTGCGGTAGCCACTGTGGTTCACCCCCTTCCGTGGGTTTAGGACTAGTTTGAGGTGCTACCCTCCGTGCTTGCAGCCCGGCTGTCTCTCGGGTTTGCGAGAGTCCGGACCAGGTTCAACAGCTTCTCGAGATCAAAAGGCTTCCTGAGGTAGTGGTCGACGGACAGCGCCCGGCAAACCCTCTCGGAGTCAGGGCTATCGAACGCCGTCATCACCACAGCTCGCCCCCGGAACCCGGCATCGCGACGCTCCCGAAGCAAGTCGAGTCCCGACTTGCCCGGCAGCTTCACGTCCAACACGAGGACGTCCACCGTCCCTGCCGACAACATCTGCCGCTCGGCGTCTTCAGCACTGGAAGCAGCCAGCACGTCGAAGCCATCCTCGCGCAATGCGTTGGAGAGAGTCCGGAGGAGCAACACCTCGTCGTCGACGAGCAGAACCCTGGGGGTCACTCTGGAAGCCTCATGTCGTGTTCTACTTACCAGCTCTGTGCCAATCCGAGGAGTTTTTCATAAAGAAGACCAAGACATTGACATACTGCAAGTTATGCCTGACAAAGTAACTTTGCCATTCGCCCCGACGACTTCACGCCACAGAGGCACGTGCTAGAATTTCAGACACTTAGCTCCACGATGGGGTGCAACTTGCTGCGGGATAACAAGATCGCATGACAGGAAATTGGTGTCAACGATCTTGACATGCCAAGAATGCTGGCATCTTCTCGAGTAGAGAAGTGCGCTTGAGCCGATCAAGCAACCCCTGCCTCGAGAGACCGAGGACTCGTGCCGCCTGGCTCTTGTTCCCCTGGCAATGCGCGAGGACGCGGAGAATGTGCTCTTCTTCAACTTCCTCGAGGGAACGCAGCGCGAACAGCTTCGATTCGGATTCTTTCTCGGACCGAGGAGCGCCGGTTCGCGTGCGCCCAAGGAATTCGGAGGGAAGGTGAAACGGCTCGAGGCGCTCTCCGTCCTCGAGAAGGACGATCCGCTCGAGTAGATTGCGGATCTCCCGCACGTTCCCCGGCCACCGGTAGCTGAGAAACAACTCCTGCACCTCCGGGCTCACCCCCTTGAAGCCCTTCTTGAACTTCGTTGAGAAGAGATGAAGGAAGTGGTCCGCGAGGATGTTCACATCGTCCCCGCGCTCTCGCAGCGGCGGTAGTTCCACGCGGACAACCTGGAGCCGCCAGAAGAGATCCTCGCGGAACTGCCCGAGACGGACCGCCGCCTCGAGATCCACATTCGTCGCGGTGACAATCCGGATGTCGACCGAGATGTCGACGTTGCCCCCAACCCGCTTGAAGGTCCGATGCTCGATGAATCGCAGGAGCTTCGCCTGGGTCGATGCCGGAAGGTCCCCGATCTCGTCAAGAAAAAGGGTCCCTCCATCGGAGAGCTCGACGAGACCGCGCTTCAGATGCGTCGCCCCCGTGTAGGCGCCCCGCTCGTGCCCGAAGAGCTCGTTCTCGAGGAGGGTCTCCTGGAGGGCCGAGCAATTCAACTCCATGAACGGGGCGCGGCGGCGATCGCTTTCAAAGTGGACCGCCCGCGCGACGAGTTCCTTGCCACTCCCACTCTCCCCGAGGATCAGGACGCTCGTCGCGTCCGAGCGCGCGATCCGGCGGACGAGATCGAGGGTGCGCCGCACCGCGGGGCACTCCCCGATGAGCTGCTCGCTGGCGTAGCGGCCGCGCTCGCGCCTGCGGTACCCGGCGAGATGGCTGTCACGCGCCGACGCCTTGCGGGCAGTCTCGACCGCAAGGACGACCTCGTCCATGTCGTACGGCTTCCGCAGAAAGTCCGCCGCCCCCCGTTTGATTGCGAGGACGGCCGCCTTCGTGTCGGCGTATGCCGTGAGTACGATCACCTGAGCTCCCGACTCGATGTGACGCATCCGCGGCAAGAGCTCGAGCCCGTCCGCATCGGGCAGCTTCAGGTCGAGAAGGATCACGTTCGGCCGCCAGTCCTCGACGCGCGCAATCCCCTCGCGCCCGGTCGCGGCGGTTTGAACGGCATAGCCGCGGTCCTCGAGGACGCGGGTCAGCGAGCGTGAGATCGACGGCTCGTCGTCAACGATCAGTACTTTGCTCTTCATGCGTCGCCGCCTCCGCGGGAACCGGGAACGACAGGCGGAAGGTAACTCCTCCCTGCGATCGGTTGCGGACCGTGATGCGCCCTCCCTGCTCGCGGACCAGCTGCAGCGAGATCGAAAGCCCGAGACCCGTCCCTGCAGATTTCGTTGTGAAGAACGGGTCGAATATCCGGTCGAGATTCTCCTCGGGAATGCCGCACCCGGTGTCGCTCACCGCGATCTCGACGGCAAGGCGCGACCGGTAGCGCCGGCTCGAGGTGACCAGGCGCAGGGTTCCCCCTTCCGGCATCGCCTCGACCGAATTGCGGATGATGTTGAGGAGGACCTGGTGCATTGCATCAAGATCCATCGGGATCCGCGGGAGCTCCGCCGTCAGGTCCTTCTTGACGACGACCGAGGACGCGGCAAGTTGGGCGGAGAGGGTGTCGAGGACCTTCTCGATCACCTGGTTCACATCCCCAGGGACGCGATCGAGGTTCTTCGGACGGCCGAGCTGGAGGAGGTCGGTCGTGAACTGCTCGATCCGGTCCAGCTCCTTGATCACCTCGCTCAGGTCGGTCGCCAGCGGCTCCTTCATCTTGGAGCGGACGAACTGGATCGTGGTCCGGATCCCCGTCAGGGGATTGCGGATCTCATGCGCGATGACGGCCGACAGGTTGCCGATCGATGCAAACCGGTCAAGCCTCCTCTGGAACTCGAGCTCCCCCACCGATTCCGTGATGTCATCGAAAGAGAGGATCCCACCCAGCCCCCCCTCGTCGCGGGCGATGGGAAGCCAGCGCGCCTCGACCGTCAACTCGCTCGCCTGGGAGGCGATCACCATCTCGCGGGTCATCCACTCGCCGATGTCCGGCGGCCACAGGCTGGTCGCATGCGAGGGGGACCTCACCTGGAGAACCTCCGCGATCGGCTTGTCTTGGACCCGGTCCTGCTGCAGGCCGAAGAGCTCCTGCACGCGCCGGTTGATGAAGAGGATCTTCCCCGCCGCGTCGACCGCGATGATCCCCGAATCAAGGGCATCGAAGAGGAACCGCGCGAAGTCCCGGTCAGAATCGATCAGAGCCGTTGTTCCCATTCCGCTAACCCGTCCTCCGATTTGCGTGGATCAGGGATCCGCGCCACATGCTAGCCTGAGGTCCGCCGGCGGTCCCCGCAAGCGGCAAACGGTCGCGAGCAGGTCCGCGGGCGGCAAGGGAGGTTGCGCCCCAAGTGAAGCCCCTGTGGACGCCGTGGAGGATGGCCTACATCCTCGGCATCAAGAGTCACGACGGATGCGTCTTCTGCGAGGAAGCCGACTCCGGCGGCGTGGATCCCGACCTCGTCATCCATCACGGTCGGGCGGCGTTCGTCGTGCTGAACCTGTATCCCTACACGGCCGGACATCTGATGATCGTGCCCCACCGTCACGTCGCATCGATGGCCGACCTGACCCCCGAAGAGGTGGAGGAATCGACCGCCCTGCTCGCGAAGGCCGAGCTGACCCTCGAACGGGAGTACGGGATGCGACGGCATCACGTCGGTCTGAACCTCGGGCGCTGCGCCGGGGCCGGCGTCGAAGGGCACCTGCACATCCACCTCGTCCCGCGCGGGCCGGACGACGCCCCGCGGCCATCCGCCGGCGGTCACGCAGCGGATGGAAGCGAGCTCCCCGAGCCGCTGCACGTCACGCACGAACGGCTGCGCCGCGCATGGGACCGGATGGGCCCCATTCCCCCGGCTCACAGTTCCGCCACCTGACCGAGAGTGGGGACCTCGACCCCACCGAACCCCAGATCCCTCAGCCCCGCGGCGAGCGCCTCGCTCTGGTCCTCGTTGCCGTGAACGACGAACGTCCGGCGCGGCCTGCCTCGGATCCTCCCCGCCCAGGTCAGGAGCTCCCCACGGTCCGCGTGGGCGCTGAAGCCGTTCATCACGACGACCTCGGCGCGCCGCTCGAACTCCTCCCCGAAGATCCGTACGCGGTCGCGCTTCTCGACGAGGCGCATGCCGAGGGTGTCCTGCGCCTGGAAGCCGACGATCAGGATCAGCGTGGCGGGGTTCTCGATGTTGTTCCGCAGGTGATGGAGAATCCGGCCGGCTTCGCACATCCCCGAGGGGGAGATGATGATCATCGGCTCGCGGCGGTCGTTCAGCGCCTTCGACTCCTCCACGTCCTCGATGTACCGGATCAGATGAAAACCGAAGGGGTCCCCGTCGTGCTGCAGGATCGCGCGCGTCTCCTCGTCGTAGCACTCCGTATGCCGGACGAAGACATCGGTCGCGCCAGAGGCGAGCGGGCTGTCGACGTAGATCGGGAGCTGCTCGACCGTGCCGGCATCGATCAGTTGCTTCAGGATCCAGGCGATCTCCTGCACGCGCCCGACCGCGAAGGCGGGAATCAGGATCTTGCCGCCCCGGGCGCGGGCGCGGTCGACCACCTTCGCCATCTCTTCCGGGACCGTCTCGACCGCGACGTGGGACCGGTTGCCGTAAGTACTCTCGATCATCAGGGCGTCGCAGCCGGGGATCACCGCCGGATCCCGAAGGATCGGGAGGTGGTTGCGCCCGAGGTCGCCCGTGAAGACGAGCTTGCACCGCACCCCGCGTTCCGCCAAGTCCAGCTCGACGATTGCGCTCCCAAGGATGTGTCCGGCGTCCCGGAAGGTCGCCGTGACCCCCTCGCACACCTCGAAGGGCTCGTCGTACCGATGGCCGTTCATCAGCTGGATCGCCTCCTCGGCATCCTCGAGGGTGTAGAGCGGCTCGCGGAAGTGCGGCCCGCGCCGCCGCGGGTGCTTGTTCACGAACTCGGCGTCCTTCACCTGGATGTGGGCGCTGTCCCGCAGCATCACCGCGCAGAGATCGGCGGTCGCTTCGGTCGCGTGGATCGGTCCGCGGTAGCCTAGCTTGGCAAGGGTCGGGAGGTTGCCACTGTGGTCGATGTGCGCGTGGGAGAGGATGACCGCGTCGATCTCGCCGGGGCGGAACGAGAAGCTCCGGTTCCGGGCTTCGCTCTCGTCGCGCCGGCCCTGATAGAGCCCGCAATCAAGGAGGATGTGCCGTCGACCGACCTGCAGGAGGTGCCGGCTTCCCGTCACTGTCCGCACGGCGCCCTGAAACGTGATCTTCACAGGATGCTCGGCCGCTCACGCTCACGCATACTCGCAGATATAGTGACCGCCGTATCGGGTGTCAACCGAATGCGTACGATCGGATGGAACGGGACTGCGTCATCGATTGATTGCGCGCGCACCGACCGATCGGCGACGATAGGCCGACGCCCGGGAAGGAGGACGGATTGGACCGGATTCGCGCACGGATCGTCTGCGTCGCGGGGGCGCGCCCGAATTTCATGAAGGTCGCGCCGATCCTCGAACGGATGGCCGGAAGCGCCGGGTGCGAGGCGGTGCTTGTCCACACGGGGCAGCACTACGACGAAGCGATGTCCGAGGCGTTCTTCCGCGATCTGGGCATCCGACAGCCGGACGTGTCGCTCGGGGTCGGCTCCGAGACGCCGCCGCGGCAGATCGCCCGGATCCTCGATCGTCTCGAGCCGGAGCTCTCGCGCCTCGCGCCGGCGTGCATCGTCGTCGTTGGGGACGTGAACTCGACCCTGGCCGCGGCCCTGACCGCCGCCAAGATGGGGATCCCGCTCGCCCACGTCGAGGCCGGATTGCGCAGCCGCGACCGCACGATGCCAGAGGAGTTGAACCGGATCTTGACCGACGCGTGCGCGGATCTGCTTTTCACGACCGAGCGCGACGCGAACGAGAACCTCGTCCGCGAGGGGATTGACCCGGAGGCAATCCATTTCGTCGGCAACGTCATGATCGACACGCTCCGCCGGTTCGAGCGGCGCGCTCGGGCGTCGACGATTCTCGATAGCATGGGTTTGGAGGCGGGAGGGTTCGCGCTGGTCACGCTGCACCGCCCCTCGAACGTCGACCGGCGCGAGGACCTGGACCGGATCGTCACGATCCTCGAAGGGACGGCCTCGCGCCTGCCGGTCGTCTTTCCGGTCCACCCGCGGACGCGGGGGCGCCTCGATGAGGCTGGAGTCGCAAGTCGACTCGAGGGCAATCCAAGAATGCGGATCACGCCCCCGGTCGGATACATCGATTTCATGCGCCTGATGTCGGCGGCGCGGATCGTCCTGACCGATTCGGGAGGAATCCAGGAGGAGACGACCGCCCTCGGGGTCCCCTGCCTCACCCTGCGGGAGAACACGGAGCGGCCGGTCACGATCTCGCAGGGAACGAATCGCCTGGTGGGGTCGGATCCAGCGCGGGTCCTCGCCGCTCTCGATGAGGTGTTGCGCAGACCTTTGGGCGGCGAGCCGCAGGTCCCGGAGCTGTGGGACGGGCGCGCCGCCGAGCGGATCGTCGCAGTCCTCGAAAGGACGTTCGGAAGGCCATGACGGGGTCCGGGATCGGCGGGCTCCGGATCGGGATGCTCCTCGACCGCACTTTCCCTCCCGACCCGCGTGTCGCGAACGAGGCGCGGTCGCTCGTCGAGGCGGGCGCCGAAGTGCATCTCCTCTGCCTGCGGCACAGGGACGGGCGGCAGCCCGCCGAAGAGGTCTGGCAGGGGATCCACGTTCACCGGATCGCGATTGCGCGGTGGTTCTACAAGAAGGCGTCCGCCGTGAGCCTCGAGCTTCCGGCGTACCGGTGGTTCCTGAGCCGGCGCCTGCGCCCGTTCGTCGCGAGCGAGCGGATCCAGGTCCTCCACGCGCACGATCTCCCGATGGTCGCAATCGGCCTCGCGGCCGCGCGGCGGGCGGGCATCCCGTTCGTCGCGGACCTCCACGAGAACTGGCCCGCGGCGCTCCGAACCTACGGCTACGCGCGCCGCTTCCCTGGGAGGATCCTGATCTCTCCGGGCCGCTGGGAACACCACGAGCGCACAGTTCTGCCGCGCGTGGACCGCATCGTCGTCGTGATCGATGAGGCGAAGGAGCGCCTCGTGCGCGCGGGGATCGACGCTGGCAGGATCGTGGTCATTCGCAACACCGTGTCGATCGATAACTTCCGCGGCTTCGGGGTCGACCGCGCGATCGTCGATCGCTTCCGGGGGCGGTTCGTCCTCTCGTATCTCGGCGGCTTCGAGCGCCACCGCGGGATCGAGACCCTGGTCGAGGCGATGCCTGCGATCGCGCGCGGGATCCCGGAGGCGATGCTTCTCCTGATCGGCGGCGGATCGACGGCCGACGCTCTGCGGCAACGGGCCGCGGACCTCGGCGTCGCCGATCGCGTGGTCTTCGAGGGATGGCAGCCGTTCGAGAGGTTCCCGTCCTACATCGAGGCATCCGACGTCTGCGTGATCCCCCACGTGAAGAACGATCACACGGACACGACGATTCCGCACAAGCTCTTCCACTACATGCTGCTCGGCCGCCCGGTGCTCACAACGGATTGCCGGCCGCTCCAGAGGATCGTCGAGGAGACGGGGTGCGGCGTCGTGGTCCCGTCCGGGGATGCGGCGGCGATGGCGCGCGCGGCAGTTGCGCTCGCCGACCCCGAGGCGCGCGCCCGCATGGGGGAAGCGGGACGGCGCGCCGTGCTCGACCGCTACAACTGGGGGCGCGACGCACAGGCCCTGATCTATCTCTACCGCTCGCTCCCCCGCCCTTGAGCTAGGTCCTGCGCCGTCCCCGCCGTCCGGCAGCGAAGCCGACCGCGGCGAGGAGGACGAGCGCCAGCCCGCCGATCCGATTCAGCGTGCGACCGAGCCGGTAGGCGCGGGACGCGAACCGCATCTCCACCGTGTGCGCCCCCGCCGGAACCTCGACCGCGCGCAGGACGTGGTTCGCCTGCAGGATCGGGACCGGCTTACCGTCGATCGTCGCGCGCCACCCCGGCGCGTAGTAGATCTCGCTGACGATGAGCAACCCCGGACCGTCCCCGTCCCCGATGCTCAGGCGCACCCCGCGCGTGTCGTCCGCGTCGATGGTCACGGTCCGCGCCGTATTCAAGCCACTCGACGGGAGCGACGGCATGTGGCCCTGCGAGAAAAGCGCGGCCTGTGCCGGGTCAAATTCCCGACCACCCATCGCGCGTAGGACCGCCGCCTCGTCCGGCAGCGCGCGCCAACCCGGGACGAACCAGGCGCGCGGCATCGCATCGCGGAAGGCATAGACACCCGGCGCCGCCTCAGTGAAGGCGGGGTGATTCGGGTTCTGCCCGGAGAGGAGATACTTCACGTTCAGCATGGACAGGACGGACGGTGTCATCAGAAGCTTCTGATCCAGGAGATCCTGATAGATCTTCAGCTTCGCCGGCTGATACCCGCCGACGCTCGCGATGTCGAACGCGATGAAGCGATTCGAGCTGAAGTCGTCGATCGGCAGGACCCGGAACGGCCCCGGCTGGGTCTTCAGGTAGTCGATCTCGGGGGTGGATTGGACGGCCGAATCCACCTGGCTGCGATCGACGTAGTCGAGGAACTTCGCCCCGACGAGCCAGAGATCCACGATGAGGATGAGTCCGAGGAGCGCGGCGCCCGCGGGCCGGCGGAGGCGGCGCGCGTACGGAACCGCGGCGAGGAGGATCGCGACGAGGAACATCCCCCGCTCGATCGACGCGATCCGCATGTCCCACCGCGCTCCCTGAAGCGCCGCGAGCTGCGCCGGCGTGAAACGCCCCGCCTCGTCCGGACGGAGCCAGGCAGTCCCTCCGATCGCGCCGGACTTGCCAGTTATCCCGATGAAGAGCGCAACCACGGCGACGGCCGCCGCTGCACCCGCTGCGATGAACCAGCGTCGCGGCCCCGCATCCAAGCCGTGGGAGGAGCGGCGCCGCCGCTCCTCGGCCCTCGAAAGCGTATCAATCCCGCACGCCGTCAGGTACCCGAACGTGAGCGGCAAGAGGGAGTAGAACATCGACGGGACGCGGAACTTGTTGAAGTACGGCAGGAGCTTGTAGAACGGGCCGTAGAGGATCGGCAGATGCTCGCCGAATCCGACCAGCAGGATCACGAACGAGATCGCGAGCCAGATCCAGCTCCGTCCGTCGCGGCGCCGGGCGAATCCGACGAGGCCGAGGAGTAGCGCCGCGATCCCGAAGTAGTGGGTGCTCTGCGTGAACGGGAGTGGACCGAAGTAGGTCATCCCCTTCAGCCCGAAGAAATCAGGGAAGAGGAAACTCACCAGCTCTCTCGGCGGGAATGACCACGCGGTCGCGTATTGCCAGGTCGCTCCCCCGCCCTCCGAAGCGCCGCGGATCGAGTACGGCGCGTATTCCCGAACCGCAAGCGTCGGCTCCGCCATGAGAAAGAACGCGATCACCCCCGACGCGACGATCCACGCACCCGCGATTGCGAGACGACCAAGCGGCCATCGGTCGCGCTCGGACACGATCCGCCCGACCGCGTACAGAACGCCGATGATCGCGGCGTAATAAAGGATCTGTGGATGGTTCGACCAGCCAAGCATCGCCGACGCTAGCGCGAGAAAGGCAGCTGCGAGCGGGCGGGGGTGGTCAATGAAGACGTCGAGCGCGAGCAGGACGAGCGGGACGTGCATCAGCGCACGGAGCTTCGTCGAGTGCCCCGCCTCGATAGCGCCGGGGATGTAGCAGCTCATCACGAACCCGAGCGCTGCGGCGGCAGCTGCCGGCGCGCTCACCCCCTGCCTCCGGAAGAACGCGTATCCGGAAATGCCGCCGAGGAGGAGCAGGACAAAGTACCGTACGCCTCGCGCATCCGCGAAGGGGCGCAGGACCCAGTCGAGCGGCGAGAGCGCGCTCGCCGGCGTGTATACGTAGCTCCCGTAGGACGGCATCCCGGAGAAAAGGCACGGAATCCAAAGCGGCGTCTCACCGATCGCGCGCGTCGTTTCCCGCGCCCAAACCCCCAGTGGTCGTACCGCCATCGTGTCGGGCGACGCCGGTTCGCGGCCGCCAAGGACCATTCCCGCATAGAAGATCAGCGGAATCAGGACCAGCGCGGCGAGAGAGATCCACACGATGATCCCCGTGTTCCCGGCTTCGGTCCGCATCCCCCTGCTTTCGGTCCGGGCGTCCGCCCGTCCCTTCTCCGCCATCACGAGCCTCCCTCGCGTTGACCCCTGTCGGGGTGGTCGATAGTATCCCGCTCATGCATCCGGACCCGAAGCGTGCGGATACGGCGGCCCTCTTCGAGGATCCCGCCTCCTGGCGGTCCTACGAGAGCAACCCGTACCTGGAGGAGCGCACACGGATCGTGCGATCGATGATCCCGCCCGACGCGAAGAGCGTCGCCGACATCGGGTGCGGCAATGGAATCCTCCTGCGCGCCCTCGCCGCGGACGGTCGGCGCACGATGGGTGTGGACCCGAGCCTGACGGCGCTGCGCTCGTTCGACCTCGCGCGTGCGTGCGCGCGGGGTGAGAGCCTGCCGCTTCGCGACGGCGCCGCCGACTGCGCCGCGTGCCTCGAGGTCCTCGAACACCTCACGGACGAAGGGGTCCCCGCCTGCGCCGGCGAGCTTGCGCGCGTGGCGCGCCGGTGGGTTCTGGTCGCGGTCCCCGAACGTGAGGACCCGCGGCGCAATGCCCTCCGGTGCCCGCGATGCGGGACCGTGTTCAATCGCAACCATCATCTGCAGACCTTCGATCGCGCGCGCCTGGCAGGACTCTTCCCCGGCTTCGACGTGCGCGACGTACGCCGCGGGGGACAGCCCGTCCGGGCGTACCCCGCGCCGCTTCTTTGGCTTCGGCATCGCGCCGCACGCCGGTTCTACAAAGGCCCCGGCGAGGCGCACGGCCTGTGCCCGCAATGCGACAATCGGGACTTCCCCGCGTTCCGTCCGAACGTCCTCTCGATCCTCCTCGATGGCGTGAATCGATTGATCAGCCGCAGGCGACCTTACTGGATCCTGATGCTGCTGGAGAGGCATACGGACGGCAGCATAGGGGGCGGACGTTGAGCGGTCAAACGCCTGCTCCGGCCTCCGTGCACCCCGGAGTGCCTGGGCGAACCGTGATCCTGATCACGTACTACTTCCCTCCGGCCGGGGGACCCGGCGTGCAGAGGATGCTCAAGTTCGCGAAGTACCTCCCCGCTTTCGGGTGGCGGGTCGCCGTCTTGACCGTCCGCGAGGATGCGGCGTATCCCGTGCGCGATCCGTCGCTCTCCTCCGACGTCCCGCCCGGGACGCAGGTCGTACGGACCGCGATCACGGAGTTCTACCGCGTCTATCGCAAGGTCGGTGGGACGGAGGCGCCGCTCGAGGGGAGTCGCAAGAGCGCCCACGAAGGACCGATCGCGCGGGTTTTGCGCGGCGCCCGCGCAACCCTCTTCGTGCCCGACGGCCGGATCGGCTGGATCCCTCACGCCGTCACGCCGGGCGTGCGCCTCGCGCGCGAGACGAAGGCAAGCGCGTTGCTCAGTTCGGGTCCACCCTTCACGGCGAATCTCATCGGAGGACTGATCGCGCGGCGGACCGGGTTGCCTTGGATCCAGGACCTGCGCGACCCCTGGACACGGGCGCCGTTCTACCCCGATCGCCCGCCGCTCGTCCGCCGGCTTGACGAAGCGCTGGAACACTGGACCCTGCGGCACGCGTCACGGACGGTCGCGGTGAACCGCGAGATCTTGGAGGACTTCCGGGCGCGCTATCCCGACATTCCGGCCGAGAGGCTCGTGACGGTGCCGAACGGCTTCGACGAGGCCGATTTCGAGGGCGTCCCGCGCGTCCGCCCGGAGAAACTGACCTTGGTCCATACCGGTACGGTCCACGCGGCGCGCGATCCGCAGGCGCTTCGCGCGGCGATCGCCGACCTCGCCCGCGAGGAGGAGGGCTTCCTCGCCGGCTTCGAGGTCGTATTTGCCGGCCGGCTCGATCCCGAGGTCGTCCAGTGTTTCCGCGAGCCCCCCTTCGATCGGCTCGTCCGCTTCGCGGGGTATGTCGAGCATCGGGAAAGCCTCCGGCTCCTGCGCGCCGGCGATCTCTGTCTCCTCCTCATCGGCGACGAGCCGCAGACGCGCGGAATGCTGACCGGCAAGCTCTTCGAGTACCTGGGGTCGGGGACGCCGATCCTCGCGATCGCACCCGAGGACGGCGAGGCGGCCGAGGCGATCCGCCGATGTCGCGCCGGCTGGGTCCACCACGCGGGCGATGCGGCGGGACTGCGAGAGCGTCTCCGCGGGATCTGGCGCGGTTTCCGCGCGGGCGAGCGGCGCTTCGCGGAGCCCGATCCGGCCGAGGTCTCCCGGTTCAGCCGCCGGAACCTCGCCGGCCGCATCGCGGAGATCCTCGATTCGCTCGTTTGAGGAGGCTCCGCCGGCTGGTAGGATCGGCGATCGGGGTCGGGTTTGGGGCGGGGTCTCGGGCGGGAAGGAAGGGGTTCCATCGTGAGTCCTACCGGTTTTGCTCTCATCGGTTGCGGAAAAATCACCCGGAAGCACGTGAAGGTCATCCCCAATCTGCCGGATGTGAAGCTCCTCTACGCGTGCGACACGAACATGTCGCGGGCCGAGGACATCGCGGCGGGGGTCGACGGGTGCGTCCCCACGACCGACCTCGAGGCGGTTCTGGCCGATCAGGCGGTTTCGGTCGTCTCGATCTGCACGCCGAGCGGGACCCATGCGGCCCTCGGACTGCAGGCGGCCCGCGCCGGCAAACACGCGGTCATCGAGAAGCCACTCGCCCTTCGGATCGACGAAGCGGACCGCCTGATCGAGACGTGCGACCGCCGCGGCGTGAAGCTCTTCGTCGTCCAGCAGAACCGGTACAACCGTCCCGTCCAGGCGCTGCGGCGCGCCCTCGAGACGGACCGGCTCGGGCACGTCTTCCTAGGCACGGTGCGGGTCTTGTGGAATCGGTCCCAGGATTACTACAACGAGGAGCTCTGGCGCGGGACCTGGGCGCAGGACGGCGGCGTCCTCACGAATCAAGCAAGTCATCACATCGATCTCCTGATCTGGATGATGGGCGACGTCGAGTCGGTCTTCGCGCGGGGGCGGACGGTCATGCACCAGATCGAGACCGAGGACACCGGGGTCGTGCTGCTCAAGTTCCGTAATGGCTCGTTCGGCGTCGTCGAGGCGACGACGTGCGTCCAGCCGAAAGACCTCGAGGGCTCGCTCAACCTATACGGCGAGGGGGGAACGGTCGAGATCGGCGGATTCGCGTCCTCGGAACTCAAGACCTGGAAGTTCACGAAGCCGATCCCCGAGGACGACTCGGTCTTCCAGGAATGGGGACGCAACCCGCAGGACGATCCGGTCTACAACCACCGCGCGTTCTATCTCGATGCCCTGGAGACGCTTCGGACGAACCGCCACGCACTCCTCGACGGGATCGAGGGGCGGAAGAGCCTCGAAGTGATCAACGCAATCTATGAATCGATCGAGACGGGGCGCGAGGTCTTCCTCCGGTTCGAGCCGAAGCGTTGCCGGCTCGGCGTGCCGGAGGGGCGGAGGACCCAGTAGGGAGCAGCGGGCGCGACGGCCTGGGCCGGACGGGCCGAGGGGCGCGAAGTCGGGGGAGGAGGAGGAGCAGATGGCGCAGGCGAAGGTGCCGCTCGTCGATTTGAAGGCGCAGTACGCGACGATCCGTGCCGAGATCGATGGGGCGATCCGGAACGTCCTCGAGACGACCGGATTCGTCGGCGGCCCGCAGATCAAGGGCTTCGAAGAGGAGTTCGCCCGGTTCTGCGGCACGGCCGCGGCGGTCGGCGTTTCGTCGGGGACGACGGCCCTCCACCTGGCCCTGCTCGCCGCCGGTGTCGGTCCCGGGGACGAGGTCGTCACCGTCTCCCACACGTTCATCGCGACCGCGGAGATGATCGTCCGCTGTGGCGCGCGGACGGTCTTCTGCGACGTCGATCCCGCGACCGCGACGATCTCCCCGGCGGACCTCGAGCGAAAGATCACCCCGAAGACGAAGGCGGTGATCCCGGTCCACCTTTACGGCTGCCCGGCCGACATGGACCCGATCCTCGAGATCGCGCAGGCGAGCGGTATCGCGGTGATCGAGGACGCGGCGCAGGCGCACGGCGCCGTCTATCGCGGGCGCACCGCCGGCTCAATCGCCGAGATCGGGTGCTTCAGCTTCTACCCGGGGAAGAACCTCGGCGCATACGGCGATGGCGGCGCGATCACGTGCGGTTCCAAGGAGAAGGCCACCTGGGTTTCGAGCATGGCGAACCACGGTCGTCGCGACAAGTACGTCCACGACGAGGAAGGGTTCAACTACCGGCTCGATTCGATCCAGGCGGCGATCCTGCGCGTGAAGCTGAAGCACCTCGCGGAGTGGAACGAGGCCCGGCGGCGCGCGGCCCGGATGTACGACGAGCGGCTGAATGGGATACCCGGCGTCCAACCATACCGGTATCCGCCACATCTCACGCCGGTGTATCACCTGTACGTGGTGCGTGTGGCGGCGGCATTGGATCGAGACGCGGTGCTCGCGCGTATCCGCGAGCGCGGGATCGACGCGGGGATCCACTACCCGGTCCCGCTGCACATGCAGCCGGCGTACGCCCACCTCGGTATTCGCAAGGGATCGCTCCCCGAGACAGAGAAGGCCGCGGCAAGTTGCCTGTCGCTGCCGCTCTATCCCGAGATCACCGAGGAGCAGATCGACCAGGTCGTCGCGGCGCTCAAGGAATCACTGGCCTGAAGCCACGCTCATGGAGTCGCAGGCCGAAGTGATTGGTAGAACAAGAGACCGGGAGGTTACGATGCGATCCATTCGGCTGCTCTGGCTCGCCCTTGCCGTCCACGTCACCGTTTGCGGGGCCGCAAGCACCACCCTCCCACCGCTTCCTGCCGCGCCAAAGCGCCCCGTGACGGACGCGTACTGGGGGGTGAAGGTCGTCGACGACTATCAGTACATGGAGAAGCTCACGAACCCGGCGGTCCGAAGCTGGGCGGTCGCGCAGAACGCGTTCACGCGGGCGTGGCTCGACGGGCACACGGAACGCGACTCGGTCCTCGCGCGCGTCGTCGCCCTTACCCACCCGACCTCGCCGGAGTACTTCTATGTGACGTACCGATCGAGCGGGATCTTCTTCGCGATGAAGAGCCAACCGCCCCAACAGCAACCCTTCCTCGTGGCGTTCATCTCGACTTCCATGAGCCGGAGGCTCGCCCTTCAGCCCGACCCGAACGAGGAGCAAACGATCGTGGACCCGAACCTGATCGACTCGACCGGGGCCACATCGATCGATTTCTACGTGCCGTCGCTCGACGGCAGGTACGTCGCGGTCTCTCTGTCGAAGGGCGGGACGGAGGACGGAACCCTCCACATCTACGAGGTCGCGACGGGCAAGGAGATGGTTGATCTGATCCCGCGCGTCAACGGCGGGACCGCCGGCGGGAGCGTCGCGTGGAACGCCCGTGGAAACGGGATCTACTACACGCGCTACCCCCACGAAGGGGAACGCCCCGCGGGCGACCTCCCCTTCTACCAGCAGGTCTGGTTCCACAAGATCGGGGAACCTGTCGCGCAGGACCGCTATGTGATCGGGAAGGAGTTCCCGAAGATCTCGGAAATCGCCCTCGAGACGCGCGGGGACGGGCGCAACCTCCTCGTCGACGTGAGCAACGGGGACGGCGGCGAGCATGAGTTCTGGCTCGTGCCCCTGACGCAGCAGGGGGAAGACGCGGCGGTCCGCTTCGCCAAGATCGAGGACCGGATCGTAGATGCAAAGCTCGGGCTCGACCGGACGGTCTATCTCCTCTCGCGCGACGGCGCTCCGACCGGAAAGATCCTGAAGATGCCCGCCGCCGATCCCAACCTCACGAACGCGACGGTGATCGTCCCCGAGAGCGAGGCGTCGATCACCGATTTCGTCCCGATGGAAAACCAGCTCGATCTGATCGACACGTGGGGCGGCCCGTCACGGGTGCGGGTGTTCGATCTCGATGGGAACCCGCTGCGGACGATCACGCGGGACGGGGTGTCGAACTTCTCGTCGCTCGTGCCGCTCGTGTCCGACCGGATCCTGGTGCGAATCGAGAGTTACACACAATCTCCCGCCTTCTGGCGGAGCGATCCGCAGCCTCCGGCCCTTGTCGTCACCCTCCTCGCGAGCCATTCCCCCGCCGACTTCGGCGATTGCGAGGTGCGCCGAGAAACGGCGCCGGCCGACGACGGCACGAAGATCCCCGTCACCATCGTGATGCGAAAGGGGACGGCGCAGGACGGGACGAATCCCGTCCTCTTGACCGGATACGGCAGCTACGGGATGAGCCAGCACCCCTCATTCGACGCCGACAAACGGGTCTGGATCGAGCGCGGGGGCGTGTGGGCGATCGCGAGCGTCCGGGGAGGAGGAGAGTTCGGCGACGCGTGGCATCGTGCCGCGAACCTCGATAAGAAGAAGACCTCGATGGACGACTTCGCGGCGTGCGCGCGCTTCCTGGTGGCGGGCAACTACACGACCCCCGAGCGCCTGGCGATCGAGGGAGGAAGCGCGGGCGGGCTCTTGATGTACGGGGTGATGGTCCACTATCCCGATCTCATGCGCGCCGTCGTCGCCCACGTCGGCTACGGCGACGTGCTGCGCACCGAGCTGTCGCCGAACGGCCTGTTCAACACGACCGAGTTCGGGACGGTAAAGAACGAGACCCAGTTCCGCGGGATGTACGACTACTCGCCCTATCACCACGTCCTGAACGGGATCAGCTACCCGGCCCTCCTCGCGACGACCGGGCTGAACGATCCCCGGGTCGAGCCCTGGCAGTCATTCAAGATGGTCGCGCGCCTCCAGGCCGCGACCGCGAGCGGGGCGCCGATCCTGCTGCGGACGAGCGCCAGGACCGGCCATGGAATCGGGACCGCGCTTTCCGAGAGAGATCAAGAGCTGGCCGACACTTACACATTCCTCTTCTCGATCCTGAACGTGAAGATCGAAGGGGGCCCTCCGGCGAGGTAGTCACCGGTCGGAGCGCCGAGCCCGTTCACCAGGCGTAGTACTCCGGTGCCTCCGCTCCCGGGCCGGGCCAGATCTCGTTCAAGCGCTTCAGGTGCTCGTCGGCGAGCGTGATATCGAGGGCGCGCATCGCGCCGTTCATCTGGTCCATGGTGCGCGGGCCGATGATCGGCGCAGTGACGGCAGGTTGCCGCAGGAGCCACGCGAGCGCCACGTTCGCCGGGTTCTCCCCGATCTCGCGGCAGAATCCCTCGTACTGCTCGAGCTGGGTGCGGTGCTTCTCGATTTCCTTGTGCTGGCTCTCGCTCGTGCGGCGTCCCTCCGTCATGTTGTGGAATGCCCCACCCAGCAATCCGCCGGCCAGCGGACTCCACGGGATCAAGCCGAGCCCGTAGGCCCGGACCGCAGGGATCAGCTCCGCCTCGATCGCCCGCGACTTCAGGTTGTACAGACTCTGCTCGCAGACGAGCCCCATGAAGTGACGCGCCTCGGCCGTCCCCTGCGCCTGAGCGATGTGCCACCCCGCGAAGTTGCTGCTCCCGACGTAGAGCACCTTCCCCTCGCGGACCAGTTGCTCCATCGCCTGCCAGATCTCCTCCCACGGGGTTTCCCGATCGATGTGGTGCATCTGGTAGAGATCGATATGGTCGGTCTGCATGCGCCGGAGGCTTCCCTCGCACGCCGCCCTGATGTGGTAGGCCGAGAGTCGGCGATCGTTCGGGCCATCCCCCATCGCGCCGTACGCCTTGGTGGCGAGGACGATCCGCTCGCGCCGCCCGCCCCCCTGGGCCAGCCAGCGACCGACGATCTGCTCCGTGATCCCTTCCCCCTTGCGCCAGCCGTAGACGTCGGCGGAATCAAAGAAGTTCAGACCGAGATCCAGCGAGCGGTCCATGATCGCGAAGCTTTCGGGTTCCGTGGCGAGCGGCCCAAAGTTCATCGTGCCGAGGCAGTAACGGCTGACCTTGAGGCCGGTGCGTCCTAGACGAACGTATTGCATCGAGAGATCCTCCTACGGGCGAGTCTATGCCCCCGAACGCCCGTTTTCCTACCGAATCGGCCGGTATTCGCGGTATAATACGTTGTCTCCAAACGGCCGGCAGGCGCCGCCGCCCGTCGACCCGCTCGCGCCTCGAACCAACGGGACAGAGGAGGACCTCCTCAATGGAATGCATCCGCCGGTGTGCGATTGCCCTCTCCGTTCTCATGATTCTCCTGGCCGCCGCGAGCACGGCAGCTCAGGCGACCTGGTCGCAGAACGCCGCCCTGAACCTCGCCATCGCGGACCGGCCGAATGAGCAGGTCACGCCGAAGTTCGGGATCTGCCCGGACGGAGGCTGCTATGTGGCGTGGTTCGACAATGCGTTCAGCGGCTACCAGGTCTGGATGCAGCATCTCGACGCAAACGGCAACGAGCTGTGGCCCCACAACGGGATCGTGATCAGCAGCCATCCACAGAGCACGTCCCTCGTCGACTGGGACGTCATCTCAGATTCGAGCGGCCACGCGGTCGTCGTCTTCACCGATACGCGCGCGGGCGACGACCTCGACGTCTACGCCTACCGGATCAGCCCGACCGGGTCACTCGAGTGGGGTCCGGACGGGATCACCCTCTCGGCGAACGATGATTTCGAGCCGATGCCGATGGTCTGCGAGCTCACGGACGGCAACTTCGCGTTCTGCTGGCCGCGGATGCCTGACTCAGGAGCGGGCTCAATCATGATCCAGAAAGTCTCGCGCGACGGGCAGGCCCTGTTCAACCCGCCGGTCGAGATCCGGGGCGCGGGGAGCGAGCAGCCGGCGTTCAGCAACATCGTCGCCGGCGACAGCGGATCCTTCATCGTGGGGTACGTGAAGGACATCCACTCGTTCATGAGCCCGCGCTATCTGATGGCGCAGAAGTTCTCGAGCGCGGGCGCTCCGCTCTGGGGGTCGAACCCGATCACGATCTATGATTCGTACTCGCTCCCGATCGCCTACCAGCCGATCATCATGGGGGACGGCAACGGAGGGGCGGTCTTCTGCTGGCATCGCAGCGACGGCAGTTACTTCATGAGCTTCATCCAGCACGTTGACACGGACGGTCAGGAGCGTTACGCGCACGAGGGCATCGCGGTGACAAACCTGACGCAGCAATACAACATCGACCCCACGCTCGCATTCGACCGGTCCACCCAGGAGACGTTCATATTCTGGAACACGCGCAACTACAGCCAGAGCCGCTGGGGAATCATGGGGCAGCGATTCGACTTCTGGGGCAACCGGATGTGGACGGATGCCGGAATCACGATCGTCCCGATCACCACGATCTACGTCGGCCTGCCGCGGGCGGTGCCGATCGGAGGCGGCGCGGAGGTCTTCTACTTCATCGAGCCGACCGGCAATCAGTTGCAGGACCAGATCGTCGGATGGCGGTTGAACGCCGCGGGGACCTCGGTCTGGGGGAGCGCGGCCACGATGGTCTCCTCGACCTTGAGCGACAAGGCGCGGCTTCCCGTCGCCATGCGGACCGACGGCGTGACCATCGCCATCTGGGAGGACAACCGCAGCGGATCGATCGATGTATACGGTCAGACCGTGAACCCGAACGGAACGCTCGGAATCAACCCCGCCTCGATCGGCAGGGATATCGGGCGCTCCCCGATGCTCGTGCAGAACACGCCGAACCCATTCAAGGGATCGACCGTGATCATGCTGCCGTCCATCGCGGTATCCGGGGATGCGGAGGTCACGATCCATGATGCCGCCGGGCGCCTCGTGCGCACGCTGCGCGCGGGCGCGGCGGCCGGCGCGATCCGCTGGGACGGCCGCGACCAGCAGGGTCTCCCGCTCCCCGCGGGAACGTATTTCTACCGCGCCGCATCGGGCTCGATCGTGAGCGAGCCGGGCAAGGCGGTCCTGACGCGCTGAGCCACGCCCGCCCGGGCGTCCGACGAAGAAGGCGGGCCTGCTGTCTCCAACCGGCCCGCCTCTTTTGTCCTCCGGATGGATGGGTCCGCTAGAAGAGGAACCCCACCGAACGATTCACGAGGTCGGCGAGCGGCCCCCAGAACACCCCGAGCAGGAGCGTCGGCGCCGCGAGCACGATGATCAGCGCCGATTGCGAAGGCGCGATGCTCAGCCGCCCCATCGGCGTGGACGCCGTGGAGGCGGGCTGCTCCAGGTACATCGCCTTCAGGATCCGGGCGTAGTAGTAGAGCGAGATCACGCTGTTCACGATCCCGACCACGGCGAGCCAGTACATGCGGGCATCGATGACGGCCGCGAAGAGGAAGAACTTCCCGACGAACCCCGCGAACGGCGGCAGGCCGGTCAGCGAGAAGAGGAAGATCGTCATCGTCACGCCGAGCAGTGGGGCCCGCGTCCCGAGTCCGCGATAGTCCGCGAGGTTCTCCTCGTTCCCGAGCTTGTCGCGCAGGGCGATCACGACCGCGAACGCGCCCAGGTTCATGAACAGGTAGACGCTCAGGTAGAAGAGCACTCCGAACAGCCCGCGCTGGCTCAGGACCCCGGTCGTCCGATCGACGCACGCGAGCCCCATCAGGATGTACCCCGCGTGCGCAATCGACGAATACGCGAGCAGCCGCTTGACGTTCGTCTGCTGGACCGCGATTACGTTGCCGAGCGTCATCGTCAACGCAGAGATCACGGCCAGCGTCATCGGCCAGTTGACCGCCCCGAGCACCGCGCACGGATTCGACGCGAAGACGTGATAGGAAAGTCTCGCCAGCATCGCGAACCCTGCAGCCTTCGGCGCGACCGATAGGAACGCCGTGAACGGCGTCGCCGCCCCCTCGTAGACGTCGGGACACCAGAAGTGGAACGGAACCGCCGCAATCTTGTAGCCGATCCCGGCCATCACGAGGACGCTCGCAACCAGCACCGCAGGCCCGATGCCGGGATGCCCCGCGAGCGCCGCGCCGATCTTCATCAGATTCATCTCGCCCGTGAGCCCGTAAAGGATCGATAGCCCGAACACCATCGCGCCGGAGGAGACCGATCCGTAAAGGACGTACTTGAGCCCGGCCTCCGATGCCCGCCGGTCCTCTTTCACATAGCCGACCAGGACGTAGGAGACGTAGCTCACCAGCTCGAGCGAGAGATACATCATCAGGATGTGCGTCGAGATAGACATCAGGAAGAGCCCGGCGACGACCGCGATCAGCAGGGCGTAGAACTCCCCCATCCGGCGCGCGCCGTAGTCGCGCGAGCGCATGACGAGGAGCAGCACGAGGATCGTCGCGACGAGGAAGAGGAGCTTGAAGAAAGATCCCAGCGGATCGAACGCGCAGGCGCCGCCGAACAACAGAAGGCCGCGCGCCCCCGTCGGGATCGCGTAGCCCATCGTCGCGATCGCCGCAATCAGCGTTGCCGCGAGCCCAACCAGCGCCGTCCATGCCGCCAGACGCGACCCCGCCCGGTCGTCGAACATGTCGGCCAGGATCGCCAGCGCAAACGTAGCAAACAGAATCGTCTCGGGGAGGAACCACCGGACGCTCTGGATCGTGCTCAGGACGACCCACGCTCCCATGTTCGGCAGCATTCGTCTCCTCCCTTACGAGCGCGTCGCCAGCCGGACCACCCAGTCCAGGGACTGACTCATCATGTTCAGGAGCGGCGCGGGAAACACCCCGAGCAGGATCACGATGATCCCGAGCGGAACGAGGGTGAAGAGCTCGCGCCCGTTCACGTCCGGCAGGGTCTTGTACTTCTCGTTGAGCGTCCCCAGGAACATCCGCTGGATCGTCCAGAGCCAATAGCCCGCGGTGATCACGATCCCGGCGACCGCGATCAGGGTCAGCGTCTTGAAGACCGGGAAGGCGCCAAGGAAAACCAGCGCCTCGCTCACGAAGCCCGACAGCCCCGGAAGTCCCAGCGACGCGAAGAACGCAACCATCACGATGCCGGTATAGATCGGCATCTGGAGGGCGAGTCCCCCGAAGCCCTCGATATCGCGGTGATGCGCCCGATCGTAGATCACCCCGACCAAGAGGAAGAGCATCGCCGTCGTCGTCCCGTGGTTGAACATCTGCGAGACCGCGCCGTTCATCCCGGCGGCCGTGAACGCCGCCATCCCCAGGAGGACGTAGCCCATATGGCTGACCGAAGAGTACGCGACGAGCTTTTTCAGATCCTTCTGCGCCATCGCGCAGAGCGCTCCGTAGATGATGTTGATCACCCCGAGCGTTGCCAGCCCAAGCGCGAAGTACTGCGTCGCGATCGGCAGCATCGGGTAGCTGATCCTCAGGATGCCGTAGGTCCCCATCTTCAGCAGGATCCCGGCCAGGATGACCGAGACGGCGGTCGGCGCCTCGACGTGGGCGTCCGGCAACCACGTGTGGAACGGGAAGACCGGCACCTTGATCGCGAATCCGATGAAGAGCGCCACATAGACGACGAGCTGGAAGTTCCGGCCGTAGGTGGAGGTGTCGGTCCAGAGCTTCGTCATGTCGAACGTATGAGGGTCATGCCGGAAGTAGAGCGCCAGCATCGCGAGGAGAATGAGGACGCTGCCGACCAGGGTGTAGAGGAAGAACTTGATCGCCGCGTATTCGCGCCGGGGTCCTCCCCAGATCCCGATCAGGAAGTACATCGGCAGCAGCATCAGCTCCCAGAAAACGAAGAAAAGGAAGAAGTCGAGCGCGCAGAAGACGCCGAGCATCCCGGTCTCGAGGAGGAGGAACAGGGCGAAGTAGCCCTTCAGCGCCTTCGTGATCCCCCACGACGCGAACATGCAAAGGAACGAGAGGAGCGCCGTCAGGATCAGCATCGTGACCGAGATCCCGTCGATCCCCATGAAGAAATCGATATTGAACCGCGGGATCCAGGGGGACCTCTCGACGAACTGCAGCGCGGTCGTGCCCCGGTCGAAGTTCGCGAAGATCCACAACGCGAGCGCGAGCGGCACGGCCGACGTGACCGCCGCCGTCCAGCGGATCAGGTTCAGCCGCTCCTTCGGCAGGGCGAGTATCACCACCATCCCGACGAGCGGGAAGAAGGTGATCCAGGAAAGCACATGAGACGTCATCGTCCTCCTCCACCTCGAGTTGTCCGACGCGAGAGCATCAGAATCCCCGGAACAGCCGCACGACCATGAAAATCAGCGCCGCAGCGACGAAACCGAGCAGGTAATTCTGAATCCTGCCCGTCTGCACCCTCCGGAACTGCCGTCCCCACGCGATCACCACCGCGGCGATCCCGTTGACCATTCCGTCGATCACCACGTTGTCGAAGATCCCGATCCCCTTCGAGAAGATCCGGGTGAAGTTCGCCGAGCCGTTCACGATCCCGTCGATCACGGTGAGATCGAACCATCGGAACGCGCGCGCCACGGCGAGCACGGGTCGCACGACGCCCCCGATGTAGATCTCATCGATGTAGTACTTGCGCGTGAGCAGCGTGTGCAGTCCGCGCAGGCGCTCTCTCACCGCGTCGGGCGAGAAGCGCCGACGCTGGTAGAACGCCCACGCGAGGAGCATTCCCGTCCCGGCGACCAGGATCGAGCCCGCCGTCGCGATCATCTCGGCGCGCTTAGCGCTTTCCTCTTCCGCTGCCGCCGCGGCGCCGTCTTCCGCCTCGCGCCCCCCTGCCGATTCCACGGTCGCCGCCATTCCCGCCTCCCGGACCGCGTTGTCGGCGGGTGCGGTCGTGGCGGCAGGCACCGCTTCCACCGTCCGGTAGGTCGCGAGCGACGGCTTCACCACGAACTTCGGAAACCAACCGTACGGATAGGCCGACAGGACGGACAGGACCGCCAGCGTCACGAGCGGGATCGTCATCACGCGCCCCGACTCGTGCGCGTGCGCGAACTTGTGGGAGTCCCGCGGCGTGCCCGTGAAGGTCATGAAGACCAGGCGGAACATGTAGAACGCGGTCACACCGGCCGTCAGCAGGAGGATGAGGAAGATCCCCATGTGGGCCGGGTTGCGCCACCCGAACTCCAGGGCCTGGCCGAGAATCATGTCCTTGCTGAAGAAGCCGGACAGCCCGGGCACTCCCGAAATCGCCAGCGTTGCGATCAGGAAGGTCCAGAACGTGATCGGCATCTTCTTCCTGAGCCCGCCCATCTCGGGCATCTCCTGGCTGTGCATCGCGTGGATCACGCTTCCACTGCCGAGGAAGAGGAGCGCTTTGAAGAAGGCATGGGTCATCAGATGGAAGAGCCCCGCCGTGTAGGCGCCGACCCCGAGCGCGGTGATCATGAAGCCGAGCTGCGAGATCGTCGAATAGGCGAGCGCCTTCTTGATGTCGGTCTGGACGATCGCGATCGACGCCGCCATCGCCGCGGTGATCAGCCCGATGTACGCGATGAAGAGCAGGGCGTCCGGCGTGAAGACGAGGAAGAGCCTCCCGACCATGTAGACGCCGGCCGCGACCATCGTCGCGGCGTGGATCAAGGCACTGACGGGAGTCGGGCCTTCCATCGCATCCGGGAGCCAGACGTGCAGCGGGAACTGGGCGCTCTTGCCGATCGCGCCGAAAAAGAGGGCGATCCCGGCCGCCGTGAGCATTTTCCCGCCGATCGCCCCGTTCGCCACCGCTCGGAACACATCGTCGTACCGGAAGCTCCCGATCTGCGAATAGATGATCAATATCCCGATGAACATCCCGACGTCGCCGATGCGGGTCGTGATGAACGCCTTCTTCGCCGCGTCCTGCGCGGACTTCTTCTCGAACCAGTGGCCGATCAGCAGGTACGACGAGAGCCCGACCAGCTCCCAGAAGACGTATAGGGCGAGCAGGTTGTCGCAGAGGACGAGCCCGAGCATCGAGAAGCTGAAGATCCCGAGGTAGGCGAAATACCGGCCGTACCGGACGTCGTCGTGCATGTAGCCGATCGAGAAGAGGTGGACCAGGAAGCTCACGATCGTCACGACCATCAGCATCACGGCCGTCAGGTTGTCGAAGAGGATCCCCATCCCGGCCTGGAAGCCGCGCCCGCCGTCCCCGGGTATCGAAATCCAGCTCCAGCGAAACAGCTCCTTGTGGGCCGGATCGAAGATCCCGACGGCGCGGATGAACGCCGCGATCGCGAGGACGAGCGAGACGCCGATCGCGCCCGTCGACAGCCAGTCCCCCTTGCGCGGGAGCCGGCCGCCGAATGCGATCTGCACGACGAATGCCCCGAGGGGCAGGAGGAGGATCAGGACGAGAGTCGTCAGCATCGTCTACCCCTAACCCCGCATCATGTCGACCTCGTCGACATCGATGGAGTTCACGCGCTTGAAGAGGTTCAGCACGATCGCGAGTGCGATCGCCGCCTCCGCCGCCGCCATGATGATCACGAAGAGCGCGAAAACCTGCCCGGTGATCCCGGTCGTGCAGTACCGCGAGAAGGCGATGAAGTTCAGGTTCGCCGCGTTCAGGATGAGTTCGATCCCCATCAGGATCATGACCGCGTTCCGCCGCGTCAGCACGCAGTACACGCCGAGGACGAAGAGAACGGCGGCGACCGTCAGGTAGTGCTGCAAGCTGATCATCGGCTCACCTCGCCTTCGCCGGAGGGGTGGCCGCCCTTGTCGCTCCGCGCCATCAGGGCCGCCCCGACGAGGACCGCGAAGAGCAGGAACGAGATCACCTCGAACGGCAGCAGGAAATCCCCCATCAGATGCCGGCCGATCTGGGGCGCCGTCGGCGCATCGAGGGGGACGACGACCTGGGGCCACGGCGTCTTGTAGATCACGACGAGCAGGAGCCCGAGAAGGACCAGGCAGATCATCGAGGCCGGGACGCGCTGGATGCTTGCGCTCTTCAGATCCACGGAGGAGATCTTGTGGGTCAGCATCACGCCGAACAGAAGGAGGACGAGGATCCCGCCCACGTAGATCATCACCTGCGTCGCGGCGAGGAAGTCGGCGCGCATGAGCGCATAGAGCCCCGCAACGCCGAAAAACGTGAAGAGCAGCGCAAAGACCGAGTACACGATCCTGCGGGCAAAGGCGACGACCATCGCGGAGGCGATCGTCAGCAAGCCAAACGCGAGAAAGACGCCGAGCCGGATTTCATCCGCCAACATCGTCCACCCACCTCCTCCTCCATCCGGCCGGACGGCCGGCTACTCCTCGGTTGCGGTCCCCTCGGGCGGCTTTGGCGGCGCGACCGCGGGCGCCGCGGGATCTTCCACCAGTGGCGGAACTGCGGCGGCCATGGCGGCAGCTGCTGCGGCCGCCTCCTTTTCCGCCATCTTGCGCTTCACGATCTCCTTGTCCCGCTCGAGCGCGAACTCGAGGTACATCTGCTTCTTGTCATCCACCGCGAGCTCGTACTCCTTCGTCATCGTGAGGCACTCGGTCGGGCAGACCTCCGTGCAGAGCCCGCAGACCATGCACAGCGCGAGATCGATGTCGAATCGCGGCACCCAGAGCGAGATCTTCGTGCCGTCGGAGGTCAGGCCGTAATCCTCCTTGTCGCGTTTGTACGTCTCGATGTGGATGCAGTCGACCGGGCACGCGCGCGCGCAGGCGAGACAGCCGATGCAGTCCTCCTGCCGGTTGTGCAGAATGCCGCGGAACCCATCCGGCATCGGCCAGCGTTCGTCCGGGTACTCGAGGGTGATCGGCTTCTTGAAGGCTTCCCGGCCGGTCACGCCCATCCCGATCAAGGCCGTGACAAGGCCGCTGTAGATGTCGGACACGTATTTGCGGACTGCGTTCATGATCTATCTCCCGTGGAAGACCCACATCTGCACCCCGACCCCGATCAGCAGGACGAGCGAGATCGGGATCAGAACCTTCCAGCAGACGTGCATCAGCTGATCGACCCGCAGGCGCGGCAGGGTCCAGCGGATCCACTGGATCACGAACACGAGCGCGAAGGACTTTCCGATGATCCAGATCGGACCCGGAAGGATGTCCCAGGGAAGGAACGAGTGCCAGGCTCCCAGGAACATCACCGTCGCGATCGCCGCGATCACGAACATGTTCGCGAACTCCGCCAGAAAGAAGAGGGCGAACTTCATCCCGCTGTACTCGGTGTTGAAGCCCGCGACGAGCTCCGATTCCGCCTCGGGCAGGTCGAACGGGGTGCGGTTGATCTCGGCGAGGGCCGCGATGAAGTAGACGAGCCCACCGGCGAACAGGAATGGGGAACGGAATAGATTCCAGTGCCATATGCCGCCGGCCTGCGAGCGTCCGATCTCCATCAGGTTGAGCGAGCCCGTATACATCACGACCCCGATCAGCGACAGGGCGACCGGGATCTCGTACGAGATGATCTGGCTCGCCGCGCGCATCCCGCCGTAGAGGCTCCACTTGTTGTTGGACGCCCAGCCTCCCATGATGATCCCGATCACGCCGAGCGAGGAAACCGCGAGGATGAAGAAGATCCCGATGTCAAGGTTCGCCGCTGCGATCCGATCGCCGAACGGGAGCGCCGCGAAGACGAGCAAGGTTCCCATGAAGGTGATGACCGGGGCCACGCGAAACAGGAGCTGATCGGCCGAGCTCGGTCGCGTGTCCTCCTTCATCAGGAGCTTCAAGGCGTCCGCGATTGTCTGCGCCCATCCGAACTTTCCGCCGGTGTAGACCGGCCCGAGACGGCTCTGGATGCGCGCCGAGATCTTCCGTTCCGTCCACACGAAGAAGAGGGCGCAGACCGCCATGAAGGCGAACGCGAGGACGGTCGCGATCGCCATCGCAACGAAATAGGAGACCTGCGGCGGCATCGACTGCAGGAATCCCCAGCGGGCGATCAGTCCGTCGATGAACTCCTTCACCTGCCCCACCTCCCCGTTCCGTTCACCGCCGTCAGTGACGTCCTCATCGATCGATCTCCCCGAGAACGATGTCGAGAGAACCAAGGATCGCGACGAGATCCGCGATCAGAATCCCATCCGAGATCGCACCCAGGATCGCCAGATTCGTGAAGCACGGCGAGCGGACCTTGAGCCGCCAGATGCTCGCCTTGCCGTCGCTCACGAGGTAGTAGCCCAGCTCGCCGCGCGGGTTCTCGACCCGCACGTAGACCTCCCCCTTCGGACACTTGATGTTCTTCGGGGCCTTCGGGTGCATGAAGTCGCCTTCGGGAATCTTTGCGAGGGCCTGCCGGATGATCTTGAGCGACTCGGCCATCTCGAGCATCCGGACGATGTAGCGGTCCCAGCAGTCCCCGAGCTCCCCCTTCAAGCCCCTGCCGACGGGGATCTCGAAATCGAACCGGTCGTAGATCGAGTACGGGTCGTTCTTGCGGAGGTCCCACTTCATCCCGCTCGCGCGCAGGGGCGGTCCCGTGATCCCGTAGTTGATCGCCATCTCGAGCGGGATCACGCCGACGCCGGCCGACCGCTCGATGAAGATCTTGTTGAAGGACAGGAGCGCGTCGTAGTCCTTTAGCTTCGGCTCGAAGTAGCCGCAGAACTCCCGGATCATCCCCTGGATCTCAGGGGTCAGGTCCCGCGAGACCCCGCCGACCCGGTAGTAGTTGTAGGTCAGCCGCGCCCCGCACACCGCCTCGAAGATGTCGAGGATCTTCTCCCGCTCGCGGAATGCGTAAAGGAGTGGGGTCGTCGCGCCGAGGTCGTTCGCGAACGTCCCGAAGGCGACCAGGTGGCTCGCGATGCGGTTCAGTTCCGCGATGATCACCCGGATGTACTCGGCCCGCTCGGGGATCTCGAGTCCCAGGAGCTTCTCGACCGTGATCACGTAGCCGTGGTTGTTGTTCATCGCCGCGAGATAGTCCATCCGGTCCGTGTACGGGACCACGCCCGCGTAGCCGACCTTTTCGGAGTGCTTCTCGAAGCAGCGATGGAGGTAGCCGATGAAGGGTCGGACCGCCCGGACGACCTCGCCGTCGGTCGTGACCTCGAGCCGGAGCACCCCGTGCGTAGACGGGTGCTGCGGGCCCATGTTGACGATCATCTCCTCGGTCCGGAAATCCTGGACCCGCGGGGTCGTGTCGATCGGCATCGTGATTCCTCGCCTACGGCTTGTTCGTGATCCCCCGATACGTGTCGGGGTAGACGTAGTCCTTGCGCAACGGGTACCCCTCCCAGTCGAAGGGGAGGAGGATCCGCCTCAGGTCCGGGTGCCCGTCGAAATGGACCCCGAACATGTCGTAGCACTCCCGCTCGTGCCAGTCCGCCATCCGCCAGACCGATTCGACCGAAGCGACGCGCGGGTCATTGCGATCGAGGAGGACTTTCAGGACGGCCTTGTGCCCGTGCGTCTGCGAGTGGAGGTGGTAGACCACCGCAATGTGATCCGGCGGGTAGTCCACGCCCGAAAGACACATCAACCACTCGAACGAAAGCTCGGGATCGTCGCGCAGCGTCCTGCAGACGTTGACGATTCGGGCCGGATCGATGACGAGGAACGGGTCCCCCGCGTGCGCCGTCTCGACGCTCTTCACCGCTTCGGGGAAACGCGCGTTCAACTTCCCCGCGATCTCTTCGAGTGTGAGCTGCACTTTAGCGAACCTCCCCGATGTTCAGCGGATCGTGCACGCGGGCGATCGTCTTCTGCTTGATCACCCGGTTCTGCAGATAGCGAAGGGCGTCCAGGAGCGCCTCGGGGCGCGGCGGGCAACCGGTCACGTACACGTCGACCGGCACGATCTTGTCGACCCCCTTCAGCACGGAGTAGCCGTGCTCCCAATACGGTCCGCCGGCGTTCGCGCAGCTCCCCATCGAGATCACGTACTTCGGATCAGCCATCTGGTCGTAAAGGAGTTTCAGGCGCGAGGCCATATGATGCGTGACGGTCCCGGCGACGACCATCAGGTCGGCCTGGCGGGGGGTCGCGCGGAACGCGCCGCTGCCGAACCGGTCGATGTCGTAACGGGAGAAGCCGGTCGCCATCATCTCGATCGCGCAACACGCGAGACCGAACGACAGGGGCCAGAGACTCGATCTCCGCGCCCAGTTGATCACCGTGTCGAGCCGGGTGATGATGAACCCTTCCTCGAACCTGTCCTCGATCGGGCTCATTGCCTTCCTCCCCCCGCGGCCCGGGCCTTGTGGTGTTCGCCGACGACGTACTTCTCGGGGAGCGGGGCGTCGACGTCCTTCCGCTGGATTCTCGGCCGGACCCATTCAAGATCCCCCTTCTTCCAGACGTAGGCGAGGGCCTCGATCAGGGCGGCGAGGAAGATCAAGAGGTAGACGAACGAAACGACGCCGAGCTGCTTGTAGACGGTGGCCCACGGGTACAGGAGGACCGTCTCGACGTCGAACACGACGAAGATCAACGCGACCACGTAGAAGCGCATGTTGAAGCGGATCCAGGGGCTTCCGATCGGCCTCTCGCCGCACTCGTAGATCGTGTCCTTCTCCGCACCGGGTTTGAACGGCCGGAGGAGCTTCGAGAGGGCCAGGGTGAATACGGCCAGACCGACCCCCACCACCAGGAACACCAGAATGGTCGCAAAGTGAAACTCCACGGCTTCCTCCTACATCAAAGAGCCGGCACAAACACGAAGAAGCTAATCGCGTGGAAGATGGGTGTCAACACTTCGCCCTCCCCTCGCCCCCGTTGCTTCGGTGCGCCCGCATTGGTAGCGTCCCACCGATGGATCCCTTCGATTCCCATTTCTGCAGGGTCCGGCAACGCGACCGTGACGGCGGGGCTGTCGAGACGCTCCCGCGCGATCGGCTTCCGCTTCGGATCGTCCTGGACAACCTCCGATCGGCCTTCAACGTCGGCTCGATCTTCCGGACGAGCGAAGGGGCCGGGGCCGAGTGGATCCACCTCTGTGGGATCACCCCCTACCCTCCGAATCCAAAGCTCGAGAAAACCGCACGGGGCGCGCACACCCTCGTGCCATGGTCCCACCACATCGACACGATGGAAGCGGTCCGGCTCCTCCGGACCCGTGGTTACACTCTTGCGGCCTTAGAGTTGACGGATCGGTCTGTGGATTACCGCAGCCTCCCCTTCCCACAACCCATCGCGCTGATCGTAGGACACGAGGTGGCCGGTGTCACGCGTCCAGTTTTGGAGGCAGCCGATCATATCGTTGAGATCCCCCTGCGGGGGATGAAGAATTCGCTGAACGTCGCGACCAGCTTCGGCGTCGTCCTCTTCGAGATCCTGAGGCAGTGGGACGGGCGGCCGCGAGATCGCGGAGGAGGGCGACACGATGGACCGTAACGACCGCCGCGCGGGCCGCAAGCCGCTCGCGATCATCTTCCAGACGATCTTCCTGGACCTGCTGGGCTTCGGCATCGTCCTCCCGCTTCTGCCGATGTACGCGGAGCGCTTCGGGGCCACGCCCCTCATGATCACCTCGATCTCGGCGAGTTACTCGTTGATGCAATTCGTGTTCGTGCCCTTCTGGGGGAGGCTCTCGGACCGGATCGGGCGCCGGCCGATCCTCCTGATCTCGATCGCCGGAGCCTGTGCCGCCTACATCTTCATGGGGATCACCCGATCGCTCATGGGGCTGTTCATCGCCCGGATCTTCTCGGGGATCGCCGGCGCGAACCTGAGCGTCGCGCAGGCCTATATCGCCGACGTCACGAAGCCCGAGGAGCGCGCGAAGGGCATGGGGCTCGTCGGCGCAGCCTTCGGGCTCGGCTTCATCTTCGGTCCCGCGATGGGGGGGATGCTCTCGACGCTGCCTCAGTCCTGGCTTCCGCACGCGCTCTGGGGCTGGGAAACGAGCCTCCCATTCTTCGCGGCTGCGATCCTGTCCGCGACGAACCTGATCCTCGCATATCGGTGGCTCCCCGAGAGCCGCGTCGCGGGGAGCAAGGCGGGCGCGGGGGTCCGTCCCCCGCTGACATTCGGAGCCCTCAAGCGCGCCCTCGCGACGCCGCGGCTCGGTTGGCTGCTCGCGATCGTCTTCGTGAGCACCTTCGCGTTCGCCAACATGGAGTCGACGTTCGTCCTGTGGGGCGAGCGCGAGATCGGCATGACGAGCCGCACGGCGGGGTGGCTCTTCGCGTACATCGGGATCATCCTCGTCGCGATGCAGGGCGGACTGATCGGCAAGCTCACCCGCCGGTTCGGTGAGGCGCGTCTGGTCATCGCCGGGACTCTTGCGACCGCGAACGCGCTCCTCCTCGCCCCGCTCTGCCGCTCGTACGGTCCGCTCCTCGTCGTTCTGGCGCTTCTCTCGCTCGGGAGCGGGATGTCGGGGCCGGCGCTGCAGAGCCTGATCTCTCGCGGCACGGGAAGAGACGATCAGGGCGGCGTCCTGGGGATCAATCAGAGCATCTCATCCCTCGCACGAGTCATGGGACCGGTATGGGCGGGTTTCGTCTTCGGCCGTCTCGGCCTGGCCGCGCCCTGGCTGACCGGAGGAGTTCTGATGGCGTTCGTGTGCGCGGCGGCGGTTGTCATTCTCCTCGAAAAGAGAAGCCCGCCGGTCCCGGAGGTCGGCGGGCAGGAAGGATAGGAACTGCGTCGGAGAACTCGGACTAGTCGTCCTCCTTGTCCTCTAGCTCATCTTCATCATCATCGTCATCGTCATCGTCTTCGTAATCTTCCTCGTCCCAGTCTTCGTCTTCATCGAGGTCATCGAGATCCTCGAGGTCCTCGTCGTCCTCTTCTTCCACGTCGTCTTCGTCCTTCAACTGAATCAGCCCTGTCCAGTCTTCCTGCATGGATCTCCTCCGAGTTCGACCCCTTGCATCCGGCGTCCAGGCCCGTTGTGGTTGCACCTTGTGGTCGGCGCACCTGGAAACCGGGCGGGAGCAGATGCGGATTCTTTCGTCGCCCCTTCGAAGAGTCAAGGAAAAGTTCGACGCATCCTGACCCCCGTTTTCTATACTGTGGCGGATGCGACTCGCGATAAGAACCCTCTTCATCCTGCTGGCGCTGACCGCGACCCGAGCCACCGCCGCGGCCGATCCACCCGACACTCTAAGCTATGTCGTGCGTCTGGGCCCAACCCGGCTGGGGACGTCCATCCGGATTCTCCAGGTTTCCCCGGGCGGCGGGCGGGAAGGCGTCATCCGAACGAGCATACGGCTCGACCGCGGGGGCAGCGCGATCGCCTTGGACCAGGAAATCTCCTGGGTCGAGGACCGTTCCAGCGGCCTCGAGCGGATGAGTTCGGTGATGACCGGGATGGGTCCGGCGCCCTGGCGGGATTCGATCGAGAGAATCGCAGACACGGGGCTCTGGCGGCGGATCCGCGCACGCGGCGGGCCCGCCGTCATCGACACGTTTCGGGACGGACCGCTGCTGGGCCCCGACGGGATCGATCGCGCCCTTGCGACCCGTGCGCAAATCCCTCCCGCGCGGGTGCGGACCGTGAATCCGGAGGAGATGCGACCGACCGCCTTTCGGATCCGGCAGGTTGATTTCGACACGCTCGCCGCAATCAGCGGACACCGCGTCGCCTGCACGGTCTTCTCGGTCGAGGACTCGAGCGGCGCGCCGGCGCCGACCACCCAGTGGCGGGACGCGGACGGAACCCTCTGGCGCGAGCGGGATCCGTCCCTCGACTGGATCACGGAGCGCGTCGAGGTATCCGGCGGGGAGACGGCGCGCGCCGATCGGACCGCTCCCCGCGTCGGGTTCGACGCCGCCGCGTGGATTCTGGTCCCGATCGAAGGCAGGCTCCCCGATCGGCGCCCGTGCACGCTGCTTCTCGAGCCGCTCGATCCTCGGGGATCTGCCTCGGCCGACACGGCGGAGACACCCACCTCCCCGCCGGTCCCGAATGGACCGGGTCAGTCGATCACGACCGGACCACAGCCCGGCACGTGGATCCTGCGTCTTACGACTACCGTCCCCCCTGCCGCGCGAGAGGAGGATCGCGCCGCGTGGTCGAGGGACCCGGCCCTCGCCGGCGCCCTGCGTCCGGGATTGATCGTAGATTCGGACTCCCCTGCGATACGCGCCTTCGCCGACAGCGTCGCCGCGGGCTCGGTGGTCGGGGGTCCGGTGGCCGAAGTGCTGCGCCTCGAACGGGCGGTTCACGATCGGATTAGTCTCCGCGACTACGCGACCGTCCTGGGGACCTCATCCCAAACGCTCCGAAGCGGCAGCGGCGATTGCACAGAGCATGCCGTTCTGCTGGCATCCGCATGCCGGGCCCGCGGGATCCCCGCGCGTTTGGTCGCCGGCATGACGCCGAACGGGGAAGCAAGGATGGCCTGGCATCTCTGGACCGAGGCATACGTGGGCGAATGGATCGCCCTCGACGCCACGATCGGGCATGGCGAACTCGCAGCGGGAACTGTGGGCGTTCTGTGGATGGAACGGCCCGAGGAAGATCTGACCCGGCTCGAGCAACCGATGACGCGCCTCGCGGAACACTATCGATTCCGCGTGGTGGAGGGGATGGAATGATCCGAACACCGATCACCGCGGTTCTGGCCGCTGTCTTGCTCCATCTCGCGATTCTCCCGGCGCCGGCGCTGGCCTACCTGCCCGAGGAGGTCAACGCAATCGTGTCGAACCGCCCCGAGTCCCTGCCACCGTCGTGTTCCGGCATCGTCCTCGCGTCCCAGCGCCTGATCCAGTTGAGCGCGGGCGGCGGCGCGATGAAGGAGGATCATCTCTTCGAGGTCGTCGGGGCCGGGCGCCCTGCCGGGCCGCTCCGGATCCGGTGGACCTACCGCCCGGGTATCGAGGAGATCAAGACCATCGATGCTCGCGTGTACCGGATCTCAGGCGAGATCACGCCGATCCCCGCCGATTCGATCCGTACCGAGCCGTGCGTCGCGGCCGGGCCAAAGGGATATCCGGGAATCTCGGACTTCGTGGTGGCGATTCCGGATCCGGTCCCTGGAGATCTGGTCGAAATCCACACGAGCGGCATGGAAGCCCCGATGATGGAGCCGCAGTACTATGCCGGCGAGGAGCACTTCGCCGAGGCGGATTCCGTGGTCGAGGCGGAGCTCTCGATCCGCTTCCCGACCGTGCTGCCGTTGCTCACCTGGAGACTCGGCGACATACCCGAACCCGATCCGATCACCCATGGAACGACGTTCGAGGCGCACTGGTTGCTGGGCCATCTTTCCCCGGCAGGTAACGTCCACCGGGCGCTCGTCTCCCATGTCGTCGCGAACGCCCCGGATTCGCTCGGCCCCTCCGGGGTCCTTTTCGGGTATCGCAACACTTGGTCCGGTGCGGTCTTCGCGCGGGCCTACCTGTGGAGGCGCGCCCTGAAGGAATCCCCGCCCGAGCTGGTGACTGCGGCGCATGAGATCCTGGGCGCCACGCAGGACCCAGGAGGCCGCGCCGATTCGGCCATCGCCTGGGTCAACCGGCGCTTGGAGCGCGTCGACATCCCCGCCGCGCGCCTGTGGTACGCCCCGGCCCGACTCCAGGCGGTCCTCGATCGGGGGGCCGCGATTCCACGGGACCGCGCTGCGGTCCTCGTCTGGCTTCTCCAGAGGGTTGGCGTCGGAGCCGACGCGGCGATGGTCCGGAGTCACGGTCGTTTCATCGCCGACCTGGCGTTCCCGCAACAGCTTGACGCATGGGTCGTGCGCGCCCGCCTCGCAAACGGCGCCGAGCGATGGATCGACATGCGCCCGCCCGATGTCGCGGCGCGCGATTCCCTGCAAGCGGGACAGGCGGTCCTCTGGACCGCACGCGGTGAGGACGATCCGCTCGTTCCTTTCCCCGGCGTGGCGCGCTAAGTCGCAGCCGGACCCCCCATAGCGACCTCAGCACCGGCACGATTCCGGCTGAAAAACCGCCCGCCAGATGGTATACTCACTGCGCGATATCTGCCGGTGCGCGCCAAGATCGCCGACCTTCCCACACAGGCCGACGGTTGTGTGTGCCTTCCGGCTGTCTGGCGGCCGCAAGGCCGACAACTTGGACCGCCTCGTGTCCCATCAGCGGAGGAGGAGAGAGATGAAACTTGTGCGTTGGATCGCCCTGGCGGGCCTGCTGCTCATGACGAGCGCCGCCCTGGCGGGAACGATTAGTCCCCGACTCCAGGCGGAGATGGATCGTACGGATCGCAACACGCCGATCAGCGTGATCGTCAACCTGGCCGATCAGGTGCCGATTGAGCTGCTGAACCAGGATCTCAAAGCAAGTCATGCGACCCTTCAGGAGAGACACCGCCAGGTGATAACGGCTCTCCAGGCCGCCGCCGCCCGCTCCCAGGGGCCGGTAAGGCAGATGCTCGACGAGGAGATGCGTGCGGGCAACGTGCTTGGCTACACCTGCTACTGGATCAGCAACCTGGTCGTGGTCCAAGCGAGGTCCGCGGCGATCCTCCGGATCGCCGCGCGTTCGGACATCGACGTCGTCGAGCCGAACTTCACCGTTTCGCTCATCGAGCCGATCGGACACCCCGAGATCAACGATCAGGAGATCGGCGACGGTCGTCCGATCGGGGTCCCGCCGGGAATCCGCGCCATCAAGGCCCCGCAGTGCTGGCGCCAGCTCGGCTACACCGGCTTGGGCCGCCTCATCGGCGGGATGGACACGGGCGTCATGGGAACCCACCCCGCCCTCCAGACCCGCTGGCGCGGTTATCAAGGGCAGCATCCGTGGCAGGAGTGCTGGCTGGACCTCCTCGGCACCGGCACCACCACCCCGAACGACGGCTACGGGCACGGCACCCACACGATGGGAACGATGACCGGGCTCGCCCCGTCCGAGTCGATCGGCGTCGCCCCCGGGGCGAAGTGGATCGCGTGCAACGCGATCAACCAGGGCGTGTCGCAGGAATTCGACCAGGACGTCATCACCGGCTTCCAGTGGTTCGCAGATCCGGACGGCAATCCCAACACGCTCAGCGACGTGCCGGACGTGGTGCAGAACTCCTGGGGGGTCAACGAGGGCTTTCCGCAGACCCCGCCATACACGGACTGTGACAGCCGCTGGTGGGCCGTTCTCGACAATCTCTCGGCCGCCGGCGTCGTCGTGACATGGTCGGCCGGCAACGAGGGTTCCGGGGCGGGCTCGTTGCGCTCCCCCGCGGACCGCGCCACGACCACGAGGGAGGCCTTCTCGGTCGGCGCGGTCGACGCGACGAACTACTCGTGGCCTTACCCGATCGCGGACTTCTCCAGCCGCGGTCCTTCGGGCTGCAACGTTCCCGCGCCGCAGAAGATCAAGCCCGAGGTCGCCGCGCCGGGGGTCAGTGTCTACTCCGCCTATAACGACGGCGGCTATACCAACATGGACGGCACCTCGATGGCCGGCCCGCACGTTGCGGGCATCGTCGCGCTCATCCGGCAGGCCAACCCGAATCTCGACGTCGACACGATCAAGGACATCCTGATGCAGACCGCCCGCGACGAGGGCGCGACCGGCGAGGACAACTCATACGGCTGGGGCTTTGTCGACGCATACGCGGCGTGCCAGGCCGCGACGGTCGGCTTCGGGCACCTCGACGGGCACATCACGAACGCGAGTTGGATGGGGACGCCCCTCCCCGGCGCGCGGCTCACGATCCTGAACACGGGCGCGCAGTGGCAAACCGACGCGAACGGGTACTACAACGGCGCGCTCGCCCCCGGCAGTTACTCGATCGCGGCGAGCATGGACGGTTTCCGCGCCGACACCGCATTCGTCATGATCCAGGCGAATCAAGTCACGACGAAGAACTTCGCGCTCGTGGACATCGCCGGGCCGTCGATCACGAACGTGACCGACAACAAGGCGACGAACGATGCGGTCGGGCCGTATCCGATCCAAGCGACCGTCAGCGACGCAAGCACCGTCACCTCCGTGAAGCTCTACTACCGCCTTAATGGCGGCGGCTTCACGTCGGTGGACATGATGCTGTTCGGCAGCGTCTACACCGCGTCCATTTCGGGCGCGCCCGCCGGCAGTCGCATCGACTATTATGTCTGGGCACAGGACGGCGCGAGCAACGCGAGCACGTCCCCCGCGGACGCTCCGCTCCACTTCTACAGCTTGTACATCACCCAGACGGTCTACACGTACGACTGCGAGACCGCACCCGACGGATGGCAGATGGGCGTGAACGGAGACGCGGCGACGACCGGTCTCTGGATCTGTGACGATCCGGTGGGTACGACGTACAACGGCGTCGTCGTCCAGACCGAGGACGACCACACCGCGGCCCCGGGCGTGAAGTGCTTCGTCACGGGCAACGGCTCGGTCGGCGGCGCGGCCGGCGACCAGGACGTCGACGGCGGTTGCACGACGCTGCTGAGCCCGGTTTACACGATCAGCAACAACGTGACGATGGCGTTCTTCACTTACTGGCGCTGGTGGGTCAGTACCGGCAACTCTGCCGATGACACGTGGGTTGTCGACGTCTCCAGCGACGGCGGCACGACCTGGGTCCCCTGGGAGCGCGCCACCGGCAACCAGAACTTCTGGACGAAGACCACGAAGAGCATCGGCGACGTCTTCAGCCCGCTCCCGGCAACCGTTCGGTTCCGCTTTGTCGCGTGCGACCTGAACAGCCCGGGGCTTGTCGAGGCGGCGGTTGATGACCTCTCGATGGACACCTATACCCAGAACTCGGCCGACGCGGGCGGCGTCGTCACGTCGCTCCGCACCGCCCTCGCCCAGAACCAACCGAACCCGTTCAACCCGAAGACCATGATCCGGTTCACGCTGAGCAATCCAGGCCAGTGCCGGATTCAGATCTACGATGCGGCGGGTCGGATGATCCGCAGCCTGATCGATGAACCCCGCGCGGCGGGCGTCCACCAGGTTTCCTGGGACGGTCTCGATGACGCGGGCAAGTCGGTCGGCTCGGGGGTTTACTTCTACCGTTTGAAGGCCGGCGCGTTCGAGCAGAGCCGCCGGATGACGATCCTCAAATAGTGCTTCCACTTCCGGGGGGCGTCGAACGGGCCGCCCCCCACGAAACCGACGGCCCCCAGACAACTGTCCGGGGGCCGGTCCGTTGGGGGGCCGCAATCTCTGGCCCTGGAATCCCGCGGGACTCATGCTATACTTGACAAGGCTTCGTAATCATCGATGTGACCACACCATACCCGTTCGCCACCCTCGGTCTCCGTGGTCCAACCCCAGATCGCTCGACGTCATCACCCCGCCGGGGAGGAGGAAAGCCGGATGAAGCTCGCGCGTTGGACTGTGATATCCGCAGTCCTCATGCTTTCAGCATCGAGTGCGTTCGCCGGGTCCATCGTGCCGCCACTGCAGGCCGAGATGGACCGCAGCGCGCCCGGGACCGTCTTCAGTGTCATCGTCAACATGAAGGAGCAGACCGACGTCCCGACCTTGAGCCAGCAGCTCGAGGCGCGGCACGCGACCCTGGCCGAGCGCCACGCCGCGGTCATCACCGCGTTGCAGGCGTCCTCGCGCTCGCAGGAGTTCCTGCGGAACGACATCGAGCCTGAGCTCGCCTCCGGAGCCGTGCTTGGGTACACCAGTTATTGGATCAGCAACCTGATGGTCGTCAACGGAACAAAGGAGGCGATCGAACGGATCGCGGCGCGCTCGGACGTCGACGTCGTCGAACCGAACTTCAGGCCCGAGCTGATCAAGCCGGTCAGCATGGGATTGGGCGGAGAGGGCAAGGCAGGGACGCGCGGAATCGGCGTGACCCCGGGCTTGCGTGCGATCCACGCTCCCGAGGTCTGGTACCGCCTAGGTTACAACGGCGCGGGACGGCTGATCGGCGGTCTCGACACGGGCGTCGACGGCACTCACCCTGCCCTTGGGTCGCGGTGGCGCGGCGCGGGCGGACAAGTCCCCTGGCAGCAGTGCTGGTTGGACCTTCTCGGCACGAACACCACCTTCCCGAATGACGGATACGGGCACGGGACCCACACGATGGGGACCATGACCGGCCTCGGCGCCGGGACGCAGGACACCGTGGGAGTGGCCTGGGGCGCGAAGTGGATCGCGTGCAACGCGATCAACCAGGGGGTTGGCAGCGAGTTCGACAACGACGTGATCACCGCCTTCCAGTGGTTCGCGGACCCGGATGGCAACCCGAACACGACGGAGGACGTCCCCGACGTCGTGCAGAACTCCTGGAGAATCAACGAGGGATTTGGCGGCGGATATACGGATTGCGATACGCGCTGGTGGAACGTGATCGACAACTGCGAGGCCGCCGGCGTGGCGGTGAACTTCTCCGCCGGAAACGAAGGCCCGGGCGCGCATACCATTGGGTCGCCCCCGGATCGCGCGACGACCATCTACAACGCCTTCGCGATCGGCGCCGTCGACGCGACGGACTACTCGTGGCCTTACCCGATCGCGGACTTCTCGAGCCGCGGGCCTTCGGGATGCACCGGCGTCCCCGAAGAGAACAAGATCAAGCCCGAGGTCGTGGCGCCAGGCGTGAACGTCTACTCCTCGATTCCGGGCGGCGGATACGATCAGAACTGGAGCGGGACCTCGATGGCCGGGCCGCACGTATCCGGGATCGTCCCCCTGCTCCGTCAGGCCAACCCGAACCTGAGCGTCGAGGACATCAAGCACATCCTGATCAGCACGGCCCGTGACGAGGGACCCGCCGGCGAGGAGAACACATACGGCTGGGGCTTCGTCGACGCGTACGCCGCGGTGATCCAGGCAACGGTCGGTTTCGGCCAGATCCAGGGCCACGTGACGAACGGCAGCTGGCAGAACCTGGCAATCTCCGGAGCAACCGTGACGCTCCTCGAGAACGGAACGCATTTCACGACAGACGGGAACGGATTCTTCAGCGGATCGGCACCGGCGGGCACATACCACGTCGAGGCCCGGCACCCGGCGTTCCGGCCCGACACCCTCGTGGTCGTGCTGACGAATAGCCAGATGACCACGCAGGACTTCTCCCTGATCGACGACAGGGGCCCGAGCTTCTCGAACGTCTATAACCCCGGGACCACGACGGACCCGGACCATCCGTTCATCGTCAGCGCGACGATCAGCGACCCGAGTACGGTCTCGTCGGCGACCCTCCACTACCGCGTGAACGGCAACGGGTGGATCGACGTGGCGATGCGCCATCAGCTCGGCGAGTTCTGGAACGCCCCGATCCCGCCCCACTCGCTCGGCACGCGGATCGACTACTACCTGAGCGCGCTCGACGGCGTGACGAACTCGGGGGTCTCCCCCGACGGCGCCCCCGCAACCTTCTACACCTACTACGTGACCACGCCCGTGTATTCGTACAACTGCGAGAACGATGACACGAACTGGACGCTCTACACGAGCGGCGACAATGCCGGCACGACCGGGAGGTGGGTGCGCGTCGATCCGAATGGGACTTCCTACAACGGTCACACGGTCCAGACCGAGGACGATCACACGCCGAACCCGGCGCACATCTGCTTCGTCACCGGGGATGGTGCGGCCGGGTCCCCTCCGGACGCCTACGACGTGGACAACGGATGCACGACGCTGACATCTGCGACGGTCAACCTCGCCGGGGCTTCGCACGCCTTCGTCACCTACTGGTGGTGGTGGGCGCAGGAGATCAACGCGGATGACCAGTTCCAGATCGACGCGTCCTCCAACGGCGGCACGAGCTGGACCCCGCTCGAGCGGATCCCAGGGAATCATGAGTCGTGGAACCGTTCGACGATCGATCTCTCCTCGTACATCGCGTTGACCAACAACGTGAAGGTCCGCTTCAAGGCATGCGATCTCGGCCAGGCCGGGATCGTCGAGGCCGCGATCGACGACTTCTCGATCGAGACGTATTCTCCCAGCGCCGCCGACGTCGCCGGGGGGACGGTGCCGCCGACGCGGAACGAGCTCGCGCAGAACGAGCCGAACCCGTTCAACCCGGTCACCACAATCAAGTTCACGCTGAGCAATCCCGCGCAGGCGCGGATCCAGATCTTCGAGGCCTCCGGAAGACTCGTCCGGACCCTATCCAACGAACCGATGGTGGCGGGAGCCCACGCGGTCGAGTGGAACGGCCTCGACGATTCGGGAAAGCCGGTCGGCTCTGGGGTTTATTTCTACCGTTTGAAGGCGGGCGCGTTCGAGCAGAGCCGCCGGATGACGATCCTCAAATAGTGACAAGGGGCCGGAAACGGCCCTGTTATAAGGATGGGCGGGTTCGGGGAGTTTTCCCCGAACCCGCCATTTCAATGCGACCCGCGCGCTTTCACCGCTCCAACGAAGAGACCGACCGGGGTCCGGACCCGGCCGGCTCTTGTTTCGCGTCGGTACGTACGGTCCCACCGTTGAGTCCGGCGATCCCAAGTCCGGAGGGGCCATCCGCGCGAGGTGCGCCCCGAGGGGCGCATCGCGAGTGCAGCATGCGCCAAGGGACGCACACCGTCACATAAGTATACTCCGGCGGACCCCGTCGATCCATGCATTGACCGGGTCATGGGAGAGAGGGCCCGCGGTCCCCGCGAACGCCGCCCGCCGGGGGCTAGGGCGTGATTCCCACCGAGTGATCGATCCGGGCGAGAAGAGCAGGGAACAGATCGATCCGGGCGCGGAGGAGATCCGATCCGCGCCCCGGGCCATCGAGAAGCCAGCATTCCTTGGTGGAATCATTCGGGATCAGGCCGGCGGCCGCCTCGATGCCGAGCACATCGTCCCCGCCCACGATGATCAGAAGTGAAGGGCTGCCGTTCGGATCGGGCGGGATCGGCCTCGCGACCACCGCGGGGAGCGGCGAGACGAGAATGCGCGCGAATCCGTCGAGCCCACGGGAGGGCACGGCGAGCACGGACGGCGCGCCTTCACCCGAACCAATCATCGCCACCCTCCGGACGGTCGAGCCGGGGAGGTTCCGGAGGTAGCGAACCGCCGATTGGCCGTCGATCGACGCCGCGGTGAGTTCGCCTTCCGAGAAGTGCGGGCGATCGTGCCGGATCCCCCGCTGGAACTGGCTTTCTCCCGCCCCCCGGAGGTCGGGGACCAGGACGTGGTATCCGCGCGCGCGCAGGGAATCCGCGATCGGACCCCACGGTTCGCGCCCTTCCTTCGGATCCGGGAGGATCACTACTGCTCGATCCGAGGCGGTCGCCGGCCGATAGTAATTTGCAAGGACTCGAAAACCGTCCGGCGTCGAGTAGGTCACGACCGTTCCGTTGGCCGCAGCGGCGGCCGCCAGAACGAAGACGTGAAGCCCGAACAGGATCGCGACGAGACGCCGGATCCGGGCGGCGCGTTGACTCTTGCACAAGCGGCAGCTACGCTTTGGTATGGCCATGGAAAATGACGAACTCCGCAGCATCGGCCTCCTCGGTTATGACGAGAAGACCGAGACATGGTACATCGACACTCGGGACGCGCGCCGGCTCGTGCTCAACCGGCAGACCCTCGAAGGTCTCGTCACCCTGTACAACTCGATCCATTCCGGCAACCCGCTCCATCTGGGCTACGAGCGGTCGCTCGCTCGACTCGAGGAGAACAACAGGCGGCTCTCGCAGACGATCCGCGATCTTTACCTGTACATCGACCGCGAGCGCCGCAGCCGTTCTCACCATTTCCTCCATCGCACCCTCACCGCGATCGCGCGGCGCATCTCGCACCGTTCCTGAGACGGATCAGCGGCGCCTCCCCTGCTCCGCCGCATCCAGGCGCGCCTTGAGATCCTGGATCTCGGATCCGACCAGTCCGATCTTGCGCGTCAGATCGAACAGGAACACACCAAGCGACACCCAGATCAGGCCGTAGCCGAGCATCAGGTAGTGGAAACGGCTGCGCGTCTTCGCGCGCAGGACCTCCATCGAATCCACCGGGACGGCGCGCGCGATGCTCGGCGCGCCGGCGGGACCATTCGGGGCGGCCTCTCCTTGCGCGAGGGCCACCGGGAAGCTGAAGCGGATCTCCCAGTTCCCGCCGCCGGCCGCCGGACCCGGCCGAAGGGCGACGTGCGGCGCCAGAAGCAGCAGGGCGACCAGAGCCGCCACTCGAATCGGCATTCTCATGCTTCACCTCCCGGGCCGATCGGCCGCGTGGACTTCTCGAGTTCCCTTGCCTCGACCGCGGCGCGCAGGGTGTCGCGTGCCTCCCGCAGGCGCTCGAGGTCGATCCGTTTGAGCAACAGGACGATGAACAGGACGAAGATCGCGATCATTCCCATCCGGAAGGTCACGGCCATCGCGGGATCGAGTCCCCCCCGCCCCATCACGAAGGTCGTCGGGTGCTGGGTGCGCCACCAGCGCACCGAGAAGTAGACGATCGGCACGTCGAGCGCGCCCACGATCCCGAGGACCGCGGAGAAGCGGCGCATCCTGATGTCGCCCCCCATGTACCCGCGAAGCATCGTATAGGCGACGTAGATCAGCCACAGGATCAGGGTCGTGGAAAGCCGCGCGTCCCAGGTCCACCACACGCCCCAGGCGGAACGCGCCCAGACCGGCCCGGTCAGAAGGGTGATCGTGCAGAAGAGGAGCCCGATCTCGGCGGCGGACTGCGCCAGGGAGTCCCAGCGCCGCGCGCCGGTCGCTAAGTACCCGATCGAGGCGACGAACACGATCATGAAGCCCAGGAAGGCCATCATCGCCGATGGGACGTGAAAGTAGAAGATCCTCTGGACGTCCCCCATCGTCCGCTCCGTCGGAGCGTGAAAGAGAGCCATCCAGAAGGCGAAGAGAACGAGTACGACCGCGAGGCCGTCGAGCGACCTTCGGAACAGCATGGATCGTGAGGTCGGCACGTTTCATTCCTCCAGGATCTGGTCAAAGAGAAGGAGCCCGGCCGTGACGAAGATCAGGTCGAACGCAAGGATCATGCGCAACCAGCCACCGATCTCCGCGAGTCCCTTTCCCGAGAGAATATCACCGGTCCCGCGCACCGCCGCCAGCAGGATCGGGATCCAGATCGGGTAGAGCAAGATCGGCAGGAGCATCTCGCGCATCCGGCTGCTCGTCGCGAGCGCGGAGAGAAGGGTGCCGATCGCAGTGAATCCGATCGTCGCGAGGAAGGTCAGGACCGCGAGGGGCGCGATGACGGGCGCAACCGGCACGTGAAGGAGGATCGAGAAGACCGGGATCGTCACGATCTCCACGACGGAGAGCAGGATCAGGTTGCCGATCATCTTGCCGAGGAAGATCGCGCTCCGATCGACCGGCGCCAAGGCGAGCGCCTGCAGGCTGCCGCGATAGCGCTCGCTCGCGAATGAGTGCCCGAGACCGAGGATCCCCGAGAACGAGAACGCGACCCAGAGCATCCCCGGGGCGAGACGCTCGGCGTCGACCTTCTGCGTCTCGAAGCAGAAACCGAAGATCACGACGACGAGCAGCGAGAACAGCGCCATCGAGCCCAGCGCTTCGCGGGTCCGCCACTCGCTCAGGATGTCCTTGCGAACGATGGCGAAGACGGCCTCGATGTAATCCTTCATCCCTGCGGCCCCCGAATCCCCGTCAACCGTCCCGGCCGCCGTCCGCCCCGCCGATGCCGACGCCGGCGTGCACACGGTAGATCTCCTCGAGCCTCGCGTGTGTGGCGGCCGCAAGGTCCTCCTCGTGGACGATCCGCCCGGCGCGCAGGACGAGAAGCCGCGTCCCGACCCCCGATACGTGCGCGAGGTCGTGCGTCGCCATCACGAAGGCCCCGCCATCCCGCAGCACGGATTGCAGCCGTGTCTCGAGGTCGTGCGCCGCAACGGGGTCGAGCCCGGTGAACGGCTCGTCGAGGAGCAGCAGCGGGGGACGATGGATCAGCGCCCGCGCAAGGGTCAACCGCTGTGCCATCCCGCGCGAGAAGCTCGAGACGGGCCGTGCAGCGAACCGCTCGAGGCCGACCTCGCGGAGGGCTTCGTCGATCGCCGCGTGCCCGCGGATCCCATAGAGGCCCGCGAAGAAGCGCAGGTTCTCTTGCGCGGTCAGCGCTTCGTACAGAAACGTCTCGTGCGAGACGAAGCCGACCTTGCGCCGAACGTCGCCGTCTCGAAAGGACGCGCGGACGCCGTCGATGCGGATCGCGCCGCCACCCTGCCGGTGGATACCGGCCAGGATCCGAAGCAGCGTCGATTTCCCGGCGCCGTTCGGCCCCAGGAGGACCAGGCCCTCTCCCCTGTCCACCGAAAAACTGACCCCGCGAAGGACCTGAGGGCCGCCGTAGCCTTTCGTCAGCCCTTCGATTTCGAGGAGGCGCACGCCGCTATCCCGCCTGGCCCGTCCGTCCCCTCGGCTCAATCACACGCGAGGCGCTGGAGCGGAGGCGCTCGACCAGGGCCACGCGCACCTTGCGGTACTCCTCGTCGCCGATCGTCCCCTCTCCGTGACGGACGTCCAGACCGGCTATCTCGCGCACGAGGGAGCGGGCCTCGGCGGGCAGCTCTCCCTCGCGCCTCGCGGAATCGCGGCGCCGCGCAAGCATAGCGAAGGTCGCGAAGATGAGGAGGATCCAGAGGACGACCAGGATCGTGCGGAACGCGCTCTGGGGCGCCGGTCTGCCGATCGCGGGAGGAATCATCGGATCCTGGGCCTGTTCCTGCACCGGCTCCCCGCCGGGCGGGCGATCCGTGAGCAAGACGTTGTAGTCGACCTGGTCCCCGCCGGACGTGAAACGGATCGGGTTGCTCTCGAAGTCACGCCCGCTGTAACGGATCTGCAGGACATACGTGATCGACGTGTCCGGCGGCAGGTCCAGGAAATGGAAGTGCCCCTCGGCATCGGTCTGCGCCACGAGATCCTTCATCCCCGCGCCGGCGCCCGCGCCGTGCCGCGTCAGGGTCACCGCCGCCCCCTTCGCGACTGAGTCAGGGTTCTCGGCCGTGTAGACGTGTCCCGCGATCGTTGCGGCCGCGACCGGCGCGCGGGTGGCGACGAGCAGGATCCACGCGAGGAGGAAGACGCCGGCCCCGAAAGCGACGGCGCGCGCGGGTCGCGCCCGCATCATCGCGAAGCCCCCCTCTCGAGCCGTACCCGCTCGAGGCGGATCGCGCGCTCGATCGGGTCTTCGACATCCGCGCCGGTCTCCGCAGCGAGCCCATCGCAGCGCTTCATCGCGGCGATCGCGCGCGCCTCGGCCTCCGGGCGTAGCACGGCGTAATCCTCGGGCTCGAGCTTCCCCGTGCGATGGTCCTGCTCGAGATCGCGCAGGAGCTGGAGCGCCCCTTCTTTCTCCCGAAGGGCCTCGCGGCGTTCGTCCGCCTGCCCGAGCGACCCGCCGCCGCGCGCGCGCGCGAGGGGCATCGCGATGAAGCCGAGCCCGAACCCGACGAGCAGGATCAAGAAAATCCACACAAGAACCGTCAACCGCACCTCCGCATCGGAACGGGTGATTCCCCTCGCCGGCGGCCGTCCACGCGTCCGCCCCTAGCCGGCCATCCGCTGTTTCGGCGGCAGGAGGACGAGGATGCCCCCGAGGCACATCACGAGCCCTCCCCACCAGAACCAGTTCACCAGCGGGTTGATATAGACCTTGAAGCTCGCGTGCCCCGTGTCATCCAGGTCCGCGAGGATCACGTAGAGATCATGCCTCCACGTCGAGTAGATCGCGACCTCGGTCGAGAGCTGCTCCGCTTTCCGGTACCAGTTCCGGTGCGGGGTCAGCCGGAACAGATCGTGCCCGTGACGGCTCACGAGAACGTCGGCCTTCACCGTCTCGACGTCGGGCGCGGCCGATTCCTCGAGTCCCTGGAAGGTCAGATCGTACCCTCCCGCATTGAACTTCTCACCCGGGTTCAGCGACTTGGCCTCCCATTCCCCGATGAAGGCAGCCCCCGCGAACCCGATGAACATCATGACCACGCCGACGTGGACGATGGAGCCGCCGTACCGGCGCGGCTGGCGCCAGATCAGCCGCCCCATCGCGACGGGGATCGACTCGTGCGCGTACCCCAGCCCGCGGCGCGCCCGCACGCCCCGCACGAACTCCCCCACGATCGTCATCAGGACCAGCGCGCAGAGCGCGAACGTCACGAGGGCGTACGCGTGCCGCACGCCGAAAATCACGAGGACCCCGGCCGCCGCGACCGCGATGACGACCGGCAAGGACAGCGCCTTCCAGAGGCCGGAGAGGCTCATCCGCTTCCATGCGATGACCGGCCCCAACCCCACCAGGAGCAGGAGCGCGAGCCCGATCGGCGTCATGATCGTGTTGAAGTACGGCGGCCCCAAGCTCACCTTCACGTGCCGCACCGCCTCCGAGAGGATCGGGAAGAACGTGCCGAGCAGGACCGTGAACGCCCCGCCGAGCAGGATCAGGTTGTTCAGCAGGAAGCCGGCCTCGCGCGAGACGAGCGAATCGAGGTTAGATC
>Ga0209777_10000663_pt1 | contig 54611 bp, 44 predicted proteins | sample FrelakmetHBP12HB_FD_187147 | JGI IMG/M metagenome (GOLD analysis project Ga0209777, IMG submission 187147) | Freshwater lake sediment microbial communities from the University of Notre Dame, USA, for methane emissions studies -HBP12 HB (SPAdes)... | ecosystem: Environmental > Aquatic >...
GTGTCGTTTATATTGATGGCTGCCGGTGTTATTTTAAATATATCGTCTTCAAATCCCATCAGGGTATGGTAAGACCAAACACCAAGCCCGCCATCCTTGGGAAGGCAGTAGCCCCCGATCCCCGGTCCCGGAAAGATGATATTCGAGTGGGTGGGTCTCACGCGGATGGCTTCCAGCACCTTTATTAAATCCACTCCATTTCTTTCCGCGAAAATACTCCACTCATGGAGATAAGCCAGAATCGTGGCACGATAGGAGTTCTCTACGATTTTGCAGGTTTCACTCTCAATCGGCCTGTCCAAAACTGTAAGGGGATACTTTTCGACATTCAAGACATCAGAGAGAAACGCCGTGACGCGTTTCCGCGCCTCCTCATTGATGCCGCTGCAGACGCGCCAGAAATCGCGGATTGAAGAGACATAATGCCGTCCGGGCATAACCCTTTCAAAGGAATGAGCTAAGAGGGGGTCACGATCAATGATTCCACGTTTCTCAAAGGCCTTTTTCATGATGGGGTATGCGATATATTCCGTGGTTCCCGGGGGAACGGTGGTCTCAATGAGAACCAGGCAATCCGGCGTTATCTTTTCGCCGATTATTTTGAGGCTATCCTCGAGGGCCGCTATATCTGCCTCTCCGCATCGCATATCGCCCAGTGTCTCCTTATTGTAATCACACTGGACATCCACAACGACCACATCGGCAAGGGAAAGGGCGTCATACGTAAATGTTGCCATTAAGGTTTTTTTCTCATTCACGCAGCGATGAATTAGCGGGGCAACTTCCGGATCTTCCGACTGAACGGGTGCGAGACCACGGTTGATATAAGGGGTTTTCCAGTAGGAGCGTGTCGAGGGTCGCTGCATTCCGATAACGAACTTTGTCGGTTTTCCGGTAGTCCTATTAACAGTATCGGCGACGACACCGGCCATAACCGCGCCCACAAACCCCAGTCCCATTACGACAACGATTTCACGGCCCATTGCTTTCTGCTCGTTGGCGAGTCTTTGCAGTCTCTCAAATTCCAATTCATAGTCGCGCGCCTGGGGGAGGGGGAACGATTCACCGCCTGGGGATATGGAAACTAATTGTTCAACGTGGCTCATTATTTATTCCTTTCATGAAGGGGGTGAGCGGCAAAATTACAATAAAATACGCTCATTGTAAAGTCGCTTTAATTCGGGGACATAATACTATTTTCCGTTTGATATTATTACGGCAATTTCATATATTTCGTTCATGGCACGCATTTCCCGAATTGTTGTTTCCGATTATCCTCACCATGTGACGCAACGAGGCGTCCGTTCTATGCAAGTCTTTCATACCGATAGAGACCGTCGTCGTTACCTTGAATTTCTATCAGTGGAAAGCAATCGATTTGGTGTGAATATACTTGCATGGTGCCTTATGACCAACCACGTTCATTTTATCGCGGTTCCCCATAGTGAAACAGCGCTCGCAAGAGCCTTTGGTGAAGCACACAGGCGCTATACACGGATGAAGAATTTCGAAGAGGGTGTACGGGGATATCTATTTCAGGGCCGATTCAGTTCTGTGGTTTTGGACGAGAGGCACTTGCTGGCAGCAGCACGCTATGTAGAGCTGAATCCTGTGCGTGCCTGTATGGTGAGTCATGCATGGGAATATCCCTGGTCGAGTGCGGCTTTTCACACGGACCTAATGGCAGTTGATCAACTGGTGAAGGAGAAGACGCTGCCGATGCTGGTAGGAAACTGGCTGGAATTTCTCAGTGGCGGTGATGAAAAAGAGATGGATGCTCTCCGTATGGCCACAAGAACGGGACGTCCAGCAGGAGACGAGGCGTTTCTTACTAAACTTTCGAGGATAACGGGAAAGAAGGTGATACGTGGCAGGCCGGGAAGGCCACGGAAAAAAGCCGGGACAGAAACGGAATAATGGTATTATGTCCCCTATTTACCTAATGATTACGAGTTGAAGTATACAAAAAAGGCAGGACCATTTCTGACCCCGCCTTTCTGTAATTAAACTGATTATGTGTTTCGTTACTTCTTAAACTTTCTCCTCACTCCTGCTAATCCGACAAACCCAAGCCCAAGAAGCAGCATGGTCGTGGGCTCAGGAACAGACGTATTTGATACGTCGTAACTAATTGCTTGGCCATTTGATGACGCCGCTATGTCAAATGTGAAGAATGACCACTGAGTGTTTAAAGGAATACCGAAAGACAAGAGGATACCCGGGTATTTAGTATCCAACCCACCACCAGAAAAATGAATTTCACCATCAACCGAGACGCTCGAGGAAGAAAATGTACCTGACACCAGGTTTGCATCGTCCGCCGTCGATACTGTGTTATGTGTATCAACAACCTGTATAAAATTGTTCCCCGGGTGACTGTCGAAGTTGAGATAGACCGGACCCAAATACTGACCAGCAAAGCCCAGAGTAGGTGGGATTGTGAAGACTAATTGGCCATCAGAACCGAATTGATTGTTAGTAACATTCATAACGCCTATTGGAATAAGCGCTCCTGAGGCATATATTCCGTCCACCGTAATCGTTCCACCTGGGGTAAGAGTACCCGGACCAAAGTCAATGCCCACAGCAAATGCAGGGCCGGACAGCAAGAACATGCCGAAAACGGCCATAGCTAAAACTCTTAAAATCTTTTTCATCTCACTTCCCCCTTATCTTAATTACACACATCATGACTTCTTCGTTTTCCATTTTGATTCACAGATATGCATTGTCCATGCCAAGCACAATTTAACTGATTGGATAATATATAAGTAGTTAATATATATAATAATTATTAGCTAAAATATTTGATCAAAAAAATTTGAATGCAATCAATAATGATAAAGTTGTAAAGAAAACCGACAATACTTGGGTCACTAATATAGCCTGTGAAGTCTAAAGTAGAAATAAATGTTTTTAAAATTAATGAGTTATATCAAAAAAAGATGCAAAATGATTTTGTAATACTTTTCGACACGAGCCGTAATACTTTCTGACACTTGAAGGAAAAAGTTAAAATGTGAATGATGGGGCAATAAAAAAGCCTGCAAGGCTTCTGCAGGCTTCTAAAGTGTGAGAATTATCCTGTAATTTTATTGAAGAAACACCGAGTCCGATAGAGACCTTTGCAAATTGTATAAAACCAGCTATTTATGTCATTCTGGCGAACCCCGCAGCGATGTCCCAGGCAGGCGCCGGAATACAGTATTATCAAGCATTTCCTAGATTCCCCCGTATCAAGTACGGGGCAGGCTTATCAAGCCCGGAATGACGAATATAGGAGTTATGCAAAGGTCTCATATAATCAACGAAATAAGTTGTAAAATATTCCGACAGTCCATTTATTCCTTCGGAATTCCGAACTTTTCCATTAAATCGTAAAGGGTAGGGCGGCTCAGGCCAAGATCGAGAGCGGTCTTAGTCAGATTTCTTTCATTTCGAGCGAGGGCTTTCAAGACAAGTTCCCTTTCCAGGGTTTCACGAGCCTCTTTGAGACTCATGCTTTCATACTTCTGTTTGGGCGCCTCCAGCTCTAAATCTGCCGGGATAATTCTCCTGCCTTCAGCCATGATCACGGCGCGCTTGAGACGGTTCTCCAACTCCCGCACATTGCCTGGCCATGTGTAATGCTCGATCGCGTCAATAGCATTATCAGTGAACCCCTTTATCTTTTTTTTGTTTTCATCCGCATAACGTTCCAGGAAGGCTCTAGCAATAAGGATAATATCTCCCTCTCTTTCTCTAAGTGGCGGAAGGGACATCATAATGACCCCTAGACGAAAGTAGAGGTCCTCACGGAAGCTGCCATCCTTCATGGATTCTTTAAGATCGCGGTTAGAAGCGGCAATAACGCGGGTATCAACCTGAATCTGCTCCCTGCCGCCGACGCGTTCGACAACCTTCTCCTGCAGGAAACGAAGAAGCTTTACCTGGAGGAGAATCGGAAGCTCACCGATCTCGTCAAGGAAGAGGGTGCCTCCCTCGGCCATTTCAACGCGCCCTACGCGCTGGATATGAGCCCCGGTAAAGGAGCCTTTTTCATGACCGAAAAGCTCACTTTCCAGGAGATTCTCAGGAATGGCGCCGCAATTGATCACGATGAAAGGATACGGTTGACGCGCGCTCAACTGGTGGATGGCACGGGCAACGAGTTCCTTGCCGGTGCCGCTTTCTCCCATGATCAAAACGGGGGCGTCAGTGGTTGATATCTTTCTGATGACGGAAAAGATATCCTGCATCTTCCCGCATATTCCAATCATGCCTTCAAAGGTGTCTGTGCTCAATCGTTGCCTCAACGCCCGCTGCTCCCTCTCAAGTTGCGATACATGAAAGGCCCTCTTAAGCACTACCTTCAGCTCATCTAACTGTATCGGTTTATAGAAGAAATCGTAGGCGCCCTTTTCCACGGCTCGTAAGGCATGCTCCTTTTCGCCACGGCCCGTAATAATAATTACCTTGGTGTGGCCGTGTTCACTCAGGATATCATCAAGAAGTGCAAATCCCTCTTCAACGCCTGCTGGATTAGGGGGCAGGCCGAGGTCAAGGGTTACAACGGCGGGCTGTTCCTTTTTCATAATGGCCGCAGCGCTTTGCCGGTCTTCCGCCAGCAGGACATTGTAATCCTGGGTCATGGCCCATTTCGTCTGCTTTCGCAGATCCTCATCATCCTCGACGATCAAAAGCTTTGGTTTTGCCGAAGAGCGTCGAGGGGTAAGGGTCGAGGGTTCAGCAGGCATTGTCCGTTCCTTTTTTCTTTTGTGATAGAGATTTTATCAAACCATTGAGAAGTTTTGAAACCTCTTGTTGCAGTGTATCAAGTTTTTCATATTTTTCAGTATTTAACAATCCAAGATCCTGTGACAGAGAAATCAATGTTTCTAACTCGCTACACGATCCGTAGGCAACATAGAGAAATTGGATATATTCTTTAATATTTTTTCGACTATAACCCTCTGCTATATTGCAAGGTATGGAAACAGCGCTCCGTCGCATTTGTGATATAAGACCAAATCTCTCATCTTGAGGATAATCTTTCGTAACTTTGTAGATTTCAAGGGACAGGCTGTATCCTTTCTGATAACCAATCAAGTCTTTATAACTCTTAATCATCAGCCTTGTCCCTAAACCCTATACCCTTGCCCCTGTCTTGCGCACGGCAACAGAACCCTGAAGGTTGTTCCCTTGCCTTCCTCGCTTTCGACATGAATCCTGCCGCCGTGGGCTTCAACGATGGTCTTGCAGTGATAAAGGCCTATGCCCATACCCTGCTTTTTCGTTGTCTGGAAGGGACGGTAAAGGGACTTCGCGATAAATTCCTTAGACATCCCACAGCCGTTATCCTGGATGGCAATTTCCGCCCAGGTATCCTGACAACGTGTTGCAACGGTGATTTGACCATCTTGTCCTAATGCATCGTAAGCGTTCATCAGAAGATTTTCAAGAACTTTGTGGATATGCTCCCGGTCTACAAAAAGAGATGGTACGTTTTCCAGGTCTTCAGATACGGGCGCCTTGACATACTCCTTCACATCTGAAACCGTTTCCCTAACCAGATCATTTAAGTCAATCTCCTTGAAGGTCAGTTCCAATTTCTGGCTCAACAGGGACAGGCGGCTGCTCATGGTGTTTATCTTGGATACGCTCTGGGAGATTGTCCGCAGAGCATCGCTGCGGAATTCCGGATCGTCCATATGGACAGGCAGATTCTGGGTGACCAGGGAAAGCTTTGAGGCCAGATTTTTCAGGTCGTGCATAAAAAATGCGGACATGGACTGAAAAGCTTCGAGTTCCTTTGCCTGTCGCAATTGTTCCGAAAGTCTCAGGTTCATCAAACCGGCCGCCGCTTGATCGGCTATGGTTTTAATGATTTCAGATTCCTCAAAAGTAAAAGGTTCATAAAAGACTTTTTCACTTAATGTCATGACCCCGATTAGACGCCCCGCGGCATTGAGCGGGACGCAGTAGCGTATCCGTGACTCTTTGGTTCCTTCCACGCCGTAGGCGACTTTCAGGTCTTCCACCCAATCATCCTGACGACCATCCAGATCCACCGGCATTGTTTGATCGATCATGGCGCTGATAAGATTGGCGCCGCCGTGGCCGAAGAATTTCAGTTCCTCTGCCTGTACTGCCGTAAATACAGTCGAGCCCCCGAAAGAAAGCCTTTCCTGTTTTTCATCAACGAGCCAGATGCTGACAGACAGGATTTCCAGGGTTTCCGAAACCATCCTGACGATAATGTTACAAAGCTCTCCGGTTTGCGTTACTGAGGTGGTTCTCTTGGTGAAATCCTCCCATATCTTCTGGTAGTCATACTGGGGCCGCTTGAAATGCCTGCTGATAAAGCTTTTCCTCTTCATGCGGAGGCGATCAGAAAGAAGAATAGATGCAAGACCGATAACAGCTAAGAAGATCAGAAATATGACAAAATGGATATTGGTGATCCACTCGAAACGAAGAGAGACCCAGGAAAACACACCCACAGAGATAAAGTAGATGCCCACGATGAGCATCGTAAAAGAATTATAGAGAAACTGATGGGAGAGATGGACGCTCACATTCAGAGGCTTTCCACGGAAAAGAGACCGTAGAATGAGCATATCCGCTACCAGAAGGGCGCCAAAGTCAACAAAATTCATCCCGGTGCTCACGCCTTTGAAAAGGATAACCTGGCTATCCGTGAACAGGTGAACACCGAAGATGCTTCCGATGCCAAGGAACATGAACTTGATCTGCCAGCGTATGTGGCCTGTGGCATGACGGAATGTCCTCTCCAGGTTCATGAGAATCAATACCGCAAAGATTACCCAGAGAAGGTGCCATACATATCCGGACCACCCAATACGTATGAAAAGTCCAGATGCGGTTGTCAGAACGGGCTGCTCCGTAAAAAATGCGCTATTAAAAAAAGTGACCATCGACACGGGCAAAACAAAAGCTAAAAGCAGAACCCATTTCCATTTTAGTATCTGCTCAGAATAGTTGGCCCGGGCAAAACTGACGCTGAAGAGCAGCCAGAGAACGGGTAGAAAGGAGGCGATAAATAATTGCACCATGTACCAGAACAGAAACTTATCAATGGATGTCGCCTGGTAAACGAATCCGCTCAGCGCGGCCTCGAGGGCGAAGACCACCATACCCGCAGCAAAGATACGGTGGATAAAAAAACGCTGATCACGATATAGCGCCAAAGCTGCAATTCCAATCGTCACAACGGCCACGATATATGAAAACCAAACACTAAAATTCATTACTTGCTTTTATCCTTTGTTCTTGACCCATCATTCTTTGTCATTTCGACCCCCTTTGTCATCCTCGCCCTTCTTCGTCATTCCCGCAAAAGCGGGAATCCAGATTTCACTTTCCCCCTTTTACTTTTCGCCTTTTTCTTTGAACCTATATTTCATCCTTGTCCCTTGAATCTTGGTCCTTGAACCTGTCACTATTCACCGTTTCTTTTTAACGCAGCCTTCAGAATTTTAAAATTTTCATTGCGGTAATAAAGGCGTTGTCCTTCTTCTAGTAGCATACCAAGTTTGACTGTATAATCTCGTGTTGAAAGATGATCGATTTGTTGAAGCACTTCAGCTTCTTGTCGTTTGGAAAGATTCAGGGGCACACCCCTCTTTACAAGGAATTCCAGATCATATACATCCCGGATTTCCTTCCGATCAAGGAAGGCATTGACTTTGGAGGCCAGCATGTCAGGCAGTGACACTGTCTTGACCATCACCTGAAGAGTCGAGTAACGGCTGTATGCTATGGCCTGCTCTGTTTGAAACTTTCCGGTCTTTTTCCGGACTTCAATCTTCAGTGAGCGGGGGTAGTGAGTCGACTTCAATTCCAGAAGAATGGTGTAAAATTTATCTGTCGCATCCTTAATAGTGTAATAGTTGGCAAGATAGTCCTTAAGGCTGCCTGGGAAAGCCGGGGGCGCCTTCTTTCTCAACAGCCAGAAGTCGAGATCAATGGAAAAACGGTTCAAGCCATGGCATAGACGAAGCATCGTGCCACCACCAAAAATCAGATGGGATAGGAACTTCCCGCTATTCAGCTTATCGAGAACTTCTATCTCGAACTGTTCCTGCTTGATTAGATCCTGCATATCTCATGCACATAGTTCTTTGTTCTATCTGGAAAAGCTTTCATCATTTCCTCTATCGCAACTTTATCCAGGCCATTTATATTCATGGCACTCCAGTCCACCGTATATTCTCCAAAAGCACATAGGTGGCAGGCATCAAGAAACGCCTTCTCCTTTTCTGCTATGAAAGTTGTCCCTGTTTTAAGGAATCCGAAATAGTATGGAGTTTTTATTTTAAAGTAATGAAACGTCACGCTATGCATAGTGTATCGAATCGACCGCTTTAATGACACACTTTCATACCATCTTCGCGGAACCTGCGTAGTAATCCCATAAAACGCAAGAGCGCTCACACAGGAAATATAGGAAGGGACCTGTAAGAAATTGGCGAGCTGAAAGAAATCGTCATTCTCATAACGATTCCAATTATGCTCCATAACGTAAAAATTTTTCTTCAACCGAACGAAAATGCCCCTTTTTACGTAACGGCTGCATAAAACCAGGGCAGACTCAGATTTAATACGTAACAGTGAAGCAACGTCTTCCGCAGTGAAGTAAAGCCTCTTCTCCAGTTCACGTAAATCAGGAAAGTTCATATTGAGAATACATCCTTAACAATTTTGTTAAGAATATATTCCTGATTATATTTTGTCAATAATAAATGTTCCTTTGATAATTTACCCTTGTACCTATCACCAATTTATCATTATTGAACTCCTGTCATTCCGCACATGATGCGGAATCCAGAGTATTTCCGTAGTGCAGACCTTCAGGTCTGCTGAATCAGGGACACAGAAGGAGCAGGACTAAAGTCCTGCACTACATGATCAATGAATGCCCCCTCTGTCATTCCGCACTTGAGAAGCCTGCCCCGTGCTTGATACGGGGCAATCCATCTTTTTTTCTGACCTCTTCAGAAAAAACAATATCGGCGCCATCAGCAACAGCGCCACGATAAAAAAGGGAATTCCCCCCTCCCTGTGAAGCGAACTTTGAAGAATCCGCGGATCAACATATACACCCAATAATGTAAGACTCGTAATTCGAATTCCATTCTTAAACATGGTAATCGGTAAGACGCAAACAACTAATATGACCTGCTTCCACCAGGTTTTCAAAAACAGATGTCCCGCCAAAAGGGCGGTAATGAAAAGCGCCAGGCCTGAACGTATTCCACTGCACGCTTTTGCTACCTCAACGCTCTGACCCGGCAAGTGGAAGACAAACCCTTCTCTCAAAAAAGGGGCGCCAGACGCCAGAAGCAGTAAATTTGTAAACTCCGTGGACCCCACCTGCAGGAAGGTAATAATCTTATCTATGATAATGACGGGGATCGGAATCATAAAAATAAGGAATAAAAGAGGGAAAAGGGCACTCCGAAAAGCGCGAGTCCCATAAGCAAATATAAAAGCACCCAGAAGCAGTATCAGGGCGGAAAAAGTGATAATAGATGCATAGTCGTTCTGATTGAAACTAATACCAAGGGTTTGCACCGATACATATAAGACAATTCCGATAATAATGATGGCAGTTCCGGTTACGATTGAATATGACTTTTGTGAATATATATCTTTCCTTTTCAAATAAATGAGATATCCACTGATGAACGGAATAAAGGGGATGAGGGAATGATAATCCTGCTCCATCGGTGAGTGAAAAAGACCGTTTAACTGTCCAAAAAGCATCGCTCCTGCGGCAACAACGGCACAAAGAAAAAGAAGATGTCTCATTATTTCTGATTTTGCTTTCCACATATAAACTATATTTTCATACTGTCATTCCCGACTTGATCGGGAATCCAGATTTTATATTTCATTTCGGATCGGACGAAATTAATAAAAATAGTGTCATTAAAAACGGATTTTCGACACAATAAATGACCGGTATTAGAGCCGACCGTACAGCGGTCTTTACTTTTTAATGCATGCTTATGAAATCTCCTATTGGTGGAGAGTATCTATAATAGATATTCATAATTGTTTTACCTACAGGATTAGTTGACAGATATCTGTCTCTGAAATCTCTGAGGACATTTACATGATGGTCAAGCCTTGAGCCATAAGTGGCAGTCACAATAGCGCAGCCACCGCTACTATCGCCGCTCGTGGAAGTGAAAGTGCACGAGCTTTAACGAAGTGGGTGGGGATAGGTGTAAGGTGTATACCCATAATAGGCATTTGGCCCGACTGCCGTAAAGATCATAGTGCCAAGTGTAGGATATACAGTTCCGTCTGTCGGATAACTACCTGAAGCACCGTTCAACCCCGTGAAAGATTCTTTCCCGTGGGTACAAGCATTTCCATAAGCATCGGTAGTATCGGAAGCGCCGCATGGGGCATGTAGAAAATAATCCCTGTCTTTTTGCAGTCCTGCACTGGCATTTGGAACGATGGCAAAATATGTGCTTGGATCAGAGTTCATCCGTGTTCCATTTGCAGTGTTATTCCATATAAAGGTATTATGGACTTGATCCTCTGCGGGCCATGCAGTTCGTAAAGGACTCCAATTCGATCCAACATCATATTCTTCTTCCCTTAAATAAATCCGTGGTGCTATTCTTGATACAGTAGTAATCGTGTTACTGTAAATAAGATTAGCTGACCCTCGCACTGTAACCGGAAAGTCTATCCTCTTTCCTTCCATTACATTATTATAAATCTCTACTACTGACTGGCCTCTCCTTGCCCCCGTTCCTATCTGCCAATAACCATTAGCAACACCACCAGCAGCACTACCATGTGTCATTATTGGGTAGACTGTGCCAGCAGCATCAGGTATATTATAAGAACTGAAGGTATTATAACGAACAACAAGCTTTCCTCCGTTAAAAGTACCAACTCTTTCGTTGGTATAATTTCTTAAATAATTAGCATCGTCTATAAAATGGTTATCCTCTATAAATAAGGCATCCGCAGTACCAGCTGCCATGGAAGCCCATGATGCATTAGCCTTAGCAACGCTTCCTGCCGAATATTCAATGGTTAAATTCGCATTGTAGAAATAGTTGTTATCAATAAGCCCTTTCGGGTTATAAAACAAAATCGCTCTGTTCCCTTGATTAAAGATGTTATGATTAATTCTTATATTGTCCATAGCAACATCATGTACATAAATTGCAGTATAGGGTGTCATGTCTTTCATCTCAAAATAAAATCCACTTATCCTCACAAGGTTGGAGGAGGTAATTCCAGTTATTTCAAAGAATCCATTGCTCATCGGGGGCGTGGCAATTAACTTCGTACCTCCTGCCCCAGAACCCGCACCTATGATACTGAGTGGCTTCGCAATGGTTAGGGCAGAAGTCCACGTACAAGTGCCAGCAGGGAAAACAATAGTATCACTAGCGGAGGCAGCATTATAGGCAGATTGAGCATTTGTCAAAGAACACGTGCCATTACCATAATTGGAAACATAAATAGTAGCGGCATTACCTCCTGTAACATAGGCGCATAAACAAACCAAACAGACAGACAATAAAGCGAAAATTCTCCCTGTTCTTTTCATTTTGGATACTCCTACTTTCACACTGTTACTTCAAGTATTGGCTAATATAGCCGTGTGCTGTAATATTACTAGAATATAAGAATTACGATGTAAAATTATAGGAAACAAAAGAGTTATTGTCAAATGACGTATCTATTCTAGGGCTTGTTGTGCGGAATGCTGTATTGATTGCATACTCACCCTGTCGGTCTTGATCTAGTCAGTGGGAGAGATAGTTATGAGTCCAATATGAAGAGAACGATCAGACTATGGATGACGTAATGCACCCTAGGAATATGGAACTGAGGAAATACTTAAATTACTAATCAAGACACAATTGGCTTTCATTTCCACTTCCATTTTTCGCCGAGGAAGGAATCAAAACTTTCGGGCTCAAACCTATGCGTCACTCCACCAGGATATGATGTTAACTCACTAAAATATATCTTATTCTCCACGCTGTATAGATCCACCCTCATGAAATCAAATTCCTCAGCCAAGGATTCTGCCACTCGAACCATTTCTTTATAGTTTGATGGACGCTTATATTCGCCGCTATAAATTGGCAGATCGAAGTTTAATCCTCCTGGTTCGAAGTCTCTATCGAATGCTCTTGTAGAGTGCCTTTCGAATCTGTCGAAATGCACACTGATGCTCTCCACACGCCCGGAAAAACACCAAAACTTGTAATCTAGCGGATATTTCCCTTTCTCTTTAATAAATGATTCAATAATTATGTTCGGCTTGATATTCTTATAGCCCCATTCTATACCAATAAGAAAGTCTTGGCAGTAGTTTTCACTGAGCCACTTTGCTAACGTTAGCATTATTTTTTCACGGTTGATATTGGCTTTGTCCTGCACAAGTATGTTATAAGAACATCCGTGTGTTGCTTTTATTACGAATTGTGATGGCAAAAGATCAAAAGGTATCTGGTCCGGTTTTTCTCCGTGCCACAAAAGTGGGATCAAATAATCGCCCCCGACTTTTGCCGCTACATATTCCCGCACGCGAAATTTGTCGTTAAGCACAGTCAATAATGGATTACGGTCATGGAGCATTTGGCTCCAAATTTTCTCAGAAAAACGTTTTGGCTTTACGAAGTTCGGCCAGAATCTGTAAGTTCGCCAATATTGCAGGCTGCACAAGAATCTTAATACTGCATCAGCTGGTTTGTCATCTATAAAATGGCGTGCATAAGCCCGGCAGGGTTTCATATATAGCAGATCATATAAGGCTGACTTTAGACTCATAAGAAATCCTTTAGCGATAAACTCTAAATGTTATCCCTAAAATTATCCATTTCCTCGTTCTTCCTTGAATATCGTATTTAGTATTTCCTGATGTGTTTCGCATTGCGCTAGATGCAGCGCAGTGAGCACTTCTTTTTTAGAATGCAGTGTCCTCAGCAATAGGCTCCGTGCCTTACTCATCAGGCGATTGTAGCCGAAAAGCTCCGCCAGATATTGATCTCTCTGCTGTCGACAGTATTTTAGCCATTGATCTTCCAGGAAGGCACTATCTTTTACTTCGGTGTTCTTTCTTCCCATTTCATTAAAGAATCGCTTTCGCGCTTTTTCATCCATCTTTTTGGCACCAAGGTGCACATGGGATTGAAAGTAGGGGATCACTTCCAAACAGACCTGTTGATCTTCAACAGCTAATTTTGCTAAGTACCCCTCATGCCAAGAATCCTGCATGGTCCCCGTGGCTTCAAAAATCAAGTTTCCCAGCCCATAAACAATTGGCCGCCCAGCATAGATTTCCCATGGAAGCGGGCAATGGGTGTGACAACAGATGACCGCGTCTGCCCCCATATCCACCATAAAACGGCACCTCCTGACCATTTCCGGACTTGGGTATGAATAATTTTCTCTACCCCCGTGGATTAGTACGATAAAGATGCCCTGTTGCTTATGTAGACGGATCGCATTGACGAAATTAATTAAATCCAGCGGATTTGCCCCTGGTGTCTTTTCATCGGCGATAGAATACTCGTGTTCCGCCATAGAGTAGATGACGATTCCCTTGCCGTTGATTTCTTTGATAAAAGGTTTCTGGGCTTCCTGAATATTTACTCCTGCACCAACGAAACCAAGTCCCGCTTCTTCGATCGAATGAATAGTTTCTCGTAAACCGTTGGCCCCATGGTCGAAACTGTGATTATTAGCCAGATTCAAAACGTTCCATTTGGACGCAACAAACCCGTTAATACAATTGATGCTTGCACCCAAGATAGCTCCTCCGGCTTTCTCAATCGGCATTTCCTCCGACACCAAAGGACACTCAAGATTTACAACTGATAGATCAGAGCCGACGATTTCTTCTAACAAATCGTGGAATATCTCTCCTGCATTTCCTTCGATGAAGGCATTTTGAATCTTGCCCATGGGACATACATCGCCGCCAATTACAATACGAATCATAACTATTATTCCTTTATATTATTAATAATCACATCCAATTCGGTCCCCCCTTCCTTCCTTATTAGGATAAAGCCGACAATAAAGATAAAGATAATATTCATAATGGCCCCAACAAGTGAAAGAAACATAATAGTGTAGACAGCAGAGAGATACATTCCCCCTACAAATAAAACCAGTGTCCTGGCAGACAGCAAGATTAGGTCAAAAACGAACATCTTTTGTTGTATACGAATTATTCGAGCAAAAAGAACGGCAGGTAGGTTACAGAACATGAACATCATCCACAACACAAGGTATCGCACAAATTCACCGGCCATGTGCCATTGAAACCCAAATACCCAACTGAAGAGTGGTGGCGCCCATACAAAAATGACCAATGAAGGGAAAAGTGCCAGAGCAAAAAGTCCCGAAGTGATTTTTACATACAGGGGCATAAGTCGGTCGCCGTCATTATGAGCTTCGGCTGCCTTTTGAAATAGCACCTGTCGCAGCGCCGTTAGTACGAAGCCCATTGGTGCTGACAGAATACGCATTCCGAAGGCATAAGCGCCGGCTACCGCAATTCCATAAAAGTGTGTTAACAGCAAAACGGGCAAGCCCAAAGACAAAGAATTGATTACGTTCATGGAAGCTGAGTACATGGGGAAATCTCGGTATTCCTTTGCCAGTTGCTTCATCCGTTTCCATCGGATGTTTCTGTGTAACGCACCCAGATCTTGAAATACAACTCGGGCCAGATTCAAGCTTGCCAATATATCTGCGAGAATACTGCTGATAATAAGCCCTGCGGCTCCCGCTTTGAGATATCCAAATCCAATCTGCGTTCCACTGGAGGAGAGGCTGCGAATGACTTGCGATGCAGAGGTATGCTTAAAGGCTTTAACTCTTACGCACCAGGCCTGGCATGACTCATTGAGGCCCGATATGGTAATGGCTGCAACCAACAGTGCCAGAGCCCATATACCGTTCGTCTTCATTATGCCGTTCAGGGTTGTGGGGACAATTATGCAGCAGATCAAACACAGGAAAGTGACAATGGACGTGCAAATACAAGAAACAACAAAAAGATGAACGGCATCCTCTTTTTCTTTGGGCAGCATGATAGCCTGGGTATATTGCAGCGTCGCCCCTGCGGCAATAATGGTGGCAACAGAATTAAATGAGCCAAAGACGCCAAAGTCGGAAGGAGAAAAAAGGCGGCTGATAATTGGAGTAAGGGCAAAGCCAATGGCCTGTGCTGCAGCCGTCCCTGACATTACAATAAAAACATTCTTGACGAAGGAAGATTTTCGGAGCCGGTCAACTGTACACTCTAATTGAAGACTTGAGAATACCATAGTTTAAAAGCTCATCTTACTCATTAATGGCCCTTGTAAGATAGCCCTGGCAAACTGGCGTGCCAGAATCAAAGCTGCCGGTAGATTGGTTCTTTCCATGGAGAATCTCGGCAGGTTTTTGGGGAAATAACCACGACGAATTCCGCCTATACCAAAGGAAACCTTGAGGTATCCGTCGGAGAAGGCCTTTTGAAAGAACTCAGGGGAAATCCCGGCATCACTGTACGGGAATGCAAAAGACCGACAATTATATTGAAATCTATTCGAAAGCCCCCTCAAGCTGTCCCGAGTTTGATCCAATTGTTCATCCAGTGTCAATTCGGAGTAAAGCGGGTGATCAATGCTATGTGCTCCGATGTCAAATCCCATTTTCATAAGGTCTCTTATCTGTTCGGATGTCAAGTACGGTTGCACCGAGGAGACGTATGAAGAAAAGTCGCACTCCAAGACAGTACCCAATTCATCCAAAATGTGTTGCTGACGATAGTAAATGCTTCTGATGCAAGAGGTAGGGTCTGGTCCTTTTATTTCGTTCTCAATGAGAATACGCGAAACTTCCTGTTTTGCTTGTGAATCACCAACAGAATCAAGGGCGCGAATAAGCAGGCTCTTTTTCTGTGGGTAGCACAGCTTACGATTATCAATGACGGACGTGATCAAGAAGAAGACAGCCGGGACGCCCTGTGCGTGAAGGATAGGCGCGACGACATCGTAGATCTCCCGAAATCCGTCGTCGAAGGTCGGGAGAAAGCATCGCTTGGGCAATTGCCCAGATCCATCCAAATGGCGTATGACATCCTGCAGGCTGATCGGAGTATAATATCGCAGAAAAAACTCCAGGTCTGCCTTGAATTGGTGCAGATTTCTAAACTTGTAAAGTCCGCTAACATGCTCAAGCTCCCGGTCGCTTACCACGTGCCAATGAGGTATCACAAGTTCTATATCGAACAGCCGATGCCAGAGATCCAAAGGAATCAGGGAGCAAATTCGGGGACCGTAGCGTTGCTTTAAATTATTCATCTTTTAAAAGTTTCGCTTCCTGGTAATCCCACTTAGGAACTTCCAGCAGTCAAGAAGACACTTAGCCATTCGACCGGTCAAATTGAAACAGCCATGGTACTCTCCAAGGAATGTCTCTTCCCATCCTTTCTTGCCAGCAATCCCTTGTTTGAAATGGTATACGCCGGGGTTGAGTTCCGGATTAAATGCGCCGAGATCATAATAACGAATCCCATTCTCCTTCATCCATTGTATCATGCGCCATTGCAATAGGTAGGAGCCATTTAGGTTTAATCCCTTTTCTCCAGTTGCCCCTAGTAGGTATATACCTGTATCACCAATAGCGGAACAAATAACAGCACACACAGGCTCACCAGCGGCTTCACAAATCATTATTTTCATTTTCAGAGGTTCGGGCAAATCCTTTTGAATGCGTCCATATTCCTGATAGTTGACCAATGTATCAAATTTCTTTCTTTCAACCATCTGGCCTAATAGCATCAGGAATGTCTTATAAAGCTCATCATTTGTGCCTTCGACAACTCTAAGCTCGTTTTTTTCTGCTCTGTTTAAGCAATTGCGCCACTTCTGCAAGAAATTTTTACGCACGTCTTCTAAAGGTGGAGATAGATCAAGTATAAATGTCCGATATGGCCTTGGCACGGGATTCTTTTTGAATCCCTCTTTTTCGAGTAATTGTTTTGATAATTCTCTTCTATCGCCCTTAGCGTGCGGCCACGTTCTTACGAAGTAGCCGCGTTTTATTGCGTATTCTTCTTTGATTCCACGCATCAAATGAAACAAAACATCAGGATTGAAAATCCCTCCCTTTCTCATACAAAGAGGCCCCCATTGAACATCCGCGATGCCAATTTTATTAAAAACAGGCGCACGCCTCAATTCTACCTGGCAACAGCCAAGAATGTCCACGCCCTCCTTTATGACAATATGACTTACGCTTCTTTTTGCTGAAGTACCGTATGACCAAGTCTGATAGATTGAAGCGTCATCAAATTGAGTTATCAAGTAGTCCCAACGGATTCTATCTATGTTATCTATTTCGATATGCAATGCTGACATGGACATAATAATCCTTTCGCAAATCGTCCAAATTAATTGTTTCAAAAAAAATTATGGTCAGTTAGATCAGAATACGGAAGTGTTGATTTACGCGATATCCAACAATTTTTTATAGTATTCTCCTTCTCACAGCCTTTGCCAGCCTGTTGACTACTGCGGAAAGGCTAACTGTTAAGATAAGAAAAGCTATAATATTGATTGGGAAAGGCATTTGCATATATAGGACAGGATAGCTAATGGTTTCATGGACCATATATATTTCCAGCGTGTTATTCGCAATAAAAGCCACTGACCGCGACAAATACGGCGAACTCAACAATTTCGTCACAATCAATGGACTTCTGCTGATTTTCAGCAAATAATATAGGATCGGATAAATGGATGCTTGCTGCAAGAACTGGTATTCAAGATAAAGCCCTTTTAGCATAAGAAATTTATGCGCGTAAAATAAGCCAATAAGGGAGCAGAGATAAAGATAATCCTTCACCCCAGAGTATACGATATCTTTGTTTTTTTTCGCAATGTAGATACCAAATATGAACACCATAAAATAATGTATTAAATCAAATGGTGACTCTTCTACGGACCATCTCGAAAGATCAACAATGGTGATATAACATCCTATATATAGCAAGCTCAGCAGGCCCAAGATCAATAATATATTAGTCTTCCATAAATTCTTTAGCAGAGGGAATGCCAGTAAATAGTAAACTAATAGTGCTTGAAGAAACCAAAATGGTGGATTAAAGAAGTAACTTATAAAAGTTGTTATCGTACTGTAAGATAATTTACCTTGCCAAATGAAAGAAGGCATATAAAGTGAAATCAGCACAATCCATAAAGACGGATAAATGCGTCCGATTCTATTAGTGAACCAATCTCTAAAATGTTTGTTGACTTCCTGCTGACTAATATACAAACCGAACGCTGATAGAAAAAAGAAGACTGAATTACCGATGGCTCCACCAGTTCCGAGATGCGAGATAGGATAATAGCTTTTCAGATGAGAGTTTATAACTAACATGATTGCCAATGCCCGAAGGAATTGGGTATCTGGATGCCTTATTTTATAATCATTCCAATTCATATAAGGAATGAACTGCTCTGCAGTGAGATTTCTGGGTTGTTTTCGGCTCTCGTAGATGAGACCGTCAGGAAAAGAATAACTGCCGGCAACAAGAACGTGAAGGTATTGAGCATAGATTCGGTTATGTTGCAAACAACGAGCATTAAGAGGTAACAGCTCCAAAGTGATCCCCGATCAAAGTCCTGAGCCATCATCCTTTGGGCCTTCCCGATAGAGGACAGGAGGAATATTGCATAAAGAAGTAGGCCAACGAATCCTAATTCCAGAATTATGTCAAGATACCCATTGTGGGCTCCGCTAATATCAAACGCCTCGCGGGTCGTAGTAGTCCAAAAGCCACCAAATCCATATCCGAGAATGGGTCGACTCATCGCAGTCGGAACAAGTTGCGCCCAAACTCTTGTTCGACCTGTGATGGTATCTTCCCGTCCAAGAATGGGTGATACGTTAATTAAAGACAACCTGCCAAGCATTGGTGTAACTGTGCCGTAAATAATAGTAAAAGCGATTAAGACTATCAGTACTTTCTGGCCAGGTATAATACCCCGCCTCTTCTTCCAAGAAAGATAGGTAAAAGTCAATACTCCTAGAGCAAAAGAGACAGTTGCTGTTGCGGAATACGTGAGGGTATGTTGCGGCCCCCCCAAAATCCAAAGAGCGAGAAGGAGTATAAAGACTTCAAGAATTGTTTGATACCTGACGGAAGGAATATCCACTACTTGCTGTCTTCTGACAAAAGTCCAAATTAGAAAAAAAACGGAAAAAATGCATAATTGCCCAAGACTGTTTTTATGCACAGCAACGCCAGTCCACATCAGCAAGCCCTCGCGATGAATATACATACGGCCATATTCAGCAAAGTAATGAATAAGGATATACGAGAAGGGAATGGCTATATATACTGTTCTTCTGAAAAGGCTTTCCAGAGCCTTTCGTGGCTCTGGTTCTGTTGCTACAATAAAGGCCATAGTGACTGCAACAAACTCTTTGGTCCAACGCTTGAATGATAGGAATGGGGTATCGGACCAGGAGCAACTAATAAGAATGTAGGCAATTAACAACATCAACCAGATATTTTCTTTAATGGCGTTTGACCAATTGAACCTTCTCTTTGCCAGTATTATCAGGCCAAGGCAGAGGAGTGCAGTTAGAAAGGCTCGATCCAATGGGCTTCCTTCTTCCATGGTCGCGCCACTTGACTGAAACCAAATACCCAACGGCTTACTAATAATCAACAACATCCAGATCGTCGGAATCCATAAGGCAAGGGACACTCCTGGCGACTGCTTTCGGTCGAGCCGGAGCATAAAGAGAACGAATATAGTGCAGATAAGTAGTGCGAGTGCTGGTGGCATAATTTATTTAAACAGTAACGAGTGACTAGTAAATAGTAACCAGCGAGATATCAGTTTACGGTTATCGGTGGCTGACAACTGCAGACCAAGGTTAATGCTGATTTTTTTTCAATTCTTCCTCTATGATCCTGATCATTTCTCTTGCCAATTCCATATCTTTTGATGGAATAAAATGAGAGTTTTCAGAAAGATAAACTCGCGGATCGTCTGGAGGACAAATAATATGCGTGCTCAGGTATGGTATCCCGTTCGCATCGAGTACCGGTTTCAAAACCCTGAAGAGTTTATCACCCTGCCCTTGAGTGTTGACTATGTAAATTATCGGGATGATATTGTCTGCTCGTGCCGACTCAGCAAAAGTTTGCACAATAGCTCTAAGAATTACAATCTCTTCGCTGTTTTCGATAAATCTGGATTCCGTATAGACACGACTGGTAATATTCTGCTTTTCTCTTTCTGCATAGGCTCGTCGCAACAACCTGACAAGTGCAGAATGATCAAACACTGATCTTTGAAATAGAAAGGGATCGTAAAGTTTGTCATTCTTTGCTAACCATGCACGATATTGGTTCCATTTTGAGTCGTCATAGAAGTACTCTATATAGCCTTTTGCATCTAAGAACGGTGGATAGGATACCAAAAGTTTTCCATTTTCTACAGTATAGCGAGGAAAGGTGTATGGATAACATATATCAAAATAAGCGGTCATGCCCGTAGTTGATGTAATAAGGTCAATACCTTCGGTCATTATGCCTAAAATTACGGCATGAGCTTTATGCCTACCCTTATCAAATTCATATGCAGCGTAGGTCCAGTTCGGAGTAGCACCGGCGGCCATGAATCCACGAATTAAGTATCTCTTGTCGATTTCTGAAATCGCCGTCCAAAGGTCCTGTGTATGAGACATTCCATACAAGGCAATGAGTACTTCGCCAGGTTTTGAAATTTTATTCGGCAATGAATTATGTTTATCACTATTCAGCCATCCTCCACTCACTCTTGGAGCCGATTCATATTCATTGTGCCTGGTCATTACCGCCAGCTTGCCCTCCACAGAACGACCATACTCAAAATAGCCTTGCAGGAATGAGGGGTGGATGTTGTGTGGGTCCTTTGGATAAGGGAAAGTGATGTTTACAAACATATCAATTAGAACCAGATAAAATATTATCCACACTACCACAAAATATTTCTTCATATTGGAAGCTTACGTTTTCTAATGACTGAATGCATATCTAAAAAACGGTTCATCCCTACTTTATAATTTGAAATGTATTATAAGTTCAGGATGAAGCACTCTTTCACCTATTATCAACAAGTTTTTCTTTGAAATTGAGGTGAGGATAGCAATTTATAAGAGTGAAAAAAAGGAAATTGCATTGGTCTAACAGAACTTGCTAATGATTTGTTACTTATTGCTTCTTTGAGATTCCAGCGCTGTTCTCCAAATGCAGACAGGTCCGATTCTGGCTACCATCTTTAACCAATCGGCTTGGTCGAGAAGGTGGCCTGCCATCGCATTATAGTAAACGATGAAAATTTCCCGTGGGTTTCGCAATAGGGATTTTCGGATATTTAATAATACCTGAGCCATGATTGTTGCATCAAAGGGATTAAAGAAATAACAGACGAGGCAGTCGTCGGGCAGAGGATAATCCACCGCATCCATGCATATAGATTGTATATCCTTGCATTTTAAAAAGTCGCCATGGAAACGCAGGATATTGTCTTGGGCAATCATATGCAGTTGTTCGGAGAATTCCACACCGGCAATTCTCTTAAAGGGAAACTCCGATGCCATTAAGATAGCCCTGCCTTTGCCAGAACCGAAATCGATGAACGCAAAGTTCTTGTAATCAATTGGAAGAGCTCTTATAGCATCCCTAAAATATTTTGAGTCACTACCTTTATAAGAGACGGCGTGCAACTGGCTTGCATTGTTTCTGTTCAATTTTAATTTCACCTGATGGATGTGCCCTGTGGTATCGACACCATATAACTCGTCGAACTCTGAAGACCGTCGCTTGAGCTCCTTAATCTCGGCACGAGAACTTGGGGTCAACCTGATCGCTAGCCCCGCAATACGGTTTGCAATAATTCCGAATGTAACAATAATCCCATCTCGCCGTATAGCCCTCCAGAACTTGCGAACTAAATCACTCATGATATTTCTATATCTTACCATGGATTGTTAGATTATTTTGATGAACCCTTTCAACTTTTGCCTAATATCTTTTTTGATAATATATTGCTTTTTTACGGGGTATGTATAAGCAAAACGGCCTTGTTAGGCAATGAGATAGAGACTCTACCAGATACTGTTTACCACTTGAACTCCCGGATAATTGTTCAATATAGACGATTTGTGTACTTCAGGAAGGAAAAAATTTTAAAAGGATGCTTAAGCCGGGTGAACCTAGAAAACCATGTAAATGAATTGGGTTGATTCGGTCGTCATACCAATCGCGATACAAAATATTATTACTGCATAATGTGCAGTCCAGAGAGGGACCGGCATCTTTTCATAGAAAGGTTGCCCCCCGCCAAGTTCTTCAACGGTCTCTATTATAAAAAAGATTGGTAACCCTACAACAGCCGCCAATCTTGGCCACGCAGCGCCGAAATCCATATTACCGAAATCGAAAATTAAGGTTGCAGTAAGACTCACTATCTTATCCAGTGAAGGCGATCGAAAGAGCAGCCAGCCATAGCATATAACGATGAAAAAGAATGTGATCTTAGCAATATCGTACAACGCGGTTTTGTTCTCACGGGCCGCTGACCGGATTGAACTGATCGCCCTATGAATACTAAGAACAAGACCATGATACATGCCCCACAGTACAAAGTTCCAGGCGGCCCCGTGCCATAGCCCGCCAAGAACCATAGTAATCATCAAGTTGCGGTAGGTCTTAAAGGTACTCTGACGATTACCACCCAGAGGAATATACAGGTAGTCTCTTAACCAACTCGAAAGGCTGATGTGCCACCTAGTCCAGAATTCACGGGGATTTTTTGAAAAATACGGCAGATTGAAATTCACCATTAGATTAATACCAAAAAATTTTGCTGTTCCCCTTGCCATATCCGTGTATCCGGAAAAATCGCAGTAGATCTGCATAGTGAATAGCACTGTAGCAACAACAACATCGATCCAGCTCGCTTGCCCTGTCGAATCAAAGACGGAGTTGACCGTTCTAATCACACCGTCTGCAATAACTACTTTCTTGAACAAGCCGTATAAGAAAAGGTGCAGTCCCCTGATTGATTGATCCCAACTCAGCTTGCGTTTCTCACAGATTTGCTGCAGGAATGCAGATCCTCTGTCAATAGGCCCTGCTAAAAGGGATGGGAAAAAAGCCATATAGAGAGCAAAATCAGAACAAGAGTGGTCTGTCTTAAGTTGGCCACGGTAAGTATCGATGACGTAGCTGATTCCCTTGAAGGTATAAAAAGAAACACCGATGGGGAGTATGATGTCGAGATGAAATCTTGCCGGGTTCATGCTTAGCCCCGAAAGTAACCATTCAATATTGTTTATGAAAAAATTATAGTATTTGAAAAATCCCAAAATAAAAAGGTTGGCCGATATGCCAAGAAAGAGAAAGAGCCCGCTTTTTCTTTTCTCATCGAGTAACACTATTTTGGGGTAAAGCAGATTAAAAAACAAAATACTTATGCAAAGCATTAATAAAATCTTCCAGGTTTGTGACGAACCCGTTAACGCGCGCCAGTCAATATTCGCGGTTAATATACCCTGGAATGTTGGCATATGATTCCATTGAAACAAAACGGTGAAGAAATAAGCAAAAATTATCCATGCTGAAAAAATAGTCCGTTGTTTTAAACTGATTACCCCTGTCCGGAATATAAAACCGCAACAATAGTTTAACACCGTTGAGAGAATGATTAAGAACAGAAATCTTACATCCCACCATGCGTAGAATATGTAACTGGCGATCAAAAGCGTCATATTCTGAAGGCGATGCGGCATGATTCTGTACGCCAGGTAGACAGTAAGAAAAAACGCAACGTATGTGAGCGAGTTAAATTGCATATTCTTTCGAGACTACAAAATTTTTTAAAGATAATTTAAATATGTATATGAAAATTCAGAGTGCTGTCTCTGCTGGTCAAGTAAAAAAAGCGCGCGTCTTGTTATTACGAATCCTGCAAGCGTATGATAAGAAGCTAAAAGTTTCGCTTCTTAGCCAAATCAATCCCAATCATGGCTAGCAACCAGCTCAGATGATATGCAACCTTTTCCGCATACTTCATCACCGCATGACTTCCTACGAAGGCACAAAAAGGTAATATTAGTGTGTAAACGAACAGTGCGGCGATAGACTTCATAGGAACTAACACCCTTGATAGTCCGAGCAATTGGGGCGCCCTGAATCTTCGTTCGTTTGAGGCTTGAACCAGAGCGCGCTTCAGGTAGTAGCTTTTTGTCTGGCGCTCAGGTGGCACAATCTCGTAAACCGGCGCCTCTTCAACAGCAATAAAGCGGTAACCCACATCCATTGCTTCCCTGAAGAACTCTTTGTCTGAACCGCTGGTTTTACAATTTAAATCGAAACAAAGTTGATGCTTGTCAAAGACATCCTTCTTAAGAAGTACATTACCTGTTCGGGTCTGATCCCACTGCAGCAGGGTGCCCGTGCGGTGCACCGGTCGATCACAGGATCCACTCTTGACAAGCCATGCAGGCGGCTGTTGTTCGAAAAAAGGGTAGACGGGACCTAATGCCCCATCTGTGTCGAACGTATGTATGGCACGGTACATGGTGATCAACCAGTGTGGCGGGGGGAATTCATCATCATCGATGATGCCTATGTAATTCCCTTTGGCAAGTCGTAGAGCATGGTTTCTGGCGGCGGGAATCGCCTGTTCCGATTCAATGCCATAAGTGATGTCCAGGCCAAGCTCCTCCTGCAATCGCGTAACCGTTTCTCTGGCTGGGCCTGCTGCGTCATTGTCCACGACAACCATCGAAAAATCAAAGAAACCGCCCGTTTCTTGGAATGCCAATTTCCTTAGTAGATGTTCCAGCATTTGATTGCGGCGGTATGTGCAAATGCAGACTGAAATATGGTCTTTCACAGTATATCTCCGTTCTGATTTGGGGAAGGGCAGCTTGCGTCTGAAAGGTTCTTACGGAATGGCGAGACCAAGTAATGTGTTTTGTAGATTGATCATGACTCGTTGGGTTTAGATCTGGCCTGTGGTCGGGAAAGGGATATGAACTTTTTTATGTGCGGCAATAGAAAATCAGCGGTGCGCGCCAGTCTAGCAGTGAACTCACCCGAATAGCAATCAAGTCGACCGAGATAATGAACGTCCTTTCCACTTTTTCCCGAGAGGCCTGCTTTAAAATGATAACTGCCAGGATTGATAACCGGATTGATTCCATTTAGATTATAGACACGACATCCGATATTTTTCATCCACTGGATCGCTTTCCATTGAAGCAAATAGGAACCTTTATTTGCCATTCCTTGATCATTGGTGGCGCCAAATAAATAAACACCGGTCTCTCCAATAGCCGTGAAAATTGCACCGACTGAGCTAACGCCTTCGGAACGGCATAGGAAAATCATCATTTTGAATTCGGGCGGCAGGTCGCGTTGAATCATCCTGAATTCATTAATATCATTTGGCTCCTCGAACTTCTTTCTTTGCAATAACTCCCCATATATGCCGATGAAATCTGCAAATAAGCTGTCGTCTGTGCCTTCGATTACTTCTAACTGGTTTCGCTCTGCCTTGTTCAAACAGTTTCGCCATTTTTGATCCATTTTCTTTCGCAAGTCTTCTGTCGGCGGGCTGATATCGAGGATCAGCGTACGACCCCGCTCTTCTTCCGGAACAGGGTTGTATCCTTCTTGCGACAATATGTCTGTGTATGAATGAGGGTTGTCATCATACAAAACAGGGAAAATACGGAGTATCAAGCCGCGCCTGCAGACGTATTCGTTCCTGAGCGCTCGAAGTGCCATGCGAAAGGCTGTGGGATCCGGAGCGTGATTTCGAGGCTGCCAGAAAGGACCCCAGCGAACATATGCTGCTCCCAAGCCGAGAATTGGAATGCGCACGATCCGTGCCTGCGCTGCAGCGATGATTTTATCAGCCTTTCGTAAGACATGATGACTTATGTTTTTTTCTCCGCATCGAACTGCATCATAGGACCAGGTTTGATAAATGTTTGCATCTGAGAATGCATCAATGATTTTGTACCATTTATTCTTGTCAACGGCATCGAATTCCGCAGTGTATCCATCTTCAAGTGGTATCATTGTGGATTTCATAGTCCTTGTAGATGAGCTTTTCACGAATCAATCAGCCAATGTTAGTGCAATTGTTGAAAATCACCCATATGAACGCAATCCATTAAATGCTTGAATTGATCGCTCATGAGAAATTCAAATTCTTCAACGTTTTCCGGGTGCACCTCAATTTCTATGGTTTCTTTGACGGCATAGTTGAGGATTTTCCGAAGACGTTCGTGATCTTGAACGGGTGCGATGCTGAAAAAGAGATCCGTTGAAATGAACCTTCTGGAGACAATGTTATCGATGTAGTGCCGGTACAGACGATTGAATGGACTCTTTTCACCCTGATCAAATGTGAATGTCCTGCGTACTCGTGCGCCTTTCGGAATCATCTTGCTTGCCAGGACGTTAGCACAAAGATGCATATGATGATGGCCGTTATAATGGTCTGGCAACCTGCCATACAGACGCATAAATTCTTCCTGTTGTGATAGAAAAATGAAATTGAATGAATTTGTTAGAAATGGGTTGTAAATTATTTGAGCTAATTTGTTTTTTGCGAGATATGAGATAACCTTGTCTTGGTGTTCGCGAAGCTCTAACGGTATTTTGGAGGTGCTGAGAGGCATAGTGAAATTAAGGTGCAATCCCACTTCTACACTGGTCTGTAAGGCCAGTGCTGCAGCGCGCTCTGAATCTTCCATAAAAACCATGGCACTGACGGATGTAATTCGCTTGCCCGAAAAGCATTTAAGAATACTGTCCGTGGCATGGCTGGTTTTGCCGTAATCATCGGCTGTGATAATTACCATTTCCCTCGGCTATAAACTTAACACATTTAGCGATATGTTCCATGTGATGAATGTCTAAGCTTTGATGAACAGGCAACGTCAAGAGATTATCTTTCAGATGACGTGCTTCCGGGAATTCCTCCCAGTCAAAGCCTCGATGGTAGGAGGGCCATCCGCCCACAAGTATGCCGTTATCTTCCAGGGCCTTGCACCAGAGGTTACGGTCTTTAACATAGACAGGAAAGGACAAGGGGCAAACATCATCAGGTAAATCATCAAATAATAACTGTAAGGACGGGATATTGAATAGCGCGCCATGCAAATACTGATAATTACGCCGGCGTATCTCAAGAATTTTGCTAGCATTGGTTGTACTTAAAATCCCCTTGGATAATCTCGATATAGACCAATCGATCTTTTGCCCATCAAAATAGTTGCTTCTTGGCATTTCACGATGAATTTCGCAGCCTTGATCGATGGGCACTTTTAACCAGCTCTTGGTAAGTAAATTACGCGTAAATTCGTAATTTTGCCAAAATTTATTTTTATGCATAAACCATTTTTTTAACAAAGGTAAGCTATTGAGGAAAATATTGCGATGTTGTGGTGACCTAAAAATGTTCGTTTCATTCCAAATGTCTTTATTTTTTAGTATTAAAGCACCACCATCTGGTACTGGCAGCGATTTTACAAAACTGTAAATTGCGGCATCCCCAATTCGACCAATTGCATTGTTAGAGCCCTTGCTGAATAGTGCGAGTGCGCAATCTTCCAACAGGTACAATCCTTTTTTCTTACACCATTTACCGAGCTCACTAATTCCCTGTGGCCATCCGAAGAAATGAGTAACATGAATAATCCGTGTTGATGGTGTCACACGACGAATTATGTCCTCTACATCTATAATCGCCCGATTATCGATCCTATAGAAAACAACTTTAGCTCCTGCCCATACGTATGGATCAATTTCTGCCCCACAATTATAGGCAGGCGCAATTACTTCATCACCTGATCCAATATGTAATAATTGACAGATCAAATAGATGGCGTAACGTCCTTGATGCGTGAATATGACGTCGCGATCTGCAAACTGAGACCAATCTGGCAATTTTGAATCAGAACGCGATATTGCGAAAATCATCTCTGTGGGACTGCAGCCCAATCCATTACATGATAAGAATTGATCACTCATCACTCTGATTATTTTGCATCCTCGGACATCCTAACTTTTTTGAGAATCCTGATAATTGGCGCTGATTTGCTCGAATATTGTGTCCATTATCTTAGAGGTCAAGAGAATCTCACGATACGGTATGGGGACAGGTGAGTCGTCAATAATCGACTGATAGAAGGACTCGATGAGGTGCTTTCTACCGGAATCCATATGGAAGTTCATGGCGAGGAAAAGACGAACGTTATGGAAAAAGTTTGCAAGGTATTGACCTGCATATTTCACTGGAGGGATGAAGTGCTCGGCATAACTCTTGAATCTTTCACCCCTAAGTTTGATGAGTATCCGCTGGTCTTCGTCAATAAGAAGACCGTTCTTGGGTCCGTAGATATGGAATTGGTGTAATGAAGGGCGCATTTGCGTAGAGAAAGTGAAATATGCAGTGGTACCCTGTTCCTCACAAATTATGACTCTAAGCTCATCGATAATTTCACTTTCTCCCAATTCTTTAAGGAGAGGGCTAACAAAACCATAAGCGATAACATGTGGGGTTTCGCTTGTAAGAAACTCAGCAATCTTAGCTATCCCATGGTTAATGATGTTATGTAACAGTCCCCCGGGGAGTGTTCGCGCCCAGTGCTGTTTATCACCTAATAGCGCTTTGGCATACATAACGTCCCCGAGATCATAGCACCAGGAACTCTCAATATGCACCGGTGCTCCACCCAAGTAGCCATCTTGAACCAGCTTTCGCATCCGCCTTGCCGCATCACTGAATTGTGCATCATGACCCACCGTTAATTTGCGGCCGGCCTGATTTGCAAGCGCGATCAGCTTCTCAGCTTCACTTGTATTTAGTGTGAAGGGTTTTTCTACAAAAATATGGCATCCCTTTTCCAGGCATTGCCTGCCAATCTCAAAGTGATTTTGAGGTGGTGCTGTAATATGAACAACGTCTGGATGGACCTCATTCAGAAGATCGTTAAGGTTGCTGAAATACCTCTTAACAGGGAACCTGTCGTATAGCTGCTTTGCCATGAGTTCTTCTTTGTCACAGACCCCGACAATTTCACATCCAGCAATTCTTTGGATCTGTGCGGCATGCGGATCGGCGATTTTCCCACATCCGACGATGGCAACCTTAAGCATGTTCGCCTCTTTCTCGACAGCTTTTGAAATATCTCTCGAGTCCTTCTTCTGTGGACACTTTCGGCTCCCATCCTAACCGACTCTTAAGTTTTTCATTACTGTACCGGGTCTTCTTCCAATAGGCGTGCCATTCACTTCGGGAAAAGACAGGCGGCAATTGCCCCTCTGATAAGGTGGAGTATTTCTCCCAAAGATAACACAGCAAGTAACTTAAGGCGTGCGGCACATAGACAGATTTGAAGTGCTTCACATTCCTCTTGTACAAGCTCAAGAAACGTCTGCTGGATGGTAGATCATCATCTACAACGTTAAAGACCTCTCCGTCGATTCCTTTCATGACACCAGCCAATACAATTGCCTCAGCACAGTTGTCGACATAGGTGAAGGGTATTTTATTTGGTCCGCCTAAGTGCATAAATATCCCAAACGTATCGATACCAACCCTCCCGGTAATTGCATCTTTCTCCGGACCATAAACGGCGCCCGGCCGTACAATTACGAATCGGATTCCGTATTTCTTTCCATACTCGGCAACTATCTCATCCTGTTTTAACTTTGCAAAGCCATAGGCATCACCCCGGTGTTCGGGGTGTTCATCAATAGGGCACAATTCATCTAGCAATCTCGCCCGATGCTTGTTTCGGTTCGAATATACCGCGAAAGAGCTAACATTGACGAAGCGTTTAAGAGATTTGTGCTGTAGGGTCGCTTCAAGGAGATTCCGTGTCGGAATGACTGCGTTCATGAACGCATTTGGAAATGATTTCCCGCTTGGCCCTATGGCCAAATGATATATGACAGCAACGTCCTTCGTAGCATTTACGCAATAATCATGAGAGAAGAGGTTTCCCTGAAAGAACTCTACATCTGCTTTTGAGGAAGTGGCGATCCGCTGCAGGCTTGAAAGATTCCGGCTGGTCCTCACAAGGCAACGAAGTCTTGTGAATCCGTATTCAAGTAATATTTCAAACACCTTCGTGCCAATAAACCCATTGGCTCCAGTTATCAATATAAGATCTGATTTATTGATTATCCAATCGTTTTTCACTGTGTTATTCGGTTGAGGCGAGAGTTGCGGGCATTAGTTATTTTTATTAAGCTTATGACGTTCCTGATCGACAATATCGCCGCCTCTCAGGAAGCGGACCGCTTGGGAATAAACGGCATATTTCAGCGGACGAATGGGGTATTTCCACATGTATCCCTGCATCAGTTGGCCACCGAAACGCTGTTTAAACATCATGAGTCCCTCCTGCTTCGATTCCTTATCGGGGTTGATTCGAACTCCTACGAAGTCGTAACGCTTGGCTCCAAGATTTCGAAAAGTCCGTATTGCCTCCCATTGCAGCAGATTCATTGCCCCGCTCAGGGGACTTGAAATACTGCCTCCATACAAGTAATAAGCACTATAATCACTGAAGGGAACTATCGCACATCCCTGTGTGACTCCCTGATAATCAGCAACAAAGATTTTCACATTTTCATTAAGACCAAGCACAAAACGTTTGAGCTCCTCATAGCCCATAAATCTAAGCTCAGATCGTTTGAGGGTATCACGCACCAGCTCATAGGCGGCATTTAGGTGCTCCATGCCGCTTCGAATCTCCACTCCTTTTTTCATTGCATTGCGAACCACATTGCGATGTTTTGAGTGAAGATTGCTCCAGAGGGTTTCTTCCGGTTGAGTTAGGTCGATGATGAAGGAGCCATACGGTGCCGCATCAGCGCCATCAGGGTAGGTGCGAAAAATAGTGTTGGTGGTTGCTGGAATGATCATATCAGTTCCGGCTGTACGGAAGTACTCTACGGCGCTGTTTAGGAAGGCTTTCTCATCCTCAACTGATAGCTCTCCATGCAATGGAATGGTTTCCACCCGAAATCGAACCATGCGGATAAATGGCTTGCAGACAACCGTATAGGGCAGTATGCATCTAAGCTTTCCTGCACCATCAATGCCACCAATCCATCCGTAGTCATCACCCACTGTCTTCAGAAATGATTCAGAAGCATATATGGAAAGTCCGGGATGCCAGTCAATATCAACGCGTGTGGCCTTCATTACAACCTTTCTTCAATGAGTTCTGTATTATGTCGAGGAGTAAAATGAGATACGATTTCTCCCTGCAGTCGAGATGACATAGAGGGTGATCTGAATGACAGAGCGGAAGTATCTAAACGGATTCCTTCGCACATGTTTATTTGCACCTGTAATGTATATCTTGAAATGTCGATATAGTTATTCCCTTCTGAGCTAAATAAGATAAAAGGGATTCAACAGTCTCGAAATCGACCAAATCCTTTGTGTGCCCAATTGCTACTATAGGCCTGAATGACATGGGGTCATACTTGTCCTCTTCGATTAATGTGTCAATCATAAGTATGAATTCGTCGATTGTCATACGACAAAAATCGAACTTCAACGGGTGATAAAAGCGCAGGAAATCGAGAAAACGATAGAGCCTTTCTTTGCTGGTTTGAGCAGTTGAAGAAGCTCTTTGCTGAAGACTGACACGCTTGGAAGTGAGCATTTTCCAGAACGGCACCATTTGAGCATATATGGGTATTTCAATCAAGGTTCCCTTTGTGTCAGGTACATCTACGTGTTCTGCGAATTTCCAATAATAACCATTCCTGAGCGCTCTTCGGTAATCCAAATTGTGTTGATGCTGACGACCGCCCTTAAAAACGGACGAATCAATTCTTATGCCCCGCGCTGCAAGCACCTTTGCGGCAGGCTGGGTAGGTTGAAATAACCAATTACCCGCACGAAAAGAAAGTGGAGCAAACTTATCCACGCCAACTGTGTTACGTAGGTACGCAAGAGAGCGATCGGCAATTTCAACGATTCTGTCTCGTGGCAGCTTACATAAATTGTATTCGCTATAATCAAGTGCCCACTTGCCATTCTCATACTGTCCATTATACCACTGCGGGTGTAAGTGAAGTCCTATTTCGAATCCTTCTTCGAGAAAACTTTTTATTTGTTGTTTTACCAGAGAAATTGCTGAGTCCGTTCCTTTAACTTCTATCATTTGCAGTTCAGCTACTTCAACGAAAGCCACAAAACGAACCTTCCATTTCCGAAAGATAGCCTTCAGCTTCTCCGCCGGCTCATAGATTAGTTCCCTCAATGAGCCTTCGCCGTTTCCGTAAATTTCGTAATCAATGGTAAAGATAAGTTCGATCACGTTTTTTAATATTTACCTGAACCTAAATATCATTGAGATTTGTCATGTAGCCGGTTGCGCAACTTAATTTCTTTCCAGCCTGCGTCTAGGCACTGGGCAATATGATGAATATCTTTTTCCTTCAGATCGTAATAGCTGGGTATAACGAGCACACCCTTGGCAATCCTCTCTGCTACCGGACAATCACCGGTGTATCCATAGTATGTCGTGGCAACGTCTACAATTTCCTTGTAGGGTTGTAGTGTATCTATTTGCTGTTTGTGTAGATAGGCTGCGATAAAGCCACGGTGTTCAGATGAAGAGAAAATAATGGGGAATAGATAGCGGTTATAAAATGTTCCGGGCTTTTCAGAACAGAGCATTTTTTTGTCCAGTTGCAAAGTGCGTAGGTAAAAATCAGCGTTTGCTCTTTGTATGTTAATTATAGAATGGAGACGATGGAGGCGTTTATTTGTAATAACACTATCTGACTTGAAAATTTGGCTAAGCACTATGGTTGATTTTTCGGAGTAATCAACCATTCTGTTATAAATAGCCCAAAGTCGATAACCAACCAGACCATAGAGTGGTTTGCTCCGTAGCATTGAACGAATGTAAGTCTTAACGACATGCATAAGTTCATCTGTCTGACTTGGCGCCGGCATCGCTGAGACTAGACATGCAAGGCGGTTCTGAATTTCAGCGTTAGTCGAAAATAGCGCACCACCTTCGCCGACCGAGAGATATTTGCCTGAGCGAAAGCTAAAAAACGCTATTGTACCAAAAGAGCCTGCCATTCTATCAGCGATTTTACTTCCGAGTGCTTGCGCACAGTCTTCAATAATTGGCTTCCCTTGAGCTGCTTCCTGCAGGGCAGCCATGTCACACAAGTTGCCAAACATATGGATGGCTATGACTGCATCTATTTGGGAACGCTTTAACGCTAAGTCTTCAGGTGACAAACAAAACGTTTCAGGGTCTATATCAATAAAATGCGGTATGCAGTCCGCTTCAACAATTGCTTTCAATACAACAGGACAGCAGTAGAGAGGTACCCCTAATCGTGCGTGATGCGGCAAGTTGAGCACTCTGATTGCTGCGACGAGGGCGGCTCTTCCAGACCTAACGGGGATGCATGTGCCTAGTCCAGATATCGATAGTTCTCCATTCTGTTTTTTCGCCTCTAGGGCAGTGCTCAGGCCACGAACAAGGTCGACAAATCGATGTTCCCAGTTTTCTGCAGGCATAAGTCCGATCATATTGTTAGGCCTTTATTTTAACAGACAAAGTGAAAAGACTTCCGGAGGCAGAATTGTTTTTTGAATAATAGATGGTACGGAATCAACTCAATTTGTTGATCGAGTTGCATAGTTAAGCGCATCTCTAAAACCGGTACACATCTTTTCAATATTGCCGTTTTCTTCAATTTCTTTCTTTGCGGCCTCTGAGAACTGTTGTCGAATTTCATCATTGTCAATGATCAGTAGTAGTTTTTGAGCCATTTCATGTACGTTGCCCTTTTGCACAACAAAACCGTTGATACCGTCTTTGAGGTACATGATCTCAGCAGACTCATCGCCATCTTCTGTCACGACAGGGAGCCCACAGTGAAATGCGTCAATTATACTTAAGCCTACGGCACCAGGTAGACAGTAAACATCAGCTGCCGAAAGCAAATCAAACTTCTTGTCTCCATATATGGGACCAAGTTTGTAGATATTGTCTCCTTCAATCTCGTCCAATACACCTTCCGGGTCAGGCCCTACAAGTATTAAGCCAATGTCAGGTCGATTCAAATGAATGTGCGCAGCAACTAAAATATCTAAACGTTTGCGTTTCTGCATGCGCCCCATGCATATGATGTTTTTTGGGGTTGTAATGCGATATTGTCCAAGAATGCTCTGTTTTGTTATGCCGGGCTGCGGACCTGAATAGTCTATATGAAGCGTGTTGTTGGCAATAAAAATCTTCTTGTCAAAAAAATGCGGTACATATTTTCTTAAATGCTCCGCGTAGAGGATTATAGCATCACACATTGCCTGCTCAGCGGCATAAGCCAGGTTCTTGATTCGTGCTTTCGTGGTGGCGAGATCGCAACCCTGACCCCAATAAACCATCTTTTTGCGCATGATAACTTTGGCAAGCAGATATGTTGGAAATAAGAAGTTATGCTTTAATTCCATATAATCGATGATGGCATCTATTTTCTGTGTATATATAAATCGGGCTATGCTGAGAGTAGAAAGTGGCATTTCTACATATTGAAAATCGATCATGTGCGGATTGTCTTCTTGAATCCCACACGAAAGAACAATTAATTCGAAACCATAGGGCTTAAGATAACTGCTGAGATAACTGTATATGGGGACACGGTAGTGCGGGATTTTGTTAGCATGTATTAGAAGAACGCGAATCATCCTAAAGATTCCATTGCCAAAACTCAGTGTGCAGTTTCCAGCGCACTGTGCCGTAGTGACTGGGTAAAGCAAATCGGATACTTGTTACTTTTTCAGCATTGTCGCCAGGGCCAGCAGCATCCATGCCTGAGACCACCTCATATACGACAATCTGTTTTTGAAAAATCGATTTTGTTGATAAAAAAAATAGCCATCCTTGCTCTGCATTGTTTTCAATGACCAGGCAAAAATACGCTTGGCAAGCTCTAAATTGCCCCCGCCAAATGTCTTGAACTCAACCAGGGTGACGATACTATATGCGATAGAGTGAATGTCTATGGGATAGGTTTTGTTGTGATAATATTTTGGTACTCCATCATCCGTGAAAAAATGCTCTTTATAAAATTGTAATCCTTTTCTAATATTTTCCGCAAAATCTGTATTTCCAGAATATTCAGAATATTTCTTGAGAGCCACGAGATTATAACCAGTGTGAAAGTTGTCGATCCATCTTTGCGTTTTATCTTCCCCGTAGGGCCATGACCCGTCTGCATATTGCCTGCGAATCGAAAAACGCACGGCGCTACGAGCAGGCTCTATGTATTTCTTTTCCTGTGTTATGCTGTAGAGGCGCGATAAAAAGGCAGCACCGAGAAGGTTTGCATTGTGCACCTGGCCCCAATCGAGCGGTGTATAACTGAAGCATATTTCTTCATTCATTCTCGTAATGTTTAATCTTTCCAGGAGAAAATCTCCCGCGCTGATCGCCATATCCAGATACTTGTGATCTGCGAATCTATTGTATGCGTCTATAAGGGTGTTTCCCGCAAAGGTGGTACAGATTATATTTGGGGTGAATTTGGGAAGAAAGAACCTTCTGCTCTGCCAGTCAAAATTGTAGCCCCAGCAATAGTAACGGCTGTTTGGACTCTTAAGATCAATTAATCGGCGTAACAGGTGATGCGCTGTATCTTCATTTTTGACTAATTCTGTTTCAGAAAGGATGAGGAGTGCTGAACAAAAGAGGGCGAGGCCTTTAGGATTTTCGCCTTTGGGCACAAGAAAGATTTGGCGAAAATTTAACGGCAATCGTTTCATCGCCTGTATAAATATAAGCCTGCCGATTCTGTTTTGCACAAAGGGAAGGGCGTTAAAAATTCTACTGTTTAACCCATCGTATGGATCAAACCCGGACCAGTTGTTCCTGCTGCAGTAGTCTAACAACCTTAATATGGTTTGTTGAAGTAAAGGTTCTATTTCAAACTCGGCGCTCAATAGATAGCTCCGGAATTCAGGGACACGATCCCGAATTCTGGTGAATTCGGGATCGTGTCCCTGAATTCCCCACTAGGGTTTTTAGGATTCTCTCGCTTGTCAGGCCGTCCCAGAGATCAGGGATTCCTCCGGGTTGGCCATTGCCATTCAATATTTGGTTTATATCGTCTTGCATAGTTTCAAGCGAAGTGAGTCTGTTGGTGCCTAAGGTGATCGTTATTGGCCTCTCTGTGTTGGGTCTAAGAGTTAAACATGGAACCCTCAGGAAAGTTGTTTCCTCCTGCAATCCGCCAGAATCTGTTAAGACAAACCTAGCCTTGTCAGCAAGACCGATGCTTTCAAAATATCCAACAGGCTTGCAGAGTTTGAGATTCGGGTATTGATTTGGTGTAGGCAAAAGGCGGTACTGAATCAGGTTCTTTTCAGTGCGCGGGTGCAACGGGAAAATAACAGGCATTCTTTGAGACAATGTAATCAAATGTTTCATAATAGCAGAGAGGGAGTCTCTGCTATCCACGTTTGACGGCCGATGCAATGTGACGAAAACATATTTTCCCCCTTCCGCTCCGTATTGTCTATATGGCTTCAAGGCTCTGGCTTTCTCCAAATTGAGCACGAGAGTGTCTATCATGATGTTTCCGACACGCTTTATTTTATCTGCTGGGATTCCTTCCCTGAAAAGATTCTGATCTGCATCTTCCGAGGGCGTAAACAAGAGATCAGCTAATGCATCGGTAACCAGCCTGTTTATTTCCTCCGGCATGGAGCGGTCAAAACTTCTCAGTCCGGCTTCAATGTGTGCCACTCTTGTTGCTGATTTTGCCGCCACCAGGGTGCATGCCATCGTTGAGTTCACGTCGCCGACGACAATGACCCAATCGGGTTTTTCTTGAAGACATACTTTTTCAAACCGGATCATTATTTCTGCCGTCTGTGCGGCATGAGTGCCGGAACCGACCTCTAGATTGATATCCGGGTCGGGTATATTCAGTTCCTGAAAAAAGGCGTCGGACATTTTTAGATCGTAATGCTGTCCCGTATGAACTAAAAGATAATCAATATCGATGTTGCCATATTTGTGGAGGCTGTTCTGTTTACGAATTTCAAGAATCAAGGGGGCTATTTTCATAAAGTTCGGTCTCGCCCCGACGATCAGAATTAATTTTAAGTTATTTCTCACTTAACCTCTCTTTAAAATAGCGTGCCTGAAATAAGTCGTCTCAGATGGTCTCTATTATCTCGACGATTTTATCAAGAGCCATGCGATTTAGATTCTCCGACACTTCCGATCGCCGGCTCTTGCTAAGCGAGATCTTTGTCCGAATGTCCTCAACGCTTTCTAACAGTATGAGACGGCCAATTTTTGAAAGATACTGGTCCACTGCTCCGATTTTGCCTCTGAAAATGCTATAGACGGGAACGCCTAATGCGGCGGCTTCTCGATTCATGGTTCCACCCCCACTGATCACGAAATCTGAATACCAGATCAGATTGAGCCCGTCGACGACATGTTCCGGGAAGATGATCTTCCCCGATTTGCACCATGCCGACCAATTGCTCTTTACCCAGGCGGTCTGTTTTTTTTCGTTCCGTGGCAATATAACCATGCGGGTATCTTTCTGTTGCCCCAGGAAATTGATCGTTGCTTCAAAAAGCAATTCACTTTCAGGATTATGGTAATGCGCCTCTGTTGCTGGGGGACGTATGGTCACCACTAATCCATCGTCATCGATGCCCAATTCTTTCAGGATTGATGGATCAGGCTTGAAGTTGGGCACATACACATCTTCTTTGATTCCAGGATACTTGAAAAAAGCTTTCGTAAAGCCTTTTATTGAACTGTCAGCAATGAGTTCCGGAACGATAACATATGTGGGCTTGGCGACGGTTTGCGTGTATTCATAGTCCGCGATAACTACAGATGGTATGTTTAAAGCCGACGATATCATGACCTGAGATCTTGAGCCATGGGACACTGCTATATCAGGTTTTTCTTTCACTGCAACCGGCATCAATTGAGCGGATCTGATTAACAAGCCCGCAACCTTTAAAAGCGTATTCTTTCCGTAATGGCGGCCAATCTTTTCATATTCCACGTGCATGAGATCAGCCAGTCCGCATACTTGAAAACAGTCCCGCGCGGTGACGACCACTTCATGGCCTCGCTTGCCAAGTTCATCGATGATTGGTTTGAAAAAGGGCACGTGAGGTGAATTGTCCAAGTCAATCCATATTTTTTTCTTTTTAGAAATTGGTACATGGATTTCTCTATCCTTTTCTCCGTAATTTTGTGCCCAAAAACGTGCCATGTCTTTAGGCAGCACATTCCAGTATTGTTTGTCATATTTTTCTTTCAGGTACTGAAGTAGTTTTTCATAGTGTGTTACAGGGTATTCGTAATACTCTGGAGTTGTTCCATCAAAATTCATATAATCTGGATGAGTAATAACAAGTGCCATTCCGCCATGTTCGGCGATCCAATCCAACTTCTTTTTCCAGATATCAATGTTTTGTTCTCTCATTAAAATGAACAACAGGAAATCCTGGGGAAGGGTGTATGGAAGTTCAACGTAACCATTTTGCCGGGTATTTTTTTCAACCCAGAAGGGGAAGATAGTCCCCATACCGTCTGGTTGTGGTTCAAAGGGGTCCGTATCAAAAGTAGAGGCGTCGTAGTCTATGTTTAAATCATGAACCAATTCAAGATCATGGTACATGCTGGGGCTACGGAAGCCCGCTGAGTTCAATTTCTCTAAATACTTGTTGATTTCAACAGACTGCTCATTGAAGGTGTTCTTAGATATGAACGGATTCTTATCGTGATATAACCCATGAATGTATTTTTCAAATCCACGATTCTCGACATTTTCTAATAATTCTTGCGGTACTTCATAATCCTTGGCAACAAAACCGAAAGAAGATCGAAAACCTTCTCTTTCTTCAATATCCATCAATAAATTACATTTATTTAAGCCCGCCTTTGTCTCCACATCATGGGTCAAAACGAGAGCAAATTTTTTTCCCTCTGGCCATCCAGTCCAGCCTTCCGGTTGTTTGCAAGATGATTCATCTATTGGCCACACGTTTTTGACATGCGGCAGTAGACGACGAACTAATTCTTTTCGAATAAGTATTTGCAACCGTCTCGGTATGAATGATTTTAAAAAGTAAAAGTCTTCTTTTCTAAACATTCTTTAAAGGAACAAGTAAGGAGTGACGAGTAAATAGTAAATAGTGACGAGTGACGCGTAATAAGTTCATCATGGTTCGTGGGCGATGAAGTTTTTCATTTCAGCAGTAATATATTGTATCTGTGTTTCATTTAGTTCCGGAAACATGGGCAAAGAAAGAATCTCATACGATGTTTTCGTTGCAATGGGAAAATCATTTTCCGCATGTCCTAGATAGGCATACGCGCGCAAGTTCGGCAGCGCTATGGGATAATGTATGCCTGTCGCAACATCCTTCGACAGAAGATGAGCCTGAAGTTTTTGCCGTATCTCTTTCTTAACACGGACTACGTAAAGATGATAGACTGCAATGACGTCGCCAAGTTCCACGGGGGTGATGAAGCCGCTATCTCCCAGGTATCTGTTGTAGGAGTATGCGTTATTGCGGCGCATGTCCGTCCACTTCGGAAGATGGTTCAGTTTAACCCTCAGAATAGCTGCCTGCAAACCATCCAGGCGGCTGTTAACCCCTTCTATTTCATGGTTGTATTTGTCGCTTCTGCCGTGGTTGGCAAACATTGTCGCCTTCCGGGCCAATTCGTCATTGTCGGTTACGATAGCGCCTCCGTCACCATATGCCCCCAGATTCTTACCAGGGTAAAAGCTGAAACACGCTACATCTCCTAATGAACCTATCCGGCGGCCTTTGTAGATTGCCCCATGGGCCTGCGCAGCATCCTCGATGATTTTCAGGTTATATTTTTTGGCAAGCTTTAGGATGGGGTCCATATCGGCAGGCTGGCCGTACAAGTGAACCGGAATGATTGCCTTCGTTCGAGATGTGATCCTTTCCTCGATTTTGTTTGTATCAATATTGTACGTCTGCGGATTGATGTCCACAAAGACGACACTTGCTCCTGCCATTGTGATGGCTTCGGACGTAGCGATGAAGCTGTTTGCCACAGTTATTACCTCATCGCCCGCGCCTATTCCCATGCTCTTGAGGGTAATAAAGAGGGCATCGGTGCCATTTGCGACGCCTACACAATATTTAGCGTTGCAGTACTTGGCGAATGCCTCTTCGAAATTTTTCAGATGGGATCCACCGATGAATGCGGTTTGTGAAATTACCGTAGAAATAGCGCTGTCAATTTCTTCTTTAATGCTGTCGTACTGGCTCTTTAGATCAACAAAAGGAATGTTCATGGGTTTTCATCCTTTGAAAATAAGTTGAAGGGTCTAGGTTTAAGGTAAGAGTCAAGATCCAAAATGTAATGAAACAGGCAACGAACAAATACAGCTCCGCTCTCTCGATTACATCGACGGCAGAAGAAACAAGTTAAAAATATGAGGTACAAGATAAAAGGTTAAAGTAAACAATCACATTTATTACGTAGCATTGCATCAACAATAAATTATATGAAGTGATAAATATCACTCATATGAATATTTAATTAGATTAATTAATATTAATTAAAAAGTATGGCAGTGATGTAAGGCTTCACTTGGGTTAAAGGTATATGGTCAAGACAAAAATATTCAATGCTAACCCATGTGCCTGTACAACAGTGTTCCAAGAGCTCTAAGCATTGGTATGGGCAGTTTATTAAAAACCCTATTTTGGAAAGCCGATATAGGGGAAGCATCTCTGACGAAGGAATTTCTGCGAAAATCGTATTTGTAATAATTGATAATATGTTCCTTCGTCCCCCATCCTGATTTAAACTGTTTCAGCCCATCATTATCAATTTCCGTCCTGCCAAAACACAGGTTTTTGTATCCATTTTCACAGCACCACTTTATGGCTTCCCACATGACAAGATTGTTTGCCCTCAGGTGCTGATATGCCCTGTCTGAAGCTCCATACTTATATATCACTTTTTCTCCAAAAAGGAAGTAAACATTGCCTGCAATGGCGATATCAGCGTATGTGGCCAGGGAAATAAACCCCGAATGTTTCGCTATGATTTGGTCATATATATTTTTGAAGAAATGATAGGGTTGTGGGGGGAGGCCATGATCCCTCCGGGTCAGAGAGTTTAGGCGGTAGAATTCATTCATTGCCTGCGGCGAATTTGTAATTTCTATTTTTACGTTTTCCTTTTCAGCTTTTTTAATGTTTCTTTTTGTGGAGTCGCGCAAGTTAGAGAAGATATTATCAGCGCCACCGGTAAGTTCGAGGGTATGGCCTAAATAGGACACTGATGGTTCTTCTTTCTCCAGAAAGGCCTGTGCGCTCCTAAGCTCTAAATACTTCCAGCCATGTTTTTTCCCATAATTAATTGCGAAGTTGAGCAGCGCCTGAAATTGTCCTGACTCGGAAGTTAATGGTTCGCAATGATCGGTAAAGGGTAGGGAAACGCCCCTCTTGCCCGTGAGAAAGCTGTTTACTTCCATGACTGGCAGCAAAGCCGAAAGGTTACGCTCTGCATTATCTATAAGATAAAGTGGCCTATAGCCATAGGATTTAGAGAGGATGTCAGCCCAGATTGAAGTATGAAAAAATGAATAATTGGGTAGGGTGAGGATCAGATTGTTCCAGTTTTCATGTTCGATTGGATTTGTAATAGAGATCATAAAAAAACAGGAGCAAGGGTCAAGAGTCAAAGTTCAAGGAACAAGGTTAAACCGGTTGCACGTTTCCAAATATCAAGGTCCTCAAACCTCATATATTTATCCTTTAACCTTGACCCTTGCTCCTTGTTCCTTTATCCTTCTTAAGATTTTTGCAGGATTGCCGGCGACGATTGTATTTGGAGGTACATCTTTTGTGATGACGCTTCCTGCGCCTAAGAAGGCGTTTTCGCCGATAGTAACGTTGGCAAGAATTGTGCAACTGGAACCGATCGAGGCGCCCTTCTTGACAAGAATAGGTTCCACAGCCCAGTCGGCCTCGGTTTGCAGTTTACCATCCGGTGTTGTTGCGCGTGGATATGTATCGTTGATGAAGGTGACGTTGTGACCGATGAAAACGTCATCTTCGATGGTTACTCCTTCACAGATAAAGGTATGGCTGGATATTTTACAGTTCTTGCCGACAGTCGCGTTTTTCTGTATCTCGACAAAGGCGCCTATCTTTGTATCATCACCAATGGCGCAGCCATAGAGGTTGATAAACTTTGAGAGCTTTACATTTTTTCCAAGCTTTACGTCGTCACCTATACAGAGATAGTTCACAAGTACACCATCTCTCCCTTGTTTTTTAGAGACCTTGTAGATGCTTCGAGCAGCTTAACCACCCTGAGGCCTGCCACACCATCATTTATAGCTCTTCCTCCATTGCATATATAGTCGACAAATTTTTCGACCATGAGCTTGAGAGCTTCTGTCTGTTCAACTCTTGGCGCCCACATGTCTCCGGAGCGATAGGCGACCAAAAGATTGTACTTGCCTTCTTTGGTTTTTACCTGAACGCCCTTATCGTAGATCTTTATTTTTTCATCAGGCTCCAGATCGTTCCAGACAAGCATCTTTTTTTGACCCCCGATCAGAGTGGTCCTTACCTTGACAGGCGAAAGCCAGTTTACATTAATATGCGCGATGATATTGTCTTTAAAGTAGATTGTCAAATAAGCTACGTCTTCCAGCCCGCGGTTAAAGTGTTCCGCCCCGGTAGCTATAACAGCCTGAGGTTTTTCACCGATGACATATTCCATAATTGATAGGTCGTGAGGCGCGAGATCCCACACCACATTTATGTCATGCTGGAAGAGACCCAAATTAACCCTCATGGAATCATAATAGAAAATATCGCCTAAGACACGGTCTTCAACAAGCTGCTTTATCTTTCTCACCGCCCCCGTATAGAGGAACGTATGGTCCACCATGATTTTCAGTTTCTTTTTCTCGGCTAATTCAACGAGCTCTTCCCCTTCAGCGCTGGTATAGGTGAAGGGTTTTTCCACGAAGACATTTTTGCCCTCTTCTAAAACCTTTTTTGCAAGCTCATAATGCGTGAAGACGGGAGTCGCAATTGCGACGACGTCAATGTTTGGGTCTTTAATTAATTCGTTGCAATCGGCGGTGACCTTAGTGTTGGGATATGCCTTCCGTGCTCTTTTGAGGGCTTGCTGATTCATGTCGCATACAATATCCACCTGAGAAGTTTCGACTGCGTTGAAGTTTCTCACGAGGTTGGGTCCCCAGTAACCGTATCCTATTACGCCTACGCGAATCATAGTGCATGTTCTCCGTTATGTCATTTCGAGCAAAGCGAGAAATCTTGGTGAGTGGACATCAGTTGTAATATCTCTCTGCGGTCGAGATGACGGTATAGTTAATAAGCTCCTTTGCCGGTTAGAATTACAAATGGGGTCTTGAGAAGAAGCTTGATGTCCAACCAGGGCGACCAGCCGTTTATGTATTTGAGATCCAGCCGTACCATTTCATCAAACGTGGTGCTGCTTCTCCCACTTACCTGCCACAGCCCTGTGATACCCGGCTTAACGGAAAGCAGCCTCCGCCTGTGCCAGATATCGTAAAGTTCACACTCATAGGGTATAGGCGGCCTTGGCCCGACAAGTGACATTTCGCCTTTCAGTACATTGATGAACTGTGGGAGTTCATCCAAGCTGGTCTTTCTCAAAAATCGGCCAATAGGTGTAATTCTTGGATCGTTACTCAATTTATAAACCCCGGGCGTATTCCCATTATCTTTGCCTTCCCCGATGAATTTTGTAATGTAATCTTTGTGGCGGCTGTGGTCACTATTCGCATACATGGATCGGAATTTCAGGAAGGTGAATAACTTGCCGTTAAGTCCCATTCTTTCCTGTTTAAAAAAAACAGGTCCATCCGAGGTCAGCTTTATCGCTGTTGCAATGATCAGGAAAATCGGGGAAAAGAACACAAGCGCAGACAAGCTCCCTGTAATATCCATAAGCTTTTTCGTGGATGATTTAGCCTGCCTGGAGATGCTCGGCTTGGAGATGTCCGGATAGAAGGCAATGTTGAACAATCCATCATTGATTGAGGAATTTCCGTTTTCCTCGGGAAATGTATGAAAAGATATTTTGATCTCTTTTATCAATTCCGGATCAAGGATCTCGCTAAAGGCGCTATGCAATTTGCGTAATATTCTTTCTACGGAGCTTTCATCGATAGAGGACATTTCTGTAAAGATGGCGCCGACAATCTTATTATGTTCGTGCCATCCCCTGATGTCTGTCTCTCTGGAGCATGAAACAAGGGCAGATTTCATTTTCTTCAGTATATGACCGTCGCGGTGTCTGGTATGCAGTCCTGAGAGGTCAAGGAGTATGAGGAGGAAAGGCTTTTTGGATCGCTCCGCTCTTTTTCGTTCGATGCGGAGCATATGTTGAAAGTGACGCTCGCTGTAAAAGGTGTGGTCTCCCTCTGTTGCATGTTCCATCGCAGCTTTAGAGGGCTTCAGGGAGAAGCTCTTATACTTTCCGCCATTTAATCCCCGAATATGCATGAGGCCTAAAACTCCGTATTCAAAACCATAATTGTCGCTTTACGTGGTTCAATGTGTGACCTTTGAACATTTAACCTGATGTCGCTTATAAGATTTTTCCCTCCCGCCGAAATGACATGCAGGGCTGGCGGAAGTGCTATGCATGTACGGTCGAAATAAATGAAGCGACACTCTAAATGACAAAGAAGAAACTTCTTAGCTTCTTAAGTTTACTTTAAATGTTGCTTATTATTACTCGTTTTAAAATGTATTACAAGAGTAAAAGATCATTACGAAGAAAAAATATTTGTGAGAAAAAACCTTATATCAGTTCCGTCAGGAATAAGTCAAAGCCCTTTCTTTATGATTTTTCGTATGTTTCAAGTAGTTACAAACATACATTATTATTTTTCCCTCCGCGTGATCTTCTTCCAGAGAGAAGATGCCATCGGTTTCTTCAATTGAGATATAATTCTTTCGTGGATGGTCGGCGGCTTAATACTCCGGGAATATCCATAATCGCGAGAATAACGGCTGGTTCCAAAATATCGAGAATGAAGAGCAGAAGATTTAAACTCCATATCATTTAGCACAACCCCAATAATTTTATCTGTTTTAAGTAATTTAATGGCCTCCTGGACGGACTCTCTCGGTGTTTCCCCCGCTCTGACAACAAGGATGATGCCATCGACCATCTTATCAAGGACGTTTGGTTCCGTTGTGGCAAGAACCGGCGAAGAGTCAAGAATAATGTAGCGGTCGTGGTAACGCGATTTCAATTCTTCTACTAATAATTCCATTTTTTTTGATCCGATTAGTTCTACGGGGTTTTCCTGAGAACTGCCGCCGCAAAGAAGGCTCAGCTTTTCGACCTGGGTTCTTACCAGAAGGTCAGGCAGTTCGCCCCTTTCCAGCAGGTAATCCGAAAGACCCTTTGCTTCTTCCAGGCCAAACCACCTTGAAAGTGTCGGATTCCGCAGGTCACAATCAACCAGTAAGGCATAGCTATTCAATTCAATGGCAATGCTTATAGCCAGGTTTATAGCTATGAGGCTTTTGCCTTCACCACTGAAAGCGCTTGTCACAAGGATCGTCTTTGGAGGATTTTGCAGGCCGGGTCTGAAGAGGTATGTTCTCAGCTTTCTAAACTGCTCCGCTACTATGGACCCAGGCTGAAAAAATGATACTAATTTAGTATCTAAAACAGCATTATCAACTGTAGTCTTAACAGGTTCTTCTCGTGGTTCCTCTAATTTGCCTTTTTCTGCCTTCTGCAGCGCTTCAAACATCTTACCCATAGCTAATCGGACCTCAAACCAATTTTATTTCGTTCATTATATTACAAAAACTTGTATAACTCCTCTATTCATCATTCCGGGCTTGATAAGCCTGCCCCGGACACCGATCCGGGGTTCGCCGGAATGACATAAATGCTGGGTTTATACAATTTTGCACAAACGTCTCATATATTGATTAAAATCGCTATTTGGCATTAAATATTTTTAAATAATGCCACGTTTGTGCAGGATTGATAAAAAGCAAAGATATTACAAATAGAACACACAGAAGCGGAATTATAATAAGAAGCAGTGTAGGGAGCAATCTTCTCTTTTTAGTCGCGCCTGGTCCTTCCAGGTCTTTGATTACTTCTTCAATTATTGGTTTTCCAATTCGGCGTTGCTCCTTTGAATATCCCGTGACCAGGGCATTGTCGCATACAATGTTGATTACGCGCGGGATGCCCGTCGAGTATTTATATATTTCCTTTATAGCACTTTCATTGAACAGGGAGAGGTTGCGGGCGCCCGCTTTCTTCAGCCGGTGAAGAATGTATTCCTTCGTGTCGGCGAGATTCAAAGTACGCAGGTTAAATCGAATAGTAATCCTCTGCTTTAAAGCCCGAAACCGCTCGTCTGAGAGGGTCTTATTCAACTCCGGTTGTCCCAGAAGAATGACATGGAGAAGCTTGTTTGTTGAGGTTTCAAGGTTGGTAAGCAAACGCACCTCTTCAAGAAGTTTCGTATCCAGGCTCTGCGCCTCATCGATAATCAGGAATACTCGCTTATTCTCAGTATAGCAGCTGAGAAGAAAATTATGCAGCGATGCAAGATTTTGCCCATGTGACTTGACACCGCCTGATTTTAATCCCAGATCCTCACAAATATAATTGAGAAAGTCCTCAGGAGCCATGACGGGGTTAAAAATATAAGCGGTGCGAACGGTTCCATCTATTTCATTTAAAAGAGCATGTACAAGAGTCGTTTTGCCTGTCCCTACTTCTCCGGTGATGACACTGAACCCCGTTCCTTCCTTGATTGCATATCTTAGATATGCGAGGGCTTCCTTATGAGTCTCACTGAAATAGAGAAATTTGGGGTCAGGAGTTATATTAAAAGGCTTTTCTTTAAAGCCATAAAACTTTTCGTACATTTTGTAAGTTCCATGTCATTTCAGCCCAATGCTGTTAATTCGACCGTCTCTTCATTAAATATCGACTACCTCTATGTCATTTCGATGCCTTCGGTTTACTCGGGGTATGCCCCGGGAGACATCTTTAACATTCTTCTCCACGTGTCATGACAAGAGTTTCTTGTGTTTGCTCGAAATGACGGTCGTGGCGAGAAATCACAGTAGTACTGAGTTATTATTGAAACAATCCAACAATCAGGTAGTCTCTGATTCGATTGTGGGAATCGTCGCCAGAACCCTGAGCCCGAGGGTGACTTCCACATCGCCCGCATCGTGGAAGGATCTGTCCATCTGCTCCCGAATAATTGCTGAGCCAAAACTGCAACCTATGCTGATCACAAAACCAATGAGAAGGACTTTCGGTATATCAGGTGAGAAGGGCTTTTCAGGTACGCGGGCCGGATCAATTACCTTGAACTGTTCTCCCTTCTGTCGCCGTTCAAGATTTTCCGCCTGCTGGGCATCCTGACTCTTTTTCAAAAGAAGCTCGTACGATTCCTTGGTGTTATTATATTCCCGAAACAGTGAAGCCATCTCCTGCTCACGTGAGGGAACATTTTCAATGCGCCCTCTGTATCTATTGATCTGGGATGAAATTTGGGCTTCTTCGTTTTGGAACCGCTTTATCTCAATGTCTGTCATTGACAGTTGATTTTTCAATTCCCTGTATCTGGGGTCTTTTTTGATATCATAAATATCTCTTTTTGTTTCTAAATCGGCAAGTCTCTTCTTTACGGCGACAACGTCAGGGTGGCTTTCAGTGTACCTTGATCTTAAGTCATCAAGGTATTTCGTTAAAGACTCCTTTTGAGATTCATAGGTACCTGCTGCCTCGTGAGCTGATGAAGATGATAATCTGCCCGGCACTCTTGATATAGAATCGGCGCCTGAGCCCGTTGTCGGTAATTCAAGGTCGGCAAGGTGTTTTTGGAGATACAATTTACGGTCTTGAGCGGCCCTGAGATTTTCCCCGATTCTCTGGTATTGATTCTGGAGTTGTTCTAAAACTCTCAGATTGGTATCCCGCTGCTCAGGGAGCTCGCCCATGTGCTGTCTCTTGTACTTTGTAACGACATCTTCAAGTTCTTCCAGCCTTGCCTTCTTGGCAGTAAGTTCGTTGGCCAGGAACTCCGTCGTCCCCACCGCCTGCTGCTCCCTCAGTTTTAAATTCTCTTCGATAAAGAGGGAGGCCAGCCTGTTGGCAACGGTAGTAACCATGTTCGGATCCTTACCAATATAGCTGATCCCAAAATAACCTTTTTCTTCATTTCTCTTGGGCAACTCTACTTTTATATCCTTCTGCATTAACTCCACGACCTCTTCACGGGTAAGATTCTTGCTCTCGCTTTTATAGAGGCCAAATTGACTAATAATCTGTTCCAGGCGTGTCCTGCTCAAAACCTCCTGCGCGATGGATTGGAGGCGTTCTTCAATTCTTGATGTTACCGTGGGATGAACAAATGACTCCGGCACTTTCTGTGGTGTTACGAGAACAAGGGTTGATGCCTTATAGAGCCTGGGAGCGAACATCGCATAGAGAGCTGTACCAATCATGATAACCAGAAATGGAATTATGATGTACCAGATTCTTCTCCGTACGATTTCCATGTAATCGTCGAAGTTATAGGTGCGTGCAGTATTTATCATATATTATGGGGTGAGAATGACAGTTAGTATGTTGCGGTTATTCTTATCATTACCCTATTTTCTGTGTAATCGTCTATGTCGATATTAGAATTCTGTTCTCTGTGCGAGACCTCTAAGGCCAGTGTCAGCCATTTTAAAGGCGTGTGAGACAATGTGCCAACAGCTCCCCAGATCCAGTCGTTCCGGTCTTGCGAAATGTAGTCTGCCCGTTCAATATTTCCGGTAAATCCGATGGATGTCCTCTTTTCCAGGAAGTGCGTTATCGATCCTGTTAATCTGTGGTATCGGTTAAACCCAAGATTTTCTGAAGTAAAATAGTCTTCGTTGTATCCACCCTGGAGGCTGACGACATAAGTCGTCCGGGCGTCACGATTCACAATGCTGGCTTTATAACTGAAGCCGCTGACTTGAGAGCCGGTCTCTGGTTCTTGCCAGAAATATCCTACCTGTGCCGACGCGTTCCAGGTGGGACTAAAGGCGTATGTCATACCCACAGATGGTTGATGAATGTCATAATCTGTAGATGGGGGATTAAATTCACTGAATTCACGCCTCGTAAATGTGTATTCTCCGAAGACGGCCGCCTTGGGGGTGAAACGGTTTGTGTAGCGTACATTCGCCATGTGACCGGTCATATTGGGAGAAGTTTGAAAATTTCCTATAGTATAGCCATACTCAAGGTGGAGGCCATTTCTCTGATCAAACCAGTAATCGATAAAAGGATTTATATAATCTTCCTGGCTGTTCTGACTCGCTACGTTGTCTGTCCTGAAGATGTTATTGCGGTAATTGAGCCCCAGGCGGTTTTCCGGACCGAATTGATATTCAATTGTAGGCGCCAGAACATTACGCCAGTAAATGGCCCTGTTATTCTGTGTGGAGAGTACGAACTGGTTTTGTTCTGTTGTGGTGAGGGGTTCCTGCTCTCTTGGATTCTCAGAGCGGATGATGGTGTCCCTCAGGTAGAAATTCACGTGTTCTTTGGTAAGATATTTGGCGTTTAATGATCCATTGGCACTGATATAATTATTCTGCGATTCGTGCGCGTAAGACACCAAACCAAGGTTAAAATCAAGGTCCACTCCGGATACGGCATCGGCATTTGAGTACCTCAATCCTGGCGACACGGTGGTAATGTAATCGCTTGTTTTATTTGTGGACGTGAGATTAATATTATCATTGTATTCTTCCTGAACGGAAATGTAAGGGTGCAAACCGAGTGTTCCGGTTCCGTCAGCGGCATGGACGGAAGCAGGTAAACACACAAATATAATAACTGCTATAATCCCTGATAGTTTCTTCATGGCACGATCACCATATCTCCTCGTTTAATGATTATGTCCGGTTCTTCGCCATCGATTATCTTCTTATAATTGACCTTTATTCTTTTTTCCGTCCCCTTTTCTTTTCTGACGATTAGTACCTTTTTCTGGTCCGCCCAGTCCGTAAAACCTCCGACCATAGTCATAAGTTGCACGAATGATGTTTCGCTGCGAAGCCGGAAAGGTCCAGGGGTTTTGACCTCGCCAGCTACAAATACCTTAAAACTGTTTGCTTCCATGACGGTTACGGAAACGGTCGGATTGTCAATGACATCCTTCAGTTTTTTTGTCAAAACCTCTTTCAACTGAAGCGGCGTTAGATCGGCCGCCTGAACATCATCCACAAGCGGCAAAGATATCTTTCCATCCATTCTGACAGGAACGGTTTTTGACATGGATTCTTCTTTCCATATATGGATGTAAAGGACATCTTCAGGGCCTATGATGTACTGGTCGCTATCAGTGGCAACTTCGCCCTGAGTCTTTTGAGGTGATGCGGCATTTTTTGCCTGCTGGGGGTAAACTGAAGACGGCATAATCATAAGAAGAAAAACCAATCCCAATATGATATTCCGGGTCTTACAAATCTTCATCTCCCATTGCTCCTGATGAAATTTAATAATTTTTGTAGAAACGACAAGTACCAAATAATATCAAATATGTCGAGATATTTTTGTAAATAGAAATTATCAAATATATTTCTTGAAATATGCCAGGAAGATCGATATGATGCGCTAACTACGCACCTCGGAAATAAATCATATTCCCAAAAATGTCATACTTTGTATGATACAATAAAAAGGTTAATATTTAAAGGGAAATCTAGTCATATGATGGAGCGCGATACAGGCGAGACGCCGTTTAACTGATGAAATGTTGAAGATATATTCGAAAACACAAGGAGACTTGGCAATGCAATTTTACAGAAAACGACCTTGGTTATTAATTTCTCTCATACTTTTTTGTATCTTTTTTTTGATGCTGTCAGGGTGTTCGCCAGAAGCAAAAAAAGAGAGACACTGGAAAAAGGGTGAACAGTATTTTTCGGAAAACAAGATACAGGAGGCTATCTTAGAATATAAGAATGTCATTCAGATTGATCCGAAAGATTACAAGGCCCATTATAAATTGGGATTAGCTTATATGAAGATGAGGTTATTGCGTGAAGCGTATAAAGAGATTTCGAAAACTGTTGAACTCGCTCCGAGCATGACAGAAGCACAAAACCAGTTAGGCTATTTATATCTTCTCGGAAGAGATCTTAAAAAAGCAAAAGAGCAAGCTGGGATTGTCCTGGCAATTGAGCCAAATAATTCTTTGGCACACCTTTTATTGAGTAATATCAGTCTTGCCGAAAGGGACATAGATCAAGCGATTTCGGAGGCAAAGAAGGCCAGCGAGGGGGATAAAAAACTTGAAGCGTACCTTCAGCTAGCCAAGCTTTATATGATGAAAAGAGATCTCCCTAAAGTGGAGGAGATGCTCCAGTCCGCAGTCAAAGTGGATGAGAAAAGCCTCGTAGCGCGGTATGCTCTGGCTGAGTTTTATCTTCGAACGGGGAAAAAGGAACTGGCAGAACGCGAGTATCTGGAAGGTATAAGAATCGCGCCGGATAATGTGAACGCCTATATGACTTTGGGTAATTTTTATGTCGTCACACGTAGACCTGAAGAGGCGGAAAAGCAATTCCTAAAAAGCGCGGAATTGGCACCCCGAAATGTGCCTATCCGTATTCAACTGGGAAATTTTTATCTGGCATGGGGCAAGAAAGATAAGGCCGAAGGAATGTTTAAAGAGGCTGTAGATAAGGATTCGAAAGATATCCAGGGCCTGGCGCGGCTGGCTGATTTTTACATAGACCAAAGGAAGTATGACGAAGGGCTTCGGTTAGCGGAAAAGATTCTCAGCATTAATCCAAAAAGCTCTGATGGTCTGCTCTTAAAGGGAAGAATCTATTTAAGCAAAAATCAATTTAATGAAGCCCAGAACCTGTTTCAGGTATATTTAAAAGACAATCCAAAATTCCCCATGGCTCACTACCTCCTGGCTATGGCTTATATTGGAAACAGAGACGTTCAGCAGGCGAAAGCTGCTCTGGCAGAGGCAATAAAACTGAATCCAAAATGGCAGGAGCCGAGGCTTCTCGCGGCTGACATCTACATGAGAGAGGGAGCCTACGATAGCGCCATAGATGAGGCCAAAGCTGTCTTGAAGGATCATCCAAATAGTATGCAGGCTTATTTAGTCATGGGTAATATCTACATGCTGAAGAAGAATATTTCCGGCGCCTCGAAGGCCTATGAGGAACTGATAAAAATTGCGCCTAACAACCCTGTAGGCTACATGCAGATAGGCAGGATATTACTAATTCAGAAAAAGGAAAAAGACGCCCTTGCAAAGTTCGAGAAGGCGCTGTCGCTGCAGCCAAATTATATAGAACCACTGCAGTCCATTGTCGCAGTCTACATGGGCAAGAAAGATTATAAGAAGGCGTTAGACAGGGTAGGGGAGCAGGTCAAGATAGCTCCGAATAATCCTTTCCTTTATAGCATGCTGGGGAATCTGTATGAGGCAAATAAAGACGCGACAAATGCGGAAAACTACTTGAAAAAAGCAATCGAAATGAATCAAGAAATACCGGCCCTGCATATTGGCCTGGCCAGTTTTTATTTGCGCCAGAAAATGGTGGACAAGGCTGAAAATGAGTATCTTGCGGCCATCGTAAAGGCGCCGGATTCACTGCCTGCGCATATGGCTTTGGGTATGATCTATGAGAGCGAGAAGAAATATGAACAGGCGAAAGACCATTATGTCAAGGCTCTGAAAGTAAATCCCAATTACGCACCTGCCGCTAATAATCTCGCATATATATATGCAGAGAGGGGAGGAAACATCGATGAGGCGCTTAATTTAGCGCAGAAAGCTAAAGAACAGTTTCCGGATGATCCTCAGGTTTCAGATACTCTGGGCTGGATTTATTATAAGAAGAACGTTCCGACGAGAGCCATTACGTACCTGAAAGAGGCGGACGAAAAAATACCCAACCAGCCTGTGATCAAATATCATTTAGGGATGTCGTATTACAAAAACGGGAATCTTGATCTGGCAAAGAAAGAGCTTAATCAGGCGTTGAAGATAAATCCCAACTTTGAAGGTGCCGAGGAGTCACGAGCCACTCTTAAATTAATAAGGTAATTGAGAGGAGGGACAGGCAATACGCCTGTCCCTTTTTACTTTCCTCGGGAGATATGCTCTTCAGCCTGTTTGAAGAGATCGGATAAATTGCTTCCTTTCTGGCCGGTGGCTAGCCCGAATGACAGAAGGAGCGGTGCGTCACGGTACTCCTCAGATTGGACCGAGAGGGCATTTCTGAGACGGGCAATCGCGTTTTCTCCAATTGATTCATCAGATAGCGGCAAGAGTGCGGCAAATTTATTTCCTCCAACTCTTGCAACGATATCTTCAGCGCGGAATGCTTTAAGTACCCGTGCGGTACGTTTCAAAAGCTCATTTCCAGCTTCGATCCCGCGGGTAGCATTTACTGATATAAGGTTATCCACGGCAATGACAATGATGCTAAGTGGAAATAACCTGCTGTGTTCATGCCTGACCATTTCCTCTTCAAAATACGCGCGATTGTAGACGCCTGTCAGTACATCATGAAAACTGAGGTACCAAAGCTTCTCTTCCGTTTCCCTGAATTCGCTGATGTCTATAGATAAGCTGATCACACCTATGATGGATCCGTCGTCGCTACGGTATGGCATCTTGTCCGTCTGAATCCAGCGGTGCCCGCGGGCAGAGGGGTACATCTCTATTATGCCACGTTTCGATTGGCCCAGTGATATGACATGGTTATTGTCTTCATGGCAACGGGCTACCTGATGCGGAGGAAGGTTGGGGAAGAGCTCTGAAATAGTCCTTCCAAGAATTGATTCCTTCTGCCGGCCGAGTGCTTTAGAAAACGCTTCATTAAATTGTATAAATCGATGCTCTCTGTCTGTATAGTAAATACTGGTCGGTATGGAATTAAGAATTAGCTGTAAATCGCTTCGCTCTCTCTGCAGCTCTTCGTCAATTCGCTTGCGCACGGTTACGTTGCGCAGGACCCCATGAACGGCTATTCCCCATTTGTAAGGTATAAACAGGACAGTTGTTTCACATTCAATTTTTCGTCCATCTTTAGTGAGGCCAGCAAATTGAAACTGCCGGGATGAGAATTTCCCCCCGTATCCTTTCTGTATATGTTCCAACGTAAGCTTGCGACTTTCGGGGGCGATCAGGTCAAATGGGTTAAAATCAGGGCCGCATACTTCATCCATTGTCACACCGAAGAGTTCTTCGAATCTATGATTGATAAATTCAAACTTTCTGTCAAAAATAACGAAGAGGGCATCGTTTGGTTGGTCGACAAGGGTAAAATAATGCCCCATTCTTTCGGAAAGCTCCACTTGTGCGTCTTTCCAGTCAGCCTCCAATTGTTCCAATTCGGCAATGCGTCCACGGAGAGCGGTTA
>Ga0209777_10000664_pt1 | contig 54362 bp, 65 predicted proteins | sample FrelakmetHBP12HB_FD_187147 | JGI IMG/M metagenome (GOLD analysis project Ga0209777, IMG submission 187147) | Freshwater lake sediment microbial communities from the University of Notre Dame, USA, for methane emissions studies -HBP12 HB (SPAdes)... | ecosystem: Environmental > Aquatic >...
AGTCCTCCTATGGAATACTGGCCACATGCTACTTTTAAATTGAAATCGATGCAGGTCATTTTTTCTGTTTTGATATGCTATTTTAAATGCTTAATAGTTTTTTGGGAAATTTAACCGGCCACTTCTGATATAAAATAATGATCTAGCCTGCAGGAGCGGCTTCAGCCACGAACAAAAAGGCTTGTATAACTTTGCAAAAAGAATCCGCCATGTCTCAACAGCCAAAACGCGCCGTGGTGCTGTGCAGCGGCGGCGTTGATTCCACAACCGTCATGGCCATGGCAAAACAACAGGGCTATGAGATCTACAGCCTCAGCTTCCGCTACGGCCAGCGGCACGAAATCGAGATTGCAGCCGCGGAAAGAGTTTCACGGTTTTTTGACGCGGCGCAGCACCTCGTGCTAAGCGTCGATCTCGACAAAATCGGAGGCTCCGCTCTTACCGATGCCATCAATGTGCCCAAAGACAGGCCCAGGGATGAAATTGCAGGCACGATTCCCATCACCTATGTGCCCGCGCGCAACACCATATTTCTCTCCTATGCCCTTGCCTGGGCCGAGGTGCTCGGCGCCGCCGACATCTTCATCGGCGTCAATGCCCTTGACTACTCGGGCTATCCCGACTGCAGGCCCGAATATATCGCCTCTTTTGAAGCCATGGCAAACCTTGCCACCAGGGCAGGCGTTGAAGGAACGACGAAAATCAAAATTCACGCCCCTCTTCAGCACATGACCAAGGCCCAGATCATTAAAGCGGGCGCGGCCCTGGGCTTGGATTACAGCATGACCCACAGCTGCTACGACCCCCTGCCCGACGGCAGCCCCTGCGGCCACTGCGACAGCTGCCTGCTGCGCAAAAAAGGATTTGACGAGGCAGGCATCAAGGATGGCATTTATAAGTGATGCCCCACGGTTGGAGGGGCCTTGAAGGGACAATGGACGGGATGCAGGTCTTCACGGCTGGGGATTCAATGTAGGATTATTTATAAAATCGGAAATAAGAAGCTCTACGTGCAGGTGATGTATATTAATGCTCATGACTACAGGAAAAAATAAAAAATTACCGAAGGGCCAGAAAAACTGCTGATGTATCCGTGGGCGAATCGGTGCGGATCATACGGGAGCTGCAGGAGCTCAGCCAGAACAGACTTGTCGAACTTACCGGCATACCGCAGTCGACGATTTCAGCGATTGAAAACGACCGCATTCAGCTTGGGATTGAACGGGCAAAGGTTCTTGCCACTGCACTTAAATGCCACCCTGCCGTGCCCGTATTCCCCGGCTGGGGAATCAAGGAACAAACGGCAGCCTGACGCTTACCTTCAGGGCTGGCTTTACTGATGGCATGGTTTCAGATCAAGCTGTGCAGGCGCAGGGCTGATCAATAAAGGCGTTGTTCCCTTTATTCCCAATCATATCTTATATCGATGAACGATGCAGAGAAATATCCAAACAATCTATCTGACTCTGCAGAAGAACAGCCCTTGGATAGTGCTGGCCTATGCAATATTCGCATCGTGGTTCACCTACTTTCACAGAATCTTCGACGAACTGCCTAATGCGCTCATATTTTATCTTGCCATACCTGTTATAATCATATGCTCGCTGAAGGGAAGGCTGAGGGATCATGGTATAGCTCTTGGAGACTGGAGGCAGGGAATACTATGGACTTTGGTATTTATCACACTTTCAATCACGATAACCTATTTTTCTGTGCAGAAAATTCCGGGTATCAGAAGGTATTATTATGGTGAAGTCTTCGGACCGGCTTTGATATTGAATACGCTTGCATATATGGCCGCCTGGGAATTTTTTCTCAGGGGCTTCCTGCTCTTCGGCCTCAATAAGCTTGGGTTCACTAGAGCAAATATCATACAGACAGTCATCTTTTTCCTCATGCATATCGGAAAACCCGGCCTGGAATTATATTCTACGCTCCTGACCGGGCTGCTGTTCGGATATCTCACCTACAGATGCAAGTCGGTGATTCCGATGATAATCATACATTCCGCCATTTTTCTCTCCGTCGTCTTCTTTGCCACGAGGTGATCATACTTCCCTATCTATAAAGCTCCCTTTTTTAGCGCCACAGGTAAGTTACGATTAATCGGGGACACCGATTAAATTTACCACCAATCCCTTTTTTTATGCGCCAGGAAGTTACTGGCAATAGCACTGCGAGTAATAAAGGGGACAACAGCGCCCTTATTTGTTTATGCTCAGTTTTTAATATGCAAATGGTTAATGGAAGATTAGTTCGGAGTGCGGAGTTCGGAGTCAGGGGTAAATGCGGAATGCATCATTTAATTGTCAACACAGCAAATTAATATTAATTTTAAGATGCAAACGCATAATCAGCATAATACCCCTTGCTGCGCTTTGCTCAAAAAGCTTTTACGTGGTAAGTATAGCAATATAAGCGGAAAGCCCCCAATGAGTACGGTCTAAACAAGATGTCCGGATTAATCACTATGGCAAAACTGAAAGCTTTCAGGCCGGGAATGCCGCTGCCGATACCGGCGCTGCTCTGCGCAGGGCTGCTCTTTATTTTGAGCGGCCTGCCCTGCCCTGCCCGGGCCGGCCTCTGGTGCCGCGGCGATCTGCATGCGCATTCCACCTACAGCGGCGGCGACAGCAGCCCGGGAGCTCTGGTTGCAGAAGCAGAAGCGCTTGGGCTTGACTTCTTTGCGCTCACCGATCATGACGGCAGCCTCGGGGGCGTGCCGACGCACTGGAGCGACCCTGGATATGTTTCAGACAAGGTGGTGCTGCTGTACGGCATGGAGTGGACAACGGATTCAGGCCATGCCAATGTATGGGCCGCAGCCCCGTTTGATTACGCTCCGCTCTGGGAGGCCCATCGCAGCCATGACCCCGCCGCAGCCGCCAGCGCCATGCATGATCAGGGGGGGCTTTTTTCGATCAATCATCCGGAAAGAATTCTGGTGTGCCCCTGGCAGTATCCGGCAACCGTGGAGGCCGACAGCATCGAGGTCTGGAACGGCATGTACATCCTGCCGTCCGTGAACCGCACGGCCATGCACTCGTTTTGGGACAATCTGCTTCGGCAGGGCAGGCGGATTCCCGGCGTGGGGGGCAGCGACACGCATTATCTTACTGAGTGGCCGTCGCTTTTTTACGGCATCGGCAATCCGACCACCTGGGTCTGGGCAGAAGAGCGCTCGGCAGGTGCTATTCTTGCAGGCATAAAAAAAGGGCATGTGTCGATCAGCTATTCGACCGACGCGCCGCGCCTTGAGCTTGCGGCCGATGCCGACGCCGACGGCCGGTATGAAACCATGATGGGTGAGGTTGCTCCTGCTGAGCCCGGCGCAGAGTTGAGCATGAAGCTTTCCGTTGCAGCACCCGACAATGCAACACCAGATGTCAGGGGTGCTGCGAAGGAACTGGGGCCCGAAGCGATACAAGCCCCTGCCGGGGGCGGGAGCCGTTTTGCGCGGATCAACAAAAAATCCGGCATGGCAGATACACAAGGCCTGCCGCTCTATCTTGCCTGCGTCTATAAAAACGGGGCCATCTGCAAAGCATGGCTCGTGAGCGGAACCGCCTCGCTACCCTTCAGCGCCCCGGCCAAGGCCGGAGACTATTTTCGCGCCGAGCTTATGGGCCTGCCCACAGTGCCTCGGATGATCACGGCGCTCTACGGCTGCATGATAGCCGTCACCAACCCGGTCTATGTCGGTGCGGCCATGCAATGACCGTGAGCCTGAAGGCATCCCTTGGTTAAAGGCAGAAGAATATTAGCCCCACCCTGCGATGTGGCAACGCTCTGCGGTGCCTTGCCGTCCCACTTCTTAACGAGCTCCAGTTCGATGAGCCTGGGCACCGCAGCAGACATGCTACCCCATTTTTATTAAGGGTTTCGCGTTTTGCGGACTTGGCGCCCTGTGCGTTTAGAAAATTTTCAAGGCTAAGGCTGCCGAACCGTTGTTTTTCGTCCGGCCGCGTCAGACACGGTTCATGATTGACAGCATAGCCCTGTTATTTTATACTGACTGCTCTTAAAAAACCTGCCTTATCGTTGGATGGATAGATAATAAAACACAAGGAGTGAACCTATGAAAATCTTGAAAATCGATCATCTGGGCATTGCCGTAAAAAGTATAGATGAAGGTAAAAATTTCTGGACCGATGTGATGGGCCTCCAGCTTACCGGCACGGAGACCGTGCAGGAACAGAAAGTCACCACGGCTTTTTTCCCTGTTGGAGAAAGCGAAGTCGAGCTGCTTGAGTCGACGGCGGCCGACGGACCCATCGGCAAATATATTGAAAAGCGCGGCGAAGGCATTCAGCATGTGGCATTCCGCGTGGAGAACATCGAGGAAGCGCTTGCCGAACTCAAGGCCAAAGGCATACCGCTTATCGACGAAAAGCCCCGCCGCGGCGCCGGAGGGGCCATGATCGCTTTTCTGCATCCCAAGGCAACCAGCGGCATCCTTGTTGAGCTTTCGCAGCGAGATTAAAATCAGTACCCCTTTAGGGAAGGGGGCTGGGGGATTTGGACGCTTTAGGAATCCCCCTCTATCCCCCTTTTTCAAAGGGGGATGCAAGAGCAGCACCTCCGATACTAATTATTTTAAAGGAAGCACATCATGGCAGAACATCCCAAACTGCAAAAATGGAAAGACCTTGCGGCTAAAGAACTCAAAGATAAGCCGCCTGAGTCCCTGAACTGGGCAACACCGGAAGGCATTATGGTCAAGCCCCTTTACACCGCCGAGGATCTTGAAGGCCTTGAATGCGTCAACACCCTGCCGGGCCTTGCGCCTTTTGTACGAGGCGTGCGCGGCACCATGTATACGCAGCGGCCCTGGACCATACGACAGTATGCCGGCTTTTCAACGGCCAAGGAGTCCAATTCCTTTTACCGAAAAAATCTTGCCGCAGGACAGAAAGGCCTCTCCGTGGCTTTCGACCTTGCAACCCACCGCGGCTATGACTCCGACCACCCCCGCGTGGCCGGCGATGTGGGCAAGGCCGGCGTTGCTGTTGACTCGGTCGAGGACATGAAAATACTGTTTGACCAGATCCCTCTTGACCAGATGTCGGTGTCCATGACCATGAACGGCGCGGTGCTGCCCATACTTGCCGGCTATATCGTCGCGGCAGAGGAGCAGGGGGTTGCGCAGGACAAGCTCGAGGGCACCATTCAAAATGATATTCTCAAAGAGTACCTGACCCGAAACACCTATATCTATCCGCCCGAGCCGTCCATGCGGATTGTCTCCGACATTATCGGCTACTGCTCCAAACACATGCCCAAGTACAATACCGTCAGCATCAGCGGCTATCACATGATGGAGGCGGGGGCAAACTCAGTGCAGCAGGTTGCATTCACTCTTGCTGATGGCCTTGAGTTCGTAAAGGCTGCCCTGAACGCCGGCCTTGACATAGATACCTTCGCGGGCCGCCTGTCGTTCTTCTTCGGCATCGGCATGAACTTTTTCATGGATATTGCCATGCTTCGGGCCGCGCGCTTCATGTGGAATAAGATCATCGACCGGTTCAACCCGAAAAAGCCCTCATCGCGAATGCTGCGCACGCACTGCCAGACCTCGGGCTGGAGCCTCACGCAGCAGGACCCCTATAATAATATCATTCGCACAACCCTTGAAGCCCTGGCAGCGGTCATGGGCGGCACGCAGTCGCTGCACACAAACTCGTTCGACGAGGCCGTGAGCCTGCCGACGGACCTTTCCGCGCGCATTGCCCGCAACACGCAGATCATACTTCAGGAAGAATCACATATCTGCCATGTCGTTGACCCGCTGGGAGGCTCCTACTATGTGGAGTCCCTCACTCAGTCTATCATCAACCAGGCTCGCTCGATCATCAAGGAAATCGAAGACATGGGCGGCATGGCCAAGGCCATTATGGCGGGTATGCCCAAAATGCGCATCGAAGAGGCTGCCGCGCGCAAGCAGGCCCGCATCGACCAGGGCAAAGACATCATCGTCGGCGTGAACAAGTACAAAGTAAAAGATGAAATACCCATGGCGGTGCGCGAGATATCAAGCGCCGTGCGCGACGAACAGGTGGCGCGGCTCAAGGACATCAGGGGCAAGCGCGATGAGAAGGCCGTGCAGGCGGCCCTTGAAAACCTGACCAATTGCGCTGCACAGGGCGGCAACCTTCTTGAGGCAACCATCCCCGCCATGCGCCTGCGCGCAACCGTGGGAGAGGTATCGGACGCCCTTGAAAAAATATTCGGCCGCTATGTGGCAACCACGCAGTGCATATCAGGCGCCTTTGCCGCCGAATACGGCGACAGCGAAATCGTGGCCTCCATCCGCAAGCGCTGCGACGAGTTCAAGGAGTCCACCGGCCGCAGGCCGCGCATCCTGGTTGCCAAGATGGGCCAGGACGGCCATGACCGGGGCTTCAAGGTCATCGCCACGGCCTATGCAGACCTCGGCTTTGATGTTGACGTGAGCCCCATGTTCCAGACTCCTGATGAAGTGGCAAAGATGGCCGTTGAAAACGACGTGCATGTCGTTGGCATATCAAGCCTGGCCGCCGGGCATAAGGATCTGGTTCCGAAACTCATTGATGAGCTGAAAAAACAGGATGCAGGAGACATCAAAGTCGTGGTGGGAGGAATTGTGCCGCCTGCCGATTACGAATTTTTGCAGCAGGCGGGCGTCTCGGCCATATTCGGTCCCGGCACCGTGGTGACGGCATCGGCCGACCAGGTGCTCAATATCATTGGGCAGAAGACATGATGTGCGTTCACACAATATTCTAAAAACACTACAGGGAACAGGCATGCCTGTTCCCTGTTTTTTTTTTTGCAGACGGCCGGCTTCGCTGCCGGGTCAAAGGCTGACGGCGCTCACAATGCACTGCATGAACCTCTTCTGTTGACATCTGCCCGATTTTTTCATATGACAATACAATGTTCGAATATGGATTGTTTGAAAAATTTTTCCGTCATGATGGTACTGCTGATTTTTTCAGGGAGGATGTATGGAGGAAAAAAGACAGGCATGCCCGCGCATAGCGACCAATATCAGAATAGCATTCCAGGACTCAGGGGCTCCTGTAAGCTCGTACATACTGAACTTAAGCAGCGGCGGCATCTTCATCAAGACTGACGATCCGCCGCCTGTTGATTCGACGGTGTCCCTGCGCTTTCATTTGCCGGGCGACCTTGAACCGATAAATATTGAGGGCCGTGTGGTATGGATAAAGCAGACAGGTAATTCATTTCCTTCAGGCATGGGGATAGAGTTCACTGAAATATCCCCATTACATAAGCAGAAGATACATGCTTTTGTCGAATCCCGCATATAAAATAAGTGGGTAGAGCCTGAATGCCGTTGTCGGGCTCTTGACAAACAGAGTCGTTACATCTGACGATGATCTGTATCAGCAAACATAAAGAAGCGCGCCGGAGATTTTATTCCGGCGCGCTTCTTTTATCAAAATAATACTGCTCAGCCGACCTGCGACATAACGTACTCGACAGCGTCGTTGACGCACCGAATCTTGTCCTGGTCTTCCTCTTCCATCATCAGGTCCCACTCGTCCTCGATCATGGTAAACAGCTCAAGGCGGCCTGAGGAATTGAGGCCCATATCCTTGAGCCTCGCGTCGGGCGCGATTTCGATATCCTTCTTAGCCAGGGCCTTGCGTGCGAAACCCGTGATTTTTTCAACGACTTCCTGTCTTTCCATACCATATCTCCTTACATAATATTTTATTTGCCTGTTGTCTGTACTGTTTACTTGCCGTACTTGTCCCAGATGGTTTTGAAAATCTTCTCTTCATCAGGCTTGTGCTCTGGCGTTGGCTCGGACACCCAGGTATAGTTGACCATGTGCTTCCAGGTGATATTGTCCGAGGATATATTGCCGCCCCAGGTGCCGCACCCGAGCGTCATGGTGAAGGGCATGCCATTGGTGAAGGCGCCGCTATTGGCCAGGCACTGCGGCTGATTGACCATCATGCGGCTCACATGCGCCAGTTCGGCAAGCTTTACCATACGGCTGCGGTCGGTCGTGTGAATGGCGCAGCAGTGGCCCTCGCCGCGCACGCCGTGGATCTGCCTGAGCATGTCAACCGCGCCGTCGAAATCAGAATATTTCCAGAGCGTCATGACCGGCGACAGCTTTTCATCGGCAAACTTTTCCTCTGGGATGGGCTCTTTCCCGAGCACCATAATGAAGCGCACGTCATCGGGGGCTGCAATGCCTGCTGCCTCGGCAATGACTTTTGCCGAGCGGGCAACGATCTTGGCTTCGATATGCTCTCCGTCGGGCCACATAGCGGCTTTAAGCTTTGCCTTTTCCTCATCGTTGCACAGATAGCCGCCGAGTTTCTTGAAGGTTTCCAGCATGTCGTTCCATTTCGACTCATGAATGATGGCCGAGTTTTCAGCCGAGCAGGAGGTGGCATTATCGAATGTTTTGCTGGCTACAATTTTTTCAGCCGCTTGCGCAGCGTTGACTGTCTCGTCGACAATGGCCACCGAGTTGCCGGCGCCAACGCCGTAGGCCGGCTTGCCGCTTGAGTAGGCGGCCTTGACCGCGCCCCCGCCGCCCGTGGAAATAATAAGGTCGGCAGCAGACATCATCATCTGGTTTCTTTCAATAAAAGGCTTCTCAAGCACCTGAATCAGATCAACCGGCGCTCCGGCCTTTTCCAGCCCCTTGCGCATGAAATCAATTGCCTTGCCGGTGCAGCGGCGCGCCACCATGTGCGGGGCCATGATAATGGCATTGCGGGTCTTGAGGGCTGAAATGCCCTTCACTATCGGCGTGGCCGTGGGATTGGTGCAGGGAATAAGAGCGAAAATGACGCCCACCGGCTTTACAACCTTGAAAATCCCCTTCTCCCTGTCCTCGTCAACAACGCCGGTGGTCTTGACGCCCTGAAGGTCCATGAGTGCGCCCAGGCACTTGTTGCGGTGCTTGGCATATTTGTTATCATAGACACCCATCTTGGTTTCCTTGACCGCAAGCTCGGCGCACTCCTTGGCGCTTTCGGGCTTGATAGCTTCCCAGGCTGCCGCAAGGGTCATCTCATCTACCTGCTCCTGCGACCAGTGCTCAACGATGGCCTGTGCCTTGCGCGCCCGATCAATTAATTCCTTCAGATCTTCATCCATAATCGCCTCCATTAAATAATTGAATCAAAAAAGTTTTTTTATTAAACAAAAAATGCCGGACACTGTCAAGACTCAAAATCCGCCTGTGTCCGGCATACAATTAAAAAGGCTTGAATAACAACTTATCCTGTTCAGCCTTCCGCTGGGGGATTGTCCCCCTCCCCTTTTTTGCAGCAGCAGGACGACCTGCAATAAAAAACAAAGCCTGCAAGAGCGGCAATATACCCCATTGCCAGCAGGACCGACAAAAACGGATTTGTCACGACACCCGCTTTATGAATTTTACCGAAAATAATCCCCGCCTTTGCCTGTCCATGGCAGTTGACGCACACAGCGGGCTTGAGAGCATCAGAGCCGTGCTTGATGGTGTCAAAGTGGCAGTTGGAGCAGGTCTTTGTCGAATACTCACATCCCAAATTCACCTTGCCGTGGCCTTTGACGCGCGTGGCAATCTGAGAAGTAAGGGTTGTCAGAGTCAACTCGCTGGCAGGCTCTTCTCCCTGCACAAATCCCAGCACAAGAGGCACAAGCGCTGCCTTTGCCTGTTCCTCATGGCAGGCGCCGCAGGTTTTGTGCAGACTCGCGCTGTTGACGGTCGAGGAGGCATCTTTTGCCGGCAGCACAGCATGCCTGGTATGGCAGTCATAGCACTGCGGCGCATTGGGGTTGCCGGCTTTGGGATTGTCTGCATTGACAAGCTGACCATGTTTGCTGGCTGCATATTTCTTCATTTCCGCCGGATGACATTCCGTGGTTGCACACTTCACGTCAGGAATGCCGGCGGCGGGGTGTTTTTTAGCTTCAACGCCCTTATGGCAGTCAACGCAGGCATAACTGCCGTGGGCTGACCGCAGGAATGCCTCCTTGTCGACAAACAGGCTGTGCACCTTGCCGGAGGCCTCCGTCTTTGTCAGGTTCTGATCCTGATGGCAGGCAAGGCAGTCGTTAATTTCCTGCGCCCAGGAGTGACGGACGGCCCCGAAGGCAAAGGCCAGGCTCGCACAGATAAAAACCGCTACTGTCAGTTTGATATGGCTGTCTTTTTTCATGGTCGCCTCACTCCATCACATTTAAAACAAATTCAGCAATATCCTGGCTCTTGACCGCTTCTGACTTCTCTCGGACCTTGAGGCCGTCATACAGCATGGTCAGGCAGTACGGGCAGGCCGTTGCAATGGCATCAGGGTTTTTATCAAGTGCCATGTCGGTGCGCATCTCATTGATGCGCTTGCCGTGATGCTCCTCCATCCACATGCGGCCGCCGCCTGCGCCGCAGCAAAAGGAGCGGTCGTGGTTGCGGTCCATCTCCACAAGCGTGATGCCCTTGATAGAGGTCAGCACCTTGCGGGGCTGGTCATAGATGTCGTTATAGCGGCCGAGGAAGCAGGAATCGTGATAGCAGACCTTCATGCTCTGCGCCGCCGGCTTCAGGTTGATCTGCCCTTGCTCGATAAGCTTCAGAATAAACTGGCTGTGATGCACCACCTCGAAGTTTGCACCATGCTGCGGGTATTCATTCTTGAGAGTGTTTAAGCAGTGGGGGCACATGGTGATGATCTTCTTCACATTATAGCCCTGCATGGCGGCAAGGTTGTTCTGCACGAGCGTTTCATACAGGTACTCGTTGCCGATACGGCGCGCCGAATCGCCGCAGCAGCCTTCTTCCGCGCCAAGTATGGCAAAATCAATGCCCGCAGCCTGCAGGATTTTTGTGACTGCTATGGCAACCTTCTTATACCTGTCATCAAAGGCGCCTGCGCAGCCAACATAGAGCAAATATTCAAAAGGCTCTCCCGAGCTTGCAAGCTTCACATTGAACTCTTTTGCCCAGTCGCCGCGCGTATGGGCGCCGACGCCCCAGGGATTGGAGTTGTTTTCCATATTGCGGAACACCGCCTGCACCTCCTGCGGAAAATTGGACTCCATCAGCACCAGATTGCGCCGCATTTCGATGGTCTTATCAACGGTGGTTTCAAACACCGGGCACTGGGCATGGCAGGAGAGACAGGTCGTGCAGGCCCAGATCGTATCGGTCTCGATCACGCCGCCCACAAGCGGCTTTTCCTCTGCGCCTTCCTGCGCCGAAGGCGGGTTGCAGCCCAGCTTCTCTTGCATATGGGCCTTCAGATCCTGAAGCAGTTTTTTTGGCGACAGGGGCTTTTCGCTCAAATGGGCCGGGCAGTTGTCCTGGCAGCGGCCGCAGCGCGTGCAGGCGTCAAGCTGAAAGAGCTGCTTGCGGCTGAATTCGTTTATGGCGGCAACGCCGAAAGTCTCAGCGGTTTCAAAATCGGCGATCCTGCTGATGACGCCCGGAGGGCCGTATTGTCGAAGGAAGATGTTAATAGATGAGGTAATGAGGTGCAAAAATTTCGTATACGGTATAGCTGCCAGCAGCGCAAGAACGATAAAAAAATGCAGGCGCCAGAAAAGGCTATGCAGCGTCACCTGAAAGCCCTGCGGCAAGCCCATAAACACATAAGAAAAAAGAGCCCCCACCGGAGCTGTCAGCCACTTTGTTTCATCAGCGGTTATCGACAGCCGCAATCCCTCGATGCAGAAGCCGATGACAAGTATCGCGGCCACCCATATAATGGCGATGGCATCTTCAAGCTTTGTGTCGCTCAGGCGGTCGGGCTTCAGTACGTAGCGGCGAAAGGCTGCAAGACCGATGCCCGCAAGGCCGCACAGCCCGACGATATCAAGAAACAGCGACAGAGCATCGCCCATCATCGCCGGCACGGAGAACGGCACCTGCACGGCAACAATGACCAGCACGGGAATCAGGCAGGCAAAGAAAATAAAAAGATGCATGATGCCGGGATAGGCTTCGCGCAGAATGCGGCCATGGGCAATACCGTAGAAAATAAAATCCCATAAACGCCTGCCCGCCTGCAGGATATTCTCATCATCGGGTTTTCCCTTCATCCACATCTTCGAGCGCTTGATAAAGCCCGTAATGCAGATGACCAGCGCTATGACAACCAGTAATGGATCAAGTATCGTCAGCATGTCACTTCATCTCCTCAAAACTTTGATTAATTGACCGCACCATCAGCACCACTCAGCACTGCGCCTCTTCGCCCTTGTTTTCAAAAAGCGGGAGAATCAGGTTAAACACATACATGACCACAAAAGGCAGTGAAAACAAAATAACGGCTACCAGTATGCCCTCGCGGCCAAGCACGGTGGGCATATAGCTCGTCAAGCCCCGCATGCTTTTTGAGAACAGCTGGCCCCCGATCACGACATTCCAGCGCATGGCAAGCACCTGGATAAGAATCAGAGCCGAACAGATAAGGCCCAGGCGATTTCGGAGCATATCGGACATGGGCTTGAGCGCCACAAACCCGAGCACCACCAGCGGAATTATGGAGCAGATGCCCATCTGCAGGATGGTATAGCTGAAATGCAGGTTTTCCTCGATCAGCCAGGAGATGACGGGCCAGGACTGGCTCTGTGCATAGGCCCCGGAGAGTTCATTGAGGAACTCAAGGGTCAAGTCGATGATAAAAAAGCCCCACAGAAACTTATACATGGACTGCAGGCAGTTGTTATCAACCGGCTGTTTTTTAACGATCATGATGATATAGTAGGAAACGATCAGTATGGCGATACCCGAGACAATGGCCGACATGAGAAAGATGACCGGCATGAGCGGCGTCGACCACCAGGGATTTGACTTGAGCGAGCCGAACAAAAACCCGACATAGCCATGCAGCGTGCAGGCCGAGGGAATGCCGATTGCCGCCAGCACCGAAGTTATCCTGTGATCTATATGAAGCGCTTCTTCGGAATCATCCATGCTGCCAAGGGCCAGCACCCAGTACAGCGCCTTCATAAGCCCGGTGCTGCTCTTTGCACGCGCCATAATGTCGGGCCGGAAAACAAACCATATTTCCAGCAGCACAACCAGCAGGTAGAATGAATAAATATAGCCGAAGCCGGACATGGCCGAAGTGAAATGGGGCGTAAACATGATATTGAATGCCCGCTCGGGATGCCCGAGGTGGAACAGCAGCGGCGTGCAGGCAAACAGCAGGAAGCTGAACGCGGCCACGAGCGAAAACTTCGCCACCGGCTTGAGCTCGTCTTTGCCGAAAACATGGTACAGCGAAGAAACGATGAACGCTCCGGCAACAAGGCCCGTGATGTAGGGATACAGCACGATCATGAGGCTCCAGAGGACCTCAACCTCGTTGGGGAAAACAAATCCGTGGGTCAGCACTTCATGCAGCATCACCGCACCTCCTTGTCAAGGCCATTGTAGAAGACCATGGGCTGATTGCCCATCTCGGGTTTCAGCACCTGCAGCCGGGCCTCTTTTATAAGCTTGCCGACGGGGTCATTGGGGTCGTCAACTTTGCCGAACTGCCGCGCCCCGACCGGGCAGACGGTCACGCATGCGGGCTTAAGGCCCTTGAGCACCCGGTGATAGCACCACGTGCACTTGTCGGCGACATGGGTCTGCGGATTAATGAAGCGGGCGCCGTAGGGGCATGCCTGTATGCAGTAGCCGCAGCCCACGCAGTGCTTTTCATCAACAAGCACCACGCCCTGGCGGCTCACATAGGTCGCGCCAACCGGGCACACCTGCACGCAGTTTGGCTCCTTGCAGTGATTGCACAGCTTGGGCACGAAAAACGACCTGTCTATCTGCCCCTTTTTCTCAAACGCTGCTGCGCCCTTCTCGCCGCCAAGCGCCGAGTCGACGTCAACCTTGCCGTCTGAGTAAATCGTGTAGCGCTCGATCCACGTGCGGTAGAAATTTTCCGGCACCCGGTTCTCATGCCTGCATGCCTCGACGCACTTGCCGCAGCCGATGCACTTATGGGTGTCAACCACATAGCCGTAGAGATGCGCTCTGCCCCCCGATGAGGCCTGTGCCCCGCGGGCAGGCACCTGTACCACAGCCGCCATAAGACCCCCGCCCAGCATTGTCCAGCCTGCCTGCTTCAAAAAGTCTCGTCTGTTCGTCACCATGGCCATTCCCTTTTTATGCTTGATTCGTTTTTAGAGAATCGTTTTTTTAATCAGCAATCAAAACTCGAGCATACCCGGTACTAATTCGGGCTGTGCGGACTGTGGCAGCCCACGCAGAGCATGCCTTTTTCATAGGCGCCGCCCTTGTCTTCCACATGCTTTTTCATATCGGCAATTTGAGGAAAGCCGGCCGGGCGGGCATCAAGTGCTGCGTGGCACAGCAGGCAGGCCTCGGCAGAGCTGTCTTTGCCTGCTTTTTCTTTGGTATTGTTATTGTGGGCCTGCCAGTTGCCATGACAGGTTTCGCATGTTACGCCGGCATGCTTGCCTGCCTGCCATGTCGCGATTTCCGCAGCATGGCACTCAGCGCACTTCTTGCTTCCCCGGTACAGCACGGGCAGTGCGGCCTGCTCGGCATCGGATGCGCCCCGGTGATAGCCGTAGGTATAATCCTGCTGCACGCCGAAGCTATCAGGCACCAGGAAGCTTCTGAGCATAAAAAAACCCGCAATCACTATTACCAGCACCACTGCAAACCGGATGATGTGACTTGTGTGATTCATCGCCTGTTCCTCTGCCAAAATTTAACTTTTTACTGGAGCACACCTGTCTCTAGTTTTATTGTTAGAAATTTTAAATGATGATAATAAAAAAGCCCTTTTCTGTCAAATCATTAGTGCGCCAATGATATAGAACCGAATAAGCTAAATATTCGGGAATTGAAAAAATTTATATGCATTTACGCATGCTGCTCAACATCATTTCGTGGCACTTACTGCTGCGAGCACTCAGACGGATCGCCCTTGATTTTTTCAACGGCATGGGGGATGGCTTTGATGATAAACTGGAGATTTTCAGTGGCGCCTTTAGGGCTGCCGGGCAGGTTTATAATAAGGGTCTGCTTGCGGATACCGACAATAGCCCTTGAAATGACCGCATGGGGGGTTTTTTTGAAGCTTTCCATGCGCATGGCCTCGGCCATGCCCGGCACCTCGCGGTCGATGACCTTGCGGGTTGCCTCCGGAGTCAGGTCGCGGGGTGCAACGCCGGTTCCGCCGGTGGTGACGACCAGATCAAGCCCGAGAGTATCTGCATACTCTATGAGCTTGCCTGCAATGATCTCGACCTCATCGGGCACGATTTCATACTTTTCAACCACAGCGTTGATGGTCTTCAAAACCTCTGCTACCGCAGGGCCGCTTGTGTCCTGCCGCTGGCCTATTGAGCCCTTATCACTAATAGTAAGAACTGCAGCTCTCATACACCACTGGCATAATAAAAGCGCCGGCAAACTATCGGTATCAGCCAGCGCCTCAGATTTAACATCACTTGGTTGCTTTTTGTGTAATAATCCTTCGGGCGGCTGCCACTAGAACATTTGAAACACCCTTGCTCTTTGCCACGTTGCGAATGTCCTTTTCCATAAGATAGGGCAGGAGCTTGATGGCCGTAGGAACGGCGGTTTTGGGATTATTAACCAGCGCCACCTTCACGGCATAGCTTTTCAGGAACTCCTTCTTGTTGGCAATGAGGTTAGCCACATCTTTCGACAGGTTCTTGTTGCCCGCAAAACTGACGATCTCTTCCTCGGTCAGCTTGGGACTGCTGATCACGGAATGTATCACGAGGCGGTTGGGATCTTTAATCAGCAGGTTGCGCGCCTCCTTGTTGCCAAGGGTTGCCAGCCGGATCTTTTCATTGACCGCCATATTCAGGAGCCGCTGATACAAAGACTCGAAAAGCTTTTCGGGCTTGGGCTGCTCGCTTTCGTCAATCAACTCACTGGGAAATTCATTGTCTTCCATGGCTGCCTGCACCTAAAATGTTATTCATCTTCTTCCTCATCTGCATGCTTGGAGGCTGCGACAATCTTTTGCACCAGATGCTGCGGAACTTCTTCGTAATGGTTGAATTCCATGGTGAACATGCCCCGTCCGCTGGTCATGGAGGTGAGTTCAATCGAGTAGCGCTGCATCTCTGACAGGGGTACCATGGCCTTGATGAGCTGGCCCCCCACGCTCTGCTCCATGCCGAGCACGCGGCCGCGGCGGCTGTTCATATCGCCCATGATGTCGCCGGTCATATCCTCCGGCACAGTAACCTCAACAGTCATAATGGGTTCAAGCAGAATCGGGCTGCATTCAACAAAACCCTTTTTAAAGCCCTTGGACCCTGCTATCTGAAAAGCCATATCTGATGAATCGACATCGTGGTAGCCGCCGTCGTCGAGAAGAACGCGCACATCGACGATCGGGTAGCCCGCGATGATGCCCTTTTTCATCTGGTTGACGATACCCTTCTCAACAGCGGGAATGTAGTTGCGCGGAATGGCGCCGCCCACGATCTTATCAACAAACTCGAACCCTCCGCCGCGGGAATTGGGCTCGATCTGAATCCAGGTGTCTGCAAACTGGCCGCGACCGCCGGTCTGTTTTTTATGCTTGCCCTGGACCCTGGTTTTGCCTTTTATTGTTTCCTGGTAGGCAATGCGCGGCAGCTGCATGTCGATTTCGACGCCGAATTTGCGCTTCATCTTTGCAACGGTCACATCAAGGTGGGCCTGTCCGATGCCGGAGAGAATGAACTCAAATGTCTGCTCATCGCGCTTCATGATAAGCGTCGGGTCTTCCTCCATAAGGCGGGCAAAGGCCCCTGCCATCTTGTCTTCATCGCCACGGCTCTTGGGCACAATGGCGTAGGACGTCACGGGCTTAATATGCTCGATGGTCTTGAAGTTGAGCTCTTTGCCCTCGATGCCGAAGGTATCCCCGGTGGTGGTTTCACGCAATTTTGCCAGCGCCACGATATCGCCCGCCACGGCAACATCAATGGGCTTCTGAGCTTTGCCTTCAAGCTGCAGGATCGAGCCAATCTTCTCCTTTACCCGCTTCTTTGCATTGTACACGGTGGAATCGGCTGCCATAGAGCCAGAGAAAACGCGGAAGATCGTGAGCTTGCCTGCATAGGGGTCGGCAATGGTCTTGAACACATAGGCAAACAGTGGGCCGTTCTCGGAAGGAACCACTTCTTTCATGTCGCCCGACCTGGCGTCAATGGCCTGAATGGCAGGGCGCTCAAGAGGTGAGGGGAAAAACTCGACCACAAAATCCATAAGCTGTTTGGCGCCAAAATTTTTAATGCCCGAGGCGCACAGCACACCAACAAGACTTCCCGACTGCACCCCCGCCCTGATGCCGGCGGCTATTTCTTCACCCGAGAGCTCCTGGCCGTCGAGGTATTTCTCCATGAGTTCTTCGCTTGACTCGGCCACGTCTTCAATGAGCTGCATGCGCAGTTCCTCGGCTTTTCCCTTAATATCAGCAGGGATGTCGCAGTCGGCGGTGTTGCCGGAATCGTCGGCGGCATAGGCATAGCCCTTCAGCTTCACCAGATCGACAAAACCCTTGAGGTTTGCCTGACTGCCGATGGGTATCTGCAGAGGCATGACCTTGGCCTTGAGCCCGATTTTTATATTTTCAAACACGGTGTAAAAATCGGTATGCTCACGGTCCAGCTTATTGATGACGATGATGGCGGGAATTTTGTTCTCGCGCAGGCGATGCCAAACTTTTTCTGTAATAAGCTGAACGCCGGATGAGGCATCCACCACCAGCACGGCGCCATCCACAACCTGCAGGCTGTTGTAGGTGTCGGCAACGAAATTCGCATCGCCGGGAGTGTCTACAATATTAATGTTCGTCTTCTTCCATGTCACATGGTGGAAGGCGCTCATGATGGTCATGTGGCGGTCTTTTTCCTCCTGCTCGAAGTCAAGCACCGATTCGCCATTATCAACCTTGCAGAGCCTGTCGGTAGACTTGCAGCTAAAGAGCAGCGCTTCGGCCAGGGATGTTTTTCCCGATTTGCCGTGGCCGGTAATGGCAATATTTCTGATCTGCTTTGACTCGTTCTTTTTCATGCCTCTATCCTTCCTGAAAACATGGTGAGATATTTATCATTGCGACGGCCTGCGGTCAGTATCCGCCGAAGGTTTCTAATGGATATGGCTGCGAACAGAAGTCCAACTATATGAAAATATGTGTTATTGTGTCAATGAAAATGTATTTGAGACATGCCTGCGCTCCTGTTTTCATTGACACAGGGCAGGCTTTGGGCTATTTTTTTCGCCATGATTATTCTCGTATCAAACGACGACGGCATTCATTCCGAGGGCATCCATGCCCTTGAAGCCGCCCTGGAGAGCCTTGGCCAGGTATGGACGGTTGCCCCCGAGCAGGGTATGAGCGCTGTGGGCCGGGCGCTGACGCTGCATCGGCCGCTCAGGGCAACCCGGATTGCAGAGCGCCGCATCATGGTCGACGGTACGCCATCTGATTGCGTCAATCTTGCCGTCAACGGCCTGATGCCTGAAAAGCCGGGGCTGGTCGTATCCGGCATAAATAAGGGCGGCAACCTAGCCGACGACATCCCCTATTCAGGCACTGTGGCCGCAGCTTTTGAAGCAACCATTTGGGGCATACCGGCCATTGCCGTATCGCTTGCCTGCCGTAAAAATTTCGATTTCGGCCCGGCAGCTCAGTTTGCAGCCCGCGTGGCTGGCGCGGTACTAGCCCGTGGGCTCCCGCCGGACACATTCCTGAACATAAACATCCCCGATTCGCATGGCCGCCAGATAGAGAGATACCGCATTACGCACCAGGGCAAAAGCATCTACGAGGGGAAAATCGAAAAACGCCTGAATCCGCGCGGCGAAACCTATTACTGGATCGGCGGCGACGGCGACAAGCACCACGACATACCCGGCTGTGATGCCGAAGCGGTTGCCGGCTCATGCGCGTCCATAACACCGATTCAAACAGATTTCACAAACTACAAAGCCCTTGAGCTTTTGAGAACATGGCCGATATAAAAAGAAAAGTGCATATAGGCGTGATAGGTGCAGGCGAATGTTCCGGGCCTGTTGCCGCCATTGCCTACGACGTGGGACGTCACATAGCCCTGAACAACGCCGTACTTTTCTGCGGCGGACTGGGCGGCGTCATGGAAATGGCGGCAAAAGGAGCACGTGAGGCAGGCGGGCTTACCGTGGGGCTGTTGCCCGGTTTTGACTTCGGCGATGCCAACCCGCATATCGACATCGCCATCCCGACAGGGCTCAGCCATGCGCGCAATATTCTGGTGGTGCGCGCGTCCATGGCCCTCATCGCTGTTGAGGGATCATATGGCACGCTTTCCGAAATCGCCATAGCTCTCAAGCTGGGCAAGCCCGTCATAGGGCTTCAGACATGGGACATCGGCCCTGAAATCATCAAGGCCCGTACCGCACAAGAGGCGGTTGAAAAAGCCCTGCACATGGTTAAAAGGCAATGAAACTTTTAAAAACACTGCTGCTTGTTTTCAGTGCAATACTGCTGCTGCAGGGCTGCGCCATGTTCGGCAAGGCGAAATCCCCCCTTCTTGAAAAACCGGGGCAGGCGCCGGGCGCCTACCATATTGTGCAGAAAAAAGAGAGCCTGTGGAAAATCTGCAAGGCCTATGGGGCAAACCTGCAGGAGGTGGCCGAACTCAACAACATAAAAGACACATCACAAATCAAGACGGGCGATAAAATTTTTATCCCCGGCGCTACCAAACCGCTGACTCTTTCGGCAACCCAGGACGCTGCCGATAAAACCCCTCCCGAAAAAATCATCAGCAAGCCGGGGCTTTTCATCTGGCCCGTTCGTGGAAAAGTCATCGAGGAGTACGGCATGTACGGTGGTCAAAAACACGACGGTATCAATATCAAAGCCCCTGGCGGCACGCCGGTAAAAGCTGCCAAGGAAGGGATGGTGGCCTTTACAGGCGTGCTTGAAGGCTATGGCAACACCATCATCATAGAGCATAAAGACAAGTACGCAACCGTCTACGCAAACAATCAGACCAATCTTGTAAAACAGGGACAGACCGTCACCAAAGGGCAGAAAATTGCCGAGGTCGGAGGCACCTCAGACAGCAAGCCCCGCACCTATCTTCATTTCCAGATCCGCTGCGACAACAAACCCCGCAACCCCCGTTTTTACCTGCCCCGGGCATAATAGCTGCAAGGAGCAGAATTGTCTGCATTCGCTCATAGGACATTCCAAGGCTTTGGCATTTGTTGAACGATGCGGACTACAAAAGGGCGGCAGGCTTGGGAAGCTGGATACGCATTATGCCGCTCAGAGCTGACCGAACAGCATAATGGCCGCATCAGCGAAAGAAAAAATTACGCTTTATAAAACGTGCTGCCGCCATGCACCATTATGGAAACGCGGCCCTGCTGCAGCAGCAGTTTGAGATAACCATCGACCAGCTCGGTGGGAAGGCCCAGGGCGGTACAAATGTCTGCCGGGGTGCTGGGGTGCCGCGCCACAAGTTTTACGATATTGTCGCCGATATTCTCCTGCTCATGAAGCAGGCGATCCTTGAGAAAACCGCCGATTATCTCGGCGCGGGGGCCGAAAAGCCCGCAGGCCAGCTTAAGCGTTTCAGCGCTGACAGCAAGAACGCCCTGCTGTGCCGCAGGCCGAATGACGGTATTTATCTGAATCCGGTCGACATCAAAGCCGCGGACTGCGGCAGCAAGCGCAGCAAGCTCCTGCGGCGAATCATTGATACCCTGAGCCAGCATCACTTCAAGAAAAATCCGCCCCGGACACTCCCGCCGGAAAGCTGTGAGCCCCTCTGTCATGGTCTGGATGCTCAGGCCGCTGTGGGGCCGATTAATGCCCATGAATGCCGAGGGTGTCGCAGCGTCAAAGGACGGGCAAACGATATCGGCCTGCATGAGCCCGGCGCGAACCTCGGGCAGATGCAGCAGTGTTCCGTTGGTAAGCACAGTTACCGGTATGGAGCAGCGGCTTTTGATGCCGTCGATTATCTCGCCAAGGCAGGTATTGAGCGTCGGCTCGCCGGAGCCGGAAAACGTGATGCAGTCGATTTGCACTTTTTTTGCAAGTATTTCATCAAGCTCGGCAAGAACGGGATACGCCTCGACATAGGGCTTGCGCTCCATGGTTCTCAGCGTTGTGGGCCCGAGCTGGCAGTACACGCAGTCAAGCGTGCAGACTTTGTGCGGGATGATATCAACGCCCAGGGAATACCCGAGCCTTCGTGAGGGCACAGGGCCGAACAGGTAGCGCATGGATTTTATAATCCTCTCATGAGATACGCCATAAAGCGCTCTTTGATTGCAACTGCGCTCAGCGCAATGACGGGCACGTCTTCATTGCCGGGCTCAGCGTCGGCGACAATAACCGCGGCACGGCCTGCATGCTCGTCAAGCGCACGGGCCAGTTCGTCCAGAGTGCTCACGCGCATCACCTGTGCATTGCCCGCACCGCGGGCCAGGGCCGCAAGATCGGTCTTGCCGCCGGTATAGGTCGGCTGATTGCCTGTGCTGCCATAGACCTTGTTGTCTACGATCACCAGGCAGAAATTATCAGGCGCATGGTGGGCAATGGTTGCAAGAGAGCCAAGATTCATAAGCACCGACCCATCGCCGTCGATAACGCAGACCCGCTCCCTCTGACTCACGGCAAGCCCCAGCCCGATGGAGCTTGCAAGCCCCATCGATCCGAGCATGTAAAAATTGCCCGGGCGGTCGGCTGCTGCAAACAGCTCACGGGCCGGATAGCCGATATTGGCCACAATCAGCAAATCCCGGCGGGCAATTTCACGTATAACATCATATCTCAGCATGCCACAGCTCCCGCGATACAAGCGCTGCGCCAGGAACGCTCTCTGAATAAGTCCGGTGCATGAAAGACCCGAGCCTGTCTATATCGGATGGCGTTTGGACGTGTATATAGTCAATGCCAAGCACGTCAAGCAGGCGGGGAGCTGCCTGGCCCATGGGAACCTGGGCCGTAATCTGCTCGCCCGCACCCCCGCGATTACTCATAAGCAGGAACAGCGGCAGCCGGTAGAGGCAGGTCAGGGAAGCCAAAGCATTGATGCAGTTGCCAAGGCCGGAATTCTGCATAAGCAGAAGCGGTCGTCTGCCTGCAAGAGCCGCACCTGCGGCGATGCCCACGGCCTCTTCCTCCCGGCAGACAGAGATATGCGTAAGCGACTGCCTGCCGATCTCCTGCATAACGCCCGACAGCATATTGCATGGCAGGCTTAAAACCATATCAACCGATGCGGTCTTCATGCATTCAACGATAAGCCTGTCAATCATAGGAAACCTTCTTTGCCGGAAGGCGGGCATACAGTCCGGCTTACATGCCCGCTTTTCTGATCACGGCCCCGTCATAGACCGGGACGACATCAAAAATACTCACCTGTGAGATGAAATCAACATCCTGACCATAACCGATACTGCGCAGATACTGAGCCGCATGTGACTCATTTATAAAAGCGGTTATGCAGCCGGCATCGAATTGCACGCCAGAAACAGCACTTCCCAAGGCAAGCACCGTGCCCAGATCTTCAGCTACACCGCGCCTGCCTCCTGTGGCTATTATGACGGCATCTTTGCCAGCAAGGCAGCGGGCAACAGCTGAAAGATTCAGCGTCGAGCATATCACGGCACGGGGTAAAGAAACAAGAAGCGGAATGAGATTTGATGTCTTGATGACACGATATGAAAAAGGAGCCTCTCGGTAGGTTTCAATCAGCTCAACGGGCGAATTGCCAATGTCATATCCCGCTAACTTGACCCCTTTAGCTTCGCCGGAAATGACAGTGGAATCACATGTGAGTAAAAAAGCTTGCTCATCGTCAAGAACAGGAATAACCGTTTCAATGCCAAGGGAAAAAGCTGTAACAATGGTGCTGGAGGCACGGAGCGTATCAATGACTACAACAAAATCCTCAACGGTAAGATCAGGAAACGGGCCAGGGCCGGTCGTTATGCGGTACTTTGCCAAACGTATCACCTCGTATGCCCCGACGCAGGGTTTCAAGCGATGTCACATCCTCAGGTCGAATGTTGCCGAGGTTTACATCTCTGCCGAAAAGAAGAATCAACTCCGCCTGCTGGCTTTTGTCAGGTGCCTCAAACATGATATTTTCAATGCCGATTTCTTCCGCGAGATAGCGTGCCATATCTTCCTTGAGGCCGCCTGACTCGTCATAAACCCCAAGATTCCTCCCGCCTTCACGGGCCTCAATAATCACGTACTGCGCTCCAGCATCAAGATCACGCCTGGCCTCGTTGACGCGGTCTGGAAGCGATAACCGTCGGTCCTCAGCCGGTTCTTTTTTCCCGATTTCGGATATCACCGAAAAACCCATGGAGCAGGCTTTTCGTATGATACCGGCTTTTTCGCTGGCATTGATAGGCACCACACCGTTTGAAACCTCGATGAGCTCGAGGCCCAGTTTTTTGCAATACATGAGAAACTGATCAACTTTGCATTGCTGGTAGGCGATTTCAAGAAGCGTCCCGCCGTTGCCGACCATGATACCATGATTCCGGTACAGCTCGACTTTTTCTTGGATAAACGCTTCAGGAAAAAGCCGGGGGGTCGCCCACCCAAGCTTTACAATATCAATAAACTGAGCTGCAGCAGTCATGTCCTTGGCAAGATTTAGGCCCAGGCCCTTATCAAGCATCATCACAAGGCCCTGCTTGCGTGGTTTTTCAGACCGAGGCAGAATTTCTATACATTCAAAGGCTTTTTTGCTTTCCCTCTGTTCCATCATCGCTCTTTATTGACTGGCTGTACAAACAACCACAGTAATTCTGCCGATACAGCCCGTATGCTCTGCTTAGTTCGCAACTTTTCCGGTAACCATCGTTTTTCTTGAAATCACGTTCTAGAAAAGTGATTCCCGCGTCTTTCGCCGCATCAGAACCGATGGCATTGATAAGACGAACATTTTTATGGGGACTCACCGATAGCGTTGTAGCAACTGTTTTTATACCCCGGTTGTGAGCCTCTGCAACAGCGCGAGTAAGCCGAAGCTTAAAACAGATGCTGCAGCGGCTTCCACCTTCGGGTTCATGCTCAAGCCCAACAGTTTGCCGAGACCAAGAACCATCATCATGATCAGACACAACAAGTGCTATATCCTGAATTCGGCAAAGCCTTCGTACATGCTCAATGCGCTTTTGATATTCTGCATCAGGCTGGATGTTGGGATTGCAGAAAAAAGCTGTTACCTTAAAGTCTTTTACCAATGCTTCAAAAACAGCTGATGCGCACGGGGCGCAACAAACATGAAGCAGTAAATCTCTTTTAACGTGCAACACTGTAGACTATCTTCTTTTCCCTCTACCGATCCTTTTTACTTTTCTTTTCCGTTTTTTTCTTTTCGCAGACTGCTGCCGGCTTATTTTACCCATTCATCCTCCTTGCATTCTCATCCAAAGACCAATATGTTTTCAATTGAAACAAAACCATAACGAAACCGTTTTGAAATAGGTTAGCACAATAACTTATTCAGCATGTAATTTCAAGGCAATTATGGTCCAATTGCAGTAAAAGGCCCCCAGTGGGCTGGAGACCTTTTACTGCAGTACAACCTTATCTTTATTCCTTTAGGCTTGCCAGGATATGCCTTCTGAAGGAAAATTTACGCTATCTTTTTGGTTCCCACTCGTGCGATTTCGTCAATAACCTGCCTGTTGTATCGCCATGAGCTGCCAATTCTGAAGCCGGGTATTTCACCCTTCTGGGTAAGTTTGTAAACAGTAATTTTTGAAAGTTTCAGATACTCCGCTACTTCATCGACTGTCATAATTATTGAATCATTTGCTTCCTTTTTCATTTTTCAAAAATCTCCTTTCACTTTTTTTTGACCATGTTGCGGATAAGCAACATTATTATTTGTACGCTAGACACTAGCAATATATAACACATTTATAATTAAAGTCAATACTGAAAAAATATTATTATTTAATTCTTTAAAACATCAAAAAAGCTTGGTAACATAGCAACAGCCTTTATTTTACATATATCAGTTATTAGGACATTGAGATATAATTATAGTTTAAAAAATATTAAATTAAAAAAATAATTTTTTAATAAAATATAACGATAATTAAATAAATGAAAGATCAGCAGTGTTGAATAAGTGTAAACCTCGATCATTTAAGGAATATTGAAGCCACATGATTTATGGGCAACAAATAACTCACTACTTAAAAGTATGCACTGCTCAAAGCGACATGAACAGATAGCACAACCAAAGCGGCTGTTTGTTTTTATTATCACAGCCCCGCCTGCATCAAGGACGATAACATTTCCCTTCAATCGATTGGAATGGTTGAAAAGAATTAATGCTGGGCAGAGTTCCTCATAGGACAATAACCTTGTGGCTGACGATAGACGAAAATTGGGAACTTTAAAGAATCAAAGCCTGGTAGGCATCAATTCCTTCACTCTTTGCAAGACGCTGCCAAGCACCTCCCCGGCGGGACCCTTTAAAATATAGTCTGAAACACGGCCCGTAAGCGCTGTTTCGGAAGGGTTAATCTCAACCACTTCAGCGCCTGCGCTGCTGGCAATTTCAGGCATGGTTGCCGCCGGATACACAAGCGCCGATGTGCCGATCACAAGCATAAGGTCGCATGTTTTTGATTCAAAATGAGAGCGTGTAAGGGCATCAACAGGAATAGCCTCGCCGAAAAAAACAGCGTCGGGTTTATAAGCTCCATTGCATTTTTTACAGCGCGGTGGGCTGTCATCAATATTTATCGCAGAGCTCGGCTGTCGATCGCCGCATTGCATACACACAACCGATTGCATATTACCGTGAAACTCAATAATATTTTTGTTGCCCGCTACATGGTGCAGGCCATCGACATTCTGTGTAATAATGGAACTGAGGTATCCCAGCTTTTCAAGCTCGGCCAGAGCCAGGTGCCCCATATTGGGTTTAGCCTTCATAATCTCACGGGACATTTCCCGCAGCATTATCCAGGCTTTTTCAGGATGATGACGAAGAGTGGAGATATGGCCGTACTCCTCGGGATTATATTTCTCCCAGAGCCCGCCCCTGCCTCTAAAGGAGGCAATTCCGCTCTCAACCGACATACCCGCACCACACAGTGCAACTACCTTTTTTGCTTTTATGATACTTGATGCAAGTTTTTCGATTTCCCGAGAAGTGACCATTGCTCTGCGTCTCCTTATGTATGATTGTCATCCTCCAGGTAAAAACCGTATCTACTCATAACCTGTTCGACAGACTCTGGCGGTTCGCCCTTGCGATACTGATAAAAATGCCTGATATAATCTTTGATGTCCCCATACATCTCCCGCCATAATTCGACAGTTCCATTCTGCTGAGAAAGCATGTAATCATCAATAATTATCTGAATTTCCTTTAAAAGCAGTTTCCGTATCTCGAGATCAAGAGCCCTGCATGCATCTGATTCCGGGCGCAGGCGGACAACCTTCTTCTGCAATCTCTCGATATCATCCATGATAACATGGAATAGCTCAGAACGCACACCAGAGTTGATTTTGCCAGCATGTGCAGTATCATAAAAAATCATTTTTCGGTAAAGTCTATCAACCTGCTTTAAGCTCATTTTTATGATACCAAGCACGACTATAGTTTCAGCCGATTATAGCCACGGACTTGTCAGGGCGCAATAAAAAAGGGGTCGTCCGAACTGAACGGACAACCCCTTTTAGTGTATTCTTGAAAGTGTTACTCTTTTGCAGTTGCAGCGGCTTTTTCTTTCTTTTTCGCTGACTTTTTAGTTTCTTTTTTTTCTTCCTGTTTCTTGACTGTAAACTCGATTACAGACACAGGCGCATTGTCGCCGTGGCGGCGGCCGGTTTTTATGATACGCGTATATCCGCCATTAATGTCCTTATAACGCGGCGCTATTTCATCAAAAAGCTTTTTAGCAACTGTTTTTAAACGTATAACATCCATTGCCTGACGAAGTGCGTGCAAATCACCTCGTTTGCCCAACGTAACCATCTTGTCTGCGATTCCGCGAAGTTCTTTTGCCCGCGTATCTGTTGTCTGGATACGTTCATGCTCGATGAGCGAGGTAACCATATTTCTCAAAACAGCCTTGCGGTGGCTGGAATCCATGCCTAATTTCTTATGTGCCTTTAAATGTCTCATGCTGCAGCATCCTATATAGTAATAGCTATTACTTTTCTTCTTCTTCCATATCCTGATCATCATCAAGCAGGTCGTCAGAGTCATCAATATCATCGCGATCCTCATCGCGGCGAGTTGGAGGCTCAAAACCATCAAGCTTCATGCCAAGCGTCAACCCCATTTCAGACAGAATTTCCTTAATCTCATTGAGTGACTTGCGTCCAAAGTTCTTGGTCTTCAGCATTTCAGGTTCAGTCCGGGTAACCAACTCCCATATATAACGAATATTGGCATTCCTTAAACAGTTTGAAGAACGAACTGACAACTCAAGTTCGTCGATGCTCCTGTACAAATTATCATTAAACCGCTGCCGCGTCGGCTCTGACTTTGGCAGAACCTCTATTTCATCCTCAAAGTTAATAAAAAGCTTCAGCTGATTCTGAAGAATTTTTGCCGCAAATGCAATCGCATCCTCCGGAGCAATAGACCCATCAGTCCAGACCTCAAGTGTCAGCCGTTCATAGTCGGTCATCTGCCCAACACGTGCATAATTTACATTGAAGTTAACCCTCTTGATCGGGCTGAAAATAGCGTCTATAGGTATTGTTCCAATTGGCGCGTTTTCATCACGGATTTTTTCGGCCGGCAGGTAGCCAATCCCAGACTGTACTGTCATTTCGATAGAAAGCTTGGCATCATGAGAAAGTGTAGCAATATGCTGACTGGGGTTAAGAATTTCAACATTATTGTTTGTAATGATGTCGCCGGCTTTTACGAAACCTTCACCTTTTGTTTTTATGTAGATTTTTTCAGGTCCATCTGAGTTGAGCTTAAGCTCAACTTCCTTCAGGTTCATGATGATCTCGGTAACATCTTCTTTGACCCCTGGCACAGTTGAAAACTCGTGCAGAATACCGTCGATGCGAACTGCTGTAATAGCGGCACCATGAATAGAAGATATTAGGACCCGACGAAGCGCATTGCCGATCGTGATTCCGAACCCTCTTTCGAAAGGCTCAGCCACAAACTTCCCGTAAGACAGGGAGAGAGTCTCCTCATCAACCTCGAGCCGTTTTGGTCTTATAATGGTCTGCCACATGCGACGCATAGCACCTCACCTTCAGCAACTGTTATTTTTTATGTGAATTACTTACTGTAGAGCTCTACAATGAGTTGTTCGTTAATCGGCATCGTGATTTCTTCACGCCTTGGCAAAGCCACTATTTTGCCCTGAAAATGCTCAGCATCAATTTCAACCCAGCCTGGAATGCCGCGCTGCTTAGCGGTTTCAACCGATTCCTTGATACGTGCTACCGATCTGCTTTTCTCACGTATCTGAATAATATCTCCACGTTTGACTTGATATGAAGGTATATCTACCTGGCGGTTATTAACCAATAAATGACGATGTCGTATCAGCTGACGAGCCTCTGTTCGAGAAGTGGCGAACCCCAAGCGGTACAGCATATTATCAAGTCTGCTTTCCAGCAGCTCAATCAGGTTCTCGCCGGTAACACCCCTCTTCTGCGCAGCCTTGTGAAAATAATTACGAAACTGTTTTTCAAGCACTCCATAAATGCGCTTGACCTTCTGTTTTTCCCGCAACTGTTCACCATAAGCTGAAAACTTGGCGCGATTCTGACCATGCTGACCGGGGGCATACTGTCGCCGGTCAAATGCGCATGAATCAGTATAGCACCGCTCCCCCTTCAGAAAGAGTTTGGTGTTTTCTCTGCGGCAAAGCCTGCATTTTGATCCTATATAGCGAGCCAAAAAAAATCTCCTTTCTTGTTGTTCTTGTACACGTTAGCGCAGCAATCAGACTCTTCTGCGTTTTGGCTGGCGACAGCCATTATGTGGTATCGGGGTCTGATCGCGAATCATTGATATATTGAGGCCACTGGACTGCAATGAACGGATGGCTGCTTCACGTCCGGAACCAGGGCCGCGAACAAGTATTTCGAGATTTTTTACACCATTTTCCTTGGCTTTTTTTGCAACATCTTCAGCAGCCTGACTGGCGGCAAATGGTGTGCTCTTGCGTGATCCCTTAAACCCAACGGTACCGGCACTTGACCAAGCTATCACATTACCTATCACATCGGTAATGGTTATGATGGTATTATTAAAAGTTGCCTGAATGTGAGCAATCCCGTTGGGGATGTTCTTTTTTTCCTTTTTCTTTCGTACAATCTTTTTCTTCCCTGCCATCAGTTGCCTCTATCGTTTAATGATTCACCTTATTTTGTCGGTGTTTTCTTTTTGCCCTGTATAGCACGGCGTGGCCCTTTGCGCGTGCGAGCGTTAGTATGTGTTCGCTGGCCATGCACCGGTAAGCCGCGACGGTGCCGCAGTCCGCGATATGAGCCAATCTCCATAAGGCGCTTTATATTCATGGAGACTTCCTTGCGAAGATCACCTTCCGTTTTGCAATCAGCAAAAATTACGTTTTGAATCTTTGCAACTTCCTGTTCAGAAAGTGTCCCGGCTCGTCTTGCCGGATCGATATCGACTGTTTGGAGAATCTGTTTCGCAGTATAACGGCCGATACCGTATATGTATGTTAATGCGATACATATCTGTTTCTGTTTTGGCACATCAACGCCCGCAATTCTTGGCACGTTCTACTCCTTTTCTTACAAGTAAATTCTTTAACCCTGGCGCTGTTTATGTTTTGGATTATCGCAAATAACCCTTACCACGCCTTTTCTTTTTATGATCTTACACTTGTCACAGATTTTTTTTACCGAAGAACGTACTTTCATGACCTCTACCCTTTTATGCGCACTTTGTTACTTTGCCCGGTATGTTATTCTGCCCCGATTAAGGTCATATGGTGAAAATTGAACGGTAACCTTATCACCGGGCAAAATTTTTATGTAATGCATTCTCATTTTACCAGAAATGGTAGCAAGCGACTTATGACCGTTAGCTAGTCTTACCCAAAACATCGCATTAGGAAGTGTTTCAAGGACTTCGCCTTCAAGTTCTATTAAATCGTCTCGCGCCATAAAGCCGTATATTGCAGTTGATGTTGCATACCACTACCTGCGGACTCTTCCGCCGATCTGCCCTTTATTCAAAAAACCGTCATAATGCCGTACCAGCATATGCGATTCAATCTGACCAATAGTATCAAGCGCCACGCCAACAACGATTAACAGCGCCGTACCACCAAAATAAAAAGGTATGTTGAACTTGCTGATCAAAATTGTAGGCAGAACGCAAACCAGTGAAATATATATTGCCCCGACACAGGTAATTCGTGTTAGCACCCAGTCAATATATTCTGCAGTCTTTTTACCGGGTCTGATTCCCGGTATGTAGCCGCCCTGCTTCTTCATATTATCGGCAATATCGATCGGGTTAAAAGTCACGGCTGTATAGAAGTATGCGAAAAATATAATAAAAGCAATATACAACAAATTATAAAGAACAGCCCCCGGATGAAGGCTTTGAGTAAGACTTTCAATCCAAGGATAACTGTCAAGAAGACTCCTAGGTATAAATTGTGCTATCGTCAAAGGAAACATGAGTATCGATGATGCAAAAATTGGAGGAATAACTCCTGCCGTATTGATGCGCAGTGGCAGGTGCGTGCTCTGGCCCCCATATACTTTCCTGCCGACGACCCTTTTGGGATACTGAACTGGTATGCGCCGTTGCGAACGTTCAATATATATAATGCAACCTATCACCAAAACCATAAGGGCGACTATAAAAAGAATCGTCACAGGCTTCATTTCGCCGGTCTGCATGAGCTGGAAGGTATGAGCCGCGGCAGCTGGAAGCCGCGTCACAATACCTGCGAAAATGATTAGTGAAATGCCATTGCCAATACCGCGCTCGGTTATCTGCTCACCGAGCCACATAAGAAAGGCCGTACCTGCAGTCAGAGTTATAACGGTGATTATCCTGAAAGCCCACCCCGGATCAATCACTATATGGCTTCCGCCTGGGCCTGCCATTTGCTCAAGGCCAACGGCAATACCAAAACCCTGTATTATGCTCAAAACAACAGTGCCATAGCGAGTATATTGCGTGATCTTTTTACGCCCAGCCTCACCTTCTTTTTTGAGTTTTTCCAGGTGCGGAACGACTACGGTCATAAGTTGAAGAATAATAGATGCGCTGATATAGGGCATGATTCCAAGCGCAACTATAGACATTTGCTCGAAAGCACCGCCGGAGAACATATCCACAAGACCAAGGAGAGTTCCCTTAGTGCGTGCGAAAAAAGCAGCAAGAGCCTTACCATCAATGCCCGGCGTTGGAATGTGTACGCAAATGCGATACACCGCCAACAGAATGAAGGTTGAAATGAGTCGCTTTCTCAGCTCTGGTATTTTAGGAATATTCTTAAAGCCGCCGACCACTTAAATCCCCTCTACCGTACCGCCAACTGCGGTAATCTTTGCATAAGCGCTCTGGCTCCATTTATGAACCTTAAGCTTAAGCGGTCTGTCGATTTCCCCTTTGCCAAGCAACTTAATGCCATCGCAGACTTTTCTAACCAAGCCACACTTAACTAAAACAGCTGCATCAATAACGCTGTCTTTTTCAAAAGTATTAAGATCCTGGACTTGGACAAGAGCATACTCTTTTTTGAAAATATTAGTAAATCCGCGCTTGGGCAATCGACGCTGCAACGGCATCTGGCCGCCTTCAAATCCGGTAAACCCGCCTGATCCGGTTCTGGCTTTCTGGCCCTTATGCCCGCGGCAGGAAGTTTTTCCATGCCCTGAACCAGGGCCTCGACCAATTCGTTTTCTGCTTTTTACAGCGCTCTTATTAGGGTGTAAGCTACTAAGATCCATTCAAACATCCTCTGCTTATCTGAAAAACGTTAATTTTTATGTGTAAAACCCGCTTTATTGGGCCAATTTTCTTCTTCGTTCATCGGCATGTTGGAGGTGCTTCAAACCATCAATGGTCGCCTTAAGCACATTATGCGGATTGTTGGTTCTGAGGCACTTTGTAAGTATATTCTTAATTCCCGAGACCTCAATGACCGAGCGAACCGCACCGCCCGCTATGATACCGGTACCTGGTGAGGCTGGCTTCATGAAAACGCGTCCGGAGCAGTGAGCCCCAATCACTTCATGGGGAATTGTACCATCAACCAACGGGAAATTAATCATATTGCGCTTAGCATGTTCAATGGCCTTGCGGATTGCCTCAGGAACTTCACGTGCCTTGCCAAGCCCGCAACCAACCTGTCCATTGCCATCGCCAACTACCACCAACGCGCTGAAACTAAAACGGCGACCGCCTTTAACGACCTTGGCGACACGGTTTATATTTACGACCTTATCCGTAAGATTAGATTCTTGCTCGCTCTCGTAAACCAAGACAATACCTCCTTAAAATTGAAGGCCTTTTTCACGGGCCCCCTCAGCTACAGCCTTTACGCGTCCATGATATAAAAAACCGTTACGATCAAACACAACAGATGTAATATTCATCGAAAGTGCTTTTTCGGCGATCATATGTCCCAGCTTTCGCGCTGCGTCAGTGTTTCCGGTCTGAGCAAGCGAACCTTTAAGATCCTTGCTGACTGTTGATGCAGCCACAATTGTTTTCTGTGCTTCGTCGTCAATAAGTTGCACATAACAATGATTAAGGCTCTTAAAAATAGTCATCCGCGGTCTTGTGTTTGTGCCGAAAATATGCCTGCGGATTCTTTTTTTGCGTTTAAGACGATTTTGCTCTTTCTTGTGCTGCAGATTCACAATTACTCCATCCTTTGCTATGAAAGGTCACTTCATGGCCGTGCATGATGTTACTTAGCACCGGCCTTGCCAACTTTCTTTCTCACCACTTCGCCGACGTAGCGTATTCCCTTGCCTTTATAAACATCTGGTTTTTTGAACATGCGGATTTTAGAAGCCGTCTGACCTACAAGGCATTTATCGATTCCTTCCACCCTGATGATCTGCTTATCCACATTAATCTGTATTCCATCTGGTTCATCAAAATTGATGACATGAGAAAGTCCTACGGAAAGCTTCAGAGCCTTACCTGCTTTCTCAGCCTTATAGCCGACGCCAACAACTTCGAGTTCCCGTTTGAAACCTTGAGTTACACCCTCGACCATATTTGCCAGCAAGGTGCGTGTCAGACCATGCAATGACCGTTCCTTGCGTTCGTCAGAAGGACGGGACACAGTTATCTCATCTATTCCTGTCTCAACAGTAATGCACGTCGGAATGGTGTGCGCCAGTTTCCCTTTCGGACCTTCAATCTGTAGTAACGGGCCGTCTTTCTGAATCTTGACGCCCTTGGGTATAGCAATGGGTTTTTTACCAATTCTGCTCATGGCACTATATTCCTATTCTCACCAGAAAGTGCAAATAAATTCACCGCCGACCTGTTGCCTGCGCGCTTCTTTGTCGGAAATTATGCCTTTGGATGTTGATAGAATTGCCAAACCTAAACCGCTACGGATCATCGGGATGGCGTCTTTGTCAACATACATGCGGCAACTGGGCTTCGACACCCTCTTTATCTCCGAAATAACTGACTCTCCCTTGCCTTCATATTTCAATACTATTTGCAAAACGCCCTGCTTTTTATCATTAACAACATTGAAATTTCTTATGTAGCCCTCATCCTTAAGTATCTTGGCTATGCTTACTTTGATCTTGGACGAGGGTATTTCAACCTTCTCGAACTTGGCCTTGTTTGCGTTTCGTATGCGGGTCAGCATGTCCGCAATGGGATCAGTCATCATATGCGCCGTACTCCTTGTTTACAACGTTTTACCAGCTTGATTTTATAACACCGGGAATATCGCCCCGCAACGCCAGTTTTCTGAGGCAAATCCTGCACATGTTGAATTTGCGGTAGTATGCCCTGGATCGTCCGCAAATAGGACACCGGTTATACTGTCGCACCTTAAACTTCATGGTGCGTTGAGATTTAACAATAAGCGATGTTTTGGCCACGTAGCCTCTCCTCTTAACACTTCTTAGTTAGCACCAAAGGGCATACCCATAAACTGCAGAAGAGCCTTAGCCTCTTCATCGTTCTTGGCGGTCGTAGCTATAACAATATTCATACCCTTAATTTTATCGATTTTATCATAGTCAATCTCAGGGAATATAATCTGCTCGCGAATCCCGAGGGCGTAATTCCCTCGACCATCGAAGGCTTTGGATGATACTCCTTTGAAGTCGCGAATACGCGGCAGCGCAAGGTTCAGCAAACGATCAAGGAACTCATACATCCGCTCGTGTCGCAATGTTACCTTGCAGCCGATAGGCATACCTTCACGAAGCTTAAAATTTGCAATCGCCTTCCTTGCCTTGGTAATCACAGGCTTTTGTCCGGTGATTGCCGCAAGCTCTTTTTCAGCAACTTCAAGAACCTTTACATTCTGTATAGCCTCCCCAAGGCCCATGTTTATAACTATTTTATCGATTTTGGGGACCTCCATGACATTCTTGTACCCAAATCGCTTCATCATCTGCGGCATGATATCTTTTATATATTTTTCCTTAAGCCGACTCATGCGTTGTTCTCCTACTGATCCAGAATTTCGCTGCATTTAACACAAGCGCGAACTTTTTTACCGTCTTCAAGCAATCGTTTTTTTATGCGGACTGCTTTGTTGCACTTGGGACACAATATATTCACATTAGAGGCGTGTAGGGCAGCCTCTTTTTCTATAATACCTCCCTGCGGAGCACTCTTTGAGGGCCGTGAGTGTCGTTTGATCATGTTGATCTTTTCGACAAACACCTTTTCCTTCTTGGTAATGACCGACAAAACTTTGCCGGATCGCCCTTTTTCCTTACCGGCTAGCACAACAACCGTGTCGCCTTTTTTAACATGGAGCTTTGATCGTTCAACCATTGCTGTTATCTCCTGGTACATAAACGCTCACACCACTTCCGGGGCAAGCGATATAATCTTCATAAAATTCTTGGCGCGCAACTCACGTGCAACTGGGCCAAAAATACGTGTGCCGACCGGCTCATTAACATTGTTTATTAAAACTGCCGAGTTGTCGTCGAAACGTATGTATGTACCGTCAGCCCGCTTAATCTCTTTGGCTGTGCGCACTATAACCGCACGCATGACCGACCCCTTCTTGACCTTTGAATTCGGAATTGCTTCTTTTACCGATACAATTATTACATCACCAAGATAAGCGTACCGACGTTTCGAACCGCCAAGCACCTTAATACACTGTAGTTCCTTTGCGCCCGAATTGTCAGCAGCCACTAGCCTTGTCTGCATCTGAATCATTGTTGATTTCCTTTATTCTCAGATATCAATTACTAATGTACTTTTTAAATTGCCTTCTGAACAACTTCAACAACTCTCCAGTGCTTGTCTTTACTTAAAGGACGAGTTTCTTCAACCAGCACCGTATCACCTATCTGACACGCATTTATTTCATCATGAGCCTTGAACTTCACTCTTTTCTTTATATATTTCAGATACAGCGTGTGACGAGTCATTCTATCCGTGACGACTACGACCGTCTTGTCCATCTTATTGCTGACAACAACGCCCGTTCTTCTCTTTTTCTGGCCTTCCATCGGTTTTTCCTATGCTCCAAGCATTCAGTCGTTATTTTGTTGCAGAACGTTTCTTCTCATTTAAAATTGTCAATACACGAGCAATGTCCTTGCGCGCATGCGTAATCTCTGAGGTATTTGCCATCTGGTTTGTGGCACGCTGAATTTTATAATTAAAGTGTTTACCCCGAAGATCTTTCTCGCGCTGCGCAAGCTCTTCATCTGATAATTCTCGAAATTCCTTAGCTTTCACTGATTTCCCTCATGACAAAAATTGTTTTAATCGGTAGTTTGTGCGCAGCAAGACGAAGTGCCTCTTTTGCAACCTCTTCAGAGACCCCCTCAATCTCGTAAAGAACCCTGCCTGGCTTAACCACAGCAACCCAGTATTCAGGGGCTCCCTTTCCTTTGCCCATACGTGTTTCAGCAGGCTTCTTGGTAATCGGCTTGTCCGGGAAAATACGTATCCATAGCTTACCGCCACGCTTGACATGGCGTATGAGCGCAACACGGGCAGCCTCAATGTGACGCGATGAAATCCATCCGCATTCTGCAGCCTTAAGGCCAAAACTACCGAAATCTATCTTATTCCCGCGACAGGCAGTTCCCGTCATGCGGCCCTTCATCATTTTTCTATGCTTAATTTTCTTAGGAGCCAACATGTGATGATTTCCCCTTAGTCAACATTTCACCTTTGAATATCCAGACCTTTACGCCAATAATACCATATGTAGTTTTTGCTTCAGAAAAACCGTAGTCTATGTCAGCCCGTAATGTCTGCAAGGGAACGCGCCCTTCCCGATACCATTCATGCCGTGCCATTTCAGCACCGCCAAGTCGCCCGGAGCAGGCTATCTTTACACCCTTCGCGCCGAACTTCATAGCAGAACCAACACCACGCTTCATTGCACGACGAAAGGCAACCCGCTTCAGAAGTTGTTGGCAGATATTTTCGGCTACAAGCTGTGCATCAACCTCAGGTCGCTGGACTTCAATTATATTTATAAACACTTCACGGTCTGTCAGTTTTTGTATTTCAGCCTTTAGTTTCTCAATCTCAGACCCCTTCTTTCCAATAATAATGCCGGGGCGTGCAGCAGCTATATTGATACGAAGCTTATTGGCCGCACGCTCGATATCTACGCTTGAAATGCCAGCCTGATTGAGCTGCTTTTTAACAAAACCCTTAATCTTAAGATCCTCGTGCAGCAGGAGATCAAAATTCTTGTCTGCATACCATCGGGAGTTCCAAGTTTTTATAATCCCGAGACGAAAACCAATAGGATGAACTTTTTGGCCCAAACCGACCTCCTTAAATTAATTAAGCTTCATCAAGAATCACTGTTAAGTGACACGTACGTTTTAAAATTCGAAATCCTCTACCCTGTGGTCCAGGGCGAAAGCGCTTGAGTGTTGGGCCCTGATCGACAAACACGTTCTTCACATACAGAATATCAACATCAACACCTTCCTTGTGGGATGCATTGGCAATAGCTGAATTAATGAGTTTATACATATAAATACTTACTGCTTTCGGAGTAAACTCAAGAATACTCAGAGCGTCACTCACAGGTTTTCCCTTAACCATATCAGCTACTAGCCGTGCCTTCCGTGGCGATATCCGAATATATTTATCAACTGCCCTGACTTCCATACACTATTTCTCTGCCTCTAAAGGTTAGCTGTTGTTACTTTTTGGCATGACCATGATAGGTTCGCGTCGGGGAGAACTCGCCAAGTTTATGGCCAACCATGTTCTCTGTGACATAGACCGGGAAAAATTTTTTCCCATTATGAACGGCAAATGTAAAACCAATCATATCAGGAATAATCATAGACCTGCGAGACCAAGTCTTTATTACCTGTCGGTTATTGGCGTCCATGGCTTTTCTGATCTTTCTCATCAGACTTTCTTCAATATAGGGGCCTTTTTTAATTGACCGTGCCATCGTATTTAACTCCGCGCTACTTGTTTCTTCTTCTGACAATAAAATTATTAGTACGTTTATTTTTTCTCGTTCTGTATCCCTTGGTCGGTTGCCCCCACGGGGTACAGGGGTGTCGACCTCCGGAAGAACGTCCCTCGCCGCCACCCATCGGATGATCAACAGGGTTCATAGCTACACCTCGAACCCTTGGCTTTTTGCCGAGCCATCTTTTCCTGCCCGCTTTGCCGATGGATATATTGGCATGGTCTGCATTGCCGACCTGACCGATTGTTGCATAACAATCAACATGTACTAAGCGCAGTTCTCCTGAGGGCATTTTGATGTGCGCATAATTTTTTTCTTTAGCAGAAAGCTGTGCGCTTGTGCCGGCACTGCGAACCAGTTGTCCGCCCTTGCCCTTGCGTAGTTCTATATTGTGTATCATGGTGCCAACAGGAATCTTTTTTATCGGCAAGGCATTGCCAGGGCGTATTTCAGCATTTTCGCCAGCCATTATCTCATCGCCAAGCATGATTTCAGCCGGAGCAACAATATAGCGCTTCTCACCGTCCCTGTACTGCAAGAGTGCAATTCGAGATGTTCTGTTCGGATCGTATTCAATACTGGCGACCTTTGCAGATATGTCATGCTTATCGCGCCGAAAATCGATTATTCTATAACGCTGCTTATGACCACCACCAATATATCGTGCAGTTATGCGGCCGTTATTATTTCTACCGCCAGTCTTTCGCAGTGGTGCGAGAAGACTTTTCTCGGGTTTTATTTTTGTTATTTCTTCAAAGTCTGCTACAGTCTGGAACCGCCTACCTGCAGACGTTGGTTTAAATGCCTTAACCGCCATTCTAAACTCCGTTTATTAATTGCCTGTAAAATCTCTCAATTCTTAAACGCCTTCAAAAAATTCTATTTTATCGCCTTTTTTCAAAGTTACGATTGCCTTTTTCCAATCCTGTTTTTTGCCTATGATCCGCCCCGTTCTTTTGCGCTTGCCTTGGACGTTCATAACATTAACTTCCTCGACCGCAACCTTGAAAAGTTGTTGTATCGCGTGCTTAATCTCGAGTTTATTAGCTTTTTTTTCGACCTCAAATACAACCTTATTGGCGCCATCCTTAATGAGGTTACTTTTTTCCGTAACGATTGGCCTTCGAACGCATCCGAATATTTCTTTCATGCGACCAGTCTCCTCTGAATCTTTTCAATGCAAGGCAAGGTAATATAAAGGCCATCATGGTAAAGAATATCATACAGATTGAGGCCCTGTGGTGGCAACACTTTCACATTTGGCACATTACGTGCGCTGAGAGAAAGATTAAGGTTATCATCATCAATAATAAGGAGCCGTTTACTCCCAAGCCTGTCCATTATGCTTTTAAATGCCTTCGTCTTGATCTTGGCGAGCTCAATCTTATCAAAAATCATCAGTTTGTCTTCTCTGTATTTTTTCGTGAGTGCAGAGCAAAGAGCTAACCTCTTAACTTTTTTAGGCACTGCATAACTATAATCACGCGGCTTAGGTCCAAATGCAACCCCACCTCCCCGCCAGACAGGTGAGCGTGAACTGCCAGAACGTGCACGTCCGGTTCCTTTCTGCTTCCAAGGCTTGCGCCCGCCCCCGCTCACTTCGCCACGGGTTTTTGTGCTTGCCGTCCCTGAACGACGACCTGCAAGTTGCGCCCTGATGATTTCGTAAAAGAGATGCTCCTTTACATCAGCGTCGAAAACTCTCTCATCAACTTCGACTTGAGCAACTTTTTCTTTATTGATATTGTACACATCAAGAACTGTCATAATAAACATACCCGGAACATTGATTAGTCAGTCATTTTACAGATTAAAATTATCCCGTTTTTGGGGCCAGGAACAGAACCCTTCACAAGAATAATATTTTCATCCTGCTTTTTATCGATAATCTTTATATTTTTTGCAGTTAGTTTTTCGCAGCCCAAATGCCCAGGCATTTTTTTACCCTTAAAAACACGTGACGGATAAGCACTTGATCCTATAGACCCGACGACACGGTGAAATTTAGAGCCATGTGACATTGGCCCGCGATTAAACCCCCAGCGCTTTATATTGCCTGCAAACCCCTTCCCCTTGGTTGTACCGATTATTTTTACATTTTCCCCGTTTTCAAATATATCAAGGCTTACCTGATCGCCAACAGAAAATGCATCAACTGTTGCCAGTCTAAATTCCTTTAAAAAACGAAGGCCTTGGTCACCCGCCTTTTTTAAGTGCCCCTGAGTCGGTTTATTAATTTTTTCAAGCTTCTTATGACCAAAACCCAGCTGCAGCGCAGTATAGCCGTCATTTTGAAAAGTTTTTTTCTGCATGACGAAACATGGGCCAGCCTCAATGACCGTAACGGGTACAACAGCGCCTTCAGATGAGAAGACCTGTGTCATGCCCAGTTTTTTACCGATTAATCCTAGTGCCACTGTATATATCTCCAAACAAGCTGTTATTAAAGCTTAATCTCAACATCAACGCCTGCGGAAAGATCAAGCTTCATGAGAGCATCGACTGTCTGCTCTGTGGGTTCATGAATGTCCAGCAGTCGCTTGTGAGTTCTCATTTCAAATTGTTCTCGGGATTTTTTATCAACGTGCGGAGAACGAAGAACACAGTATTTGTTTATTACAGTAGGCAGCGGAATTGGGCCTACTACCTTTGCGCCGGTACGCTTTGCCGTATCAACGATCTCAACCACAGATTGATCCAAGAGTCTGTGATCGTACGCTTTCAGGCGTATCCGTATCTTCTGGTTTTCTCCAAGGGCATCAACTTTTTTCATAAACGAAAATCCCTACTTACGCAATTATATCACTGATAACGCCGGCGCCAACCGTTCTGCCGCCTTCGCGTATTGCAAAGCGCAGCTCCTTCTCCATCGCTATCGGCGTGATAAGCTCAACTTCCATTGCCACATTGTCTCCCGGCATCACCATCTCGACGCCCTCGGGCAGATGTACCATTCCCGTCACATCCGTCGTCCGGAAATAAAACTGCGGCCGGTAATTATTGAAAAACGGCGTATGCCTCCCGCCCTCTTCCTTACCCAGAATATACACCTGAGCCTTGAACTTCGTATGCGGCGTTATCGATCCGGGCTTTGCCACAACCTGTCCGCGCTCAACTTCATCCCGCTTCGTCCCTCGCAGCAGCAATCCAACATTATCTCCCGCCTGCCCCTGATCAAGAATCTTACGGAACATCTCAACGCCCGTGCACACCGTCTTCTGCGTATCCCGAAATCCAACGATCTCAACTTCTTCGTTCACCTTCACGAGACCGCGCTCAATCCTGCCCGTCACAACCGTTCCACGGCCCGATATCGTAAACACGTCCTCTACCGGCATCAGAAACGGCTTGTCAATGTCGCGCACCGGATCAGGAATAAAACTATCGCAGGCATCAAGCAACTCCTGTATGCACTTGTACTCATCAAGCTTCACGTCCTCTGCGGCCTGCATCGCCTTCAAAGCGCTTCCCTTAATGATTGGCGTATCATCGCCCGGAAACTCATACTTGGTCAGAAGTTCTCGAATCTCAAGATCAACCAGCTCAAGCAACTCGGGATCATCAACCATGTCAACTTTGTTAAGAAATACTACCATACTGGGCACGCGCACCTGACGGGCAAGCAGTATGTGCTCCCGCGTCTGAGGCATCGGTCCGTCAGCGGCGCTTACAACCAGCACCGCGCCGTCCATCTGCGCTGCCCCCGTAATCATGTTCTTGATATAGTCAGCGTGGCCCGGACAATCAATATGGGCATAGTGCCGCTTGGCCGTCTCGTATTCGATATGGGCGATGGATATCGTCAAACCGCGCGCCTTCTCCTCAGGCGCCTTGTCAATCTGGTCAAACTCCATCTTCGCGGCCTGACCCTTCATCGCCAGATACCTCGTGATTGCCGAAGTCAGCGTCGTCTTGCCGTGATCAACGTGCCCGATCGTCCCTATATTGACATGCGGCTTGGTTCTCTCAAATTTCTTCTTTGCCATCGGTATCCTCCTATATTTCCCGACTACCAGCGATAATGTGCAAATGCTTTATTGGCTGCGGCCATTTTATGGGTATCTTCCTTTTTCTTAATTGAGTTACCCCGATTATTGATCGCATCAATGAGTTCGCCAGCCAGTTTCTCACCCATGGTCTTTTCAGATCTAGCACGGGAGTACCCTATAATCCAGCGCATGGCGAGCGCCATCTGCCGTTCAGGCCTGACCTCTATCGGCACCTGATAGTTAGCACCGCCAATTCTGCGCGATTTGGTTTCTACGGCAGGCTTTATATTGTTCAGCGCAGCCTTAAAGGTTTCAAGAGGATCTTTACCTGTTTTTTCCTTTATAACGTCAAAACTGCCGTACACGATTGACTCTGCAACACTTTTTTTACCCCGCTGCATGATCCTGTTTATAAATCGTGCAACCGTTACATCATTGTACCGCGGATCAGGTAGATTTTCTCGTTTTACTGCTTCACGACGTCTAGCCATACTGTCAACTCCATTCCCGAGACTTCATTACTTCTTTGGTCTTTTTGCGCCATACTTTGAACGACTCTGCCTGCGCTTGTCAACACCAGATGCATCAAGCGTCCCTCGTACTATATGATAGCGCACACCAGGAAGATCTTTGACACGACCGCCGCGCACAAGCACCACAGAGTGCTCCTGCAGGTTATGCCCCTCACCAGGAATATAGGCGGTAACTTCAACACCGCTGGTAAGACGAACACGGGCTACCTTGCGCAGTGCCGAATTTGGTTTTTTAGGAGTAGTGGTATAAACGCGAGTACAGACGCCGCGTTTTTGCGGACACTCCTTCAGAGCGGGCGACTTGGTTTTATACTTCGTCGGCTGTCTACCCTGTGTGCAAAGCTGATTAATTGTCGGCATATCTTCCCCTGAAATACATTGGCTAATTAAAAAAGAATAATTAACATATGCAAAAAATTCTGTCAATTACAAAAAGCAACAAACAACTATCTTTTTACGCAATTCACAGAAATTATTTCGATGCAGATTCAAGCGGAAGCCTATCTCCGACTACAATATCCGCCTGCCGATACTCAGGATAACCGGTTCCTGCGGGAATCAGCCTGCCCATTGCCGCATTTTCTTTAAGCCCGCGAAGCTGGTCGACCTTCCCTTCAATGGCTGCCTGCGTAAGCACACGAGTCGTCTCCTGGAAGGAAGCCGCCGAAATAAATCCTTCTGTGCTGAGTGATGCCTTTGTTATTCCAAGCAACAGGGGTTCTGCTACAGCCACCTGACCGCCACGTTCACGCGCCTTATCATTCTCAGCCTCGAACCGCATCTTTTCAACCTGCTCGCCAAGAAGAAAGCTAGTATCGCCCACTTCCTTGATCTTTACGCGCTGCAGCATCTGTCGAACAATAACCTCAATATGCTTATCGTTAATCTTAACACCCTGCAGCCGGTAAACCTCCTGCACCTCGTCCACCAAAAATTTAGCCAGTTCTTTTTCACCCAAAATACTGAGAATATCATGGGGATTTCTCAACCCGTCCATTATCTGCTCGCCTGCACGGACCCGGTCTCCCTCATGAACACTAATGTGCTTGCCCTTGGGGATCAAATACTCTTTAGGTTCAAGTTTATGGCCGCCGACATCAGTGACGAGCGGCGTAATGATAACCTTGCGCTTACCCTTAACATCTTTTCCAAATGATACATTACCATCTATTTCGCTGATAACCGTTACTTCCTTGGGCTTGCGGGCCTCAAAAAGCTCTGCGACACGGGGCAAACCACCTGTTATATCTTTTGTTTTCGATGTTTCACGGGTAATTTTCGCTATACTGTCACCAGCTTGAACCCTGGTACCTTCATTTGCTACCAGGTTAGCGCCAACCGGCATGAAATACCGGGCCTCACGCTCTTTTTCACCAGGCAATTTTATTGTTCTACCCTTTTCGTCCTTAATCGAAATCCGCGGACGGTTGTCGGGGTCCTTTGACTCGATAACAACTCGCGACGACAGACCTGAGACCTCATCAACCTGTTCACGAACCGTGGCACCGTCAATCAGGTCGCCGAACTTCAAGACGCCGCTGACCTCAGCAAGGATTGGTGTTGAAAAAGGATCCCATTCTGCAAGAATTTCATCCTTTTTAACTTTGTCTCCCTCTTTAACTCTCAGTTTTGCGCCATAATTCACCGGGTTCTTTTCGCGCTCATGGCCCTGATTGTCAACAACGGCAATCTGTCCATTGCGATTCATGACGACGATATGGCCTTCACGATTGGTTATGCACCGTAAATTTATATACTTGACCGTTCCTGCATGTTGTGCCTCAAGAGTTGTCTGAGCAACACGTCGGCTCGCGGTTCCGCCGATATGGAAGGTACGCATCGTAAGCTGCGTCCCCGGTTCGCCAATCGACTGAGCAGCAATAATACCTATAGCTTCGCCGATATTGACCATACGGCCGCGGGAAAGATCTCTGCCATAACATTTAGCGCAAACACCACGCTTTGACTGGCAGGTAAGCACCGAGCGAATACGCACGTGTTCGATGCCAGCCTCTTTCAGTTTTTCGACCGCTGTTTCATCAACCTCTTCACTTTTATGGACAATGACTTCGCCGGTGATAGGATCAATAACATCTTCCAGGCTCACGCGTCCCAGCAAGCGATCTCCGAGCGCTTCGATAATTTCGCCGCCTTCAACCAGCGATGACATTGGGATGCCGTCAATTGTCCCGCAGTCATATTCGTTAATGACGCAGTCCTGCGACACATCAACAAGTCTGCGCGTCAAATAGCCTGAATTTGCCGTCTTTAAAGCCGTATCGGCAAGTCCTTTGCGCGCACCATGTGTAGAAATAAAATACTGAAGTACGGTGAGGCCTTCGCGAAAATTGGCTGTAATGGGCGTCTCAATAATTTCCCCCGATGGCTTAGCCATAAGCCCGCGCATGCCGGCAAGCTGGCGAATCTGCTGCGCGCTGCCGCGAGAACCCGAATCAGCCATCATATATATGGAATTAAAGCTCGGAGTCTGTTTAAGCTTGCCTTCTTTATCCTTTATTTCATCTTTACCAAGCTCGTTCAGCATCTCATCTGATACTTGCTCGGTGACACGAGCCCAGATATCAATGACCTTGTTGTATCGCTCGCCCGTAGTTATGAGACCCTCTTTATGCTGATCATCAATGACCCGGACCTCTTTTTGGGTTTCATCAATTATTTCAGCCTTCCGCTTAGGAATGCGCATGTCTTTTATAGATATGGAAATACCCGACTGCGTGGCATACTTATATCCGAGGTTTTTTAGACTGTCCGACAGAATAACTGTCTTTTTATCCCCGCAGTACCGGTAGCAGTAGTCGACAAGGTTGGCGAGCTCTTTTTTATTCATGACGCGGTTGATAACAGGAAAAGGTATCTCCGGGGGTATAATCTCACGAAGGATAATGCGCCCCACTGTCGTTTCCACAAGCGCAGGCGGACTGTCGGGTTTTTCGCAAAGACGTACCCGGATGCGTGCCTGCAGATCAACTTCTCCGGCATCATAGGCCATGCGCACTTCACCGGGATTTGAAAAAGCCCTGTCTTCGCCCTTAGCCATATCCTTTTCGCGGGTCATATAATAGACGCCAAGCACAATATCCTGAGTCGGAATAATAATGGGCTTGCCATTGGCAGGCGACAATATATTATTGGTTGACATCAGAAGCACGCGTGCCTCAATCTGCGCTTCCATTGTAATAGGCACATGCACAGCCATCTGGTCGCCGTCGAAATCAGCATTAAATGCGGTACAGACAAGGGGATGCAACTGAATGGCTTTGCCTTCGATAAGCACGGGTTCAAATGCCTGAATGCCCAGACGGTGCAGCGTCGGAGCCCGGTTGAGCATCACCGGAAACTCCTTCACGACTTCCTCGAGGCAGTCCCACACCTCGGAACTTTCACGCTCAACCAATTTCTTTGCGCTCTTGATGGTCGTGGCATGACCTTTCATAATAAGCAGGTTGTAGACAAATGGCTTAAAAAGTTCTATGGCCATGCGCTTAGGTAACCCGCACTGATGAAGCCGAAGTTCCGGGCCTATGACAATGACTGTTCGTCCTGAATAATCAACCCGCTTACCGAGCAAATTCTGGCGAAAACGCCCCTGTTTGCCCTTGAGCATGTCGCTGAGGGACTTGAGCGGCCGCTTATTGCGCCCAGTGAGAACCTTGCCGCGGCGTCCGTTGTCAAACAGAACATCCACAGCCTCCTGCAGCATGCGTTTTTCGTTTCGAATTATAATCTCAGGGGCATCAAGTTCAAGAAGCTTTTTCAGTCGATTGTTCCTGTTGATAACCCGGCGGTACAAATCATTAAGATCTGATGTTGCAAAACGGCCGCCGTCAAGAGGCACCAGCGGGCGCAAATCAGGCGGGATGACGGGAACAACCTCAAGTATCATCCACTCCGGTTTATTTCCCGACAGGCGAAAAGCCTCTACAATGCGCAAACGCTTAGCGAGCTTTTTTTTCTTCGCCTCAGATGTCGTAAGCTGTATCTCTTCGCGCATCTGTGCCGAAAGCGTATCGAGATCAAGTCGGCGAAGCAGTGCCCTTATAGCCTCAGCACCCATCCCAGCCTCGAAATCTTCATTCAGCTCATACTTTGCTTTTCTAAAACGATCGTCGTCGAGAAGCTCCCCCATCTGAAAAGACGATTTTTTTTGGTCAATCACGACAAAAGACTCAAAATAAAGCACCTTCTCAAGTTCACGCAGCGTCATATCAAGCAATGTTCCAATACGGCTTGGAAGACTGCGCAAAAACCAGATATGGGCCACGGGGCAGGCAAGCTCAATATGGCCAAGCCGCTCCCGCCGAACAAACGAGGCGATAACCTCAACACCGCATTTCTCACATACAATGCCGCGATGCTTCAGCCGCTTATACTTGCCGCAGTTGCATTCATAATCCTTTACCGGTCCGAAAATTTTTGCACAAAACAGGCCATCCCGCTCAGGCTTAAATGTCCGATAATTGATGGTTTCCGGCTTCTTGACTTCACCGTTGGACCAGCTTCGAATGGTTTCAGCTGATGCGATGGAAATCTTCAGCGCGTCAAAGCTGTCCACTGAGCGTGACTGAGTCTGATGGAGTGAAAAAAATCCATTCATGAGTTCACCTTTTAAATGGATTGTTAAATTTCTTTCTTCTCTGTTTCAATAAACTGCACATCAAGGCAAAGACTCTGCAATTCCTTGACGAGTACGTTGAATGATTCTGGGATAGACGGCATTATATCGCGATCACCCTTGACAATATTTTCATAAAGCTTGGTTCTGCCAAAAACATCATCAGACTTAAGCGTGAGCAGTTCCTGCAAAGTATAGGCAGCACCGTACGCTTCAAGTGCCCAGACCTCCATTTCACCGAGTCGCTGACCGCCAAACTGCGCCTTACCGCCCAGTGGCTGCTGCGTCACGAGCGAATAGGTGCCGATTGACCGGGCATGAATTTTATCATCAACAAGATGGTGTAGTTTTAACATATAGATTATGCCCACTGTTACATCATTATCAAACGGCACACCGGTACGGCCATCAAAAAGCACAGTCTGGCCGCTGATCGGAAGGCCCCCGTCTTCTAGGCATTTATTTATCTGGTCCTCTTTAGCTCCGTCAAAAACAGGGCTTGCAGTGTGGATACCTCGGCCCAGTTTTCTGGCAAGACCCACCACCTGATCATCGGTAAGTCCGTCAATCAGCTTTGACGTTTCCTTGCTCCCATAGACTTCCTTAAGCTTTTCCTTGATCTTTGTGGGGCTTGTTCCGGACTTTGCCATAGCCTCAATCTTCTCACCAAGCCCCCGAGCAGCCCACCCCAGATGTGTTTCAAGTATCTGGCCGACATTCATACGCGATGGAACACCCAGTGGATTGAGAACTATGTCAACAGCTCTGCCGTCAGCCATATACGGCATGTCTTCAATAGGTAGTATGCGTGAAAGAACTCCCTTGTTGCCATGACGTCCGGCCATCTTGTCTCCAACAGCAAGCTTACGCTTGACAGCAAGGTTGACCTTTACCATCTTGATAACACCAGGGGGCAGTTCATCACCCCGTTTAATTTTTTCTATCTTCTCATCAAAGATCATCTTGATAAGGTTAATCTGCTCATCAAGCCCTTCCTTGATCTTTTGAATCTTTTCCGAGATATCATCGCCTTTGACAATGGGGATATTGATCCACTTGGTGATGGGCAATGAGTCGACATCGGCTTCCGTAAACACCTGGTTCTTGTTAAAAACAACCTTGCCCTTTTTCTGGTCAGTGTACCTTTGGGCGCAGGCCCTGCCGACCAGAAGCTTCTTGAGCCGTTTATTGACGCTTTCACGCAGAATGCGGATTTCATCCTCCTGATCCTTGAGAATTCGTGCACGTTCCTCATCCTCTATGGATCGAGTCCTCTCATCCTTGTCAGCCCCTTTGCGCGAAAAGATATTCACGCTGATAACCGTGCCCTCAACGCCTGTTGGCACACGAAGCGATGTGTCCTGAACATCACGCGCCTTTTCACCAAATATAGCTCGCAACAGCTTCTCTTCGGGTGAAAGCTGCGTCTCGCCCTTTGGCGTTATCTTCCCAACAAGAATATCGCCGGCCTTTACTTCGGCCCCGATTCTAATAATGCCGCTTTCATCAAGATTGCGGAGCATGTCTTCGCCAACATTGGGAATATCCCTGGTGATTTCCTCCTTGCCAAGCTTGGTATCGCGGGCAAGCACCTCAAATTCCTCAATATGTATCGATGTAAAACTGTCTTCACGGATAAGCTTTTCGCTCACCAGTATCGAATCTTCAAAATTGTAACCACCCCAGGGCATAAAAGCAACGAGCACGTTGCGCCCCAATGCCAGTTCTCCCATTTCGGTCGATGGACCATCTGCCACGATATCTCCGGCTTCAACGTGATCGCCAACATTTACAATCGGATGCTGATTCAGACAAGTGTTCTGGTTCGACCGTCGGTACTTGGTAAGCTTATAAATGTCGACATCAGAGCCGATGCGGGCCGCATCGTCATCATGCTTGATAACGATGCGGCCCGCATCAACACTTCGCACAACACCGCTTCTGCGAGCAACCACTGCAACGCCTGAATCACGTGCAGTGGCGGCCTCCATCCCGGTGCCAACAAGGGGCGCCTCGGTGCACAGAAGCGGGACGGCCTGACGTTGCATATTTGAACCCATAAGAGCCCGGTTGGCGTCATCATTTTCAAGAAATGGAATAAGCGATGCGGCCACGCTTACGAGCTGCTTGGGGGATACATCCATGTACTCGACCTCGTCAGATGCCGCCATCACAAACTCGCCGCCTTTGCGCGCAGGGATCAATGAATTTTTAAAACGTTTCTTTTCATCAACAGGGGCATTGGCCTGTGCAATGCTGTATTTTTCTTCATCAAGGGCTGTGAGAAAACTGATGCTGTCAGTCACACGCCCCTTCTCCACCTTGCGGTATGGCGTTTCAATGAAACCGTATCCGTTAACGCGGGCATAGGTTGAAAGCGACGCTATAAGGCCGATATTCGGCCCTTCCGGCGTTTCAATCGGACAGATGCGGCCATAGTGCGTGGGATGAACGTCACGAACCTCAAAGCCGGCCCGTTCCCGGGTGAGTCCACCGGGACCAAGAGCACTTAACCTGCGCTTGTGTGTAATTTCAGAAAGAGGATTGGTCTGGTCCATAAACTGCGAAAGCTGGCTTGATCCAAAAAATTCCTTAATAACGGCAGACACCATCTTTGAATTCACCAGATCATTGGGCATGAGCGTTTCGATTTCCTGAAGACTCATCCGCTCTTTAATCGCTCGCTCCATGCGTACCAGCCCGATGCGATAATGATTTTCTATCAATTCACCAACCGTGCGCACGCGGCGATTGCCCAGATGATCGATATCGTCGACCACACCCCGGCCGCTCTTTATTTCAATAAGCTGACGCACGGTCTCAAGGATATCCTCCTTGGTAAGCACCTGCATGTCCAGCGGGGTTTTAAGGTTGAGACGATGGTTGATTTTAATGCGGCCAACCTCGGTTAGCTCATAATATTCATGATCAAAAAAGAGCTTGTGAAAAAAAAGATTCGCGCTCTCCTGGCTTGGGGGATCATTGGGGCGCAGTCGCTTGTAGATTTCAACAATTGCATCATCGGTGGTTTTGACTTTATCCAACAGCAGCGTATCCCGAAGTGATGAATCAACATGCAAATTGTCGATGAACAAAATCTTAAAATTCTTGATGCCCCGCTGCATGATGGCAGCCAAAAGCTCATGCGTTATCACCTCATTGCATTCAGCAACAACCTCCCCCGTCTGGGGATCCAGCAGTTCTGCAGCAATAATCCGGCCCTCAATCTCTTCGGCGATAGAAGGGATGAACTTAATGCCTGCCTCGTGAATTTTTTTCACAAGAGCCCGTGTGATTTTCTTATCCTTCTTGACGATGACAGTCTTTGTTTTTTCATCGACAATGTCCCCATGAGCCCTGCTATCGGCAAACAAGGGCGAACGGAAACTGCGTCTAAACTTTCCATCAGCAAAAACTACATCGTCGACAGTATAGAAATAGCGCAGCAGTTCCTCTTTGCTTAACCCAAGCGCCTTAAGAAGTACAGAGACAGGGAACTTTCGACGGCGGTCAATACGCACATAGATGATATCTTTGGAGTCATACTCTAGATCAATCCACGAGCCGCGGCTCGGGATCAAACGGGCAGAGTAAAGAAACTTTCCGCTTGTAAGATTTTTACCTTTATCATGATCGAAAAAAACGCCCGGTGAACGATGCAGCTGACTGACAACAACCCGTTCAGTACCGTTTATGACGAACGTACCTGTATCGGTCATCAGGGGAATTTCACCGAAATAGACCTCCTGCTCCTTTATATCTCGGATATTTTTCGTTTCCGGATCATAATTCACCAGCCGGATAAGCACTTTGAGAGGAGAAGCATAGGTAAGCTCCTTCTGACGGCACTCGTCGATATCATATTTATGCGCGCCAAGGCCATAGCTGACAAATTCAAGAGACGATGTTTCATTATAATTTTTTATAGGAAAAACGCTCTTAAATACCCACTGCAGCCCGCTGTTTGCGCGCAGTTCAGTCGGCACGTGCTGCTGCAAAAAGCTCTCGTAGGACTTTTTCTGGATATCAATCAGATTCGGGATCCTCATGATATCCGGTATTTTTTCGAAGTTCTTGCGAAAGCGCAGTTTATGTGCACCAATTTTGCTCATGCAACACCCCATTGTTGTAATGAAAAAGGGCAGCACAAAAGTTCTGCCCAATCATAGTGCCAGTTGCGGAAGTTCTCACAGGATTGAAGACTACTTCACCTCTGCGGTGGCACCTGCTTCTTCAAGCTTCTTCTTAATGTCTTCTGCTTCGTTCTTGGGAACACCTTCCTTAACGGGTTTTGGCAAGGAATCAACAAAGTCCTTGGCTTCCTTCAAACCGAGGCCGGTTACTTCGCGAACGACCTTGATCACATTGATGCGCTTCTCTCCTGCACCGGTCAAGATGACATTAAATTCTGTCTGCTCTTCTGCCGGAGCTGCAGCGCCGGGCATGGCCGCAGCCATAGGAGCAGCCACTGCTGCAGCTGAAACCCCGAACTTATCTTCCAGTTCCTTGACCAGGTTAGCAAGTTCAAGCACCGTCATATTTTCGATAAACTTGACCACATCCTCTTTCATAATCTCTGCCATTGTTATGACCTCCTAAAAACGTTTTAACTGTTACATTGATTCAGGTTAATTGCTTTTTGTATCCTTAATGGCCATCAGTACTCTCAGAAATTTGCGCGGAATATCCGAGAGGACAGTCACAAAACCCGTAAGCGGGGCGGCGATGGTTCCGAGCAACTGTGCAAGCAGCACCTCACGGCTCGGCAGATTGCCCAGCTGCTCAATGGCCTTCTCATTGAGCAGCATTTTTTCAAACATGCCCGATTTGACTTTAAGCGGTGTATCCGGGTTATCCTTCAAAAACCTTGTAATGACCTTGGCAACCATCGCAGCATCGCCATCAATAAAGGTCACCGCCATCTGTCCTACCAGATGCTCATGCAAGGGCTCGAACACTGTATCCTTCGTGGCAATCTTCATAAGAGTATTCTTGGCTACCTTCATTTCACAACCCGCTTCACGGATCTGCCTGCGAAGGCTTGTCACTTTTTCAACATTCAACCCCTTATAGTCAAGCACAATAAGGCCTTTTGTATTCTGCACCCGCTTTGCCAGGACTGCTACTGCTTCTTCTCGTTCTCGTCTACCCACGGCTGTCACCTATCAACTTTGTAAATTTAAATGGTTACATTGTTATCAGTTGGCTTTTAATGATCCAACGTCCACCTTGATACCGGGGCCCATGGTGGAAGTAAGCACGATATTCTTCAGATAATGCCCCTTGCTGGTCGCCGGCTTCAGGCGATTGACTGTATCAATAAGGGATACAATATTGTCGAAAAGCTTCTGGTTCTCGAAAGACTTTTTGCCAACTGGAACATGCAGGTTGCCAGCCTTATCGGTTCTGAACTCGACTTTGCCCTTCTTCAAATCCTCAACAGTCTCTTTCACATTCTGAGTAACTGTCCCGAGCTTTGGATTGGGCATCAAACCACGGGGTCCGAGCACCTTTGCTATGCGGCCTACTAGTCCCATAAGATCGGGGGTTGCAACGGCTCGGTCAAAATCAAGCCAGCCGCTGGAAATCTTCTCGACCAAATCCTCTGCGCCCACATGGTCAGCTCCAGCATCGCGCGCTTCCTTCTCTTTTTCCCCCTTTGCAAAAACCAGAACCTTTACTTCTTTGCCGATTCCATGAGGAAGCAGCACGGTTCCGCGGACCATCTGCTCGGATTTGCGCGGATCCACTCCAAGCCGCACTACCAACTCAACGGTCTCATCAAACCGTGCATATGCCGCATCCTTCAGCAGGCCGATGGCGTCCATCAAGCCGTAGCGTTTTTCGCGATCGACCCTCTCAAGGGCCTGTTCATACTTTTTGCCGTGTTGTGCCATATCAGTTCACCCTGACTCTAAAAAAGCATTGCATTAGTTTGCGATTTCAATACCCATGCTACGAGCTGTACCTTCAACAATTCGAACAGCCATATCAAGATCGTTGCAGTTCAAGTCAGGCATCTTGGCCTGGGCAATTTCTCGCACCTGAGCCACCGTAACCTTACCGACCTTGTTTTTATTAGGCTCACCAGCACCTTTGACTATACCCGCAGCTTTTTTCAAAAGAACTGCTGCAGGAGGAGTTTTCGTTATAAAAGAGAATGACCTGTCGGAATAAACCGTAATAACAACCGGAACGATAAGACCTTCCTTGTCTGCAGTACGCGCATTATATGCTTTGCAGAACTCCATTATATTGACCCCGTGCTGTCCGAGCGCCGGGCCAACCGGTGGGGATGGATTGGCCTTCCCCGCAGGAATCTGCAATTTAATCTGGGTCATTATTTTTTTTGCCATAAAAATCCCTTTTCTCTACTGCTTGCCTTTTCAGTTAATCTTTTTTACCTGAGAGTATTCAAGTTCAATGGGTGTTTGGCGTCCAAAGATACTGACCAGCACCTTCAGCCTGGCTTTTTCAGGTTTCACATCTTCTACAATACCGTTGAAGTTTGCAAACGGACCCTCGACAATCGCTACGTCATCGCCCTTTTCAAAATTCATCATCACCTTGGGCCGAAGTTTACCCTCCCTGATTTTGCCGATCATATCATCGACACTATCATCGGAAATCGGAACAGGCTTTGTTTTCCCGCCAATAAAACCCGTAACCCGCGGCGTATTGCGCACCAGATGCCATATTTCATTGTTCATATCAACCTGCACAAGGACATAACCAGGAAAAAACTTCCGCGTTGTTTTCTTGACCTGTTTATCTCCTTTTTTCCCGCGTACTATCTCCTCTACATCCTCTGTGGGGATCAGAACACCGCCAAAGAATTCATCCATCTTGTAGGCCTTGATACGTTCCTCAAGCATTTCCTTAACTTTGTTCTCATAGCCTGAATACGTATGCACCACATACCACTTTTTCGACATGGAGGCCCTCAGCTCAGAATTGAGTTTATAATCTTGGACAGCCCAAGATCAACAAGCCCCAAAAAACACGAAACGATTACAACAATAATAAGCACAACCGATGTAGATGCCATCGTTTCCTTGTTGGGCGGCCAAGTGATTTTTTTCAGCTCAACCCTCACTTCGTAATAAAAATTCTTGGTCTTTTCAAGCAGGCTTTTAAAATCCACTCATTCATCCTTTACAATAAAATGGCAGGCCAGGAGGGATTCGAACCCTCAGCCCCCGGATTTGGAGTCCGGTGCTCTAGCCGTTAGAGCTACTGGCCTATACACATAATGTGCGTTTGCATCCGGCGACATAAAGCCACTATCAATACGTACACTACTTGCCTTCTTTATGCACTGTATGCGAATGGCAAGAACGGCAATATTTTTTAAACTCAAGCTTGCCTGTCGTTTTCTTTTTATTCTTCGTCGTATTGTAGTTCTTGCGCTTGCACTGCGAACACAACAGCGTCACTATATCTCTCATGGCTTACAACCCGTCAAAACAGATTACGCAATTATATCACTGATAACGCCGGCGCCAACCGTTCTGCCGCCTTCGCGTATTGCAAAGCGCAGCTCCTTCTCCATCGCTATCGGCGTGATAAGCTCAACTTCCATTGCCACATTGTCTCCC
>Ga0209777_10000665_pt1 | contig 54320 bp, 50 predicted proteins | sample FrelakmetHBP12HB_FD_187147 | JGI IMG/M metagenome (GOLD analysis project Ga0209777, IMG submission 187147) | Freshwater lake sediment microbial communities from the University of Notre Dame, USA, for methane emissions studies -HBP12 HB (SPAdes)... | ecosystem: Environmental > Aquatic >...
GACCTCAAAGATTTCACTCGCACCAAATGGCTCACCGCCTACGCCACCTACTTCTTCACCTGGCTGCTCATCCTCGTCGTCCTCGTCAACCCACCCTTCTTCGACGACGAAGCACCCCAAATCCAAGCCGTCGCCCTCCCCGGCCTCCAAGCACCCGGCGGCACCGTCCTCCTCGTCGCCTCCGTGTCCGACAACGTTCACGTCAGCTCCGCCACCCTCAACTACACCGACCCACAAGGAACCATCCACACGCCACCCGTCACCCTGCAGAACGGCATAATCAAATTCACCTACGACCAGAACACCAGCCTGCTCGGACCATACAACTACACCATCACCGCAACCGACCCCAGCGGACACCGCACGACCGTCACCGGCAACTTCACCTACACCAACGACACCCTCAGCATCACCAGCTCACGCTTAACCAACCTCACCAGTGGAGACACCATCACCATCAAGGCAGACCGACGCATCAGCAAAGAAGCCTTCCGCGTCTACTACACACTCGACAACGGCCCTGAAATCAACGCCACCCGCAAGACACCCACCGACCCCGAACGCTACGAAACCTCACCTGAAGTCCATGGCTGGATGCCGAACAACATCACCAGCATGCGTCTCGTCGCAGAGGCCACCCACTACTTCCCCAACGACCCCACCCGCTACTCCAACAATGTGACCGCGACGCAACCCTACAGCTTCACCACCGGATCTGACAGGAACATCGGGACGGCCGCAGACCCCGCACCGAATTACCCGCTGCCAACGCCCATCCGGCAGGGCGCCACCCCCGGCTTCGAAATCCTCGTCGCACTCGGCGCACTCGCTGTCGTCGTCCTCGTCGTCCGCAAGAAGAAGCAGAAGAAATGAACGAACTCCAACACCTCTGCAAAACCTTCTCCTCCAAAGCACCCCACGACCGAGTCTCCCGCACACGACCCGTCAGCTGCTGGACAGAAAAAGACCGCCTCAACGGTGAGGTGGTCGACGCCTTCGTCGTCATCCTCGCCACCAAAGGCTGCACCTGGGCCCAAGGCTCAGGGTGCACCATGTGCGGCTACGGCAACGACAGCGTCGGAACCACCGTCTCAGCCGAAGACTTCGAACAACAACTCCACATCGCCTTGCAAAGCTACCACGGCGAACCCCTTGTCAAAATCTTCAACTCAGGAAGCTTCCTCGACGACTGCGAGATACCACCCTCCACCCGCTCGACCATCCTCTCCGCCTTCTCGCAAGCACGCAAGATCTCCGTCGAATCACGCCCCGAATACATCACCGAACACACCCTCTCTACCATCCAGGATTCACTCCACAACCAAATCTTCGAAGTCGGCATCGGCCTGGAGACCGCCAACGACTTCGTCCGAGACCACGCCATCAACAAAGGCTTCACCTACACCCAATACAAGACCGCAGCCGACCTCCTCCGACGCCACCACGTCTCCGTAAAAACCTACGTCCTCGTCAAACCACCCTTCCTCACCGAACACGAAGCCTACGAAGACAGCCTACACACCATCAAGACCATCGCACCCCTCACCGACATCATCAGCCTCAACCCCGTCAACGTCCAACGCCACACCCTCGTCGAATACCTCTGGCACCGAGACGAATACCGACCACCTTGGCTCTGGACCCTCGTCCAACTCATCCAAGAAGGCCACCGCCTCTACCCCGGCCACCTCAAATGCGACGTCACCGGCGGAGGCAACCCCCGCGGACCCCACAACTGCAAAACCTGCGACCACCAAGTCCTCTCGGCACTCAGCGACTTTTCCCTCCACCAAGACACCTCCGTCTTCACCGACCTCTCCTGCTCCTGCCAGGAGCAATGGCGAGACCAATACGCCTTTGAGAACCTCACTTTTGGATCCATCGTCGACTGGTCAAGGTGGAAACCATGACCACGACAGTCCAGCCCGGGGACCGCGTCGTCCTCATCGACGAAAACCTACGAAAAATCCTCATCGACACCACCGCGAAAACCGACAGGATCAGCGGCGTCGGCGTCCTCGACCCCGCCACACTCATCGGGACACCCTACGGCAGTCAGTTGCGCATCGGCTCCAAACTCTTCTGGGTCCTCGTCCCCTCAGTCATGGACAAGATGCATGGACTCAAACGCAAGGCACAAGTCATCCTCCCTCGCGACGCAGCCCACATCATCTTGCAATGCAGCATCGAAGCTGGACAGAACGTCTTAGAGGCAGGCATCGGCTCCGGATCTCTTACTATGGCGTTGGCGACCGCGGTCGCACCAACCGGCAGAGTCATCTCCTACGACCTGCGCCAAGACTTCATCGACCACGCCCTAGAGAACCTGCAGCAGGCCAACCTCGACCGGTACGTCACCGTGCGGCTCAAGGACGTCACCGAAGGCATCGACGAGCGAGACCTGGACGCCATCATTCTGGACATCCCGAACCCCTGGGCCGCCGTCGCCCATGCCTGGACTGCACTCAAAGTCGGCGGCTACCTCTGCTGCTACTCACCCCTAATCTCCCAGGTCGAACAGACCGTCAAAGAAATCAGACAACACCCCTTCATCGAATGCCAAACCTTGGAGAACATCCAGCGGGAGATGGTCGTCGCCGACCACGGCACCCGACCCAGCTTCGACATGCTCGGCCACACCGGGTACCTGACCTTCGCCCGCAAAGTCCTGGAAACAGCAACCCAGACGTAAAAAAACCCGTTGTTTTCTCCCTATAACCTCCTGCGAAGCCTCCGAATCCTTTAAATCTCTTCGAGACATACAGGGGGGTCGGTAACCATGGAGGAAGTTCTCATGACAAAGCGAGTCCACAACTTCAACGCAGGTCCAGCAGCCTTACCTCTCCAAGTCCTGGAAAAGGCGCAAAAAGAACTACTCGACTACAAAGGCACCGGCATGTCCGTCCTGGAAGTCTCCCACCGATCCAAGGAATACGACGCCACACAAAAACACGCCACCGACCTCCTCCGCGACCTCATGGGCATCCCAGCCGACTACAAAGTCCTCTGGCTGCAAGGCGGCGCCTCCAGCCAATTCTTCGACGTCCCCCTCAACCTCCAACAACCCGGCAAACCCATGGAATACGTCTACACCGGCGCCTGGTCCAAGAAAGCCATCAAAGAAGCCAAACTCTACGGCACCGTCAACGTCGTCGCATCCTCCGAAGACAAAAAATTCACCTACATCCCCCGCAACGTCGTCTTCAGCGACAAGGCGGCCTTCGCCCACATCACCGGCAACGAGACCATCGGCGGCATCGAATGGCACTACTGGCCCACCGTCCCCAGTACTGTCCCCTTGGCCTGCGACATGTCCTCTGACTTCATGGACAAAGTCGTCGACGTCAAAAAATTCGGCGTCATCTACGCCGGAGCACAAAAAAACCTCGGCCCAGCCGGCGTCACCATCGCCATCGTCCGCGAAGACCTCCTCAACCGCGTCCCCGAGAATACACCGACCATGCTGAAATGGAAGACCCACGCCGAAAAAGACTCCCTATACAACACCCCGCCCTGCTTCGCCATCTACCTCTGCGAACTCGTCCTCGAACACCTCAAAAACCTCGGCGGCATCCCAGCCATCGAAAAAGTCAACAGAGAGAAAGCCAAGCTCGTCTACGACATCATCGACAAATCCAACGGCTACTACCGCGGCGTCGCCGAAAAAGACAGCCGCTCCCTCATGAACGTCACCTTCAACCTCGCAACACCAGAACTTGAGGCCAAATGCGTCGACGAAGCCAAGAAGAACGGCCTCATCGGCCTGAAAGGCCACCGCGACGTCGGCGGCATGCGCGCCTCCATCTACAACGCCGTCAGCCTCGAATCCACCAAGGCACTCTGCAGCTTCCTGACGAAATTCAAAGAGGAGAACCAATAACACCACCTCCTCCCCCCATTCTTTCTACCTTTTTACCATCCTTTTTTTCTCCCGTTTTTCTCTGAATAGTTTCACATACGCCATCGCCGACCAAGAAGACTTTGACAGGGGACGCAACTCATCCCAGCCGAATACTTTCAGCGACCCCCATTTTCAATTAATAAACACCCACGGGATTCATCACTATGTAGCTGGAACGGTAAAGGAGGAAAAAACCCAGCACGCCTACAAGCCCTCTCCTCATCTGCATCCCATCCCCTCCTTTCCCACCTCTTTTTTTTTCCCAGGACGACACCTGCGAGGATGAGAACAAACTTTAAAAGTAGTAAATGGCATTCCAAAATCAGAAGGGGCGATGAGAAATGGCGGAAAAAACCTGCGAACTCTGCAAAACCAAGTTCTATCTTCAAGAAAACCAACACGGACTTGTCTTCAACGACAAATTCTTCATCTGCGAAGACTGCCACAAACACACCAGCGAAGACGACCTCACCACCTGGTCCAGAAGCATCATGCGCACACCCCAAAGTGGCATGCCTATCTCCCTGTGGCTCATCCACGAACAAAACAAAGACAAAGACCTCTACTCACACCAAAAACGCGACTAACCGACCACAGCCGAGAAACTAGAAGAGAAAACAGCAGCAAAACCCTTTTTTATAGCATTCCCCATGCAGAAGCCATATGTTCCTCATCAAGCTCGGCGGCAGCATCATCACCGATAAAACCACCGAAGGGACCTTCCGCCACGACACCGTCACCCGACTCGCCACCGAACTGAAAACCGCAAACAAAGACTCCATCCTCGTCCACGGCGCAGGATCCTTCGGCCACATCCTCGCCAAACAACACCACCTCAACGACGGACTCACCCACCCCTCACAGACACTGGGCTTCGCCCAAACACAAGCCAGCGTCCAACGCCTCAACACCCTCGTCATCGACGCACTCCACCACCAAGGCCTCCCCGCAATCTCCCTGCCACCACACGCCATCACCATCCTCGACAACCACCACCTCAAAACCATGGACTTCACCATGTTCTCAGACTACCTCGACCAAGGCTTCCTCCCCGTCACCTATGGAGACGTCGCCTTAGACACCACACTGCATGGCTCCATCTGCTCCGGCGACCTGCTCATGCACGCCCTCGCCGCCGAATTCCACCCAGAGAAAATCATCTTTGTCATGGACGAAGACGGCCTATACACCGCGAACCCCAAGACCCATCCGACCGCCACCTTCATCGAGAATATAAGCATTAAGGACCTCCCACGCCTCTCCACCGGACTCGACAGCAGAGCAGACGTCACCAAAGGCATGCAGGGAAAACTAGAGACCATCAGCAGCATCGCACAACTGGGCATCGACGTCATCCTGGTCAATGGGAATGTAAAAAACCGGCTACACGATATCCTTCAAGGAACTCCCACACGATGCACGACCATCCAAGGAGCACATCCATGAACCAGATCGAAGAACGCAAACGAGACCACATCCAGATCGCGGTACGTGAAAACATCGCGATGCATCATAACTACTGGGACGACATCAAGCTGACCCACAACGCCCTCCCAGAGCTCAATGAACAAGACATCAACCTGACCACGACCTTACTTGGAAAAAAACTCAATGCACCCATCGTCCTCTCAGGGATGACCGGCGGCTACCCCGAAGGCAAGAAGATCAACGAACACCTCGCCGCGGCAGCAGCCGAACATCAACTCGCCTTAGGAGTCGGCTCCCAACGCGCCGCCCTGGAAAACGAGAAACTCAAGGACACCTACAGCATCATCACCGAATACGACATCCCCTTGAAAATCGCCAACATCGGAGCATCCCAGATGGTACTCTGGGAGAAAAAAGAAATCCTCGCCAACGCCGAGAAAATCGTGTCGATGATCGACGCCGACGTCCTCGCCGTCTGCCTCAACTTCCTCCAAGAAGCCATCCAACCAGAAGGCGAAGCACGCGCGAAAGGCTGCCTCGCCATGATCGACATGCTCTCCACAGAATTCAGCAGACCCGTCATCGTCAAGGAAAGCGGCGCAGGCATCAACGGGAAAGTCGCAAGCATGCTTCAGACGACCAAGATCGCCGCCATCGACGTCGGCGGCGCCGGAGGCACCTCCTTTGCCGCCGTGGAATACTACCGCGCCAAAGCCAAAGGCGACGCCGTACGAACCCGCGAAGGCATCACCTTTTGGGACTGGGGAATCCCGACACCCACCTGCATCCTGGAGGCCGGCGAAGCCACCAACTGGGAACTCCCCATCATCGCAACCGGAGGCATCCGCACAGGCCTGGATGCCGCCAAAGCCCTCGTCCTAGGCGCAAGCGCCGCTGGCATCGCACATGCGATGCTCAAACCAGCGCTGAAAGACGCAAAAACCACGATACTGGAATGCGAGACCATCCTACGTGAACTGAGGACCGTGATGTTCCTCACCGGAACGGAAAGCCTAGAACAACTCTCGACAACGGAAGTGACGTATGGACTTGATGAATGAAATAACCAAACGAACTGAGATCTTCAACGCCTACTGGCAGCATCTGCTCCCCGTCCGAGACCCCGCCCGACTGTACGAGGCAGCCCGACACCTCCCCCTGGGCGGTGGGAAACGAATGCGGCCAGTCATCGCCATGCTCGGCTGCGAGAGCGTCTTTGGAGAACAACGCACCTCGCTGCCCTTTGGCGCCGCCCTCGAGCTGATCCATAACTTCACGTTGGTGCACGATGACATCATGGATAAATCCCTGGTGCGTCGCAGTCTGCAAACCGTGCATGTCAAATACGGTGAAGCAACCGCGATCCTGGCAGGAGACCTCCTCTTCGCCAAGGCGTTCCAAGCCATGCATGAGCTCACCGTCGAACCCGATGTCTTTAAAGAACTGGAAGGCGACCTGGTCCAATGCGTCCTTGACATCTGCGAAGGCCAAGAACATGACATGGACTTCGAACGACGCAAGATCATCGACGAGAAAGAGTACCTGCACATGATCAGCAAAAAGACCGGCGTCCTCTTCCAGCTCGCCGCCAAAGGCGGCGGCAGAGTCGGCGGCGGCTCCCCTGAAGAAGTCGATGCGCTCGCCGCCTACGGAATGTTCCTCGGCCTTGCGTTCCAAATCTGGGATGATTACCTGGACATGAGCAGCGACGTCGCCGTCTTAGGCAAAGACATCGGCAATGACATCCGCAACGGGAAAAAAACCCTCATCGCCGTCCACAGTCTGGCACGAGCGTCAGCCGACCAGAGACGGGTGCTGGACACCATTTTTGGCAACCCGAAAGCATCTGAGCATGAAGTACGATCCGTCCTCGAGGTCTTCAACAAAACAGGGTCCATCGAGTACGCCCGGTCCATCGCCCATCATTATAACCAAGAGGCCAAAGCAAGCCTCGACAAGCTACAGGATTCCGCGGTCCGCCAGATTCTCAGAGCACTGGCCGACTACGCCATCACCCGGGAGAAGTAGACGAGGATGCCGGGGTCGATTCGGGAGGAAACACGGAAGTTCGCACTGCAGAACGCGGTGCAGTTCAATGGCAAGGCGAACGAAAAAGCCGTCGCCGGCAAGGTCATCGCCACCTTCAAAGGAACCATTCCACCCAACGAGATTTTCCCCGTGGTCCATGCCATCGTCGCCGAGGTCAACGGCCTTTCCTTGGAGGAACAGCGCGATGAGCTTGCTCGTCTTGCTCCTGAACTCTTAGTCAAAGAGAAGAAGGAACGTGATTTCTCGCTGCCTCCACTGCCGTCCGCGGAGAAAGGCACGGTGGTGACGCGGTTTCCCCCGGAACCGAACGGGTACCTGCATATCGGCCATGCGAAAGCTGCGATCATCGACCGTGATTACGCGCGGATGTACGACGGGAAGTTCATTCTGCGGTTCGATGACACGAACCCGGAGAACGCGCTCTTGGAGTTTTATCAGGCGCAAAAAGATGATTTGCGCTGGCTGGGGATCACCTGGGACGAGGAGTATAACACCTCGGATCATCTCCCACGTCATTATCAGCTCGCCCGACAGCTCATCCAGCAGGGTGATGCGTACGTCTGCACCTGCGCCTCCGAAGTCATCCGTGACGCACGGTTCAAAGGCATGGTCTGTGCCTGCCGTCGCCGCCAGGATTCCCTGGCCTTGTTCGAAGGACTCTGTGACGGCACAGTTAAAAACGGGATCCTGCGATTGAAAGCCGACATGGCGAGCGCCAATACCGCTATGCGCGACCCGACGCTGTTTCGCGTCATCGAATCCCCTCATCCGTTGACTGGGACGAAATTCCGACTCTGGCCGACATATGATTTCGCTGGCGCCGTCGAAGACAGCATCAGCGGCGTGACCCATCCCTTCCGGACAAAGGAGTACGAATTACGGGATGAAGTCTACTTCTACATCCTTAACAAATTGAAACTACGCAAGCCTCACCTGCTAGAGTTCGCCAGGCTCTCCATTGAAGGCATGCCGGTTTCGAAGCGGAAAATAAAGCCGCTTATCGAACAAGGCTTGGTCACCGGTTACGACGATCCTCGACTGCCGACGCTGCGCGGGCTGCGACGGCGAGGCATCACACCAGAGGCGATTCGTCAGTTCGTCTTCTCCCAAGGCATCTCCAAGGTCGAATCCGTCGTAGACTTCAGCCTCGTCGAGTCAGCCAACCGCAAGATCCTCGACCCTCAGGTGAAACGCTACTTCTTCGTGCCACAGCCCATCAAGGTCACTGTCTCCGGCGTACCCTTGAAGACGAAACGCATCCGGTTGCATCCGACGGCGCCGATGGGTGACCGTGAAATCAAGTTGTCATCCGTCTTCTACATTCCAGCGGAGGATGTTGCTCGGTTGAAGGCCGGGGACGTTATCCGCCTCAAAGACCTGTTCAACGTCAAGATAGCTTCTGTCGACGATGAGGTGACGGGCAGCTATGCTGGTGACCAGCTCATCGCTGACACTGCTAAGATCCAGTGGACGACAGACCATTATCTGAAAATGACGGTGCTTGTGCCTGGACTTCTATTCACTGGAGACGCCTTTAACCCTTCAAGTCTGCGTACGGTGGAAGGGTACGCTGAGGATGCTGTCGGCTATGTGCCTCCTGGTGAGACGGTGCAGTTTGAACGCTTCGGGTTCGTCCGTATCGAAACCCAACAGCCTGCCCTTATCGGTGTGTTCACCCATAAGTAGGCGGACACGCTTCCTTGCGGGCTATCCGCTGTGGCTTATGTCTTCTATGGTCCTTGTTCTTCTGGTCCGACGGTATAGAACGCGAAGGGGTCGTTCATGGTGTTGTACTCAGTCTGAACCCAGGCGGGGGACCTGCCGGTCGATGAGAGACGGACTTCATCTATGACGCCGTTGAAGTTCAGGTTGGATTCCTCTGTCTGCCAGGCGCCGATACAGAATGGGTTGTCGCTGTTGAGGAGGGATTGCGACCCGGTATGGGACTGTTGCTGACCATCAACAAACACGTAATTCGTCCCGGCGCGCTTCTCCCCTGAGAGGTAATACCAGTTGTTGTTGGGGAACTGGTTGTCAGCATAGATGTATTGGTAGGCGTAGCCGCCGCCGTCGCATCGCAAGGACATCTTGGTCTCAGACCCGACAATATTCCAGTTGATGGCGTAGCCCTGGTAGTCTGCTCGCCATTCCTGGTGTTTGCCTGCGACCTTCATGCCGGTATCCGAATAGGGGAGAATCCAGGCAGAAATAGTGAAGTCGCCGGGGATGCTCAGACCACCCTGGTCGTCAACAGCGATGTACGCCCAGTCGGAGCCTGACAGGTTGAAGAGTTGCCCGTTGCCGACCTTTCCTGACCACTGCGAGGGTAGTGATGCCGTGCGCTTCACGCCGGTGAACCCATGGCCGGTACTGTCCTTGACTGTCGTGCTTGTCGCATCGTTCATGTGCCAGACGGCGAGGTAGGAGGAGTCCCATGTTTTCTCGGGGTACTGTTGGTCGGTACAGCTCGGGTTGCCGTAGTAGAGGTAGAAGGTGGTGTCTTCGGTTGCGGAGAGGTCCGGGATGTTGACCCAGGCGACGAGCCGGCCGTTGTCATGGGTGAAGGACTCGATCTCGTGATGCCATTTCTTGGCCATGCCGGGTCCGTTCATGAACAGGAGGTCTTTGCCGTCAGTTTGTGCTTTGAGGAGGTCTTGGTCGGTGAGGCTGATGAGTACCGGGAAGTTCGAAAGGTCACCGACGACTTGGGTGTGGTCGATGGTGATTTGTTTGCGGTAGTGCCAGCCGTATTGGTAGGGGTCGAACAGTGAGGGGTATCCGGTGATGAAGGAGAAGACCTTGCGTGTCCAGTGCGTGCCGTCGGTTGCGTTGATGAACCATTTGTAGAGTATACCGTAGGTGAGTCCAGAGACGGGGACCGTGTAGGTGCCGTCATGGACGCCTGTGCCTTGTGCGGATCCGACGTTCGGCTGGGTCTGGACGGTGTAGTCCATGGCATCGCTTTGGTAGTCTCGGATGGTGAAGCGTAGTTCGGTGATGTCCATGGGTACTTCGCGTTCGTTGTCGGCAGGGACCGGGTTAGTGATGACGGGTGCGACGGCTGCGGTGGTGAACTTATACGTCTTGTCAACAGACGCTTTTCCATCGGAGACTTGGACGTGCCAGGTATATTTGGTGAGCTCTTGGAGTCCGCTGACGGGGATGGAGTAGACGCCGTCGGTTTTAAGGCCGCCGCTGCCGGAGCCGATGTCCGGGGTGGTGGTGACGTTGTAGCTCATGAGGTCAGAGTCCGCGTCGGCGATTTGGAAGCGGAGTTCTGAGAGCGTGTTGGGGACGTTCTGTTGATTGTCTGCCGGGTCAGCACCGGTGATCTCTGGTGGGCTGTTCGGTGGGTAGTACTCCATGTATTCGGAGGAGACGTGGGAGTAGAGGGCGTAGCCGAAGAGGCCGTAGGTGTTGGTCATGGGTGGGAGGTGGACGGTGAAGCCGATGCCCCAGAAGCCCCAGGCGTTGCCTTGTTGTGCGCCTTCGGCGATGAAGCCTTTGTTGTTGCGGAGGTTGCCGCAGCTGGTGACGGCGTCGTCGGCGTTCCAGTGCATGAAGATACGGGGGATGGGGGTGAGGATGAAGGGGATGAAGCGGGGGAGGATGATGATGGGTCCGGAGGAGCCTTCGCCGAAGGAGACGAAGCTGCAGATTCGTGCGGTGCCTTCGTAGTTAAATTGCGGGAGTGGTCTTGGTGTTTTTACGGGTTGGCGTGTGACAAGGGTCAGGGGCTTCTGGAGGAGGGTGAGCATTTCTTGTTGTGTTGCGGGTGGGATGTTTTGGGTGGCGAGCAGGGTGGTGAGGAATTGTGTTTGGAGTTGTTTGGTTTCGGGTGCTTGTGGTGCTTGTTGGATGGCGAGTCGTAGTGTGGTTTCTTGTTGGAGGAGGGTTTGGATGGCTTCTTGGGTCATGGGTGTGGTGTAGGTGTGAAGTCCGGTTGTGCCGTAGAGGGTGACGGTGACGGGGGTGGTCTGTGATATGTTCTGGGTTTGAGTTGTTTGTGGGTGGTTGGAGTGGGCGAGTGCGGGGGCGATGGAGGTGCTGAGGAGCAGCAGCATGAGGCTGATGCAGCAGGCTGCCTTGATGTTGGTTCGTGAATATTTTTTCATTTTGTTTTCATCTCCTTGTTAATTGGTTTAAGGTCCGTGGTCCTCTGGGCCGACGGTGTGATTGTGAGCGTTGGTGTGGTCGGGGCGAGGTCTATGATGAGAAGCAGCACAAGGAGAAAGAAGTGTTTTTTTCTTCTGTGGTGTTTGCATAGGCCCCCTTTCCTCTGTATTCTGGTCCGTGACCTTTTTCTCACGTGACATGAGAGTATTTGACAGAAAAGGTTTCTTTTCCGGTTTTTCCTTGGTTCTGTCCTCCCTCTTCCAGGGTTTAATAAGGGAGGTATTCCTTAAATAATTTACTATAAAAAATGGGTTCCTAGATGTTTTTCGCAGGGAAGTATTTTAAAGCGTTGACGAGATGTAGCCGTGTACTAGCCGGGATGCCAGTAGTAAGAGTAGGATGGGAAAACTATGCATGTTAGGTTCATACGAACGGTACTTATAGCCGTGTTATTCTCTATAGCAGTGGCCTCTGTCGTGACCGCGTCGACGTCGCCGTCTGAAGGCACTGGTGTGGCCGCGACGACGGTCGTGGTCGTCATCGTCGCCGTCATCCTCGGATTCCTGTTCTTCTACGGCGGCATCAAGTACGTGACGCCGGAGAACGTCCTGGACACGGAGACGCGCAAGCATCTCTATGAGTTTATCGACGAATACCCAGGCTCGCACCTGCGTGAGATCGCCAGGGAGCTGGACCTTAAACCCAGTAACGCCGCCTGGCATTTACGCAAGCTAGAGCAGACGAATTTGGTGCGCAGCCGGCTCATCGGCGGCAAAAAAGTGTACTACCTTGTGGAAGGAGGACTCGAAGTCCGGCAGCGAGCCATTTCTGAGTCTGTTCTTCGCAACAAGAACGCCCATGACATCCTGCAGTACATCATCGACCACCCTGGTAAGCATCTCTTGGAGATTGCTCATGCCTTGAACATGAACCATCATGTCGTCAAATGGCATCTGAACAAAATGCATTTCGCGGAGCTCGTCGAAGGGGACACCACGAACAGCGCGTACCCCATCTACTATCCGACAGACAACGGCAAGGAAGCAGTCATCCTCTGCCAGCACGAACCGATGAAAATGGAGATGAACAAAGCCGTTTAGATCCGGCCGACGTCGACGACCTCGACGTTATCAACCTTCTTAATCTTGCCGAGTTTCTCGACAATCGGATCCAAACCGCCCTCAGAATCAGGGACAGCGATGGTCACATCCAGACCCTTCAACCCGAACGCGATGTCCTTGACCTCAACGCGCCCCAGGCGGATCGGCTTCTGAATAATCTTACGGACTTCCCCGGCGATGACATCCATCTCAGCATCAGACAAGACACCATCGGGCATCATACGAATCAACGCGATGACTTCTCCCATACTCGAAAAACACTCCCACTACGGTCCTCGAAACCCGCACTGCGGGCAGATGTAATCAATACATTGCTCACGACAATTGCAACAGCGACCGACAACGGCGCCACAGCTCGGACAGGGAAACGTCGTCGACCCCTGCTCCAGCAGACCCTTGCCGCACGAGTTGCACTTCTCGGCTTTCTTCAGCATAGGAAGCGCATAATACCGTATCCCCTATTAAAAGGTGACGCTCCCCCCTCCCGAGAAACCCACCTTAAACAACAACGCTTATGACAGACCGCCCGCTTACCGAATGCTCAAGACCATAATGAAAGCCCTGCCACCCACCAAATACCTCTCCACCATAAGGTACGCCCTGCAGAACAAACTGGTCGGCGAGGCGATCTACCCCTTTTACGCCTCCTTCAAAGTCACCCACCACTGCAGCCTGCAATGCGCCTTCTGCAACGTCTGGAGAGAAGACACACCCGACCTGCCCACCGACGGCGTGAAAAAAGTCTTGGACAACCTCGCAGCCTCCAGCATCATCGTCCTCAGCCTCGAAGGCGGCGACCCCCTCGTCCGCAAAGACCTCGGCGACATCCTCAAATACGCCGCCACCAAACCCTTCTACCTCTTCTTCACCACCAACGGCCACCTCCTCGACAAACGACCCATGAAGGAATACGCCCAATACATCGACTACCTGCACATCAGCATCGACGAAGGCCACGACAACCTCGAATTCTACGACCGACTCCAAGAATTCCAATCCTACGGACCCGAAATCTGCATCCAAATCGTCGTCACCAAAGACACACTGCCAACCCTCGAAAAGAAAGTGAAACGCATCCATGACGTCCACGCCCGCACCGTCATCATGCCCGCCTGCCACCTCGACGGCACCGATGACTACTACCCAGACCCAGCAACGTTCCGCACCGAAATCCTCAGACTCAAGAAACAATACCCACAGACGATCACCACGCCTAAAGGCTTCCTGAACAACATCAACGCCGACCACGGATGCTCAACCTCCTCAGTCATCATCGACTCGGACGGCGGCCTGTTCTACCCATGCCGCACCATCGGACAGCACCTCTACAATTTCACCGAAGGCAGCTTCATGAAGTTCCTGAACACAGAACAAGCACACAAGGCACGGGAAGCGATGGCCTCCTGCAACCGACGCTGCGGATGGTACCAATATTTCGCCACCGACGTCTTCGCCTCCCCATCCTCGATACTCTCTTCTCTCAGCCCGTACCTCTTCGGGTGACGCAGGCTTCATAGAGCTGGTTGACTTGTTTTGCCACCTCAGTCCAGCTGTACCGGTCGACGATGAAGGAACGGGCTTTCACTCCCATAGCGGAGGCCTCAACCGGATGGCTGAGCAACAGTTCCATCTGCGTGGTGATCTCAGACGGCTCATCGCTAGTGAGAACAACACCGCGGCCGTCGCCCAGCAACTCACGAGCCATACCGACATCACTGGAGATGACAGGAAGCCCGCAGGCCATCGCCTCACCGATGACCAGCCCCCAGCTTTCACCCTTGGAGGGAAGCACGGCAAGGTCCGCACCTCTTGCATACTGTAGTAAATCGTCTTCCGTCAGGTATCCGGTGAACAGGATGCGGTCATCTGATCCTGCCAAAGCTTTGAGTTTCGGAAGATCAGGCCCCTTGCCGATGACTGCAAGCTTCACACCTGGTTTAGTGAGGCTTTTGAAGGCCTGGATGAGGGAGGCTACGCTCTTTTGATATCCTAAGCGACCCCAGTAGACGATGAGATGTTGACAGCCGAGCTCTTGCTTTATCGTCGATGGACCCGGGGAGAACGTCTCGGTGTTGATGCCGTTGGGGATGTAGACGATCTTGTTCGGATCGATGCCCCAGGAGGTATAGACGCTGATGTAGTCTTTGTTCACCGTAATGACCCGCTGGGCATGCGCAGCCATGCGCCGAGTCACCCAACGGATGACACCACGGTACAACGCTGTGGTGAAACGGCTTCCTTTGAACTCTATGACATTATGAGTGGTGATGACGACGGGCACCGACGCTTTTCGATAGAGAGGTCCAGCAAAAGAAAACAATGGCCCGTGAAGATGGATCAACTCGATGCCGGACTCGTGGAGGACCTTGCGGACTTTTTGATAGGAACCAGGGGGATTGATGAAATAGATCTCCTGCAGGGACAACAGGCAGGGGACGTGATAAAACCGCAGGCCATCCTCTTCCTCAGGACCTGATTTCCGTGAATTGCCGGTGACGAGGAGAGGACGCTCGGGGAGACGCTTAGAGAGTTCAGAGACATGGGTATAGACGCCTCCTTCCTTATAGGTGGTGATCTCGGCAACCCGCATGTGACATCCCAAGTGAAGGATAATTCGTTAGCCTGTCTTATAGTGTTCGATGTAAGTCCAGTTCACAGAGTAGACCTCGACCCAATGAAGGGTCGTATTCTCTGAATCCTTGGTCTCGTTTCGATACAGGAGTGTGAACGGGGGGAGGGCGAATTTCAGGTATGAGTCGTTGGTCATGTACTCATTGCGGAATAAGGCGAGGTTGACGACGTTGTCTTTCATGACGTCGTCGATGATAATCGTGGTAATTCTGCCACGGGTCTCGTTGCCGGCGAGGTCGCCGAGGCATCCCTGCCAGTCGGTGCTCGTCCAGGTTTCGTTGGTGGCTTCGAAGGTGGTGTTGAAACCGTCCGCCCAGGCGATCTTGGAGAGTCGCAGGTCAGTGGCGACAAAGGTCTGATTGTGGTCGAGGTGCTCGGTCATCCAGTTGATTGCGGCAAGGGAGGGCTCAGAGATGGTTTCATCGATGCCCCCGATGGAGTTTTTCACAGGATAGACGGCCATGCCGTTGGAGCAGATGATGAAGGTGGCGATGCAGGCGAGGAGGAAGCGGCGCCGAGGCAGGTAGTGGAGTGGTGAGATGGTGGATAGTGAGGGGACGTGGAGTTTGCCTTCAAGGAAACGGTAGAGGCCGTAGGCGGAGATGATGCACATGGGCACCATGAGGTATTCGATGTGGCGGTCGGGGAAGAGGGTGCCGTTGCCGGTGAAGAAGGCGAAGGCGAAGGAGATGAAGATGGCAAAGAACCATCCTTGGATGATGCGTCGGTGTTGGAGTTCTTTGAGGAATTCCAGGCCGAGGGCGCAGACGCCGGTGAAGGCGATGATTGGGAGGGAGTAAAGCAGTGAGGTCGAGTTCATGCGTAGGATAGAGACGGGAAATGGTACGAAGAAGAAGAACAGGGCTGCGCCGAGGAGGCTGCAGACGGTGATGGTGAAGTAGATGGCTGCTCGTTTTCGATTGGCAGAGTCTGATGTCAGGTTACGTCGGTGGGCGGCGAGGCGGGTGGACCATTTGTGGGTCTTGGCGTAGGAGACACTGGCGAGAACGCTGAAGAAGGCGAGGTAGAAGAAGGCGATGAGCAGCCACGGTGACATCATCTTGGATCTGCCCATGTAGTCGTTGAATACAGGGATGGCGACGGTGAACCAATAGATGAAGGCCATGAGGGAGCAGGCGATGACGTAGAGGATTTGGCGTTTGAGGTCGCGTAGTGGCGTGCTGAGGCTTTGGAAAGTGACGATGCCGAAGAGGGAGATGAGGTAGAAGTAGGTGGTGAGGTGGTGGGACATGATGAGGAGGATGGTGGAAAGGATGAGGGGGATGAGGTAGCGGTTGTTGTTGAGGTATTTGATGAAGAGGTAGAGGGAGAGGAGCATGAAGAAGTGGCCCATGGTGAGGGGGGCGGCGTGGCTGGTTTGGTAGACGTGGAAGGGTGCGACGGCGAGGAAGGCGGCGCTGAGGAGTGCGATGTCGCGTCGTTTGAGGAGCTCGTGGACGATGAAGTAGAGGATGGCGACGGTCAGTCCGCCGAAGATCGGGGCGATCTTTGGCATGATGTAGAGGAGGTCGAGGCCGGTGAGGAGGTGGGCGGCGCCGGTGATGGTGTAGAGGATGGGGAAGTATTGGTAGGAGCCGCCCCAGCCGTTGTAGGTGTTGATGAGGTTGCCGGTGTTTAGGAAGGCTTTGGTGAGGCCGTAGTAGATGCCGAAGTCGCTGCCCCAGGCTGCGTTGGTCCAGGCTGGAATGGAACGTAAGATGATGGCAAAGATGGTTATCAGGATGAGCCAAAAATACCATTTTTTGACGATGGTAAACGGATTAGAAATCCTTTTCACTCTCTCTCGGAAGGCGTATGAGGATAATTGTTTATACCGGTTGCGGTGGGAAATCAGGAGTGTTGGTGGATGATGTCGAGGATGTTGTCCACGGTTTTGGTGACGGGCTGTGTCTTGGTGATGCCGGTCGTCGACTTGACTTTGTCGAGGTCGACGGAGAGGTCGACGGTGTGTTGTGAGGCGGCGGCGAAGCGGCCGGCGGCTTGGTGGTAGTCGGCGAGGTATTCTTGTTCGATTTGTCCGGGGGTGGGGATGAGGAGGGCTTTGGTGCCGACGACGGCGAGGTCCATGATGGTGGTGTAGCCGGAGCGTGCGATGACGGTTTTGGCTTTGTTGAGGAGGTTTTCGCGTGTGGTGCGGGAGACGGAGGTGTAGGTGGTGATGTTGTCGTGGGTGGTTTTGGTGGTGGTTTCAGTTTTACCTTGGGTGATGGCGATGGTGCCGTGGAGGTCGTGGAGTTGAGTGAGGAGTTTTTCTTCGAGCATGCTGCGTTGTGGTTCTGGTCCGGAGAGGCTGATGAGGTAGTCGATGGTTTTGGTGAGGCGTTTTTTTCGGAAGTCGGAGAGGGGTCCGACGTAGTGGATGTCGTCTTCGTCGATGAGTGTGAGGTTGTGGGAGAGGTCGCCGGAGAGGCTGTTGGTTTTGGTGTCGGGGACGATGATGGCGGTGAAGCGGTTGAAGAAGAAGAGGTTGAAGCGTTCGCTGCCGCGTTCGATGAGCTTGAGGCGGAGTGGGTTCATGATGCGCATCTGGTGGCTGATGAAGAAGCTGGGGAGTCGTCGGCTGTACATGTCGTAGCGGCCGTCGGAGATGATGCAGTCGTGCGGCTGTTGTTTCAGGACGTCTTGGAGGCTTTGGAGTCCTTGTTCGATGCGGTGGATGAAGACGGGCCAGTAGACGGCGGATTTGGCGAGGAACTGGCGGCGGTTCTCTGAGAGCAGCATCGGGTAGTCCGGGATGTCTTCATATGAAGCGGTGTCGCCAAGCTCGGACTGCAGGAGGGTGAGGGCGCGGTCGTGGCTGATGACCGTGAGCTCATGGTCTTCTTTGAGTAGGGCGCGGATGACGGGCAGGCTACGTGTAGCGTGTCCTAGGCCCCATGAGCAGACGCCGTAGACGATCTTCATCTGGAGGACGGATATTCCGTGGTTTGTTAAAAAGCTGCCGAGGGACGAGGTTTTTTTATAGGGGGAGTGCGTTGCCCAAGGCGGGGTTTGTATTTGACGATGATGTGGGATGAAAAGTTATCGGCAAGTGTGCATCAGACGAACAGTCTGTTGTGCGTCGGGTTGGATACGGATGCAGGGAAGCTTCCTGCATGTGTGAAGGAGAAAAAGACGCCGGTCATTGAGTTTAACAGGGCGATTATTGAGGCGACGCGGGATGTTGCGTGTGCGTATAAGTTGAATCTGGCGTTTTACGAGGTGATGGGTGCGTGGGGGAGTGTGGTGTTGGAGCGGACCCTTGCGATGATTCCGAAGGACCGGTTTGTGATCTTGGATGGGAAGCGCAACGACATCGGGAACACGGCACTGCAGTACGCCAAGGCGTTATTTGAGACGTACCAGGCTGATGCGGCGACCGTGAATGCGTACCTGGGTAAGGATGGGCTGACGCCGTTTCTGGAGTACAAAGAGAAATGTAGTTTTATTCTCTGTCGGACGTCCAACCCCTCCGCAGGTGATCTGCAGGATTTACAGGTGGGATCAACACCTTTGTATCAGGTCGTCGCGAAAAAGATAACGGAATGGAACGTGTATAGGAACTGCGGTGCGGTCGTCGGCGCCACCTATCCTGAGGAGTTGCGAATCGTCCGTGGAATCCTTGGCGAACACATTCCGATTCTCATCCCTGGCGTCGGCAAGCAAGGCGGTGACGTGGAAAAGACCATCCGGTATGGGACGAACAGCAAAGGAGAGATGGCGTTGGTGAACTCGTCACGAGAGATCCTGTTTGCTTCCCCTGGCGAGGATTTCGCAGAAGCCGCCAGAGAGAAAGCGGCGGCATTGCGGGATCAGATCAACGCCTACCGATCTGGGGCATCGAAAGATTAATCAACGGACGACTGAATTGTTTTGACACCCCCTTGGTTACGAAGACCTCCATGACTGCATGATTGGAGGGGCAAAATCGAGGGGACAGGCGATGCTGCTTAGGGTCCCTGTCTGATCGAACCGACGAAAGGTCAAGAGATGAAGGACAGGACAACCACGGCATCCAAGAATCGTGTCGCGACACGCGCAGTACCCGGCTCCCACTGCTGCAACACCGGGGGCAGGGCACGTCACCGCACCCAACGCACACCACGTTGTGTTGGGTGACAGCGACATACATTTATAACGGTGATAAAATTGCATTTTTTGTCTTTGTTTTTTTGGATAGGATTATATGCCTCAAATTGTTATCATTTTTTACTACGGTGTATCGTAGTGAAAACCAGGAACCATTGGAGGAAGCTTCTAAGTTACAAAAAAGTGGGTCGATAAAAAAGCAAGCTATAAATAGAAGATGTTGTTCTACGGCTGCATCAAGCTCCGTAAGAACTCAGAAAAGGCACTGGTGAAAAACGAGGAAAGCCCGGAGGCGAAAACCCTCCGAGAACATGCGTTTCAGATCCGTCATGCACTCTGGTGAGGAAAAGTTCAGATGAAAGTTGCGATGCTCGGCTGGGAGTACCCGCCCTTCAAAGTCGGTGGTCTCGGTACCCACTGCTATGGATTAACTCATGGCCTAGCCGATAAAAACGTCCAGATTGATTTTTATATGCCGAAGCTGCGGCAGAAAGTGAAGAGTGACAACAAGAACATCAAGATTATCGAAGTCGGCGAACCCGGCGACGCCATTTTCCCCTACGACCGCCCTGACGACAAGTCGCTGGGCGGCAAGTTCTTCGACCTCGTCCACCGCTACAACAGTCTGCTCGTCGCCCGCGTTAAGGGCAACTATGACGTCGTCCACGTCCACGACTGGCTAACAATGAAAGCCGGTGTCCAGATCAAAGAAAACCTGCACATTCCCTTGGTTCTCACCGTCCATTCCACCGAGTACGACCGTGCCGGGATGCTGTACCCCAACCAATGGTTCATCGACCTGGAACGCGAAGGCATGCAGAAGGCAGACCGCATCATCGCGGTCAGCAACTACACCAAGAAGATCGTCGTAGAAAAATACGGCATCCCCGCAGAGAAAATCACGGTCATCCACAACGCGGTCTACCCCGTGGAGCAAGAGGAGGAGAAGAAACCGCTCGTGCTTTTCCTGGGCCGTCTCACGATCCAGAAAGGACCAGAGTTCTTCCTCAAAGCGGCGAAAAAGGTTTTGGAGTACGAGGATGCGAAGTTCGTCATCGCAGGCGTCGGCGACATGATGCCGAAGCTCATTAACCAGGCTGTGGACATGGGCATCTCCAATAAGGTCGTCTTCACCGGCAAACTCTCCGAGGAAGAAGTCCAACATATCTACAAGATCTCCAGCATCTACGTGATGCCCTCCGTCAGCGAACCCTTCGGCATCACCGCCCTGGAGGCGATCAGCGCAGGCACCCCAACTATCGTGTCCCGCAGCGCCGGCGTCTCCGAGGTCCTGAAGAACTGTTTTAAAGTCGATTTCTGGGACACAGACGAGATGGCTAACAAAATCATCGCCCTCTTACGGTATAACCCCCTGCACACGGCCATGAGGCAAAGTTCAAAAAGAGAAGTCTCATTATTTACCTGGGACCGGGTAGCGGACCAGACGCTACGGGTCTACAGGGGTCTTACGTAAATGCCATCCGTCGTCTTCTATTTTGAAGTCCACCAACCCATGAGACTGAGCCGGTTCTCGGTGTTCAACATCGGGCACACGGAAGACCCATACGCGACCTACTTCAACCACGAACTCAACCAAAAGATCTTCGAAAAAGTCGCGAAGAAATGCTACCTCCCGACGAATCGCCTATTGCTCGACCTCATCCGCAAGACCGACGGCAAATTCCGCATCTCCTACAGCCTCACCGGCACCTTCATCGAATACTGCCAAATGTTCATACCGGAGCTGCTCGACAGCTTCAAAGACCTTATCAAGACCGGCGCCGTCGAACTCCTTGACGAGACCTACTACCATTCCCTGTCCAGCCTGTTCGACGACCTCGACGAGTTCGAAGACCAAGTCAAACAACACCGACAAACCATCAAGAAAATCTTCAACTACACGCCTAAGTCCTTCCGCAACACCGAGACCATCTACGACAACCGCATCGCCGCCAAAGTCGCAGACATGGGATACCAAGCCATCCTCACCGAAGGCAGCGAACGCATCCTCGGCTGGCGATCCCCCAACTTCGTCTACAAATCCCAGTACTCCGACATTAAGGTCCTGATGCGCAACTACAAACTCAGCGACGACGTCGGCTTCCGCTTCGGCGCCAAGAACTGGAGCGGCTACCCCCTCACCGCCGACAAGTACGCCCGATGGATGTCCAACAGCTTCGGCGACGTCATCAACCTCTTCATGGACTACGAAACCTTCGGCGAACACCAATGGGAAGACACCGGCATCTTCAAATTCCTCGAACACCTCCCCCGCGAAGTCCTCAAACACGACAACCTCGAATTCGCCACCGTCACCGAAGCCACCAACAAATACCAACCCGTCGGCGACATCGACGTCCCCTGGGCCATCTCATGGGCCGACGAAGACCGCAACGTCAGCACCTGGCTAGGCAACAACATGCAAATCGCCTGCTTCAACGAACTCAAAGACATCGGCCGCATGCTTAAGAAAAACAAACCCAAAGACAAAGACCTCCTCAACGTCTGGCGCCTCCTCCAAACCTCCGACCACCTCTACTACCTCTCCACCAAAGGCTTCGAAGACGGCACCGTCCACGCCTACTTCAGCCCCTACGAAGTCCCCTACGATGGATTCATAAACTACATGAACATTCTTCAAGACCTCAAAGAAAAAGTCAACCATAAATAACACCAAACGACAACGAACGTGAGGAGAGAACACACCCAATGAAAATCGTGCATTTTTCCTGGGAGTACCCCCCAGTACTCTACGGAGGACTCGGTACCTTCGTCAGCGAAGTCACCCTCAAAATGGCAGCCTGGAAACACGACGTCGCCGTCTTCAGCCTCAACCGCGACAACAGCTTCACCCCCATGGACCTCACCCACGGCGTCGAAATCTACCGACCCAAAACCCTGGACCTCACCAGCACCTTCTACCTCTGCGCCGACCACGAACTCCGCAGCTGGGGCCCCTACTTCAAATTCTTCGCCGACGTCCTCAGCTACAACATCATGAGCGCCAACCAACTCACCAACGGCCTCGTCTGCAAAAACGGACGCACCTTCGACATCATCGACGGCCACGACTGGCTCGGCATCATGGGCGGCATCATCGCCAAAAAACAACTCCACATCCCCCTCATCTTCCACGTCCACTCCACCGAAGTCGGCCGCAGCATCGGCCGAGGCAGCCACACCATCAAAGACATCGAATACGAAGGCGGACAACAAGCAGACCGCATCATCACCGTCAGCAATGCCATGGAAGACGAACTCCTCAAACTCGGCTTCCCACCAGAGAAAATACGGGTCTGCTGGAACGGCGTCGACCCTGACAAATACGACCCCCAACGCGTCACCAATGATCAGCGTGAAGACCTGCGCCGTCGCTACGGCATCCAACCCCACGAGACCATGGTGTTCTTCATCGGCAGACTCGTCTCCGTCAAAGGCGTCGACAAACTCGTCCAAGCCATGCCCGCCATCATCCACGAATTTCCCAACGTCAAGCTCGTCATTCTCGGTGTCGGAGACTTAGAACCAAACCTCAGATCCATGGCCGAGCACCTTGGCATCGCCCGACACGTCATCTTCAGAACGGAGTTCATCAGCGAAGAGGAACGGATTCAACATTACGCAGCAGCAGACCTTGTCGTCCTCCCATCACTATACGAGCCGTTCGGCATCGTCTGCACTGAGGCGATGTCCATGGCCAAAACAGTCGTCGTTGGCGCCCGTGGCACCAACGGGATGCGAGAACAAATCATCCCCACCGGCGAAGAGCAGTGCGGCTTCCACGTCAACCCGTACTCACCCGAAGACATCGCCTGGGGCATGAAGCAGGCACTTAGCCTCCCGGACAAAGGGAAAGCCATGGGGGAATATGGACGCAGACGCGTCCTGAAAGAGTTCACCTGGGACACCGTGACGAAACGAACCTTGGAGATCTATCAGGAATGTCTTGGGTCTGAACACGGAGGATAGTGAGTCGGTTCAGATGCGGGAATGGATCGTCACCAACGGCATTGGTGGGTACGCCTCACTAACGCATCATCATACGACTACACGTAAGTTCCATGGACTGCTTGTCGCAAGCCTCCAGCCTCCGACCAACCGCTGGGTGTTCGTCTCCAACATCCTTGATTTCTTAGTCATCAACAACAAAACCTATTGCCTGCAGAACCACAGACCTGTATTCTCCTTTCACTATCTCCCCAGCCTCACCTATATAGTCGACGATGTAACCGTGAAAAAAACCTTCTGTATGGAACGGGGGAAAAACACCAGCATCGTTCAATATGATATCAAATCTAAGCATCCGTGTCTGCTCCGTCATCAACCACTGGTCACCACTCGTCATTTCTATGACTGTCTATCCCCTGACTCATTCACCTTCCAACAAGAAGCGGCCCATGACCAGGTGACCATCAAGACCTCTCGCAGCCCCCATCTTCTGAAAATCAAGGTCGAGAACTCCTCCTATGTGCCTCATGAGTCCTGGGAACAGGTGCGGTATGACACCGACCGGGAGCGTAACGACTCCTGGCTTGACTCGGTGGTACGTCTCGGTTCCTTTGAACGACAGGTACCCGGAGATGCCATCTATTACGCCTGCATGACGGTGGAGCCTGTTGTCCCGATAAGCCCTGCCGCAGTCTATTATCAGGAATTGTTACGGTTGGATGAACTCCTTGTGCAAGCCGCCATGCCGAAAACGCTGGATTCTTTGATGCTTGCGGCTGATCGGTTCATCGTCAAGAAAGGAGACGGCGTCAGCGTCGTTGCGGGCTACCATTGGTTCAGCGATTGGGGACGGGATACGCTCATCGCCTTGCCAGGCCTGACATTGGTGACAAAACGCTATCATTTCGCTCGGGAGATTTTACTAGGCCTTGCCGAGTATTGCAGAAACGGCCTCATCCCCAATGTGTTCATGGACCGAGATTCTGCCCCTGCCTACAATACCGTAGATGCCTCCCTCTGGTTTGTAGATCGGGTCTTCCAATACATGAAATACACCAATGACCAAGAGCTCCTCTTCCTTATTTGGCCGACATTAGATAGTATCATTCAACATTATATCCAAGGCACTGACTTTGGCATTCACATGGATTCTGACGGGTTGATTTGCCATGGACCGGGCTTGACTTGGATGGATGTCAAACTCGGAGATTATTATCCGACGCCTCGGGATCAGAAGGCGGTCGAGATTCAAGCATTGTGGTACAATGCCTTGCGCATCATGGGGTTGTTGGCGCCGCTGGTCAACCGCCGGGATTGGTTCAGTCAGTATGCAAGCAAAGTGCAGTCCAGTTTCCGTCAGCATTATGACAAGCTGTACGATGTCATTGACCGCAAAGATACCTCGCTGCGGCCGAATATGGTCTTCCTGGCGTCGTTAGATTTCCCGTTGGCCGATGAGAAACTGCAGGAGGAAATCGTTGATGAAATCCAGGATCATCTCCTGTCATTGTTTGGTCTTCAGACGCTTACCAGTACGGACCCGCGGTTTAAGGGATCGTTGCTAGGCCCGTATAACAAAGATGTCGCGTATCATAACGGTATTGTCTGGCCGTGGCTGCTTGGACCGTTCCTCACCGCATTTGTCAAAGTTCATAAGAATGACCGCGAAATGCGGCAGCTTGCTCAGGAGTCTTTTCTCAACCCGATGTTTGAGATCTTCGGGCCTGAATGGGATGGCTCTGTTCCGGAGTTGTTCGACGCTGAGCCTCCCTTCGCTCCTCAGGGTTGTATCTCCCAGGCGTGGAGCGTCGGGGAAATTCTGCGGGCGATTATCGAAGATATCGAAGGCCGCAGGCCGCCGTTTGAAAAACTGTTACATGAAATACGCGTTTAGGACGTACTGCTGAATCATGCGGTTGGTGTTGAAGAACGAGGCGTTGATGGCGATGCAGCTGCGCATGGTGCGGATCCAGTTGTCCCGGTCTTTGTAGAATTTCGGCATGATCCAGGATTCCAGTTTTGTGTAGAGGTCGTCGCGGTCTGCGTCGTCGTCGGATTCGCGTTCGTTAGATTTCCTGGTGCCGATAGCCCAGCCGGTGATGTTCTCAATCCTGCCTTCAATCCACCAGCCGTCCAGGGTGCTGAACTGGGGGACGCCGTTGTGCGCGGCTTTCATCCCGGAGGTGCCTGAGGCTTCCTGGGGTCGGCGTGGGGTGTTGAGCCAGAGGTCGACGCCGGAGGTCATGAGTTTGGAGATCGCCATGTCGTAGTTGTCGATGTAGATCATTTTGACTTTGCCTTTGATGGTTTTCATGACTTGGTATATGCGTCGGATGGATTCTTTGCCGCTGCCGTCGCGGGGGTGGGCTTTGCCCGAGTAGATGATCTGGATGGGCCCTGCTTTTTCTGCGATGTTCATGAGTCTGTTGGGGTCGGAGATGAGGAGTTCGGGGCGTTTGTATGCGGTTTGTCGGCGGGCGAAGCCGATGGTGAAGTAGTCGTAGTTCATGCCGGTGTTGTAGCGGTTGTTGATGAAATCGATGAGTTTCTTTTTGGCTTCGATGTGGGCGGTCCAGATGTCGTTTTTGTCGATGCTGAAGGCGGCTCTGAGCAGGTAGGGGTCGGAGCGCCAGCCTGGCATGTATTTGTCGAAGACCCTTGCGAACGGCTCGGAGACCCAGGTGGGGGTGTGGACGCCGTTGGTGATGGAGTCGATGGCGTAGCCGGGGAACATCAGGCGGCTGACTTCGCCGTGTCGTTTGGCGACGCCGTTGACGTAGTGGCTGAAGAATAACGCGAGGCGTGTCATGTTGAGTCGGTTTTCGAATGTGACTTCTTGGTAGAGGCTTTGGGGGAGCATGTCGCCGATCATGTTTTGGACGAGGTTGAGGTCGAATTGGTCGTGGCCTGCGGCGACGGGGGTGTGGGTGGTGAAGACGCATTGTTCGCGGACTTTGTCGACTTCTTGGTATCGGCGGTAGAGTTCGAGGGTGCCGAGGGCGGCGTGTCCTTCGTTCATGTGGTATTTGTCGATGGTGGTGTAGCCGAGGGCGTGGATGGCGCGGATGCCGCCGATGCCGAGGATGATTTCTTGGGCGAGGCGGTAGCGGGTGTCGCCACCGTAGAGGTATTTGGTGATTTCGCGGTCGTAGGCGCTGTTTTCTTCGAGGTTGGTGTCGAGGAAAAAGACGGGGACGATGTAGCCATTGACGCCTTGGACGAGGTAGTACCAGATGCGGATGTTGACGGGTCGTCCTTCGATGGTGACGTCGGTTTTGCTGGGGAGTGGTTTGAGGAAGTCGTTGATGTTGAAGTTGTAGGGGCGTTCGATTTGGTTGCCGTCGGGGTCGATTTCTTGGTAGAAGTAGCCTTTTTCTGAAAGGAGTGTGACGCCGACGATGGGGACGTTGAGGTCGGCTGCGGCTTTGAGGGTGTCTCCGGCGAGGATGCCGAGGCCGCCGCTGTAGGTGGGGATGTGTTCGTCGATGCCGATTTCCATGGAGAAGTAGGCTATTTTAGGTTTACCGGCGGGGCGGTTGTTGATGTTGTTGGGTGCCTGTACTTGAACTGAGGCTGTCTCCATGGTCTCCATCCACCTTCCTGTGTTGGTTTCGGCTATGTGAATGTTCAATGTGTTATAATTCCTTTTTCCTTTGTGGTTAGGAGTACATGATGCCGTCGTAGTCTGTGGTGGTCTGGGTGTCTGTGGGTTTTTTTTGTGTGGTTTTGTGTGGTTTTCGTGTGCCGTGGAAGTAGAAGTCGTTGCGGAGGAGTCTGACGTAGGTGTTGCCGGGGAGGGGGTCGACTCTGACGATGCCTTGGTGTTGGAGTTTGAGGAGGGTGCGTTTGAGGATGGCGTGGCTGATGTTGAGGGTTTTGTGGAGGTGGGCGAGGGTGACGGGGTAGTGGTGTTGGAGGTAGCGGATGATGAGTTCTTCGGTGGAGCCGATGTGGATTTCTATCATGCGGACGTGTGGTGGTTTTTTTAGCAGCTTTCGTAGGCGCGGATGCCGTGGTGGCTGCTGGTGTAGAGGCGTTGGACGTCGTCTTGCATCTCGGGTGGGTAGCCGGTGGGGAAGTCGATGCAGCCGCGGCAGTGGTCGAAGCCGATGGCTTTGCGCAGTCCTTCGATGCTGATGTAGCCGAGGCTGTCGGCGCCGATTTCCTTGCAGATTTCGTCGACGGGTTTGATGCCGCCTTCGGGGGTGCGGGCGAGGAATTCTTTGCGGTTGCGCATGTCGATGCCGAGGTAGCAGGGGGCGATGAGGGGTGGGCAGCCGATTCGTACGTGGACTTCTCTGGCGCCTGCGGTGCGGAGTCCTTTGACGATTTTTCTGATGTTGGTGCCGCGGACGATGCTGTCGTCGATGAGGACGACGCGTTTGTCTTCGAGGGCTGATCGGAGGAAGCTGAGGCCTTCTTCGACGGTTTTGTCGCGGTTTTCTTGGGTTTGTTGGATGAAGCTGCGTTCGTCTTTGTCTTTCATGATGCCTTCTTCGAGGGGGATGCTGGATTGGCGGCTGAAGCCGATGGCGTAGCGTCTGCCGGATTCTGGTACTGGGATGACGATGTCGGCGGTCGCGGGTTGTTCGACGGCGAGTCGTTGGCCGATCTCCTGGCGTACGTTGTGGATGCTGCGGTCTTTGATGCGGCTGTCTGGTTTGGCGAAGTAGACGAACTCGAACATGCAGGGTAGCTCGGGTTTTTTGATGATTTGTTTTTCCCAGATGGTGCCGTGTTCGTCGATGATGATGACGCTGCCGCCGGGGATGTCTTTGATGTATTCGAAGTTGATGCGTTTGAAGACCCTGGTCTCGGAGGTGAGGCAGTACATGCCGTTAGATTTTCCGAGGACGAGAGGGCGGATTTTACGGGGGTCAGTGATAGCGAAGAGGTAGGGGTGGTCGCCGGAGTCGGCGATGTAGAGGGCGGAGTAGCTGCCTTTGAGTTGTTTGATAAGGTTGGCGCCTGCGTCCATGATGAGATCGGGGGTGACCTCATTTTTGTAGAAGGCGTCGGCCATGGGCAGGAGCATCCATTGGATGTCGCAGTCGGTGCGCGGGATCCGAGCGGTTTCGGTGGATATTTCGGCGCCGTTGTAGATGTTACCGTTATGGACGGCAGCAAGGAAGGGGTTGACGAGGTACTCGGGCTGGGCATTCTTCTTCAGGGATTCGATGTCGTCCATACCTGCGGTGGAGTAGCGTGTATGTCCGATGCCGACGGTGCCAGGTTTGTTGATCTTCTTTTCTTCGTTGAAGACGTCGCGGACCAGGCCGCTGTCCTTGGTGACGTGGATGTTGCCGTCATAAGTCAGCATTCCGGCGGAGGACTGACCGCGGTGCTGGATAGCGAAGAGGCTATGGTAAATGAGTTGAGAAACTGGCCTGCCCCCAATAATGCCTACGATCCCACACATTGCTGCTGCACCCTCATGGAACAGAGGTTATATATAATGTTCACCGTACCAGGAGATGACGTGCCGCAGGGTGGCAGACCCCCTCTGAGAGTCTCCAAGAGAAATCTACGAATGGATGATTTTTCCGTGTTTTTTTTGAACGAAAGTAGAAAGTTTAATATTTTTCCGGGTGGATACCAGGATTTGATGGTGAAAATCGACTCCAAGGACCGGGAGATCCTCTACCAGCTAGATTTGGACTCGCGGCAGTCCTTCGCCAAGATCGGCAAGCAGGTCGGCCTCTCCAAGACCGTCGTCGCCTACCGCATCAACAAGCTCATCACCAACGGGTTCATCAAGACGTTCTACACCGTCATCGACTCCTTCAAACTCGGCTACATCAGCTTCCGCGTCTACCTCGTCTACCAGTACATGACGGCAGAGCGCGAACGCGAACTCATCGACCACTTCGTCAAACAGAAACTCACCTGGTGGACCATCTCCGCGGAAGGCCGCTTCGACCTCGCTGTCATCATGTGGGTCAAGGACATCAACGACTTCTACAGCTTCTGGGAAGACACCCTGCGCAAATTCAGAGACAACTTCCTCGAACAACAATTCAGCGTCTACATCCAAATCTACTCCTACCGACATTCCTACCTCCTGGACGACCCCAACAAATCCGACCGCACCAAATTCGAAATCACCGGCGGCGGCGAACAAGTCACCATCGACGACCTCGACTACCGACTCCTGCGCCTCATCACCCCCAACGCCCGCATCCCAGTCAAAGACCTCGCCACCAAACTAGACACCTCACCGGCGGTCGTCAACTACCGCCTTAAAAAACTCATCAAACAAGGCGTCATCCAAGGCTTCCGCGCCGACATCGACATCGGCAAACTCGGCTACCAATTCTTCAAAGCAGACATCGACCTCAAAGACTACAAACAACGCGGCAAGATCATCAATTACGCCAAAACCAACCCCCACCTCATCCGCATCGACAAATCCGTCGGCATCTCAGACCTGGAACTCGAATACCACGTCAGAAGCCTGGAAGAATTCCACCAAATCATGAAAGACCTCATCAACCAGTTCCCCGACGCCATCAAAAAATACCGGTACGTCTACGCCTCGACCCTGCACAAGATGAACTACATGCCCGAAAAATAACAAAAAAAAAAAACCTTTACAACGGGGTATACCCGCCCACATGCAGGCTCGGGTCACCAAGAATGACCCACTGCTCAATCGTCTTGGCATCATCCCGGTTCAACATCCCCGGATAATGCTCCAAGTACTGGCCGATCGCCTGGTTCCACAGCATCCCCAGCGTCCGCGTCCCGTTCTGATACGCCTGGAAGAACCCTAGCTCCAGATACCCGCCCAGCGCCTCACAGGCATCCGGCAGGTTCACACCGTCACCATCTAGGTCTCCGTTCTCACCGGACTGTTCGTACCCCAGTCCCGTCGACCCCAGCACCGCCACGCTGCCAGCTTTCTTCTTCACCAGGAGCGCCTCGGCAAGACAACGCGACACCGGCTTGCCATACGACCACGTCGCATGCACATTCCGAGGATCACGCAGGGACGACAACGTCGTCACATTAAACATGCAACAATGACAGCCGCCGATGACCGTCACCGGCAACAGATCCTTGTTGGATAACCGCCACAGGTCAGACACGGACAGGCCGCCGAAAGGAATCGTCGTGTTACAATGTCCAGGCCACCCCGTGTTCCACCAGGTGGGTCCCCCATGGCCGTCCAAGAACAGGAAGCACTCGCCTTTCGCCACCTCACGCAGAATGTTGCGAGTCAACGGCATCATCGACGCATCGCTCTTCCCATTAGACGCATACAAACGGACAACGTTCAAATCCGGTGACGCTTCTGCCACCGCAGTACCGATCGCCTCACCTTCATAAATGTTCGTCCCCGGGTCATAATACGGGTCCCCAGCCGCGATGACCATCTGCGACATCCAGCCGACGGACGCAGGGATGTTCTCATACGCGATAATCTTCTTCACCATCGTACGGCATTCAGCGATCGTCCGACATGGCAGCCGGCCGACCATGACATCCGGGAAGAAATCCAAGCTGTCCGTCCCAGGGCCGAGTGGTGCGACCGTCCCGTCGCCCATGGATGGCTGGTCCCAACCGCCGTACACCCCGTCCCCGTTGGAGTCCCAGCTGCAGAACTGCCCAGCTCCGTTATATAAGTCCGCATAATACAAATCCGAAATGAACCCCGGGTCAAACGGGGTGTACCGATCGATAAGGTTCGAGTACCGCACCGGGACAAGCCAGTCCTTCGCACCAAGACTCACCGAATCTCGCGGTTTACTCAAGACCCGGGGTGATAGACCGCCCACCAACATGATGTACTTCGTACCCCAATGTTCCACCGCGTCCTTGATGAACAGCTTGACTTCCTCCGCTGGGTCCCTCCCATTATACTCACGATAAATGTCCGTCAGCGTCTTCACCGTAGTCGGCAGACCCATCGCTATCTTATGGGTCACCAGCGGGTAAAGGGCGCGTACGAACTTCTCCGGGGTGATGATCACCAACGGCGTCTTCGACGTCGTCGGGAATGGGTACACGACAGACGCGGTGTACGAAAACGTAATCGTCCAGTTGCATGCCCATCGCAGCGTCGCCGTCGATGCCTGATACTGCGCCGGGACGACAATCAACGTCAGGAACGTCACATGTTTGCCTGAGGCATCGAGCCCGCCACCAGTCTGGTACATCACCTGCTGCGGCGGGTAGAACTCCATCAGTCCATACATGTCATCGCTTTGTCGCTCCACAGGCACCCCGTTCTGCGTCGGTGTCGGCGACAATGACAGCGGATTTGATAACACCATCTCATGGAAATCCGAGGTATGAACCACCACCGACCGCACCTCAGAGCCAAACGGCAAGGTGAACGTCTGCAGATACTTCGGCAGCACCGGCAGACCAGGAACAATTAGACAAGCGGGCGCCTGCAGGATACTGATACGATACGAATCCCCATCGATAGAAACAAACGGCTTCTGGAAATCCAGATGCACCACCAACTCGTCCGGCCCGCGAACACCCGGCGGACTCGCCCCCCACGCAGTGCCTGCCAAAGACACGCAAAGAAGCACAACCGCTAGAATCCTCAGCCGAACGATATTCTTTGCCTCCGCCACTTTCAAAGAGCCGCCCGCTATAAAAACATTACCCTTTAGGGAGGAGGAGGGTAGCACCCGAGGAGGGGACGACTACGACTATGCGACCTTGAACGCTTGTACATGCACATAATCATGGAGATCGGGAGGCGATCGTCCATTTGAGGAGAAAGAGGAGATATGGGATGCCATCGACCCTGAAAAGGCTGAGGAACGTTGGGCATTCCAACTGGGAAGAGATCCCACAAGGCCTCCAAAGCCGCACACCACAGTCGTCAAATCCCCCCGGGGTGCTATTGTCTTCATATTAACTTTTTCCCCACGCGTCCCAACAGGGAGTCGCACGATAATAAAGGTTCTCCCCTTAAAATTGGCCAAAAAAACAAAAAAACCCGCCACAGACCAATAATCGTCCAAAAATCAAGGTAGGTTCTTTGAACCAAGAGGGCGATAATGGACCAAGACACCGGGCCCTAACCGACGCACCTCAACTACACTCAACCCCACCACCTCCGTCGCCGACCCGACCCCACGGCCCCCTGCCATGGTCGGCGTTCCCACCCCACCGACTACCATTGGGCCTACGTACACGAACACATCATCCACCAACCGTTGCCGTATAAAACTCCAGATCACCGTCCCCCCACCCTCCACCAACAGCTGACGCACACCACGACGCGCAAGCTCACCGAGGACCCATCCTAAATCAAGCAAACCATCGACATCCACTGGACATTCGACCACCTCGACGGTTCCAGAAGGAAACGGTTTCACGCACCCCTTTTTCGCCACAATCACCGTCCGAGCAGCAGCATTAGCAACCAGTGCTGTCGGCGGTGTCTGGCACGACCCATCCAACACCACCCGCAACGGTTGACGCGCCCCATGCACATACTTCTCACTGACCGTCAGCTTCGGATCATCCATCAACACCGTCCCCACGCCCACCAAGACCGCGTCACTCGCCGCCCTCAGCTCATGGACACGCGCCATATCCTCATCACAAGAGATCCTTAGCTGATGACCTGATGGTAACGCCACCTTCCCATCCGCAGACATCGCACAATTCACAATCACCCGAGGACGCTGCATGAGGCATCACCCAGGATACCGTGGACAGTCCGTCTTGTGCTCCGGGCAGACCCCTTGCGACTCACACGACGGCCCCGCGTCTTTAAAAATCACCGGGGCCACCCGCCGCGCCTCAGCCAGCATCAACTCGGCAAGCTCACGGATCTCCCACTGCGCATGCAGGCAACACCGTAACTCGAAGAAATGCAGCAACTCCCGCGCATTCATCGTCACCAAGATGTTCGTAAATGTCGCATTCGGTAGCACATACCGCGCATCCTCCGCAGGAACACCCAGCTTCAACAACTCGTTGTACTGACGCCAGATTACCTCCATGATCGTGGCATACGCCGCCGCCATCGCCGGGTCACTGGCGATCGTCGGCGGCATCACATATTGCGGCTCAGAGAGATTCACATACCGCTGACTCTGCTGGGAATAACTCGCGATCCGATGACGCACCAGCTGATGCGTCAAACTGCGGCTCACGCCACTGACCGCAAACGTAAACGAGGTATGCTCCACCACACTTGTATGACCCAGCGTCATCACTTGTTCCAAGACCTTGCGCGCCTCTGCCTCCGGCAGCTTCTGCAACGCCTCCGGAGCGGTCTTGGAATGCGTCAGCATCGCAGCCATCCCCGCGATTTTCTCAGGATTCGGCGAATACCCAAGTAACGTGACCTTCATACGAAGACTCCACCCACGACCGACAATCCCCCACCCAAGTTTAAGCATTGTGTTATTATTATTAAAAAAATAAAAGGCTCACATTCCTTCTCATATATAGTATTTAAATCCAAAGGAGAACCAAGCGTAACTTTTAAGAAGAAGGACGTCTATTCTAGATACACATATAAAAATAGGGAGGCATGTGAAATATGAAGACAAAATTGTTAGTAATAGGAGTAATACTCCTCATGAGCGCAAGTGCAATCCCGCTCGCAACGGCCCACTCAACTGCGCCTGTCCCCCGGAAAGCCGACGTTATCTGGAGTGATAACTTCGACACCTACACCAACGGACAGCTGCTTGACGGGACGTCTGACGACGGCGGATGGAAAGGCTGGGACAACAACTCTGCAGCATACGGCACCGTCAGCAGTGAACAAGCCCGCAGCGCCCCATACTCTGACAAAATCGAGTTGGCAAGCGACAACGTCCACGAATACGACATCACCTCGGGTACCTTCACCTTCACCGCCTGGCAATTTATCCCCACTGACTTCAGCGGCATCACCTACTTCATCCTGCTCAGCGACTACACAGATGGAGCCGGCCAGAACAACAAATGGGCAGTCCAAGTCAACTTCGACGCTGACAACCAGTATGTCATGTCCGAATTTGACGCCGTGACCCTACCCCTGAAAACCAACCAATGGGTCGAGATTCGCGTCGAAGTCAACTTGACCTCAGACTGGTTCCAATTCTTCTACGGCGGCGACCTGCTCATCGAGAAAGCCTGGACCTCTGGCCCCAACAACCAGATGGACGGCATGCTCGCCTTGAAAGCAATTGACCTGTTCGCCAACGGCGCAAACCCCGTCTACTACGATGACATGTCCATCACCACCACGGGAACACCACCACCACCACCACCAAAGCCATCGTTAGAGATCGGTGCCATCACCGCTGGTAAGGGAGTCATCAACGCCGTCATTAAGAACGTCGGCGACGGGAACGCAACCGACGTCGCTTGGGACATCGAATTGACGGGCGGCTTCCTGCTGAAAGGTAAGTCCACCACCGGAACCACAGCCTCGATCCTTGCTGGTGCGGAAACATCCGTTGTCAGTGGCAAGATCCTCGGGTTCGGCAAAGTCAACATCGCCGTGACCGCGAGCTGCGCTGAGAACGCGACCATCGTCTCCGGCTCGGCCAAGGGGTTCGTGTTCCTGTTCCTCATCTTAGGGGTAAAATAATCCCCTCCCCTTCTCTTTTTTTTCTTCTTATTACTACCGTACGGTACCAATGGGTTTTTGTAGACTCAGGTCATATGGGCCTTGATCTTCAAGTCTATGCAGCCGTCACAGTCAAAAGGCAATGATATTCGCATCCTCGCATGGTTCCTCGGCGGACCTACCCTGATGCTAGTGGTCAATTTCTTTCTGTTTCCGTACCCCTCGCCGTCGTACCAATGGAGTATTGCAATCCCCTTGTTTGCTGGCCTGTTGTTGCTAGGCGCTGGTGTTTTAGACCGGATGAAAAAGCGGGGCAGTCAGTTGAAGATGACAGGCTGGGTGTTGTTCGCCTTGTTCTGGTCCACCTACCCTAACCTGCTGTATTTCTCCGAAGAGGGCGATGTCTTTAACACGGCGTTGTGCGTCGTTGGTGTGTACGTCCTGGTGTATCTGGCGTATCATGAGTGGCTCTCCAAGGAGCGGGATGACCATCCTTCGTCGTTGGACTGGATCGCGGGGGCGACGTTCCTTGCCGGTATCATTTACTTCTCTCTAGAGATGTTGTTACCAAGCCTTCGTGACGGGCTGATTCTCGTGGTGGCTGATCAGACGGTCTGGCTGCTGCGCGTGTTTGGCGTCACCGTCGTACAGCAGGGTGCGACCATCCTGTATAACGGGTTTCCCGTCCGGATTATTTTTGCGTGTACTGCGGTGCAGTCGTTGTTGTTGTTTGTTGGGATGATTGGTGCGATGCCACGGGTCCCGTGGCGGCGGAAGGCGGTGGGGTTGCTGGCGACCGTTGTTCCGGTGTATCTGTTGAATCTGGTGCGCAATGCGGGCGTCGTCTGGTTGACCGGTGGTCATGTGGTGTCGTTTGATATGGCGCATAACGTCATCGGGAAGGTCGGCTCGCTTGTGGCGTTGGTCGCGTTGTTGTTTTTGACGTTTCGGATTGTCCCGGAGTTGTATGATGAGATTATGGGGGTGGTGTCGCTGCCGAAGCGGAAAGGCCCGTTGGAGCGGATCTTCGGGAGGAAAGCCGAATGAGGATTGCCGGTGGCGGCTTTCTGTGGATTGGTGGCGTCGGTTTGGTGACGGTGGTCTGTGCTGTCGTGGCTGTGGTTTCCGAGGGTGTGTTGCAGTGGGGGTTGTGTGCTGTCGCGGTCCTTGGAGTCATCGGAATATTTTTGTTGGTGGTGTTTTTTCGTGACCCGGACCGGGTTCCTGGGAAGGGTGTGGTCGCGGTCGCTGACGGGGTCATCACGGAGGTCTCTGAGGTCGTGGACTCGGATGTCGGTGCGTGTGTGCAGGTGAAGACGTTTTTGAATATCTATAATGTGCATGTGAATCGCTGTCCGGTGGATGGTACGGTGCTTCGTGTGGAGCATCGGCTGGGTGGTCATCGTCCGGCGTTCTCGAAGGAGTCTGATGTGAACGAGCGGGTGACGACGGTGTTGGAGTCTTCAGTGGGTCGGGTGAAGGTCGTGCAGATCGCTGGGGTGGTGGCTCGGCGTATTGTGCCGTATATCAAGGTCGGTGATCGGGTGCGGCGTGGGGATCGTCTGGGGTTGATTCGTCTGGGTTCTCGTGTAGACGTGTTTTTGCCGAGGGATGCGGTACGGGTGGTTGTTCGTGTGCGTGATCGGGTGAAGGCGGGTGAGGATTCTCTTGCAGAAGTCCATGCTTAGGTTCTTGACCGCAGCTGACGTGTTGTCGATTGTGAACGCGTGTTTTGGTTTGTTGGCGATGCTGGCTGTGGTCTCAGGGTTGCTGGTGTGGGCGTTTGTGTTCATCGTGTTGGCGTTGTTGGCGGATGGGTTGGATGGTATCGTGGCGCGTCGTCTGGGCAGCGGTCAGGTCGGTGAGTATCTTGAGGCGATGGCGGACACGGTGTCCCTTACGATTGCGCCATTGGTGTTTGTGTACGGGGTGTACGTGGTGTCGCAGCCGCTGGCGTGGCAGTTGTTGCTCTTGGTCGGAATGGTGGTGTTCCTCTTCTGTTCGATGACGCGGTTGTCTGCGTTCCATCTTTTGAAAGAACACGAGGTGTTTGTTGGTCTTCCGGCGTCGGCGAGTACGATTGTTGTCATCTCCTTGGCGATCCTGGGGCCGGGGTGGTTTCCTGTGTGGGTGTTGGTTGCCGTGCTCATCCTCCTGGGGTTGATGAAGGTGTCGTCGTTGCCGTTTCCTAAGCTGGGTCGTCGGTTGACGGTGGTCGCCTGTGTGGTGATCCTGGTCTCTTTGGTGTTGGTCTTGTGGAGAAGTGAGATCGGGGCTCTGTTGTTGTTGGTGTGGGTGTTGGTGTATATCTTGGCGGGTGCGTTGTTGGCGCGAAGGTATCCGGTGTAAGGGGTTGTGGTGGTTGGGGGATACCAAAGCTTTCTAAATTCCTATCGCATTACCATACGGACTATGGACGATATTCCTAAGATAGGAATCACTGGGATGCCGAGCGTCGGCAAGACCGAGACGCTCATCAAGATTATCGATAAGATTGAGAAGAGTGGGTACACCGTCGAGGGGATGATCTCCGAGCCGATCGTCGAGAAGAAGAAGCGTGTCGGTTTCTACGTCGCGGACTGGATGACGAAGGAAAAAGCGGTCTTCGCAAAACTCGACATGGAGTGCAAGGATAAGGTCGGCAAGTACGGCGTGGACCTCTTCAACCTGGAACGCATCGGCGTCAAGGCCATCGAGAGGGCGATCAACGAGGAGGCCATCGACATCATCGTTATCGATGAGATCGGCAAGATGGAGATGCTCTCCGAGCCATTCTGCAACGTTGTCATCGAGGCCCTGGATTCTGAAAAACCGATCATTGTCACGTTGCATAAGAAGTCCCGCACGCCATTGCTGCAGGATATCCGACGCCGTGACGATATCCGCATCCTAGAGGTCACCCCGGTGAACCGCAACCTCCTGCCTTATAAGATTGAGAAGATCATGGCGGAGAAGCTCCCACCGTTGTACTAACTGCTTTCCTTTGGTTTGTTTCTATGAGCCAGGCTCGCTTTACCATCACCGAGGGACAGACCACCGTCATCGTTACCGCCCCCAAGACGGATAAACGTGGGCCGTCGACCCGTACCGGTGAGCCGTTTTACAATCCGTCTATGGAGTTGAGCCGCGATCTCTCCATTTTGGTGAACCAGTGGTTTGTGAGTACACGGGAGAAGCCGACGAGGATCTGCGATGGTTTGGCCGCCTCCGGTATCCGTGGGTTACGGCTGGCCAAGGAATTGACTGGTGACGTCCATGTCACCATCAACGATGCGCAGGAGAGTGCCGTGGTGTTGATTCAGGAGAACATCCAAGGTAATGGTCTACAGAACGCTGTCGTCAGCCATGCGGACCTCAACGTGCTTTTGTCCTCTGAGCGTTTTGACTCTATCGATGTCGACCCGTTCGGCTCCCCTATCTATTTTATAGACTCGGCGATGCGCAGCATCTCCCATGGTGGGCTCCTAGCGTGTACAGCGACTGATACCGCGCCGTTGTGCGGCGTCTTCCCTGAAGTGTGTCATCGTCGATATGGTGCTTGGCCGTTGCATGGGTCGTGTATGCACGAGGTGGGGTTGCGGATCCTGCTTGGTGTGCTTGCGCGAGAGGCGGGGAAATACGACAAGAACATCGTGCCGTTGCTCAGTTATACGACGGACCATTATTTTCGAGTGTACGTGAAAGTCGACCATGGGAAGAAACTGGCGGATGAGTCGATGGATGCGGTGCGTCTGATTTCGACGTCGGATGTGCCGTTGACTGAGTCGTTGAAAAGTCATGTCGGACCGTTGTGGATGGGACCGTTGCTGCAGGGGAAAGCTATGCAGGAGGTTCGGTCGTTGGTGACGAGGAAGTCCCTGGGTTCGCGGCCTGAGTTGTGGAGACTGTTGACAGTGTTGGAGGATGAGGCGGGTGCGCCGCCGTTCTTCTATCGGGCTGAAGACCTGGCTTCACGGCTGAAACGTCCTATGCCTCCTTTGGAGCATTTGTTGGAGGTGTTGCGTAAACAAGGTTATATGGCGTGTCGGACGCATTTTACTCCGACGGGGTTTAAGACGGATGCGCCGTGGGATGATATCCAGGCGTGTCTTGCCCTTTTTTAAGGGGTGGGGGATGAGGCGGAACATTGAAAAAAGGCGAGATGGTTTAGGAAGGCTTGTCAAGGTACTACTTTGAGTGCATTCTATATGGGGAAGCGTCTTCGTGTCGCGGTCTTGGCTTCGGGGTCGGGGACTGATCTGCAGAGCATTATTGATGCCTCGGAGGAGCAGAAGATCAACGCCTCAGTCGAGGTGGTGATCAGTGACCGGGCGGATGCTGGGGCGTTGAAACGGGCGGAAAAGCATCATATTCCCTGGTATTGTGTGGAGTGTGTGAGTGGGAACCGGGTGGTGCACGAAGGTCAGATTGATGGGTTGTTGCAGAAGCATGAGATTGGGTTGGTGGTCGGCGCTGGGTTTATGCGGGTGTTGACGTCTGAGTTTGTGCGGAAGTGGAAGGGTCGTCTTATCAATATTCATCCGGCGTTGTTGCCGTCGTTTAAAGGCGTGAACGGGCAAGGGGATGCGTTAGAGTATGGGGTGAAGGTGACGGGGTGTACGACGCATTTTATGGATGAGGAGATGGATCATGGTCCGATTATTTTGCAGGCGGCGGTGAAGGTGTTGCCTGGTGATACGCGGGAGACGTTGGCGAAGCGGATCCTTGAGGTGGAGCATCAGGTGTTGCCGCGGACGGTGGAGTTGTTTGCGCAGGGTCGTCTGGTGATTGAGGGTCGTTTTGTGAAGATTCTTCCTGGCGATAGTTGGATTAAGAAGTATTCGTGTTATCCTGAGGTGTTGTATTCTGATGGCTACTAAGATGACTGCGGGGACGCAATGGTTGTATAGTTTCGATAAATACGGTTGGAAATTTGGCCTTGAGCGTGTGTCACTGTTGTTGCATCGTCTGGGGGATCCGCAGCAGGGTCTGCGGTGTGTGCATGTGGCGGGGACGAACGGGAAAGGCAGTGTGTGTCAGTACGTCGCCAGCGTGCTTCGTGAAGCAGGGTATCGCGTCGGAGTGTACATTTCTCCGCATCTGCAATGGTTCTCGGAACGGATCGTGATCGATGACATCCCTATTAGTGGTGAGGATATCGATCGGTACGTCGCACGAATCCGTCCGGTGGTCGAGCGGATGATTGCGGAGGGTGAGCCGCCGACGTTCTTTGAGATTACGACGGCGCTTGCGTTCCTATATTTCAAAGAGAAGCAGGTGGAATATGCGGTTATTGAGGTTGGTCTTGGCGGTCGGTTTGACGCCACGAATGTTATTACGCCGCTGGTGTCGGTGATTACGAATATCGATTTGGAGCATACGGAGATCCTTGGGGACACGGTGGAGAAGATTGCGGCAGAGAAAGCGGGGATCATCAAGGAGCATGTCCCAGTGGTGACCGCTACCTCTGGTAGTGCGTTGACGGTGATCCAGGAGGCTGCAGGCAAGCTAGGGTCCACTGTGACTGTGGTCGATGCGAAGCAGTGGAAACGGGTCACTCGGTCGATGACGTCCCAGGAGTTCCACGTACAAGGGACGCTACGGGAGTATACGGTGTCGACGGGTCTGCTGGGGTTGTATCAAGGGCAGAACGTCGCAGTAGCGTTGGCCGCTGTGGAGCAGTTGCAGACGGCGGGTGTGTTCATCCCTGACCAGGCGATTAGCGAGGGTATCAGTGCAGCGTTCCATCCTGGACGCTTAGAGATTGTGTCTGATGAGCCGTTGATTGTGTTGGACGGGGCGCATAATCCGCATGGGATGATGATGCTGCGTCAGACGTTGATGCAGGATTTCCCAGATAAAAAAACGATTCTTGTGGCCGGGATTTGTTCGGATAAGGATGTCCGCCGTATGCTGGAGATCATCATGCCGCTGGCGTCCACGATTATCTTGACGAAGTCAGGGAACCCGCGAGCTTGCGCGCCGCAGACGTTGTTGGATCTGGCGCGGTCGCTTTCAGAGAAACAGGAGGTACTGATTTGTGATACGGTCCCGGCGGCGCTAGCGACGGCAATGGGTCTTGCCCATGAGCAGGATCTGATCTGCGTGACCGGGTCGTTGTTCACGGTTGGAGAAGCGCGTTCTTATCTGTTTGAGGAAGCCGAGGCCGCGTAGCGTTCGATCGTTGGGAGAAGCTTTTTCAAGGCCTGTCCGAACGGTGTAGTAAGGATCTGGTCTGGTTTTCCTACGGCAGTCTCAAGGGATGGGTCGTACGGGAGGCTGCCGAGGTATCGGAGATTTCGTTTGGTGATAGTGTCTTTGGTTCGTGAGTTGTAGATGGTCATATTCTCCAAGACGCCGAGGATGGGGTGGTGGAGTTCTTGGAGGATGTCGAGGAGTTTGTCGACTGCGCCTTGGACGACTTTGGAGGGTGTGGTGACAACAAGGAAGGTGCAGTGGGGGAGGTAGTGGATGACGTCAAGGGTTTCGTCGCCGATGCCGGGCGGCATGTCCAAGATGAGGTAGTCCAGGGGTCCCCATTGGGTGATGGCGAGGAGTTCAAGGATCATGTTGGTGATGTCTGGTCCTCGGAGTGGTGTGGGTTTGCCGTGGGTGAAGAAGACCGGGCTCATGAAGGACAGGCCGTGGACTTGGGGTGGGATGATTCCTTTGTCTTCGGTGGGTTGAAGTGTTGGTGGTGTGCCGAGGATGAGGTGGGTGGAGGGTCCGTAGACGTCGAGGTCGAAGAGGCCGACCTGGTGTCCTTGTTTGGTGAGGGTGAGGGCAAGGGTGGTGGCGATCATGCTTTTGCCGACGCCGCCTTTGCCGCTGGCGACCGCGATGACGGTCTTGATGTGTTGGAAGCGGGTGGTGATGATAGCGGGTCTGGGGTCCATAGTTGTTAGGTTCCTTTGACGGTGGTGAGGGTGACGCCTCGTCCTTTGGTGATGTGGAAGTCGGGGCTGCCGCATTTGGTACAACGGGCGTACGCAAGCATCGCTTCGGGGATGAAGTGGATGGCTTCGGCTTCGTCTGCGCCAAGTTTTTTCTTGAGGTCGGTGTAGTTCCAGGTGTGTGCGCAGACGTTGCAGGTGAAATGGCTTTTTTCGGTTTTAAAAATGAACTTAACGTTCTTGAAACATGGAAGCTCGGAGGCGAGGGCTTTGAGAGCGAAGCGCAGGATGCTACGGTCGATTTGTTGGAGTTCACCGAGGTTGATGGACAGTTCTGTGACGGTCTTAAGGTGTTCGTGTGTCGCGGTGGTTTCTGCGGCGGCGAGGATGGATTCAGCGAGCGCCCATTCGTGCATAGGTCTTCTGCTGGATACCAGATGAGAGTTATTAACGTTGCTTCAGACTTTTTTTTAAAAGAACTTGGATACCAAGAGGTTTGCGCTGGTGCTTCCCCCGGATTTGTCGTACGCGATCACGGTAATTGTATGCTTGAAGAGGCTGGGGCTGCTCCAGGTCCAGGAATAGGGAGCCTCCGTATCCGTAAATCTTACCCGGTTGTTGATTGAGAAGGTCACGTGGTCAATGCCAAAGGGAACCTGGCTAGCGGTGGCTTCTATAGTTATGGGTCCGATGATGAGTGGTCGGGAGAAGGGGAGGATTCTGTTGTTATTGAGGTAGATGCCGTTGATGGGTTTGGTGATGGATACCGAAGGATTTGCGTAGGAGATGGTGACATTGGCGGTATCGCTGCTGTGATTCTCGTCGCTGTCGGTGACAGTGAAGTTTGCGGTGTAATTACCTGCGTCGGTGTAGTTGTGTGTCGGGTTCTGTTGGGTTGAAGTGGATCCATCGCCGAAGTCCCAATGGTACTTATAGGGTAATATTCCGCCGCTGACAGATCCAGCGAACTGTACCATAAGTCCTGTGAATCCTGTATAGGGCCCGTTGGCATCAGTTTGGAGTGGTCCACCCCCAAGGGCGTAGAGATACCCATTGGTGATATCTTCGACTGTACCGATGTAAACTATTCCGTCTTGACCGATGGATGGTGAGGAATCGATCCAGTTGTTTGCTATCCATTTTCGCCATTGTTCAGTTCCATCGGGATTGACAGCGATGATTTCTCCCCCATCGGCATTTCCTACATTAATTCCAACATAGATTATTCCATCAGATGAGATTGCAGGAGAAGATAGTCCTATCACTCGATTTGTCCCCAGGGCGAAATTCCATTTTAAAGTTCCGTCAGGATTGACGGCATAGAGTTCTTCACCGCCAACGTAAATAGTGCCATCAGGTCCAATGGATGGGTTTGTTCGTGTACCATAGCCGATGGCGCATCGCCATTTCATAGTGCCATTGTTTGGATAGAGTGCGTAAAGGTATCCGTCCCAGGAGCCGAAGTAGACGGTGCCATCGGTGTTGATAGAGATAGGTCCTTGGATCCAGTTGCCGGTTTGGAAGCGCCAACGAAGGGTCCCATTCGGGTAGACAGCATAGAGATAATCATCAGTTGAACCAATGTAGATTGTTCCGTCATCAGCAATGGCGGGACTTGAGGTTATTACACCTCCAGTAAAATATTGCCATTGAAGTGTTCCGTTGGGATTCAGGGCAATAAGTTGTCCATTATCCCGCATGGTGCCTATATAAATAGTGCCATTTGGTGCAATAGCTGGAGAGGATGCGATACTTCCACCAAGTCCGATGGCTCGCCATTTTTCTGTTCCATCGGGGTTAATGGCGAACATTGAACATTTCCATGTTCCGACGTAGAGCGTGCCATCCTCCGCGATAGCTGGGGAGGAACCAGCGATTAAACCGTCAGTTTCGAAAAACCATTTTATCCTTCCATTTGGATACAACGCGAAGATATAATCTGGATTGTCACCACGCGCGCCACCAAAGTAAATAATGCCATCCTTGTCAATAACTGGTGTGTCTTTAATCCATCCTAAGCTTGCCCGCCATTTTTCAATCCCCGAGTTATTTGCGGTACTATATGGGCTTCGTCCTAGGTGTTTGGAATTATATGATTGCATAGGCCATGGTGAATCCATCGGCCCGCTTCCGTTTGTTTTCGAAGGCAGTTGATGAACCGCCTGGATTCCAGTAACGACTGCAGGAGTGAACGAGTCTCTAGGACTTTTAATATCCCACGAAGAATGATAGGTACGCATCTGCTCCTGCGTCGGCTTTTCTTGCGTCCTGTCTCCATTCACAAAAAGCATCCCTTGCATCAGGACGACGCAGACAACCAGGACCGCTGCCCCTCTCATGAAACAAAACCAGGTGTAACAAATATCCCTTATCCTATATATTTCTTCCTTCCAACATCCAGGAAATCACGTTAAAAAAACGGAAAAACAAGGAAGTAACAGTGCCTCTTCCAACGTCTGTCCTCCTCATCAAACAAAAACCAACCACCCGTCCCTATCCTGTTGGTTCGGCAAGTCCCAAACATCTTCCACAAGAGTAAAAAGCACCAGCCCCCTTACCCCACACCCAGAGGCCCCTATCCCTATGCGCATCGTCACTAAGACCATCCTCACCGCCTTCCTCATCATCTTCAGCATCACCGCCGCCGGCATCTACCTCATCTACACTAGCGCACCCGACACCCCACAACCACTAACCCCCCAACCACCCACCCAAAACACCACCCACTCCTCCTTCGAAACCAGCATGGACAACTGGACCACCAACGCCACCGACCTCACCAACCCACCCATACACTGGTTTATCACCCGCACCACCACCACCGCTTACGACGGCAACACCAGCCTGCAACTCACCCTCGACAACCTCAACGACCAAGGCAAAATCTGGATCCAACACCCCTTCACCGTCGAACCATCCACCCACTACCACGTCCTCATCACCTACCAGCTCGGCACCACCGACTATGGCATGAACCCCTTCCGCCTCATCACCGGCGTCACCGCCACCCCACCCACCAAAAACAACCTCACCTATCAAGACGACACCAGTAACGGCTTAGACAACAACACCTTCCAATGGATCCCCAAAACCTACGAATTCATCACCACCTCCAGCCCCACCGGCCTCCTCTACGCCAGCATCGGCATCTGGGGCACATGGGAAACCAACCGCACATACTACCTCGACGACATCACCACCACCACCGAACCCATCCCACCCGCAACTATCCTCCCCGACCTCAACGGCACCTGGACACTCACCACCTACGACCACAACGACAACATCACCGCAACCACCACCGCCACCATCACCCAAACACAAGACCTCGTCACCCTCACATTCGACAACACCACCACTACCTGGCTCATCACCCCAAACGTCCTCGCCTACACCCCCATGTCCACCGGCTTCATCCTCTCCGGCACCAACTACCAAAGCCAACAACCCATCCTCTACATCCTCAGCAACGACGCCATCACCTCTATCCAACCTGACAGCAGACTCCAACTCACCCGAAACACCTAAAAAAAATGGGGAGAAAAAGAAAGAATTAAGTAACCACCACCCCCTCACCTGGCCCAGATGACCCGACCACACCTCGCCATCCTCACCGCAACCATTCTCATCACCACCGGCCTGCTCACCGGCTGCACCCAACCCACCACCACCCCCGCCCAAGAACTCCAGACCATTCTTGCCAAGATCAACAACACACCTTCTCTTACGTTCAACCTCTCCAGCAGCGTCTACAACATCACCATGAACGCCACCATCCAAGAACGAAAACCCTACAGCAAATTCACCATCTACAACGACCACAACCAAAGCATCTACCTCTTCCGACCAGACGGCAGCTACTACTACAACCAAACCAGCAAGACCTGGACGAAAAACCCAGGGCAAACCACCCCATCGTTCATCGTCGACTTTATAGCGCAACTCGCCGGCAACATCACCCACGCCAACATCACCAGAGGCACCCTCTACGGATTCCCCGTCCACATCTTCACCAACCACACCGGCCAAGTCACCCTCCAAGTCTGGATCTGGGACGACTACGGCGTCCCCCTCCAAACCCAACAAATCATCAACAACACGATCTACTCCCTCGCCTTCTACAGCTACTACTCCTTCAACCCCCTCCCAGACAGCACCTTCAACATCCAATAAACCACAACACACAAACGATGGTTAGACACCTTGGAAATGGGATGGCACCCATCTCTCCTGTCTTCCTTAGATCCTTTTGAAAAGTATTATAGCTACCTTTTTTTATCCACACTCTTATTCACCTCGAACAAAATAGCCCCGTGGTGTAGCGGTTAACATAGGAGACTCTGGATCTCTTGTCAGCGGTTCGATTCCGCTCGGGGCTGCTCAACACCAACAAAAAGAACGGAGATGTGAACGATGGGCGAGGAACCAGCCAGCAAGGACTTCATCAGAGAAATCATCGACGCAGACCTTGAGTCCACCAAGTACCAAGGCCGCGTCCACACCCGGTTCCCACCAGAACCCAACGGCTATCTGCACATCGGTCACGCGAAATCCATCTGCCTGAACTTCGGCATCGCCGAACAATACAAAGGCAAATGCAACCTGCGCTTCGACGACACCAATCCTGCTAAAGAAGAAGAGGAATACGTCCAGTCCATCATCACGGACGTCAAATGGCTCGGGTTCGACTGGCAAGACCGCCTCTTCTATGCCTCCGACTACTTCGACCAGATGTACAACTGGGCCGAAGACCTCATTAAAAAAGGGAAAGCGTACGTCGACGACCAAGGCGCAGAACAAATCTCCCTCCAACGAGGAAACCTGACTAAACCCGGGATGAAAAGCCCGTACCGCGACCGCACTGTCGACGAAAACCTCGACTTGTTCCGCCGAATGAAAAACGGCGAATTCCCCGACGGCTCCAAAGTCCTACGCGCCAAGATAGACATGAACCACCCCAACCTCAACATGCGCGACCCCGTCATGTACAGAATCCTGCGCGCCACCCACCACAACACCGGCGACAAATGGTGCATCTACCCGATGTACGACTGGGCACACGGACTGGAAGACTCCATCGAACACATCACCCATTCCATCTGCACCCTTGAATTCGAAAACCACCGACCACTCTACGACTGGTTCCTCGACGCCCTCGAGATATACCACCCACAGCAAATCGAATTCGCACGCCTCAACGTCACCAATACAGTGATGAGCAAGCGCCTGCTCCTGCAACTCGTCCAGGAAGGATTGGTTAAAGGCTGGGATGACCCCAGGCTACCGACGATCTCTGGGATGCGACGACGCGGATACTCCCCCACAGGAATGAGGCTCTTCGCCAAACGCATCGGCGTCGCCAAAGTCAACAGCACCGTCGACTTCGAATTCCTTGAATACTGCATCCGAGAGGACCTCAACAAGACCACGCCACGATACATGGGCGTGCTGCGACCGCTGAAGGTCACGATTGAAAACTACCCGGACACCACAGAACAGGTCGAGGCGGTCAACAACCCAGAAGATCCTTCGATGGGCTCACGCACAATCCCGTTCTCCAAAACTATATTCATCGAGCAGGACGATTTCATGGAGGAACCGCCAGCGAAGTTCTATCGCCTGGCTCCCGGTCGTGAGGTTAGACTGCGTTATGCTTACTTCATCACGTGCAAGGATGTGGTGAAGAAGGACGACAAAGTCGTGGAGTTACGCTGCACGTATGATCCTGCGACCAAAGGCGGATACGCCCCAGACGGCAGGAAAGTGAAATCGACGATCCACTGGGTGTCGGCCACGGACGCCGTCGACGCCGAAGTCCGGCTCTACAACAAATTGTTCACCGTCCGAGACCCCTTAGACCAGAAAGGCGAGGACTTCAAGAAGTTCCTCAACCCCCAATCCCTCGAAGTGCTCCAGAAATGCAAGGTCGAACCCGCAGTTCGATCCTGCAAGCCGCTTGACCGGTTCCAGTTCGAGCGTCTCGGCTATTTCTGCGTCGATCCTGATTCCAAAGCCGAGCATCTAGTGTTGAACCGGACAGTCGAATTGCGGGACACCTGGAGTAAAATACAGGGCGCCGGGAGTCCTCCTAAACCTTAAAATCCTATGGCTTGTTTACCGGTCCCTGTTTAGCCCCGTGGTGTAGTGGCAACATTTTGGCCTTTGGAGCCAACGTCGGCGGTTCAAATCCGCCCGGGGCTGTCACCCACAAAAAAACCAAGAGGATAGAGTGAGGGCGTTGTGGGATAGTTCTGTTTTCTTTGGTCACCATGGGTGGTCAGGGTTGCGTGGGATGAGGATCCACAGCAGCAGGTATCCCAGGACGAGTACGCCGAAGGACAGGACCATGCCGATGACGAACACGACGCGGATGATGACCGGGTCGATGTTGAAATATTCGGCGATGCCGCCGCAGACGCCACCCAGAATCCGCTCCCGACCAGATCGATACAGGCGTGTCGGCGGAACCGGTGACATCGATGGCTGCGGGTATGTCGTGGGTGGCTGCGTCGATATCGGTGGTTGTCCGGGTGCCGTCGGTGGTTGCGTGGGCATGGTTGGACGCGGTGGCGGAGGCAGTGGTCGTTCGTCGTCGTGGTAGTGTGAGAAGAATAATCCGACGTAGCCGAGGACGACAACAAGGAGCGTCAGGGGTAGGACGAGGAAGGTGAACTGGGTGGCGATGGTCTGAAGGATCGGGTTCGCCAGGTCAGAGCTGAGCGAAGAGAGCAGGATGCTGACGAGCCAGAACATGAGGTAGAAGATGACGCCGCCGATGAGGGGTGCGACCCAGCGGAACGGATGGTATTTGTGGCTGAGATACGAGACGTATCCGCCGACCAGCATGAGGACGAACAGGAAGCCGATGTAGTTTTTCAGGAAATTAGCAATCTGTATCGGCCAGAGGCCTTGACCGGTGATGGTGGTGAGGCCTTGGATGACGAGGAGGAGGACGAGTAGTCCGATGATGCTGCCGATGAGGGGCATGAAGATGCCATAGGGTTGGTCGAACCTGTGGTGGTGGTGTCGTTCCCGTTCGTGCATATGGCGGTCGATGCGCCGTCCGAGGTTCTCGACTTCTTGGGAAAATTGATGGATTTGTCGTTCGAAATCCCTGCTAGGTTGGGTCAACGGTGACCCGCATTTGCTGCAGTATTTAGCGTCTTCGGGGTTTTGTGCCCCACAGCGTGAACAGTAGGCCATAGGCTTTCACGACTCCCTTCACCTTGGGTCCCTGATGAATCTTGGTGTACATATTTAATGATGTCTAAGACAAGGTCGTGACCAATCCTTTTATATGACAGCGCCTTGTTGCGTCCTGAAGGGCGTCCCTATGATTTTGTCAGATCAATCCATCGCCGAGCTCCTCGCCATAGGCAAGCTGGTTGTTACGCCGGAGCCGATTTTGAAATCTGCCTCATTGCGTCTGCATCTCTCCGACCAATTCGCAAAACCGGCAGGCGACATCCTCACCCAGGATGCTTTCATCCTTCAGCCGAAAGAACTGATCCTCAGCTCGACACTCGAACACGTCACGATGCCGGATGACCACGCCGGTCTCTACGATGGGTCGACGACCCTGGCGCGGTTCGGCATCACCTCACACATGGGCAGTATGCTCATCTCGCCCGGCTCGGACGGCAACCTCACGCTAGAGATCTTCAACGCCAGCGACACCGCATTCACGTTAAAGGCAGGCATGCGCATCGGCCAACTCCTCATCCTCAAAATGGATAAACCTTCGCGGCATCCGCAGCCGACGCTCTCCAAATACATCGGCGACTTGCACAACGGACTGGTGCTCCCAGACCACGACTCGGCATACCGGATGCACCCGACGAACGAAAAGAAACTTTAGAACGTCAGACCGGTCAACGTTTTCGTGTCAAGCACGCCGGTGATTGAACGGATCTTGTTGACGATGATCGTCCCAAGCTCCTCGAAATCCTTCGCCTCAATCTTCGCGATGAGGTCATACTCACCGAACAACGGGTGCAGCTCGATGATCTGCGGCAGTTTCGTCAACTTGTTATAGACCTCATGCTCATGCGCCGGCGCAACATGAATCAAAACAAACCCAATGGCCATACTTGATTTCTCCTAGTAGGTTCCCTAGCGTCCGTCAACACCCAAAGACTATTTAATAATATCCATGCGCCACGTACTCCAAACACACAAAACGAAATAAAAAAAAAACAGAAACGTATGACACACGCCTAAGACAGAAGCATAGACTTAGTGAGACTCGGCTTCCACATCATCCACGCTGGGTTCATGGCCTTGCGCCAACTTACAACTCTCACAAATACCTTCTTGCTCTTCTTCAGGCTCTAATTCATCGCCACAAACACTACAGTACTGCGTCATACTATGACTCCTAGTCAGTAGAGGTCAACCCTAAACCTGGCAATACCGTGGGTTCTATATAAACCCTAGGGGAAAACCATACCAAAAACTACCCCACTAACACACTTAAAAAACAAAACAAAAACAAAAACAAAAAAAACCAAACCACCACATCATCAACACAAAAAAAAAAAAATTGTGTGCACTCACGCATCACAAAAAAAAAATTTCACGACCGCGTCGAGTAAAAATTTAAGAACCCATTTCTCATACAGTACCTCAGAACTATAATGCAAAGGAACCAGGGAGTTTACCAACAATGGATGTCTTAGGACTCCAAAATGATGAGGAGCCACCACCCGCCAAGGTGGTGGGGGGAACGCTATTCACCCAAGCACGCAACCTTGAAAACCTCTTGGGTTTTGGAAACATCTACCTCAAATTCGAAGGTGGCAACCCAACCGGGACCCAAAAGGACCGCATTTCTCAATACCACATCCACAAGGCACTGCGCGAAGGGTACGACACCGTTACCGTGGGCACCTGCGGCAACTACGGCGTCAGCCTCGCCTACTTCGCCAACCAAGTCGGCCTCAAAGCCAAGATCCTCATCCCAGAAAAATACACCATGGCACCACGCCGCCGCGAAACACTCCGCTTACTTGGTGCAGAAATCCTCAGCGACTACGACAAATACGAAGACGCTGTCGAAGCCAGCCGACGCCTCGCCAAACAAGAACACTGCTACGACGCCAACCCTGGTAACGGCAACGAAGGCTGGCGCGGCTACATGGGCATCGCCACCGAAATCTACGCCCAACTCGGCAAATGCCCCACCGCTGTCGCCGCACCCGTCGGCAACGGCACCACCCTCGTCGGCATCTACCATGGCTTCAAACACCTCCTCGACCAAGGCAAAATCGATCACATCCCCTACCTCGTCGGCGCCAGCACACCCGGCGGCAACCCCATCGTCCGCAGCTTCAAGTCCGGCGCCAGCAAAACCGAGGACCTCCCACCCGACAGCCTTCACGAAACCACCATCAACGAACCACTCGTCAGCTACCACTCCTACGACGGCGACGACGCCCTCAAAGCCATCTACGACACCAACGGCTGGGCAGACTACGCCAGCGACAACGCCATGCTCAAATTCCACCGCCTGCTCCTCGACCTCGAAGGCCTGAACGTCCTACCCGCCTCCGCCAGCCCCATTGAAGCGCTCATCAAATTCAAACAACACCGCGTCCTCAACTCCGACTACGTCATTGTTCTCACGGGGAGGAAATTCCGCTAAACCCACCGCAGGCAATCGTGAGAACTTTTCAGCGTATTCCGAAGTGACTTCCGCATGACCGTACCTCGCGCCATCGTGTATGCCGACCGTCTCTTCACCACGACAGACGGCAAGACGGCCCACGGCCTCGTCCGCTACTGCGAACGTTACCGCATCACCGGCGTCATCGACACGACACTGCCTGGCGGCGACGCTGGACAGATCCTTGATGGAAAACCCAACGGCATCCCCCTCTTTCCTTCACTCAGCTCCGCAATCTTACAGGCCAAGCCGACGGTGTTCATCGTCGGCGCGGTCTCCGAAGGAGGCGTGCTACCTGCGGGGTACGAGCAGGCAGTCGAACAGGCCCTTGAACATGGCCTCAATGTCGTCTCCGGTCTTCACGAATTCATCTCAGATAAACCCCGCTGTGTCGCCCTCGCCAAACAACACGGCTGCACCATCACCGACGTCAGGAAGATCTACCGTGACCACAGACGATTCTATACCGGCGACATCGCCAAGGTCCCTGCCGTCCGCATCGCGTTACTGGGTACGGATTCCGCCATCGGGAAACGCACGATGGCGGTCGTGCTTGTCAATGAACTACGAAAACACGGGTACACCGCTGACATGATCTTCACGGGTCAGACCGGATGGATGCAAGGCTGGCGCCATGGCGTCGTCCTTGACGCACTCATCAATGACTTCGTCTCCGGCGGCATCGAAGGCGCGATGCTTGACAGTTGGAAGGATGATCATCCGCAATTCATGCTTATTGAAGGGCAAGGAAGCCTCGTGCATCCATTCTTCCCCGGCGGTTTCGAGATCCTCGCCGCAGGCCAGGTTCATGGCTTCTTGCTGATGGACGCGCCTGGCAGGCCGCACCTTGACGGATTCCCCGGTTACCCTATGCCGGACCCGAAACGTGTCATCACTATCGCTGAGCTGTTGACGGAAAAACCTTTGCTTGGCATCGGACTGAGCCATGAGCGCCTTTCACCACCCGAGATGCAGAAGGCCCTTGCACGCTATACGGATTGGTTTCATGTCCCCGTCGTTGATCCCCTAGCGGATGTCGGGGAGTTGGTGGAGACGCTTGAAGCAGTGACTGAAAAGGTATCGTGAGACTATGGATTTCGTGTGTTTCAAAGACATTGCCTTGTCAGAGCCTATCTTTGACAAGACCACGGTAACGACCACCGTGACGTTGACGACTCGGCTGAAGCAGCAGTCTTCGTTTGACCTCTCCTTGCAGTACCAGGACCTGGTGCCACCCGAGTTCCTCCCGTTGGTTCGCCTCGCGTTTTGCATGCCGCTGCTCAACTACGGGTTGTTCACGGAACGGTTCACGCTGAACTTCCCCGTCAGCTCCACCGATCTCAGTCTGCTCAATGATCTCAATACGGTGTTCAGCAGCGAGACGTACATCCATGAGTTGGTCAACCCCAAGGCACCGTATCTTTTGCCTGGCTATCGGATTCCTGAGGAGGATGCGACGGCGCAGGCCGCGAAACCGAAGTCGACGTTCTCTCCAGCAAGCATCACAATGGATACTCCTATCCAGAAGGACTTCGACCCGATGCGCTGTGGGATCCTGTCAAGTGGCGGGAAGGAAAGCCTGACGACGTACGGGATGCTCAAGGAACTTGGTGTCGATGTGCATCCGTTGTATGTCAATGAGAGCGGTGGGCATTGGCGGACCGCGATGACCGCGTACCACTATCATGAGCGCACGGAGCCGAACACGAGCAAGATCTGGACGAACGTCGACCGCTTCTACCTGTTCATGTTGGATCATCTGCCGTTCATCCGTAAGGACCATCGGCAGATCCGGGCGGACGTGTATCCGATACGTATGTCTATCTTCCCGTACTACGTGTTCGCCCTCATGCCGTTGTTTGCGCAGCGGCGTATTGGTAACCTCTTGCTGGGCAGCGAGTTTGATGACCTGCGGATGACGCCGTCGTTCAAGGGCCTCGTGGATTACTACGGGATTTACGATCAGGATGTGGCGTTCGACCGGCGGATGAACCTGTGGTACAACCGTCGGATGCCGGGGATGGTGCAATGGTCGGCTGTACGTCCTATCACAGGGTTGATCGTGGAGCGCATCCTGTTCTCGCGGTACCTGGAGCTGGCGAAGAACCAGCGGTCCTGTCACTCCTGTCATATCGAAGGAGAGGAAGTCGTGCCGTGTGGGACGTGTTCGAAATGCATGGGGATCCTGTTGTTCTTACTAGCGAATAAGATTGATCCTCAGCTGATCCGGTATTCCAAGCAGGCGGTGGAGTCGTTCCCGGCGCGGGTGAAAGGGTCGAATCTGAAGTTGGATCAGGATGAGAAGGAGCAGTCGTTTTTCTTGATGCAGGGCGGTAGTGGTCCGGAGGTGCAGAGTGTGGAGCATGTGGAGTGGATCCACGATGGTCCGTCATGTAGCATGGACTATGTGCCGGCGCAGTTCCGTGATGGGTTGTTATCGATTATGGAGGAGTATACGAAGGGGTATGGGCAGTTGCGGGATGGGGAGTGGGTGGCTCGTGTGGTGCCTCGTCATGAGAGATCTTTGACCATGCGGAAGGCGTCGCGTGAGCCGTGATGGGAGTAGGTGTAGTAGTTGGATAGGAGTTCGGTGGTTTGGTAGCCGGCGCGTTGGTAGAGGGCGATGGCCGGGGTGTTTTGCGTGGAGACTTCGAGTCTGACGCGAGTGATGTGGTGGGTGTGCATGTCGGTTTCTGCGGCGGTGAGGAGTCGGTGGCCGATGCCTTGGTGTCGGTAGGCGGGGTCGACGTCGATGGTTTCGATGCCTGCGGTGGTGGAGCCGGCGTGGTAGAGGATGATGATGAAGCCGCGCAGGGTGTCGTCGTGGGTGTCGACCAGGACGGTGCTGTTGGCTTTGGTGAGGAGGTAGTGGAGTTGTCTGGGGGTGTAGGCGAGGGGGTCGGGGAAGCATTTGTTTTCGAGGGTGATGATGGCGGGTAGGTCGGTGGGTGTGGCTTTTCGT
>Ga0209777_10000666_pt1 | contig 54240 bp, 40 predicted proteins | sample FrelakmetHBP12HB_FD_187147 | JGI IMG/M metagenome (GOLD analysis project Ga0209777, IMG submission 187147) | Freshwater lake sediment microbial communities from the University of Notre Dame, USA, for methane emissions studies -HBP12 HB (SPAdes)... | ecosystem: Environmental > Aquatic >...
CCATTGCGGGGATGACAACCTTGATTTCGGTAGATCCATCGTTATCTGAGACATCCTGTTCATCTCCTTGCCCTCATTCTTAATTAATGGCAAGGTACTGTCTCATGTATTCTGACACAGAGGGGCCGGTCAATGTCTCCCATATTCCGGATCAAATTGGCCATCGGATCTCTGGTGCTCATTTGGTCATTTCCTCACAGTCGAACCACGTTTGAACTGCGCCGCTAGTGTGATACGACAAGGCCTCTCCCCTTCACTGCTAGAGACTACCCCGAGGGTACGGGCTACGGGAACTGCCCTGACAATGAACAGGCATCCGCGGCCTCCGTTGGGAGAGGGGGAGCTGACCCGCAGACACACTGCGGGACCAAGCCGTGGCAATGCGCGGACGCCGATGGCTAGCGGTTCAACAACGACCAAAGCAGTGCACACGCCATGCTCCACAGATCAGGCCATGTCCGTCTCGGGAGCTGCCTAAGCCGATCCTACCCATGAGGGCGGTAGCCAGCAAGTGCATTCGTGGAGAATCCTGCGTGGTTCTCGTCATTTCCGGCCCGGAGGATAGGCAGGTCGCCCTTGCGAAGAAGGGGCCCGTGCGAGCAATGGGCGGCTCGGGCCTGCCCTTAGTTCAGCACTTGTGGTTTGCCCGCGTGCTTTGGCGGCGGACGGGAATCGCAGCGATTCGGCTACTCACAGCCATGTGTCCAAACACAGATTCCTGACAGTCACGCTTTTGTTGACGTTTTCTTGTTGACAACTACTATGCCAAGTAGTACTTTCTACCATCGTAGGACCGATTCAAAGGAGACGCACGCAATGAACAGACACTCGCTCGACCATCTGGGTGAGCTTCAGCGGGCGGCCATTGAGGTGGTCTGGGAACTGGGGGAGGCCAGCGTCCATGATGTCCGCAATCGCCTCGACCAGAAGAAGACCCTCGCCTATACCACGGTGCTGACCGTGCTACAGAAGCTCGAAAGGGCGGGCTGGTTGGAGCACCGAAACGAGGGCAAGAGCTATGTCTACATACCGGTTCGCAGCCGCGACGAGGCGGACGCCGGGTCCGTGAAGCGATTCCTCAAGGGCGTCTTCGATGACGACGCCCTGGCCATGTTCCACCACCTGATCCGCCAGAGCGATCTCAGTGAGGCGGATCTGAAGGAATTGCGGAGGATGATCGACGAGAAGAGAAGGGAGATGCGAAAATGATAGCCGAGGCGTTCTCCTCCATGAATGCGTGGGTGCCGCTGCTGACGCAGGGCACTGCATGCGTGGCCGCAGGCCTGGCGGGCAGCTACATACTCCGCAACCGGCCGGCAAGGGCCCACCAGGTGCTCGTGGTGGCTATGCTCGCATCCGTCATTGCGCCAGGCCTGTATCTGCTGGCAGGGCACCTTGGGCTTGGGTTGCTCGTGCCCCAGACTACGGTCCCAGCTATGCAGGAGGCCGCTGAGGCCTGGACGCCCGCCGCACTTGAGGTTGCGGACCTGCCTGGGGTGCAGGCCCAGTACGATCCGGTCGGCCCCGATGCCCCCCAGCCCGCACCCGCGCAGGTCGCGGATCAGGCCGTAGCTACGGGTCTGCCTTGGCGAACCCTCCTGGTCCTGTGCTGGATTGCATCGAGCGTGGCCCTGCTGGCGCGCCTGCTGCTGCGGTTCATCTTGGGCCTGCGATTGCTCCGCAGCGCCACGGCCTTGGAAGGCGAGAGCCTTTGCACGGCAGCCGAGGTGGCAAGGACCAAACTGGGCATCCGTGAGCTGATCGAGGTCCGAGGCAGTGACAGGATACAGAGTCCCATCATCTGGTGCTGGTCCAGAAGGCCTGTCCTGCTGGTACAGGGAGACCCGGAGCCCGACAAGGATCGCACCGACTGGGTGGCCGTGTTCTGCCATGAGCTGGCACACTGGAAGCGCATCGACCACGTCAGCGGGCTATGGGCCGAACTGCTGACCGCAGCCTTGCCCTGGCACCCGCTGATGAGGTGGGCCAAGCTGCGGATGCACCTGTTGAGTGAGCAGGCGTGCGATGATTGGGTATTGGCGAGCGGGCAGGTCGGTGTGGACTATGCCGAATCGCTCTTGAACCTCTCCCCTGAGAGACAAATGGCGTTTGTACCGACGGTTGTTGGAAAGGAGAAGGCCATGAGACAGAGGATCCGCAGGATCGTGACAGACAGGTGTGGTGACCCGAGAATAGGGACGCGATGGGCGTTGGCAGTCAGCCTGCTTGCCGCGCTGGCCATCGTTGGCGTGGCCGTGGCCCAGCCGAGGCCGGCTGAGCCTCCTGTGCCTGAAGGCGTGGCCCAGCCAGGACCCCGGGAACAGCAGGAGAGGTTGGACCCGCCCCTGGTAGGCAGGAGAAACGTGCTGTCGCGCCTCCGCGACCAACTGCTGGAGCAGGTCCGCGACACAGAGACGGCCCTTCGCGGATGTCCAGACCCCGAGGGAGACCAGGCACAGACCCTGCGATCCGAATTGGAGACGTTGCGTGAGCAGATTCAGCTCGTCGAGCGACAACTGGGCGATCTGGGACGGGGTCTTGTCAGGAATCGACCTGAGGCAAGGCGGGAGTCGCCTATGCCTCCGGAGTTGCAGAGACGTGCAGCCGCACTGAAGCAGGCCCACCAGGAACTGTCCGAGAAACTCCGGGCCTTCAATCGCCGGCTGGAGGGACTCGGCGAGGGCCGGGATCCGGAGGCCCGCGAGCTGCGAGACCGGATAGATCAGATCGCCGAGCAGATCCGCGACGTGGAACGGCAGATGGCGGACCTCCAGCGTGAGCGTGCGGACATGCAGCGAGCCAGGCCCGTAGCAGCGCCCGACCGTGCAGACGCCGACTGGCCGCGGGTGGAGCGGACCCCTGGTGAGGGGCGGAATCCGGAAGGGCGGCTGCGGGACCTCCGGGAGCGTGAACAGCAGGCCAGAGGCAGGCTGCAGGAAGTGGGCGACCGGGACCGGGAAGCGGCCGCGCCCCTGGAACAGGAACTCGACAGAACGCATGAAGAGATCGCTGCAATAGAACGCAAGATGCAGGCCAATGAGTCGGCCGAGCTGGTCGGGACGGCCCCCCGCATGCAGCAGGTTCCAGGCGACATGATTACCACGGTCTACAAGCTCCGATACGCCAGCGCAGACCAGATGTGGAAGGTCATCCTGCCGTTGCTGAGTAGGTCAGGACATGTCGCGGTTGACACGAGAACCGACTCCATGGTAGTCACGGACACGCAGGAGATCCACAGGCGGATCCAAGGCATCATCAAGGAGCTGGACGTCCAAGGATCGGGCGGGCGGCGTAATGGCACGGAGGTCGATGAGTTGCGGACCCAGGTCAAGGGCCTGCAAGAGCAGATGCAGCAGATGCGGGCACTCCTGGAGCAACTGGCTGCACAGAAGGCCAAGACCAGCGCCAACGTGGAGCAGGGGAGGTGAAGCATGACAGATTCTGACGGGGGAACAGGCCAAAACTGATGGCCAGAGCTGTTGGAATTGGATGCAGTGCTTGGGTATCATCGCCATCCACAGGCTCGACGAGGAGCTGAAATGGGATCCCCAGAACATGCGATTCACCAACAGTGTAGAGGCCACGGCGATGCTGACACCGCAGTTCCGCACAGGGTGGACTCTATGAGTTGAAGAAGCAAGAGGATGTCACATGCCCGATGAGATCATGATTCGCCAGGCAACCCTGGCTGACGTCGGCACTATCGCCCGTCACCGTGCTGCGATGTTTCTGGACATGGACTCTGCCACGCCGGCCGTGGTTGCGCGGCTCGCATCGGCCACAGAGGCCTACCTTCGCCAGGCCATACCCAGCGGAGAGTATCTGGGCTGGTTGGCGTGCCTTGCGAGCCAGCCTGCTGACGTGGTCGCGGGTGCGGGCGTTCAGGTTCGTCGCGTTCTGCCCTTCCCTCTGCGCCGGCCTGATGGGCGAGCGGACGTGGCTCATGGGCGCCAGGCCGTTGTCATCAACGTCTATACCGAGCCTGCCTTCCGCCGCAGGGGCCTGGCGAGTCGCCTCATGCAGGAAGTGCTGGCCTGGGCGAGGGCAGTCCAGATCGAGAGTCTGGTGCTGCACGCAGCCCCGGATGGACGAGCCCTCTACGAACAACTAGGATTCTCCGCCACGAACGAGATGCGATTCATGGGCGACCTGGCCGCGTCGAGCGGATCGCAGATCGAGAACCGGTAGCAGTCCACTGTCCCACCGCGGCGGCTTCGCCTCCTACCGTCACCCTGAGAATTCGGCTGCACTGACCGAGTTTTCAAGGTAGACTCTTGGCATGATCGAATGCTGATCTGCCTCACCGTCTTGAATGAGGATCTCGATCATGAGACATACGCACAGAACGTGGGCCGCGGGCCTGCTGCTGATGGCCCTCATCTGTACAGCCGTTGCCGCTGAGCCGCTCACCGTCACGGTCCAGACGCCGCGGCCCGCTCAGGCTGAGGGATTCAAGATGGGCGAGTCTCGGCGCCCGGACGGGAGCACGATCACCCTGGATAGCCGCAGCCTGCGCCTCGACGGTAGGCCGTGGACGCCGGTGATGGGCGAGTTCCACTATGCCCGGTACCCGGAGGGCCAGTGGCGAGAGGAACTGCTGAAGATGAAAGCCGGCGGTCTGGACATCGTGGCGACCTATGTGTTCTGGATACACCACGAGGAGGTCGAGGGCCAGTTCGACTGGTCCGGCAGGCGGAGTCTGCGGAGGTTCATCGAGACGGCCCGTGACGTGGGTCTCAAGGCGGTGGTACGCTGCGGCCCGTGGGATCACGGCGAGGTCCGCAACGGTGGATTCCCGGACTGGCTTGTGGCAAAGGGCTGGCCAACGCGCTCTGACGACCAGCGGTACATGGACAAGGTGCGGATCTTGTATGGCCAGATCGCCTCGCAGATCAAGGGGCTGCTGTGGAAGGACGGCGGTCCGGTCATTGGCATCCAGTTCGAGAACGAGTACGGTGGTCCGGCTGCGCACCTGCTCACCCTCAAGCGGATCGCACGCGAGGTGGGCCTCGATGTGCCGCTCTACACCCGCACGGGCTGGCCGGCCCTGAGCACCGAGATGCCCTTTGGCGAGATCGTTCCACTCTACGGTGTCTATGCAGAGGGGTTCTGGGACCGCGAGCTGACACCCATGCCCGGGCAGTACTGGTCTGGGTTTCATTTCTCACTCCTGCGTACAGACAGCAACATCGCCAACGAGGTCCTTGGCCGGCGAGACGCCAGGGACGGCGGAGATGTCGCCCAATATCCCTATCTGACCTGTGAGATAGGCGGCGGCATGATGAACAGCTACCACCGCCGCGTCCTGGTCTATCCCGCGGACATCGAGTCAATGGTGCTCGTGAAACTGGGCTCGGGCAGCACCTTACCCGGCTACTACATGTATCACGGCGGGGTCAATCCAGAGGGCAAGCTCACGACCCTCATGGAGTCGCAGGCCACGGCCATGACCAACTGGAACGACCTGCCTGTGAAGACCTACGACTTCCAGGCCCCGCTCGGCGAGTATGGGCAGATTCGACCGCAGTACCATCTCCTGCGGAGGCTGCACCTGTTCCTCGCCGACTTCGGGCCTGCGCTGGCCGCAATGGTGCCGGTGTTGCCTGACCTCCGTCCAACTGGCCGTGACGACGTCACGACCCTGCGATGGTCTGTGCGATCCGACGGCCAGGGTGGACTGGTGTTCGTCAACAACTACCAGCGCCTCCAGCCCATGCCTGCCAAGCCGGACGTGCAGTTCACCCTGAACCTCCCCGCAGGCCCGGTGACGTTCCCGGATGAACCGGTCACGGTCTCGCCCGACGCACACTTCTTCTGGCCCTTCAACCTCGACCTGGGCCGCGGCGTACGCCTGGCCTGGGCCACAGCACAGCCGGTCTGCGCAATCGAGGAGGGCACGGTGCGCACGGTCTTCTTTGCCCAGACCCAGGGCGTGGGCGCAAAGTTTGCCTTCAACCATGCCCCAGATCTCAAGGCTATGTCCGGTCAGGTCATGCGACGCGAGGGTCTGGCGGTGGTCCGCGATGTACGACCCGGCACAGGCGCGGCCCTGCAGATGCCAGGGACTGAGGGCCGTACGGTACGAATCGTGCTCCTCGACGAGGCCTCGTCGCTGGCCCTGTGGAAGGGCCGCTGGCAGGGCCGTGAGCGGGTCTTCCTAACAGAGGCTGGGCTGGTCCTGGATGGCAATGACCTCCGCCTGACCTCCACTGACCGCTCGATACTCAGCGTGGGTGTGCTTCCTGCGCCGGCCAAGGTCGTCTATGGCGGAGACACGCTCGCCGCTACTGACGACGGCGTGTTCAGGCGCTTCAGCCCACGGCCGCCAAGACCCGTGTCCATCCAGGTGGGCATGGAGCCTGTTCAATCCGCAGGCCCTGCAAGGGAGATCCCGCTTGGCAAGATCAGCCAGCCGGTCGCCGCTGCGCCGGAGGATGCAGACTTTGAGAAGGCAGCGGTCTGGCGGATCAAGCTCCGGGCCGAAGTAGACCTGGGTGCTGACCCGATCCTCCGCATGCACTACGTTGGAGACGTGGCGCGTGTGACCCTCAACGGCAAGCTGGTGACCGACAACTTCTACAACGGCAATGCCTTCGACGTGGGTCTGCGACGCCACGCACCGGATATCCTCAAAGGCGACCTCCGTATTGCCGTGCTCCCTCTGTGCAAGGACTCGCCGATCTACATGGCCAAGGAGGCCCGTCCGGACCTCGGCAAGGCAGACAGTGTGGCATCACTGAGTCGCGTGGAGATCATCCCCAACTACCAGGTCCAATTGACCGCGAGGTGAACGACCAGATGAAGGATCGATCGACCGTGACAAAGGTTGCCTGTGGTCAAGAATACACAGCACCGGGTCAAATCTTGCCATTGGTCGGGCATCCACTATGTGGTACGAGCATCCATAATGTGGATGGCGGTCACTGTCATTAGAAGGCTGCAGGAGGTCTCGAATGAGCCTGAATCGTTTTCACGTGGTCTCGGTTAGTCTGGCGATCGCCATTGCAGCATCGACAGGGCTTGCTGTTTCGGCGTCAGGCGCGGAGCCGAACCCCGCCGGGTTGGCAGTTGCCAGCGGGCCGTTCCAGGCCGATTGGGAGTCGCTCAAGTCACAATACCAGACGCCGGATTGGTTTCGCGATGCGAAGTTCGGCATCTGGGCGCACTGGGGGCCGCAGTGCCAGCCTGAACAGGGGGACTGGTACGCCCGCTACCTCTATATGTCGAAGCTGCCAAACTGGGCTACGCGAGTGGATGAGTTTCACCGGCGGACCTACGGGCACCCGTCGAAGTCTGGGTTCAAGGACGTCATCAACACCTGGAAGGCGGAGAACTGGGACCCGGACGCCCTCATGGCCCTCTACAAGCGGGCAGGGGCCCAGTACTTCTTTGCACTCGCCAACCACCACGACAACCTCGACCTGTGGGACTCGAAATACCAGCCGTGGAATTCCGTGCGGATCGGTCCGAAGAAGGACATCGTCGCTGGTTGGGCCCGCGCAGCACGGGCACAGGGCCTGCGTTTCGGCGTCAGTGTGCACGCGGCCCATGCGTGGACCTGGTATGAGCCCTCGCAGGGCGCGGACGCCACGGGTGAGTTCGCCGGGGTACCCTATGACGGCAATCTGACCGCAGCCGATGGCAAGGGGAAGTGGTGGGAAGGGCTCGATCCGCAGGACCTCTACGCACAGAGGCACCCGCGGAGCGCAGGCATCGATGACCCGCTGTCGATCCACAAGCAGTGGGATTGGAACAACGGGGCCAGCCTGCCCGACGCCGCGTATTGCGAGAAGTTCCTCAACCGCACGCTCGACCTGATCAACCAGCATCATCCGGACCTGGTCTACTTCGACGACACGGTGCTGCCGCTGTACCCGATCAGTGACGTGGGCCTCAAGATCGCCGCGCACCTCTACAACAGCAGTAGCCAGTCGCACGGCGGCCGCAACGAGGCCGTGCTCTTCGGCAAGATCCTCAATGACGAGCAGCGCCGCGCACTGGTGTGGGACGTCGAACGCGGGGCACCCAACAGGATCGAGTCTGTGCCGTGGCAGACCTGCACCTGTATCGGCGAATGGCACTACCGCCGCTCCCTCTACGACGGGCACCGCTACAAGACCGCAAAGACGGTCATCCAGACCCTCGCCGATGTAGTCAGCAAGAACGGCAACCTGTTGCTGAGCATCCCTGTGCGAGGGGATGGCACGATCGACAGTGACGAGGTCGCGATCGTCGAAGGCATCGCCCGCTGGATGGATGCCAACCGCCAGTGTATCTTCGGCACTCGCCCGTGGAAGGTCTACGGCGAGGGTCCGTCCGTCCCCAGCGCCAGGCCGCTCACTGCCCAAGGCTTCAACGAAGGCGGGGCGTTCACCTCGCAAGACGTGCGATTCACGGCCAGACCCGGCGTACTCTACGTCATCGTACTGGGCCGGCCGACGCAACCGCTCAGTATCAAGTCGCTCGGCACCGCCGCAGGGCTGCTCGACGGATCGATTGCCAGTATCCGCCTGCTGGGCAGCAGCCACGAGGTGAAGTGGTCGCAGGGCCAGACGGCGGTCACGATCCAGCCTCCCGCCGAACCCGCGGGCGACGATGTCGTTGTGTTCGCCGTTGCCACAAAATGAAGGAGTACCAGGATTAGGACCTGTCAGGAAATAGGTGATGCATTGGCCGCTCAGATTTGGGTCAGATTGGGATGTGATCGATTGAGCGAAACCGGAGGCGTAGTCCTGCTACGGTGAGGATTTCGCGATTGAGGAGCGGCCCAAGATGGCCCGAAGATGAGATGGAGAATGTGTCAGTCATTTCCTGACAGGTCCTTGAAGAGGACTCACATGAACGACACAACGTCCCGAATGGCCAGACCGGCACTGGCACTGCTTCTGACGATTATTTCACTCCACTGCGGCTGCGCGGAGATCAAGACCATGGGCAAGACTGACAAGACGACCGAGCTCGGACCCATCCTTCCCGCTCCTGCCTCCCAGGACGAGAAGATGGCGTGGTTTCGTGAGGCCAAGTTCGGTCTGTTCATCCACTGGGGGCTGTACGCGGTCCCTGCCGGCACGTGGAAGGGCAAGCAGATCAACGGGATTGGTGAGTGGATCATGAACCGGGCAAAGATCCCGGTCAAGGAGTACGAGCAATTGGCCGGCCAGTTCAACCCCGTAAAGTTCAACGCCGAGCAGTGGGTCCAGATGGCTGAGGACGCGGGTATGAAGTACATCGTGATCACCTCCAAGCACCACGACGGGTTCGCGATGTACGGCTCCAAGGCGAGCAAGTACAACATCGTGGATGCCACGCCCTTCAAGCGCGACCCCTTGAAGGAGCTGGCAGCAGCCTGTGCCAGGCACCACATCCGGTTCGGATTCTACTACTCGCAGTCGCAGGACTGGCACGAGCCCGGCGGCGCAGGCAATACGTGGGACTTCCCGCCCGACGCTGAGAAGAGCAAGAGCGGCGCCTATGACCGATACCTGCGAGAGAAGGCCGAGCCTCAGGTGAAGGAATTGCTTGCCGGCTATGGCCCCGTCTGCCTGATCTGGTTCGACACGGCCCGCATGATGGATGTCAACGATCGCGCCCAGCGGTTCATTGACATCGTCCACACCCTGCAGCCCGCCTGCCTGATCGACGGCCGGCTGGGTGCCACGGGCGACTATCGCTCGACGGGCGACAACCAGATCCCCCACACGGTGCTTCGTGAGGATTGGGAGGTACCCGCCACGCTCAATGACACCTGGGGCTACAAGAGCTACGACCACCACTGGAAGACACCCGAGGACCTGGTCTTCAAGCTTGTGGACATCGTCAGTAAGGGCGGCAACTACCTGCTCAACGTGGGCCCCACCGCAGAGGGCCTGATCCCACAACCCAGCCAGGACAACCTCCGCACAGTGGGGCAGTGGCTCAAGGTCAACGGCGAGGCGATCTATGGGGCAGGCCCGACCCCGTTTGGCGAGGAGCTGGGCACTCCGGACCCTGAGAAGAAAGACGCCCGCGGTAATCCGGCCTTCGTTGCCAAGACGGACTGGAGATGTACGACCAAGCCGGGCAGGCTGTACATCCACCTGTTTGCGTGGCCGGCCGGCTCGTTCGAGGTGTCCAAGGTCAACGGCAAGGTGACCAAGGCCTTTCTGCTGGCAGATCTGGGTCACAAGGCACTCAAGGTCCAGCAGGAGAATGACCATGTGACCGTCTCGCTGCCGGCTGCTCCGCCGGACAAGATGGACTCTGTGCTTGTGCTCAACACGACGGATGCCCCTGTGAAGTAGAGGATCATATGAAGACCAGATGGACATGGATCTTGTTGGCTGCAGTGGTCTTGCCTGGTTTTGCCGGTGTCAAGGCGTTGGCAGAGGCAGATGGAGACATCAAACAGATCCCCGTGGGTGACCGCGTGCTCGTCCTCGAGCACTGCCCCTGGGCGGAGAACATGACGGTCGTGGACGCAGGTCCCAGCCTGGTGGTGGTGGACACCTGGTCCTCGCCCCAGGCCGCAGCCCGCGCAAAGGCCATCATCGACCAGAGATTCCACAAACCCGTCAGCCACGTGATCAACACCCACTTTCACTGGGACTGACCATCTACGTGCCAGAGCTCGGCCTGCTCTTCACCCGCCGGGAGTTCCAGCAGGGGTCGCTGCCCGTCCTGGAGTCCGGGCTCGACCTGGGCAAGCTGATCAGGAGCCTGGAGGACGTCCTGGCCTCAGGCAGGCCGGTCTCGCACATCATGCTGGGCCACTTCGAGCCGATCAACAATCCAGACCTGAATGTCCCTCTGACGTATCTGCGGACCCTGGCAGATGTGGTCCGGACCGCCAAACGCGAGGGGCGGACCATCGAGCAGGTCCAGGACGATCCCAGGTTCAAGGCGATCCCCGAGGTCGTCAAGGCCCCCAAGGTCCACCAAGCCAACCTGGAACTGGTCTGGCACCAGTAGAGCATAGACTGGCAGGCCGTGGGCAGGGTGTGAATGGGAGAGGATTGTGAACCGCAGATGCACACAGATTCACACAGATGCTGCCGCGACGTCGAGAAGGCCGGCTCACGCGTCGGGATGTGACGAATGCGTCTCTGTGATTACTCTCGCAACCCAGACAAGCCGGTCGTGTGTGGGCGAGGAGGGGCCTGCGATCAAGCTGGCTTGAGGAGCAGGCCCCGAACGAAGCACACCCCCGGCAGGCAACGCCTGACGGGCACGCGAAGCGTGTCAAGCGACCGGCGGACCTACCACAAGCCCACACTCCCGAGCAGGCGCCAGCCATCTGTGTCCATCTGCGTGCATCTGTGGTTCTAGAAAGAGGCGTTCCATCGCAGGCCGTCGATCCACGCAACTGCGGCCGTGCACTCCCCGTGGCCTTTCGTTGTTGACCGCGCCCATGGAGCGAGGGACAATGGGGTGATCGGCAGGTGCGTGACCTGGCCCTTGACCCCAGGAGAAGCCAAGATGGAAGAGGAAAGGCATAGCGACGAGGTGTCCCCGCTCGATCGCCGCGCACGAATCCGGCGGATCGTCCTGCTCATCGCCATCCTGGGTTCGGTGCTTGTCGGGGGGCCTCTAGGGCTCCTCCTGTATATTGCCGGCCTGCTCAATTCGCTGGCGATCTTCGGCAGTGCCGTTCCCCTGTTCATGTTGACCCCTATCGTGATCCTGGCCCTCCTGATACACGGCTTCTCTCACCGCCATTACCTCACTCAAGGCCAGAAGTGGACACGCGTGCTGATCACGGCTGCATGCGCTGCCTGCTGGATCCCAGTCCTGCTGGGGTTCTGCGGCATTCGATTCGAGGGTGCGGGGGGGATGCACCTTCGCGGCGTTGGTCGATACGCCCAGATGAAGGCCGACATCCCGGCCATCCAGGCGTGGCTGGCAACCTTGGATCCGAATGACTGCGAACACGAGCGATTGGGCTGGGAATCCCCACCAGGCCAGGCCCCTTCGGAGTTTGCACCCAAGTCCATCCCATGGCCGCCCTGTCTTGCAGGTCTGCGAGAGGCCAACGCCATGCTGCTCCTAGACGATGCCGGCAGGCCCATGATCCAACTCATGCTTGGAGGCAGCGGCTTCCTGGGGCATTGGGGCATCACGGTCGGAAACCCGGGAATGGATTTGGAGGCCCAGAACGCACTAGGCTCCGGATGGAGGGGACAACGAAAGCGCCTGGTGTCCGGTGCCTATGCGTGGTCCCAGGATTGATACGCCTAGGCCGGGCAACCCGAGGTGATCTTGGTGTCAGGGGATCTCTCAAAGTCCAGTCCATATTCTGTTCGAGGGCAGCCCGAGGCCGACGCGGTCCAGGCCCTGTTCGCCTCCATAGCCTCGCGCTATGACCTGATCAACGACCTCCAGAGCCTGGGTCTGCATCGCCGCTGGAAGCGTCGCGTGGCAGATCTGGCCTCCGTGCGTCCAGGGGATCAGGCCCTGGACGTGTGCTGCGGCACGGGTGACATTGCCTGGGAGTTGGCCCGGCGGGGCGCACAGGTCGTGGGCCTGGACCTCTGCAGGCCCATGCTGGACATTGCGGAGCGGAGGCGGGACCGTGGGACACGATCGGGCCAGCCTGGCCCACGCGGTGACGCCCCGCGATTCATCCAGGCCGATGCCCTGCGCCTGCCCTTTGCGGACAACTCCTTTGACACCGTCACAGCAGGATACGGCCTCCGCAACCTGGCGGACTGGCAGGAGGGTCTTCGCCAGATGCAGCGGGTGGCCAGACCAGGAGGCAGGTTGGTCGTGCTGGACTTCGGCAGGCCGCCGAACCCCGTGTGGCGGGCGGTCTACATGGCCTACCTGCGGTTCCTGGTCCCCCTGCTGGGCCTGGCCGTGTGCGGCAACCTTGGGGCCTATGCCTACATCCATGAGTCACTGAGGCGCTATCCTGCACAACAGGGCCTGGAGGACACGATGCGGGAGATCGGGCTTGTGGAGGTCTCGACCGTCAACCTGTTTGGAGGCGCGATGAGCATCACGCGGGCAAAGAAGAGGGCTTGATTGACACCATGCCGCCGGGTCGGTGTAATGGAGCTTGGCCATTTCTGAACCTTGTGGTCGTGGCTGTTCCGGGCATTCTCAGGAGAAACACGATGAAACGGTGCGTTGGACTTCCTGTGTGGGGTTGTCTTGCGGTCTGCCTCTCTTCGATTCCCGGCTTGGCCCAGGCCCAATACCCGGATGGGCTCTACGCCGAGGTGACCATGAGCAAGGGGGCCATCGTCATCCGGCTCGAGTTCGAGAAGACGCCCATGACCGTGGCCAGCTTCGTTGGGCTGGCCGAGGGGACGATCCAGAACGCGGCCTTTCCGGCAGGGACCCCCTATTTCGACGGGACCGCGTGGTACCGGGTGGTGCCGGGGCACGTCATCCAGTGCGGTATCCCCAGGAGCGACAAGGCCAAGGACCCAGGCTACCAGTTCCCCAACGAGATCCGCCTGCCCGAGCTCAACCACGACCGGGCCGGCATGGTCAACATGGCCAATGACGGCCCTCACACCAACGGCAGCGAGTGGTGCATCATGCTGGGCGACCGGTCCTACCTCAACGGCGACTACACGGTGTTCGGACACGTGATCCAGGGTATGGACACCGTGTTCAAGATCGTCCAGGGCGATGAGGTCCGGAAGGTGAAGATCGTGCGTGTGGGAAAGGCGGCCGAGGCCTTCCGGCCCACGACCGAGTCCTTCACCCGGATGGTCGAGGCGGCCCGGATCCGCGTCAAGGAGGCAGAGGCGGAAAAGAAACGCAGCGAGGACGCCATGATCGCCGCCAGGTGGCCGAAGGCCGTGGCGGGCAAGGATGGCCTGAGGTACCTCATCGTCCAGGAAGGGACGGGACAGACGCCGCAGGCGCAGAACACGCTGAAGGTCACCTACACGGGAACGACTCTGTATGGAAAGGCCTTCGTCAGCACGGCGACCGACGGCACGCCCTACTGGGGTGACAAGCCCGAGCCCTTCATATTCGAGATCGGCAAGACCAAGGTCACTCCGGGCCTCGATGCGATGGTCACGCAGATGAAGAAAGGCGAGAAGAGGACGGTCATCGTCCTGGCTGACCAGGCCTACCGGACGAGCGGCTTCTACGCCAAGCAGCGCAAGGGCGAGAAGCGCTTTGTCCTCTCGCCCAATACAGTCCTGGTCTATCAGATCGAGCTGATCGACATCCTGTAAGGCCCGTCTCAGGCATCGGGTGTCTGTCGAAAACTAGAGTCACGCTGGAGTGAAAGGAACGGTCCATGTCGGAGTTCAAGAACGTGACGGTGGTCAAGAAGGCCAACGTCTACTTCCAAGGCAAGGTCACCAGTCGTACGGTCCTCTTCCCGGACAACACCAAGAAGACGCTCGGCATCATGCTCCCCGGAGACTATGAGTTCAGCACAGCGGACAAGGAGATCATGGAGATCCTGTCCGGGGAGCTGGAGGTGCTGCTGCCGGGAGCGAAGAAGTGGAGGCCGGTCAAGGGCGGAGAGGCGTTCGAGGTGCCCGCCCAATCCAAGTTCAGCCTCAAGGTCAAGGGCGTCACGGACTACTGTTGTTCGTATGGGGGTTGAGCACTGCAACCGCCGCCGAAGAATGGCTCGCACCTGTCTTCAGGCCATGACCCGGGGCGGGTGTCGGAGGCCGGAAATGAAGACCCATCGCTTGGTATGCCTGATCGGCATGCTCACCCTGACGTTGACAGGATCTGGCCAGGCCAAGGAGCCCCGGCAGACCGAAGAAGAGGGCCGGACCCAACTGGCCGCCTTCGCCAAGACCTATGCGACCCGCCAGGAGTGGGAGGCACGGGCAAGGAAGATCCGCGAGGGCTTCCTCCGCGAGGCGCACCTCTCACCCCTGCCGGCCCGCTGTGAACTCAGGCCCATCGTGCGGGGCCGCCAGGATCGTGAGGGCTACACCGTAGAGAACTTCGCCATCGAGGCCCTGCCTGGCTTCTTCATGACGGGCAACCTGTACCGCCCCGCGCAGGCCAAGTCGCCCCTGGTCGGCATCCTGTGCCCGCATGGACATGCCCAGGACGACACCCCGGGCGTGGCAAACCCCACGGCCCGGGGCGGGCGATTCCTCGCCTACACCCAGACGCGGGCAGCCACCCTGGCCCGCATGGGGGCCATCGTGCTCACCTATGACATGGTGGGTTGGGGCCAGTGCAACCAGGTCTCGCACGAGGACGCCAACGTGCTGACCCTGCAGGTCTGGGGCAACATGCGGGTACTCGACTTCCTGCTCACGCTCGATGGCGTAGATGCCAAGCGGATCGGCATGACGGGCGAATCCGGCGGGGGCACGCAGACGTTTTTCCTCACTGCCCTGGACGACCGCATCGCCGTTGCCGTACCGTGCGTCCAGGTCTCGGCCCACTTTTTCGGCGGGTGCCTGTGCGAAAGTGGCCTGCCCGTACACAAGAGCGCGACCCACGACACCAGCAACGTGGAGCTGGCGGCCATGGCGGCACCGCGCCCACAACTGGTCATCTCGGACGGCGAGGACTGGACCCGGAACGTCCCTGGCGTCGAGTTCCCCTACATCTGGAACGTGTATCGCCTGTACGGGGCAACGGACAAGGTCGAGAACGCCCACTTCGCAGACGAGGGCCACGACTACGGCCCGACCAAGCGCCTGGCCGCCTACAGGTTCCTGGCCCGCCACCTCGGATTGAACCTCAAGGCCGTCGTGAAGCCGTGCGGCTGCGTGGATGAGTCAGGCACGGTCATCGAGGACAAGGAATCGCTCTGCGTGTTCACGCCCCAGCACCCGCGGCCCGATTACGCCTTGAAGGACCCCGCTGCAGTGGCCGAGGCCCTCGACAAGGCACGCAAGACAGGGGCGAGATAGGGGAGCCAGACGGCCATGTCAACCAACTATCGCATCGTCCTATCGGTCCTCGCAGTCGTCATCTGTCTGGACCCTGCAACACACGCCCTGACCATCGCACAGGATGGCCAGGCCGCAGTGGTGATCGTGGTGGCAAGGGACGCACCGGAGCCTGAGCAGCACGCCGCATCTGAGCTGGCCCTATTCCTGCAGCGGATAACGGGGGCCGAGTTCCGGATCGTCGACCATCCGGATGCAGGCAAGGGCCGCCTCCTCGTCGGGCCTGAAGCAGCCAAACTCGCTCTCCCGGGCTTCTCAACCGACGGGCTTGGGCCCGAAGGGATCGTCCTCAAGACCGCAGGCGACAGTCTGGTCCTGGCCGGTGGCGGGCCGCGGGGTACGCTGTATGCCGTGTACACATTCCTCGGGGATCAACTGGGCTGTCGCTGGTGGTCGTCCACAGAGAGCACCGTGCCCAAGAGGCCTGCCCTTGAATTGGCCAGCCTCGACGTCCGCTACGTGCCGGCCCTGGAGTACCGCTCGCCTTTCTGGTTTGACGCCTTTGACGGCGATTGGGCCGCGCGTAATAGGTGCAATGGGCACGCGCACAGACTGGACGCCAGGCAGGGCGGCCGGCACGTCTATGAGGGATTCGTGCATACGTTCTACTCGCTGATATCGCCCGGCGCCTACTTCAAGGACCATCCGGAGTGGTTCAGCGAGGTCAACGGCAAACGGACGTCTGAGCAGGCGCAGTTGTGCCTGACCAATGAGTCGATGCGCGCAGAGCTGATCCGGAACCTCAAGGCCCGTCTCCGCAGCAATCCCGCAGCCACCATCGCCTCGGTCTCCCAGAACGACTGTCAAGGCAACTGCCAGTGCGCCCGCTGCAGCGCCATTGAGAAGGAAGAGGACTGCCCCGCGGGCCTGATGCTGCGATTCGTCAATGCGGTGGCCGCGGACATCGAGCAGGAGTTCCCCCATGTCACCCTCAGCACCCTGGCCTATCAATACACGCGGAGGCCTCCCAAGGTGACCAGACCCCGGCACAACGTCATTGTCCAGCTCTGTAGCATCGAGTGCTCGTTCAGCAAACCCCTGTCCGACGACCGAAACAAGGCCTTCCGCGACGACCTCGTCGGGTGGTCCCAGATCTGCAACCGTCTCTACATCTGGGACTACACGACTAACTTCCGTCACTACGTCATGCCCCACCCGAACCTGCGAGTCCTGGGTCCCAATGTCCGGTTCTTCGCGGACCATCAGGTCAAGGGCCTCTTCGAGCAAGGGGCCTACACGAGCAATGGGGCGGAGATGGCCGAACTGCGGGCGTGGGTCCTGGCCAGGCTGTTGTGGGACCCCTCACTCGACGGCCAGAAGCTCGTGGACGAGTTCATCGACGGTTACTACGGCCCTGCGGCCCCGCACATCAGGGACTACCTGAACACCCTGCACGATGCGGTGGAGGCAAGCGGGGACTGGCTCGGCTGCTTCTCCGAACACACGGCGAGGTTCCTCTCGTTCGAGACGCTCAGTAAAGGCTGGTCGGATCTGAAGGCCGCTGAGCAAGCCGTGTCGAACGATCCAGACCTCCGCCTGCGAGTACAGGCGGCCGAGCTGCCGGTCCTCTACGTCTTCGTCATGCGGTGGAGCGAGATGCGGCAACGGGCACAGGCCCTCAAGGCAGACTGGCCCATGCCGGATTCCATCCGCAGCGCCTATGACGGCTTCATGCAGATCGCCCGGGACAAGAAGGTCACCCGCCTTAATGAATGGCAGGAAGGCTTCGGCCCCCTTGAGGAAGCCGTCAAGCGTGCCCAGAACTGACAGTCAACTATTGTTCTTCTTGTCTCGTTTGGCCTGTTTCTTTTCTTTGGCTGTCTTCTGGGGCTTCTTCTTTGCGTCTTTTCGGGTGTCTCTTGATTTGGGCATAGGTTCTGACTCCTTCAGACCTGCATCGCAATGATGCGTTGTACTGACGGTGATTACTTGACTACATCTTCCGGCGAACTGGGGATGCCGGGGGCGTTCTCTGCTTCCCCCTGTTGCGCCGGCGAGGAACTGGAAGGACCCGATTGCAGGGTCTCTTCATCTCCAGGGGCCGAATCAAGGATCTCCCCGGTTGGTGAGGTCTTCTTGGCGAGCTTGCGCTCGCGTTTCTCCTCGTTCTTCTTCTTCCTGGCCAGCTCCTTTTTGCGTTTCTCAAACTGATAATTCGTTCTTGCCAATGAAATCTCCTTTTCAGAGGGCCACAGACCCAACGGCTGGAAGGCCGGGTCACGCCTCAGGGCCTGGCCCTCTTCCAGCAAACGCACCTAAACATAACACAAATGCCCTTGCGCGTCATCATCAATCAGTTGACAGGTGATCTCTGGCAGCAGTATAAGAGCGTGTGTGAGAAGGGGGTCGTCGGCCCGAGCCCGAGCGAAAGGCTGCATGGCGCGGAGGCTGAAGTAGGCGATGCCCTGAGTGCATCGTCGATGGAAGCCGACAAAGCCAGGCGGCCTTGCAGCCGGGCGAAGCCAGAGCCACTTCTCACACATGCTCTGACGGCGTCATAGTCCTTCTGTCCAGAAAGGCCAGGTGACCAACATGAGAACCTACCAAAGCGACTCGACCCTCTCCCGCCGGGATTTCCTCGTCACAACAGCCGCCTCAGCCGCCCTGGGCGTGATGGGCGCCGGGTGTTTGGAGGAACTGAAGGGCAAGACAGCCAGACGCAAGGTCCCAGTCGGCGTGCAGCTCTATTCGGTCCGGGCAGACTGTGCCAAGGACCTGCCGGGCACCATCGCCGCTGTCGCCAAGCTCGGTTATGAAGGCGTCGAGTTTGCGGGCTACTACGACTACACGGCCAAGGACCTCCGCAAGATCCTGGACGACAACGGGATCAGATGCTGCGGCACCCACACGGCCATGGATACCCTCTCGGACCAGAATCTGGGCGCAACCATCGAGTTCAACCATACCCTGGGCAACAAGTACCTGATCGTCCCCGGCCTTTCCGCGCAAGGCCCAGACGCCCGCGACACCTGGCTCAAGCACGCAGAGCGGTTCAACCTGCTGGTCGACAAGGTCAGGCCCCACGGCATGTGGGTCGGCTATCACAGCCACGCCGGCGATTTCAAACCTATTGACGGCCAGATGCCCTGGGACCTGTTCTTCGGCAATACCAGGCCCGAGGTCATCATGCAGATCGATACCGGCAACATGATGGACGGCGGGGGCGACCCCATTGCCTATCTGAAACGCTACCCCGGGCGAACACGGACCATCCACATCAAGGAACACTCCGCCACGAACAAGAACGCCATCCTGGGTGAAGGCGACGTCAAGTGGCAGGACCTCTTCACGCTCTGCGAGACCATAGGTCATACCCAGTGGTATATCATCGAGGAAGAGAAGGACGCCTACCCGCCGCTGAAGGCCGTGGAGCTGTGCCTGAAGAACTACAAGAAGCTGCGAAGCTGAGGTCTCTGGGGACATCACGATGCGATCAGGGCACAGTAGTACTATGCGCAGGTCTTGCGTTGCGGTGGTGGCGCTATGCGTACAGGGATTGGCGATCGCCGGGGTCTCTCCAGGCCAGGTAGGTTCGATCTACCATGACCGGTGGATCGATCTGAACAAAAATGGCAGGATGGATCCCTACGAGGACCCCAACCTCGACATGGAGAGGCGGATCGATGACCTGCTGTCGCAGATGACCGTGGAGGAGAAGACCTGCCAGATGGCCACGCTCTACGGGTACGACCGGGTGCTCAAGGACCCGCTGCCCACGCCTCAGTGGAAGGAGCGGATCTGGAAGGACGGCATCGCCAACATCGACGAGCACCTCAACGGCGTGCGGGGATCAGCCGGGCAGTACAATACCACGCCCTCTAAACACGCCGAGTCGATCAATACCACGCAGCGGTGGTTCATCGAGGACACCCGCCTGGGTATACCGGTGGATTTCACGAACGAAGGGATTCGCGGCGTGTGCTGCCGCGGCGCCACGTGCATGCCCGCCCAGGTCGGCCAGGCCAGCACCTGGAACGTCGAGCTGATCGCCCGGATCGGCCAAGTCACGGGCAGGGAGACCAAGGCCCTGGGCCATACCAACGTCTACTCGCCCATCCTGGACCTGGCGCGTGATCCGCGATGGGGCCGGGTCATCGAGGCGTACAGCGAGGACCCCTTCCTCACCTCGCGCCTGGGTGTGGCCATGATCAAGGCGATCCAGGCCGAGGGCGTGGCCGCCACGCCCAAGCACTACTGCGTGTACAGCGTGCCCAAGGGCGGTCGTGACGGCGACGCGCGAACCGATCCCCACGAATCCATCCGTGAGGTGGAGGAGGTCTTCATGGCGCCCTGGCGGGCCGCCTTCATGGAAGCCAAGGCCCTGGGCGTGATGAGCTCCTACAACGACTACGACGGCGTCCCCATCACCGGCAGCCCGGAGTTCCTCACCCGGAGGCTCCGCGGGGAATACGGCTTCAAGGGCTACGTGGTGTCCGACAGCGACGCGGTCGAATTCCTCTTCAAGAAGCACCACGTCGCGCCCGACTACAAGGACGCCGTGCGCCAGGCAGTAGAGGCCGGGCTCAACGTCCGTACCACCTTCACTCCGCCGGAGGTGTTCATCAATCCCCTCCGCGAACTGGTCAAGGAGGGCAAGGTCTCGATGCAGACCCTGGACTCGCGGGTCCGCGACGTGCTCCGCGTCAAGTTCACCCTCGGCCTGTTCGACCATCCCTACGTGGATCCAGCCAAGGCAGACGCGGTGGTTCACTGTCCCGCCCACAGGCAGGTGGCGCTCGATGCCGCCCGACAGTCGCTGGTGCTGCTCAAGAACAAGGACCATCTCCTGCCGCTCAAAAAAGGCCTCAAGTCTATCCTCGTGGCAGGGCCCAATGCGGATGACGATGATCTCTGCCAGGACCGGTACGGCCCGGACGGGGCCCAGATCATCACCGTGCTCCAGGGTATCAAGGCCGCGCTGCCCAACACCGAGGTCAGGTACGTCAAGGGCTGCGAGGTCCACGACAAAGACTGGCCGCAGTCCGAGATCCTCCCCGAGCCGCCTTCGGACCAGGAGCGACAGGCCATCGCCGAGGCAGTGACAGCAGCCAAGACCTGCGAGGCGGCCGTGGTGGTGATCGGCGAGAACCAGACCGTGGTCGGGGAGGGCAAGTCCCGCACGAGCCTCGACCTGACCGGGTATCAGCTCGACCTGGTGAAGGCGATCTACCAGACCGGCACGCCGACCGTGGTCGTGCTCATCAACGGCAGGGCCCTGACCATCAACTGGATCGACCGGATGATCCCCGCCGTCCTGGAGGCGTGGGCGCCCGGTGAGTACTGTGGCCAGGCCGTTGCAGAGGCCCTGTTCGGTGACACCAACCCTGGCGGCAGGCTGCCTGTCACCTTCCCCAAGACCGTGGGCCAGATCCCCATGAACTTCCCCTGCAGGCCCGCCTCGCAGGCCAACGAGAAAACGACGGTCAACGGGGTGCTCTATCCCTTTGGCTATGGTCTCAGCTACACCACGTTCACGTACAGCAACCTGGCTGTATCGCCGGCCAGGCAGGTCCTGGATGGCCCGATCACGGTCATCAAGGTGGACGTCACGAACTCAGGTCCTGTGGCAGGGGACGAGGTCGTGCAGCTCTACATCCGCGATGACGTCAGCAGTGTCATCACCTATGAGAAGGTGCTGCGGGGCTTCAAGCGGGTGAATCTGGCGCCCGGCCAGACCCAGACGGTCACGTTCACCGTGCCGGCCTTGGACCTGGCGATCCTGGACCGCAGCTTCAAACGAGTCGTGGAGCCTGGGACCTTCACCGTCATGGTCGGCTCCTCCTCGGAGGACATCCGGCAGACCGGCCACTTTGAGGTGGTGCAGTGACGGCGAATGGCCAGACTGATCCCCTATGCACATCCAACACATCCAGATCCACACAGACCGTTTCCCCACGCGGGAGAGATACCCCTTCAGCCTGGCGACCTTGCAGCAGACCCGGGAGCTGACCCTCGACTCGCCCATCACCCTGAGCTGCCCGGATGCCGTGATCTTCAGTTTCGATCGGTCCCCCATCAGCCCCATCGTGTACCAGGAGACAGACCACTACCGGGTCTATCGGGACTTCATGGCCGACCCACGCGGGTATGGCGGGGATGGGGGCCAAGGACCGGGCAAACTCGGTTGACAAGGCCCTGTCAGCAAGGGTACCCTCTGACGGCATCATGAGGACATACGCCTGTTTTATGGAGAGTTTCAGATGAAGAAGATCGCCCGGATGATGGTCTCTAGCGTGGTGTGGCTTGCAGTGGCCTCCTTGGCGATCGCGGAGGAGCCCAAGGGGTCGCTGGCGTTCACCGTGTCCATGAAACAACCGAGCACACACTACCTCCACGTGGCCTTGCGATGCCAGGGGATCAGGGCCGAGACCCTGGACTTCAAGATGCCAGCCTGGACACCCGGGTACTACAAGATCATGGACTACGCCCGGAACGTGGTGGACTTCCGTGCTGAGGATGGCCAAGGCCGCACCCTGGCCTGGGAGAAGACCTCCAAGGGTACCTGGCAGGTCCGGTCCAAGGGGGCGGATTCAGTCACGGTCAGCTATGACGTGTACGCCTTTGCCCAGACCGTGGCAGACAGTTTTCTCGACGACACGCGGGCCTTCCTCTCGCCCACGGGCCTGTTCATGTACGTAGCCGGTCGGCTCCGCCTCCCGGCGACCGTCACGATCGAGCCGCCGGCCAACCTCAGCCGGATCTCGACCGGCCTCGATCCAGTGGAAGGGCGGGCGAACACCTTTCGGGCCGCGGACTTCGACGTGCTCTACGACTGCCCGATCCTGGTCGGCAATCAAGAGGTCCTGTCGTTCGAGGCCAGGGGGATCCCCCACCGGGTCGCGATCATCGAGCCGGGCAAGTTCGACCGGGACAGGCTCGTCGCGATGCTCAAGCGGATCGTCGAGACGGCCATGGCCGTGATCGACGACATCCCGTACCGCCACTATGACTTCCTGTTCCTGGGCGAGGGCCGGGGCGGCCTGGAGCACTCCAATTCCATGGCCGTGTACACCAAGGTCCCCGATCTGGACGACGCTAACGACCTCCATCGCTGGCAGGGATTCATTGCCCATGAGTTCTTCCACCTCTACAACGTCAAGTCCATCCGGCCCATCGCCCTGGGCCCCTTTGACTACGACCAGGAGAACTACACCAACCTGCTCTGGCTCTCCGAGGGTGTCACCGTGTACTATGAGGACCTGATCTGCAACCGGGCCGGGTATCTCGGCAGGGACGAGTTCCTCAAGCGGCTCCGCAAGAGCATCGTCAACTACGAGGGCAAGCCCGGGCACCGCCTCCAGTCCGCCACCCAATCGAGCTTCGACGTGTGGCTCTACTTCCTCAGGCCCGGGGGTGATACGGGCAACACCACCATCTCCTACTACGACAAGGGCGATGTCCTCGGCATGCTCCTCGACCTCAAGATCCGGCACGAGACCCGGAACCAGAGGTCCTTGGATGACGTGATGCGAAGGTTGTATCGCACGTACTACAAGGACAAGGGCAGGGGTTTTACGGACCAGGAGCTCCGCCAGGTCTGCGAGACCACGGCCGGATGTCCCCTGACCGAGTTCTTTGACGTGTACGCCTCCACCCCGGCGGACATCGACTACGCCAAGTACCTCGCATACGCAGGGCTGGAGATCCAGGTCGAGCCGAACACCGTGCCCGGGGCCTCCCTGGGAGCCGCCACGCGGGAACAGGAGGGGACCCTGGCGATCTCCAGCGTGGAGCGGGATTCGCCTGCTGCCAAGGCGGGCCTGAGCGTGGACGACGAGATCATCGGCCTGGACGGGACCCGCGTCTCTGCCAAGACCCTGGCCGACAAGCTCAAGGCCGCTGCCCCGGGTGACAAGGTCCGGTTGCTCTACGCCCGCCGGGATCAGATCCGGGAGGTCGAGGTGGTGCTGGGCCCAAGCACCGAGCCGAACTTCAAGATCCAGCCCATGCCAAACCCGGACCCCCTTCAGGCGGAGATCCTAAAGGATTGGCTGAAGGAATCAGCCACACCCGGTCGTGCCGGGTGAGTGAGTCCGACGCGATAATGAGCTTCACTTTGGATCAAGTTGTGCCTTGGGGACGGTCGTTTGACGAGTATGTTGCCATGTTCGCCCTGACGGAGGATGACCTGCGGAGTCACATCCTGGGGTGCGGAGACGGCCCCGCCTCCTTCAACGCCCTGCTCACGAGGCAAGGGGGACGCATGGTATCTGTAGATCCATTGTACCGATTCTCGAAAGACGACATCCGCAGACGAATCGGCCAGATCTATGTGAAGGTGATGGAACAGGCACAGAAAAACGCCCACGAATTCACGTGGACCCGCATCAAGTCCGTGGATGAGCTCGGGCGTCTCCGCATGGCCGCCATGGAGGAGTTCCTGTCGGACTATCCGCTGGGGGTGATCCAGGGGCGTTACGTGGATGGCCAGTTGCCACATCTGCCATTCGCCGACAAGGCCTTTCATATCGCCCTCTGTTCCCACCTGCTCTTTCTGTACAGCAAACGGCTCTCCGAGGAGTTTCACGTTGAATCGATCAAGGAGCTGTGCCGCGTCGCAGACGAGGCACGCCTCTTCCCGATCCTGGAACTGGGAGCCAGGAAGTCACGCCACGTTGACGCGGTGATGGAACGCCTGACCGAAGGCGGCTACTTCGTGACCCTGGAGACCGTGCCCTACGAATTCCAGCGAGGCGGCAATCAGATGATGAGAATCAAAGTGGCCTAATGGCGGGGCGTCGACACGTTCACGATGCTTCCCATCATTGCGGCTGGCATGATATCGAGGAATGGCCGCGACAGATTACCTTCGCCGCAATGATTATCAACGCGGCGCACCTGCTGGAGTATTGGAGCATGAACATGGAACAACGCCTCCAGTCGAGTCATCTTCAGTGCGGAATTGGCCTTGACTTACCCATGGCATAGGGCTACCTTAGCCATTGGAGTCAGGTGAAGAGAGTGCGTTTGGATTCCTGTTGGGCCCAGAGCCCGGGGGGAGGCAAACGAGCAGCATAAGATGCTTGGCGAAAAACTCACGGACAGCGGGAAGGCTTTCGACAGGACAAGGGTCAGGCTGTCTGAAGGAGATGATCCGCCGTGGTCTTGTACTGGTGGTCACCAGTCTTCTATGAAACGTCTTGATGTAGATGGATCGACGAACGATGTTTGACAAAGCAACCGCCACGGAAAAGATCAAGCGGCAGATTGCTGTTCTTGATGAGGTTTCGCGTCAACGCCGTTTCTCACCTGCCTTCAAGAAATGGCACCGCGATACTGAGATCGCGATCCAGAAGATCTTCGGCGAGCAGACGCGTCACCTAGATGACTTCCGATCCGTCAAGTACAACCTTGGTGCGTTCAGCAGTTCAACGCCTGACTCCAGTTTCGAGGAACGATTTCAGAAGGGATTGGCAGATGCCCGTAGCGTTCTACTATCATTTGTTCAAGAGATTGACGAGTACTGGGAGGACGAAGCGGACCAGGGCCGGCAACCAGGACTTCTCACGCGAATCGAGTGCATTTGCGATCGCTTTCACCTCGTCGCACGTTGTCTCCGCTCCCGACACCTAAACCGATCGACGCTTGAGATTGAGGACGAGTACGATGTACAGGATCTTCTCCATGGATTGCTACTGGTTGATTTTGATGACGTGCGTCGCGAGGAATGGACACCCAGCTACGCCGGCGGGTCGGCTCGTATGGACTTTCTCCTGAAGGCACACAAAATCGTGGTCGAAGTGAAGAAGACTCGGAAGGGTCTTGAAGGCAAGGAATTGGGGGACCAGCTTCTTGTCGACATCGGTCGATATCAGTCCCATCCTGACTGCAAAGTTCTTCTCTGTTTTACGTACGATCCGGAGGGACGCATCGGCAACCCCGCAGGGCTTGAATCTGACTTGAGCAAAACCCACGGAGAACTGGAGGTGAGAGTAATCGTCGCACCCAAAGGCCTCTAGCTCGATGGGGGGGAGCTTGGGTATCATGTGTACAGTTAGGCGTCGAAGCATGGAACCAATTACCCCAGTAATATCGTGCGACTTCCTCGCGTCTCTCGCACGAGGCCAAGGAGACGTGTCAATGCCCAGACACAGTCCGACAGATAGAGTCGCTCGGCATCCGCTTTCTCAGAAATGGAGAGACTCTGTTGCGAACAGTCCTGAACATGCTTCGGTCGAGACTGACTGGCGTGGCATACTCCAGTGAGCACAGCAGAAAGCGTCGAGATGGAGACGGAATCTGCGCACCAATACAATTGCTCCTAGGCTGCGTACCGGTACACTCTGAATTGCCGGGGAGGCAATGCGCACGGCGGTCGGCAAGTGCCGATATCCACTAATCAGAATATCTGCATCGAATCGTGGCTGCTACAGTAGGTGAGCTGTGGCGATCTGTCCGCCAGAAACGCCCAGACTGGAGGGATGGGATGCGTAAGGACAATACCACCGATCAAGAAACTGACTGTGTTCTGGGGCCCTACCCTATGACGTATCGACGACTTCAGGAGAAGATGGCCGGGTCAGTGAACAACAGTCGCATGATCAGCACGGTAATAAAGAGAATAATGACGCTCACTAGTAGGGAGAAGTCAAGTAGTAGCTTCATCATAGGACGTCCAGGCAAAGGCTTGAAGAAGCCCGCAAATCCCCCCTCTTCACTGAGCGATGTCTCAATTGCGACAATGTGCTCTGCGAAGCTATAGACCCTTGGACGGACAATGCAGCATATTGCACACGCCAGAAGGGCCATGATGCATGCAGTGATGCCAGTGACCACTTTGCTCAAGAAGCAGGTCTGGTCCACGATCAACGTCTTGATGCAGAAGGAGAAGAACACGAATGCCAGAGTTGCGGCTGTGAACCACATGGTCACGTACTTCATGTACTTATCGGTGAGCGCTTTCCAGACATCAACCTGGCTGGAGAGACATCTGGGTGTGGGTACGGGTGTCTTCTCGTCTGACTCTTGTCGTTCAGGTATTCCCATGATAGTACTCCAGTTTGGATCGTCTTCGCCCTCCTATGTTAGTCTGGCATTGCATGCAAAGCAAGAATCGCGCACATGAAAAGCCGACCGTGATTCATAGGAGAATCGCGAGACCTGGCAATGAGCCACAGGCTCTGGGTACGCGATCAGGACGGCTTTCGCGGCACCCGATGTGTCATGGAGGCCGAAAAGAGGATCAAGCCGAGGATGATTCCCTCCGACAAGTGCACGGACGGCTGCCGGTTCTGCCCTATTAACTTGTCCGTTGTGCACCTCTACTTGACGTCTGTCCGCCGGTATGCCGAATGGGCGCGACCACATCCGACTACCCCACCGCTTCCTGCTGCCGGTCGTGCCACTGGCGCATTCTGTCCTGTTCCCGCATTCGCGTCTCGCCCATCCGCGGCCTCGTGCCAAGACCAGGGCATTGCTGTGATCCGCTGTGCACGTTCAGCGTATTTCGGGCGGCATGGCCGTAGCAAGGCGTCGGGCGTGGCCTTTCAGGTTGAGAGTGCTTGGTCCCCGCGGGCCCCTCGTTCAGGACGCCGGGCGGCAGGACACTTGAACACCGGCCCCTATTGCGGATACACTGGTCGCGCCCGATCGACCGGAGGAGCCGCAGTCCGGCCTTGGCCGGTGCCTTGATTGAGGAAGCTGGAATGCCAGAACTCAGATACCATCACATTGGAATACCGACGGGCAAGCCGCTCCCCAAGGAGGACTATAGCCCAGAGTACAAGTTGTATGCCTCTGGGTATCTCGATAGTTCTTATGGAGTTGAGTGGATGAGGTTTGATCCAGACTGCCCCCTGCCAGAGTTGGTCAAGACAGTGCCTCATGTGGCCTTTGTCGTTGATGACATCCAGGAAGCCCTTGCAGGCAAGGAGATTCTGATCCAACCTAATAGCCCCACGGAAGGTGTGACCGTCGCATTCATTGTAGACAATGGAGCTCCGATCGAATTCCTCAAGTTTGACCGGCCGGAATCTGAGATATGGCCGCATGAATGCAAGTTCCAGATCGAATGACAGAACACTGAAAGGACAAGCCGTATGATGCGACCCGTTGATCTTGACTCGGGCTGGAAGGCGAAGATCCAAGTGATGGTCTACCTGAGCACCCTGGCCTGGGCCGCGTGCCCAGCGGTGGGTGATACCTGGACCTCCGACAACGGCAACGGGACCTACTCCAATCCCCTGTTCTACGAGGAGTTCTCTGACCCGAGCATAATCCGCGTGGGTCAGGACTTCTACCTGACCGGCACCACCATGCACTGCATGCCCGGGCTTCCCATCCTCCACTCCAAGGATCTGGTCAATTGGCGTCTGATGGGATATGCCTTTGACCGCCTGGACCTGGGTCCTGCCATGCGCCTGGAGGGCGGCGAGATCTACGGCCAGGGGATCTGGGCACCCAGCTTCGTCTACAACAAGGGCACTTTCTACATCCTCGCCAACGTCAACCGGTACGGTACCCAGGTCTTCCGCGCAACCGATCCCAAGGGGCCCTGGAAGCACAACCGGATCACGACGGGGCTCCACGACCTCTCGGTCCTGTTTGATGACGACGGCAGGATCCACGTCGTGTACGGGGCAGATGAGATCCGGATCACCGAACTGAACGCAGACCTCACGGACGTCAAGCCCGGCACAGACCGGGTCCTCATACCCAGGGGAAAGGGCATGGGCGAGGGCTCGCACTTCTACAAGATCAAGGGCAAGTACATGATCGTCAGCGCGATCCCCGGGGCCCACACCCCCATGGTCTGCGCCCGCTCCGACAAGCTCGATGGACCCTGGGAGATCCAGACCATCAGCTCCAACGAGAGCCTGGGCATAGGCCTGAGCTACAGGCTCAGGGGCAGCACCAACAACGGCCCGCCCTTTGAGATCGCCCCACCCAACGTCAACTTCCGCGGCGGTCTGATGCTGCACCAGGGCGGGATCATCGACACACCCACTGGGCAGTGGTGGGGCTACTCCATGATGGACCACAATGCCATCGGGCGTCTGACCTGCCTGTCACCCGTGACCTGGCAGGACGGATGGCCCTATTTCGGCCGGCCCGGCAACCTACAGCGGAGCCCGAAGACCTGGATCAAGCCCGACACGGGCCAGACCGCGGCCCCCACGCCCCTGGCCCAGCGGAGCGATGACTTCTCGGGCGACAAGCTGCAGGTCCTCTGGCAGTGGAACCACGTCCCTGACGACTCCAAGTGGTCCCTCACCGAGCGGCCCGGTTTCCTGCGTCTGCATTCCCTGCCTGCCAAGGACTTCTGGTGGGCCCGCAACACCCTGACCCAGCGTGCGGTCGGGCCGGAATCCACAGTCACGGCCCAGCTCGACGCCAGCGCCATGAAGCCCGGCGACGTGGCGGGCGTGGCCCTGCTCAATCTGCCCTATGTCTGGATCGGGGTTTCGCGGACCGATTCCGGGCTGGAGGTGCAGCACTTTGACCAGACCACGGGCCAAGTCTCACGCAAACCGGTCCAGGCAGACCACCTCTGGCTCCGCACGCACTGCAACTTCGACGTAGACAAGGCGGACTTCAGCTTCAGCACAGACGGCAAGGACTTCACGCCCATGGGCGGGGAGTTCATCCTGGTCTTCCAGCTCAAGACCTTCCAGGGCGTCCGGTATTGCCTGTTCAACTACAACACCTCCGGTGCACCCGGTGGATACGCGGACTTCGACGCCTTCACCGTGGATGAGCCCAGGCCGCGGGGCCTGACCCAGCCGATCCCAGTGGGCCGGACCATCACCCTCACGAGCCTGGCGGACAACGCCGTGCTCGCCGTGAAGGACGGCGCTCTCCAGGGCGTGCCTGGTGCTGATGCAGTGGCGTCCAGTGCAGCAGCCCGCTTTCTGGTCGTGGACCGCGGCCAGGGCCGCATCGCCCTGCAGGTCGAGTCCAAGGGCTTTGTGTCCGTGGCGGCCCCAGGCAGGGCGGGCTCGGTCACGCTCAAGAGCGGCCAGCCCGGCCAGTCCGAGACCTTCCAGTGGATCGACATGCAGCGGGGTGACATCATGCTGATGTCCCTGGCTACGAACCGTTACCTGCTGGCCCAACCGGACGCAGCAGGCCCAGTGTCTGCCGACCACCCAGGCCCCAGGCCCGATCGCAAGGATGGCTCGTGTCTTGCCTGGAAGGCAGAGCCAATGAGGTGAGCTGAGGGACCCGCCATGTCCATGTCACGCAGTGTGTGTGTCCTTTCCATACTGATTTCAATCAACCTGGCCTTCGCTACCCACGCGACTGGCGATGAAGCCCCGACACTCGAGACGGGCTGGACGAATCCGCCGAACGAGGCCCGGTTGCGGGCCTACTGGTGGTGGCTCAACGGCAACGTGGATAAGGCGGCGATCACCCGCGACCTGGAGCAGATGAAGGCCAAGGGCTTCGGCGGGACCGTGATCTTCGATGCAGGCGGCGCCAGTCAGGACGGCAACGGCGAGGTGCCGGCCGGTCCGACGTTCTTCAGCGAGGCATGGCGCGACCTGTATAGACACTGCTTGCGCGAGGCCCATCGCCTGGGCCTGGAGATCAGCCTCAACATCCAGAGCGGCTGGAACGTGGGCGGCCCCATGGTCAAGCCCGAAGATGCAGTCAAGAGACTAGTGTGGTCGGAGACGACGGTGCAGGGGCCGGGACAGGTGACCGCGCAACTGGCCCAGCCCGAAGGCCGGGAAGGCTTCTACCAGGATGTGCGGGTGGTCGCGTATCCACTGAGGTCGGATCTCGATCCCAATCGGCCGAAGATCAAGAACTGGAAGGTCAAGGCCCTGTATGAGGCGGTGCAGTTCTCCGGGCGCAACGGCTGGTTTCTGACCAACTCCACACCCGACACCTCGGTCCTGCTGGAACCCGAGAACGCGACTGCGGGCGAGGAGGACACCAAGGCCACGGAGGTCCTGGACCTCACGGATCGCCTCGGTTCGGACGGCATCTTGAAGTGGGATGCACCAGTGGGAAGGTGGCAGGTCCTGCGTCTCGGCTGTACCCTGGCGGACAAGTGCCACACCTCCACGTACAGCCAGGGGTGGAGCGGTTATGCCCTGGATGTACTGGATCGGGATGCATTCAGGCGGTACTGGGAGGCCGTCGTGCAGCCGCTGATAGAGGATGCCGGGCCCCTAGCGGGCCAGACCCTCCGCTATCTGCACACGGACAGTTGGGAGATCGGGGTCTTCAACTGGACGCCCACCCTGATCAAGGAGTTCAAAGAACGTCGTGGATATGATCCCGTGCCGTTTCTGCCGGTCATGGCCGGACGCATCGTGGATGGCCGTGACATCAGCAACCGTTTTCTGCACGACTTTCGCAAGACCCTTGGCGATCTGGCAGTGGACAACCACTATGGCCCCATGCGGGATTGGGCTGCCAGGTACAATATCGGCATCCATCCGGAATCCGGTGGTCCGCACTTCACGCCTATCGACGCCCAGCGTTGCCTGGGCATGGACACCGTGCCCATGTCCGAGTTCTGGGCCAATTCCGCGACGCACCGCGTGGACGACATCGTCCGCTTCTTCGTCAAGCAGCCCGCCAGCGCTGCCCACGTTTATGGACACCCGATCGTGGCGGCCGAGGGGTTTACGACTGTAGGACCCCATTGGCAGGAGACACTCTGGGACAACCTCAAGCCCTCGTTTGACTATGCCTGCTGCGAAGGTCTCAATCGCCTGGTGTGGCACGCCTTTGTGTGCTCGCCGGCCTCCATGGGCATACCCGGCCAACAGTACTTTGCAGGTACCCACCTCAATCCACTGGTCACCTGGTGGTCCCGGTCTGAACCCTTCTTCGCCTATATCAACCGTTGCCAGTGGATGCTCCAGCAAGGACTCTTTGTAGCGGATGTGTGCTACTACTACGGCGATCATGTGCCGAACTACGCCCAATTACGGACCAGTGACCCAGCCAAGCTAGGCCCCGGCTACGACTACGACGTGATCACCGAAGACGCCATCCTCAACCGCCTGTCGTGTCGAGATGGGCGTCTGGTCTTGCCCGACGGCATGAGCTATCGCATGCTCGCGCTGGCCTCGCATGAGTCCATCTCCTTGCCTGTCCTGCGTAGGCTTGGTGAACTGGTGCAGGCCGGCGCCACGGTCGTGGGCGCCAGACCCCTCGCGGCCAGCGGCCTGACCGGCTATCCGAGCTCGGATACGGAGGTGAAGCGGTTGGCCGAGACCCTGTGGACAGACACAGGTATCCTGGATCGACCCGCCCTCGAGGTCCTGCGCGACAAGGGGATCGCCCCGGACTTCGAGGTCACCGGCACTGTGGACCCACAGGCCCTCATCCATGCCATTCACCGCCGGGATCGTGACACAGACATCTATTTCGTGGCCAGCCGCGGAGCCCGTCCCGAATTGATCCTGGCGGCCTTCCGCGTAGCAGACAAGGCCCCGGAGGTCTGGGACCCGGTCACTGGCGAGCGCCGCTTTGCGACAGACTACGCCCTCCGCGAGGGGCGGACCACGGTGCCGCTGGAACTCGGTCCCTATGGTTCGGTCTTTGTGGTGTTCCGTGAACCCGCGGATCGACACCCAGCCTCCGGGCAGCCCAACGCCAAGCGCTTCGTGACTCGTCTGCAAGTGACCGGTCCATGGACCGTCCGATTCGACCCCAAGTGGGGTGGCCCGGAATCCGCGGAGTTCCGCTCACTGGTCAGTTGGACGGATCGGCCTGAGGGCGGCATCCGTTACTACTCCGGCACCGCCACCTACGAGAAGACCCTGGCACTGCCGGCCGAACTCGCAGGCAAGGACCTGTGGCTCGACCTGGGCCAGGTGCACGAGCTGGCAGAGGTCCGCGTCAACGGCAGGTCCCTAGGCATCGTGTGGGCCCCACCCCTGCGTGTGGACCTCTCTGGCGTGCTGCGTGCAGGCGACAGCCGGCTGGAGATCGATGTGGTCAACTTCTGGCCCAACCGGATCATCGGCGACGCTGTACTGCCCCCGGCGGAGCGCCGCACGCAGACCAACGTCAGGAAGCTCACGGCCAATACGCCGCTGGTGCCCTCCGGCCTGCTGGGCCCGGTCGTGATCCTGGAGCGCACAGGGCCATGACCTACACCCCGCTGCTACTGGCCCCTTGTCATCCTCCCGAGAGTACCGAGGGACCTATTCAAACAAGGGGGGCCGCAGCGGAGGGATCTATTAAAACAGATGTACTTCTGAACAAGCAATGATGTGGATGGAAATGAGACAGCATGTAGGCGGACTCGCATGAGATACTTCACTTTCTCAACGGGTAGCCAGCTTTCCATTGTGTTCGGGCGTTTCAGTTATGTGCGCAAGAGGAAGTGAAACAAGCCAATTCAAAGGAGTAGCAGCCATGAGGAAGTCCATGCGTATTCTTGCCCCATTCCTCGCAATCGCGGTCGTTGCAATGACAAACCTGGCCATGGGCCAGGCCACGGACACGGTGTGGCTCTCGGCCCTCGATCTCTCGAAGATCGGCCAGGGCTGGGGACAGGCCCAGGCGGACAAGGCGGTCACGGGCAAGCCACTCTCTATTGGCGGGCAGCGGTTCGCACACGGTGTAGGCACGCACGCCAAGAGCATGGCATGGATCGAGCTCAATGGGGGTTCGGAGAGGTTCCTGGCCTTTGTAGGCGCGGATGACGCGGCCGTCGCGCCGGCGTCGGTGACGTTCAAGATCGTAGGTGACGGCAAGAAGTTGTGGGAGTCGGGTGTGATGAAGCCCAGCCAGGCGGCCAAGCCCGTGGACCTCGACGTCAAGGGCGTCAAGACGCTCCTGCTCCAGGTCGGTGACGCGGGAGATGGCATTGACAATGACCACGCAGACTGGGCCGACGCCCGGTTTACAGTCAACGGGGCGAGGCCCAAGCTGATCGACGCCCCTCATGAAGAGGCCACTATCCTCACGCCCAGATCCAGTCCCGCTCCGCGGATCAATGGGCCTAAGGTCTATGGGGCACGGCCCGGGCATCCGTTCCTCTTCCGCATCCCCACGACCGGAAAGCGCCCCATGACCTTTGCGGCAGACGGCCTGCCCGCTACACTCAAGCTCGACGTGGCAACCGGCATCATGACCGGCACCACCCCCAACCAAGGTGTATACAGACTGACCTTGCATGCCAAGAACGAGCACGGCGAGGCGACGCGGGCCTTCAGGATCGTCTCCGGCGATACCCTGGCCCTGACCCCGCCCATGGGCTGGAACCACTGGTATGCACACTACAACCGTGTGACGGACCAGATGATGCGAGAGGCGGCAGACGTCATGGTCAGCAGCGGCATGGCCGACGTCGGGTACCAGTATGTGAACATCGATGACTGCTGGATGAACGCATCAGCGCACGATGACCCCCTCCGCGTCGGCCCCCTGCGGGACGACCATGGCAACATCCTTCCGAATAGACACTTCCCGGATATGAAGGCCCTGACCGAGGCCATCCACGCCAAGGGCCTGAAGGCCGGTATCTACACGTCCCCAGGACCCCGCACCTGCGCCGGGTTTTCCGGCACTTGGCAGCACGAGGCCCAGGACGCCAGGCAATTCGCTGCGTGGGGCTTTGACTTCCTGAAATACGACTGGTGCTCCTACTCGGAGGTCTCAGGGGGGAACCCCAACCTTGCCGCAATGAAAAAACCGTACCAGGTCATGGGTGAGATCCTGAAGCAGCAGGACCGCGACGTGGTGTTCAACCTCTGCCAGTATGGCATGGGCCAGGTGTGGGAGTGGGGCGAGGAGGTGGGCGGCCACTGCTGGCGTACAGCCGGTGATCTGGGCTTCGAGCTGGACCGCGTCTTCGAGGTGGCCCTGGCGAACGCCCAACACCGGCAGTGGTCCAGGCCCGGGGCGTGGAACGACCCCGACTATATCCAGATCGGATACATCGGCGATGCGCGGCTCAACGGCGAGCCGAGGCCGTGTCCGCTCTCGCCCAATGAGCAGTACGCCTTCATGTCCCTCTGGTGCCTCATGGCTGCGCCCCTCTTCTACAGTGGCGACATGGTCCACCTCGATGACTTCACCCTCAACGTCCTCTGCAATCCGGAGGTCATCGAGGTGGACCAGGACCCGCTGGGCCAATCCGCCCGGGTCGTCACGCTCACGGACGATACGTTTCTCATGGTCAAGGACATGGAAGACGGCAGCAAGGCCCTAGGATTGTTCAATCGAGGGGAATTCCCGGCGAAGGTTACGGCGCCGTGGCCCGTGGTCGGCGTATCCGGCCCGCAGGTTGTGCGCGACCTGTGGCGCCAGAAGGACGTCGGGACCAAGGAAGGAACCCTGTCTATCACCGTCCCTCGCCGTGGGGCAGTCCTGCTCCGGCTGCAAACAGGCGGCGACCGGCACTGAGAGATGGGGGGGGCCAGTCTGATCGACGATGTCGTGATCAAGCCGATGGCAGAGGGATTCATCCTGCGGCGTTGTCGCCACAAAGATGACCAGGAATCTTGACAACCGACCTGTTCACGCTATAATAGTTGGCGCTCGTGGCTGTAGGGCGCAGCCTCGGCGGAGCGACGAGCGGAGGTCCGAGGCGGGCTGGATGGACGGCTGTTAGGATGTGTGGCTTGCTGCGTGGGATGAGGGTCTACGATGGTCTGTGTCGATGCACTGCGTGGGTACGACTCAGTAGTACCAGACACCTGAAGGAGTTGCTTGTTCTCCGCCCTCACCCCTCGTGCACCTGATTCAAGACAGGGATTCTTAAGCTCACCCATGGATGGCCAACCATTTGCAAAACGGAGGTAACGTATGAAACGGTTGACGTTGACAGCAGTCGTGACCATCTCGCTGCTCAGTGCTGTACTGGGTATGCCTGTCGACACCCTAGGATGCCCGATTTCACAAGTCACCCTCACCACCTCCTCTACGGCCGGAGGTGACGTCACGACGCCCGGAGAGGGTGCCTTCACCTACACCTATGGCACGACCGTGGCCGTGGCAGCCACCGCCGATTTCCACTATCACTTCGTGGGTTGGGCCGGAACTGCCGTGACCGCTGGAAAGGTCGCGAACCCCACGTCCGCGAGCACCACGGTCACCATGGACGCCGACTACACCCTCGTGGCCGCGTTCGCCAAGGACCAGTGGAAGCTGACGGTCACCTCAACCCAGGGCGGCGTGGTCCTGCAGCCGGGCCTTGGGATATTCATGTATGACGACGGCACGGTCGTCCCTTTGTATGCCGTTCCCGAACCCGGCTACGTCTGGGCCCACTGGACCGGGAGTCTGTATTCCAGTTCGGCTCTGGCTTCAGTGACCATGACCTGTGACCTCGAGGTGCGGGCCAACTTCACCAGCCTCCTGTGTCCCCTCTACGTGGACGACAACGCCCCGGCCGACCCCGGGCCCTATGACAACACGATCAGCGACCCGCTCGAGAACGGCTCGTTCGAGCATCCCTTTGACTCCATCCAGGAGGCGATTGACGTCGCGGGTGAGGGGTGCGTCGTGATCGTCCGCTACGGGACCTACTGGGAGCTGATCGATCTCCGGGACAAGGGGATTACCGTTACCGGCTTTGACCCCTGTGCGCCGCAGCCGGGCCCCTATCCGATCATTGATGGAGAGGGCAAGGGCACGGTGGTCAGGATCACCGGGTGCTGCTGTCCTGGCTCCAATTCGGGGACGAGTTGCGTGGATGCAGGCCCAGACTCAGTGTTGACGGGATTCGTAATCACGGGTGGGAACAGCTACCAGGGTTCTGCCATTGTGTGCAGGTGCCGTAGCCCGCTCATCAGCCACTGTGTGATCGTGGGCAACCGCTCCGGAAAGGGCTGCAGCGGCGTGATCTACTGCGAGAACAGTGCTCCCACCCTTGACCAGTGCACGATCAGTGGGAATGTAGCCGGAGACGGAGGGGCGGCGATCTGTGGCATCAACAGTTGTCCCACGCTGGTCAATTCGATTGTCTGGGGCAACGTGCCCAGGCCCATGTGGTGTGATGCAGCGTCTCTGCCTGTGGCCACCTACGTGGATATCCAGGGCGGGTGGCCTGGTACGGGCAACCTCAACGCAGATCCCCTGTTTGTCCTGCCTGGATACTGGGCCGACCCCGCCAATCCGGCGCACGTCGTTGATCCTCGTGTTGTGGCCGCCGCGGTCTGGGTTCCAGGCGACTACCACCTGGCCTCTCGCGTCGGGCATTGGGACGCCCTCGCCCGGATGTGGGTTCCAGATCTGGTGCACAGTCCCTGTATCGACGCAGGTGATCCTCTGTCTTCCGCAGCCGAGGAGCCCCTGCCCAACGGCAACCGCCTGAACCTGGGCGCCTACGGCGGGACGAACCAAGCCAGCCTGTCTACTCAATAGGGCCTGCGGCCTGCAACACCGTCATACGTCCGTCATCGCTGATGGAGTCACCGGCCCCCTCCACACCTCTGGGGTCCTGGCTCGACGCTGGGGGGGGCGAGGGTTTTGACCTGGAGGCCGAGGGCGGGTACAATCCCTCCGGGCTCCGGTGAGCAGCCTGAGGCAGGCAGCAAGGCCGGTGGCTCGAGGTAAAGAGAAAGGATTGACCATGTCTTCACGAAACATCATTCGGACGATCGGGTTGGCCGTATGGGCCTTCTGTCTTTCAGGCGTCCTCGGCGTGAGATCCACAGGGGGGGCCCAGCCTGCCCAGGCCCGGGTCCGGGAGAACACCCCTTACCTCCACCCACAGGGCACAGCGACTCAGTTGGTCGTGGATGGCAAGCCCTACCTGATCCTAGGTGCAGAACTGAACAACTCCAGCGCCTCCAGCCTGGACTACATGAAGCCGCTCTGGCCTCGCCTGGCAGCGACCCACATCAACACGGTCCTGGCCACTGTGAGTTGGGAGCTGCTCGAGCCCCAGGAGGGCCGGTTCGACTTCAGTCTGGTGGATGGCCTGCTCAAGGAGGCCAGGGCAAACAAGCTGCACCTGGTCTTGCTCTGGTTTGGCAGTTGGAAGAACGGCAAGTCCACGTATCAGCCCTTGTGGGTCAAGACCAAACAGGAGCGGTTTCCACTGGCCCGCAGTCAGGACGGCAGAAGCATGCCCATCCTGACGACCTTCAGCGACGCCAACCGGGACGCCGACGCCCACGCGTTTGCCGCCCTGATGCGGCATATCCGCCAGGTCGATGGCCGGCAGCACACGGTCCTCATGATGCAGGTGGAGAACGAGGTGGGAGTGCTGGGTGACTCACGCGACTACTGTCCGGCTGCCAACAAGGCCTTTGCCGAGCCAGTGCCGAAGGAGCTGATGGACCACCTCCAACAGCACAAAGACAGGCTTATCGCGGAGTTCAGCGAGGTGTGGGCGGCCAACGGCTCTAAGACCTCCGGGACCTGGACGGAGGTCTTCGGCCCAGGCAAGCCTGGCAGCGCTACGGTTCCCCCAGGCGCTGCGAGCCCCCCGTTGACCGCGGAGGAGCAAGAGGCGGGCTGGCGGAGGCTTCAGTGGCCGGCCGATGAGATCTTCATGGCGTGGCACTACGCCCGGTACGTCAACGCGGTGGCAGAGGCGGGCAAGGCGGAATACGACATCCCGATGTGCGTGAACGCCTGGCTGCAACAACGGGACTGCGCCTGGCCGGGTGCGTATCCCAGCGGCGGTCCGCTGCCTCAGGTGATCAATGTGTGGCACGCAGGCGCGCCGGCGGTGGACCTCCTTTCGCCGGATATCTATGTGGCGGAGTTTGAGGAGGTATGCGCGAGGTTCAACCGCTGCGGCAATCCCCTCTTCATCCCCGAGTCCAGGGCAGATGCAACCGGCCTGGCCAATGCGCTCTGGGCCTTCGGCGAGCAGGACGCCATCGGCTATTCGCCCTTTGGGATCGATCGGTTCGCGGGTCCTGACACGGAACTCGCCAGGGCCTATGACGTCCTCTCGCAGGTGGCCCCGTTGATCCTGGATAACCAGGGCAAGAGCATGATGACGGCCGTCTTGCTGGACAAGGAGAACCCGACGCAGAAGCTCCATCTGGGCAATTACTTCATCGAAGCCAGGTCCACGTCAGGTTCCTCCGGCCCACGCGCCGACGCCCCTCCGGAGCGGGCCGCAGGCCTCTTTGTCTCCACAGGGCCGGATGACTACGTGATCGTGGGCCGAGGCATGACGGTCTATTTCTCCTGTGCCGTGAACGACTCCCTGGCTGTAGGGCTGGGCACCGTGGAGGAAGGCAGGTACGTGAACGGCCGGTGGGTTGCCGGCCGGAGGCTCAACGGCGACGAGACCCCGGAGTGGAAGGCCCTGCGGTTCCCAGGCGAGCGGTACACCATCCAGCGGGTGACGCTGTACCGCTACCACTGAACATGCCCCTGTTGGGCACACGGCGTGCATTATCTGGTTCCGGCTTGTCCAGTTAACGAAGGAGACCTCTTATGATTCACAGACAAAACGCCCTGTCATGGCTCCTGTGCCTCGGTGTCATTGCCCCTTTGACCTTCCTTGTGCGGGTGGACGCCGCCAAGGCGGCTTCGCCCCTGCTCAATGAGCCTGTGGACGTCAGCGGGGACTTCCGGGACTTCTCGAACCTGTACTACCTGGCGGACCGGGTCGTCCAGTTTGACCCGGCCACGGCCTCTGGCAAGCTGCGTTGGCGCAGGGCCCAGTACCAGACCCGCCAGGCCTTCGACAACATGCTGGCCGTGGTCAGGCCCGTGGGGCCCAACGAGTTCCCAGGCGGCGAGTATGAGCCGGACCCGAACCTGCCGTTCTCCATCGAGTTCGTGTCACCCCGCACGGTCAGGATCCGCGCCACGAGCGGGCCGCAGATGCGGCCGGATGTGCCGTCCCTGATGCTGGTCGGCGGCAAGGCCCCGCGGGACGACTCCTGGAAGATGAGCAAGATCGAGGGCGGGTATCGGTACGCCAGTGCATACGGCTCGGTCACGATCATGGAGAATCCCTGGGCCATCGAGATCCGCGATGCGGCAGGCCGGCTGCTGACGAGATCGAATCACCATTCCGAGGGCAACCTGACGTACACCCCCATCCTGCCGTTCTCGTTCGTACGCAGGGCCGCGGACTACTCGCGGAGCATGTGCGCGGTGTTCTCCCTGGCCCCAGGAGAAAAGATCTTCGGGTGCGGCGAGTCGTTCATGGGCTTTGACAAGCGGGGCCAGAAGGTCGTGCTCTGGACGGATGACTCCAATGGCACGCAGAACAGGGAGATGTACAAGCCCATCCCGTTCTTCATGAGCAGCCGGGGATACGGGATGTTCATGCACACCTCCTCTCCCATCACCTGTGACTTCGGCCACTACTTCAGCAGCGTCAACTCCATGATGCTCGGCGACGACGAACTCGATCTGTTCGTGTTCCTGGGCTCACCCAAGGAGATCCTCGACGCCTACACGACCCTGACCGGCAAGTCCCCCATGCCGCCGCTCTGGTCCTTCGGTCTGTGGATGAGCCGCTGCACCTACTTCAGCGAGAAGCAGACCCGCGAGGTCGCAGCCCGGCTCCGCCAGAACCGCATCCCGTGCGACGTGATCCACCTGGATACCGGCTGGTTCGAGACGGACTGGCGGTGCGACTACCAGTTCTCCAAGTCGCGTTTCGAGGATCCCCAGAGGATGATCGCGGACCTGAAGAAGGACGGCTTCCACATCTCGCTCTGGCAACTGCCGTATTTCGTGCCCAAGAACACCCTGTTCTCCGAACTCGTGGAGAAGGGCCTTGTGGTCCGCGATCCCAAGGGGAACCTGACCTACGAAGACGCGGTGCTGGATTTCTCGAACCCCGCCACTGTGGAGTGGTATCAGGCCAAGCTGGCCAGCCTGCTCAAGATGGGCGTCGGTGCCATCAAGGTCGACTTCGGCGAGGCCTCGCCGGACAAGGGCCTGTATGCCTCGGGCCGGACCGGCTTCTATGAGCACAACCTGTACCCGCTCCGGTACAACAAGGCGGTCGCCGAGATCACCCAGAAGGTCACAGGCGAGAACATCATCTGGGCCCGCTCCGCCTGGGCGGGCAGCCAGCGCTACCCCCTGCACTGGGGCGGGGACGCAGAGAGCACAGACGGCGGCATGGCCGCGGAGCTTCGGGGCGGCCTGTCATTCGGGCTCTCCGGCTTCTCGTTCTGGAGCCACGACGTGGGCGGCTTCGTGTCCCGGGCATCCGATAGTCTCTACAAGCGATGGCTGGCCTTTGGCGTATTGACCTCCCACACCCGCTGCCACGGAACTGCCCCCAAGGAACCGTGGGAATACGGCGAGGCCTTCATGAATGAGTTCCGCCGCATCGACGAGCTGAAGTATCAGCTCATGCCCTACGTGTATGCCCAGGCCAAGGACTGCTCGGAGCGAGGCCTGCCCATGATGAGGGCCCTGTTTGTCGAATACCCGGACGACCCCGGCTCCTGGCTGGTGGATGACGAATACCTGTTCGGCTCCAGCATCCTGGTGGCGCCCTTGATGGAGGAGAATTCAAAGGCACGCAGTGTGTATCTGCCGCCTGGGACGTGGATCGATTACCAGACCGGCAGGCCCTACACCGGAGGCTGGCAGAGGATCGAGGCCGGCGGGATTCCGGTGGTCATGCTGGTCCGCGAGGCAACCGCGATTCCGCATATCAAGCTCGCCCAGTCGACCCTGCAGATGGACTGGTCGACTCTCGATCTGGTGGTCTTTGCCAAGGATGCGCAGCAGGCTAAAGGCTTGGTCTGCCTGCCATCCGACAACAAGCTTGTGGAAATCACTTTGGTCAAGAAGGACGGGACCTTCCGCGTGGCCAAGGACCCCTTGGCCGGCAAGGTCACCTTCAAAGTGCAGATGAATGCTGAGCCCTAGAGGACGAACGGGACCGAGAGCGCCGCAGCCAGGCAACAGGACCGCTCAAAACCGAAAGCCTGTGGGAAATGCGGGCTAGGTCCGAAGCACCACGGATAGATGATCTATTTCTTAACCACGAACCACACGAAACCCACGAACGCTAGCGCCGAGTCGAGGCGTTTGGGGTGTGCGTAGGTCCGCCGTCTGATCCACGGTTACGCCGTGCCTTGGAGGCTGTGCCTCCAAGGGTGGCCGAGTCCGAGCCGGCTCTGCAGGCAAGCCTGCGATGCCGTCTCAGACGCGGCCACGATCCGACCGCTCAGGCGAATGTGGTAAGCGAAATGCGCAAAGCGGCAAGCGACCGAGGACCTGATGGGACTGCACGATGCAGACCAAGCCGTACGCTCGTGGGCAAGCAGGGCTCTGTGGAGCAAGCTGGCTTGCAGAACAGAGACCTACGCAGCTCACCCGCCAGGCGCATGCCTGACGGATGGACGCGACAGCGTCCGCGTACGGCGATGCTGGAATGGAAACAGGACTACCGCTGCGGCGCCAGCCCGTTCGTGGGTTTCGTGTGGTTCGTGGTTAGATAATGTAGGAGTCCTTAGTGATCCAGCGTGCAATAGCCATCGCGACGGTCTTCTTGGGTGGGTTCGCGATCATGGTCCTGGAGATCATCGGCGCGCGATACCTGGGCAAGGACTTCGGCGGCTCCTTCTACGTATGGATCAGCCAGATCGGCGTAATCCTGATCGCGTTGGCGCTGGGCTACTACGTCGGGGGAGCCCTGGCGGATCGGTTCCAGCGGGCCCGTTTCCTGGCCTGGCTGCTGTTCCCCACAGGCCTCTTCACCTGCCTGATCCCGGATTTCGCAGGCGGGGTCATCAACTGGATCATCATGCGACATCCCCTCGACCAGCCGATCCCTGCCATCTGGCAGAAGCTGGACCCTGCCCTGGGCAGCGGGCTGATCTTCCTGTTGCCGTGCTTCGTCCTGGCCATGCTCTCGCCCTACATGGTCCGCCTGGCTGCGAAAGACCTGGCCCGGGTGGGGAGGGTCAGCGGCCTGATCTACGCAGCCAGCACAGTAGGCAGCATAGCCGGGGTGTTCGTGTCGGGTTATATCCTGATCGACCAGATGGCCCTATCGCAGATCTTCCGCGTCACGGGCGTGCTGATCGTCGTGCTGGCGGGCATGTGCCTGGCCATGGATCGGTGGTGGAGACCCGACGAGGAGAATATACCATGATCCAGATCTCCCCTCGATGTAGTGACTCTTCCGGCTCTGGTTTGACTTCTCTACCTCAGCCAGGTAGAATCAAAGACTGGATAGGCTTGATTGAGCCAGGTCTGTCATAAACCATCGCCTGTGGCTGGACGGTCCGTCCCACCGACAGGCCACTGAGCTGAAAGGTCCTTTCATGCCGACGATCAGTATGTTCTTCGGTATCATCATTCGCATGTACTGCGGCAAGTCGGAGCACAATCCGCCCCATATCCATGCGTATTACCAAGACCACAAGGCAACCTTCGATATTGCTACGGGGGAACGAATGGAAGGAGAGTTCCCTCCGCGTCAGACACGTCTGTTGGTGGCCTGGATCGAACTCCATCGGGAAGAACTTACGGCGGACTGGGCCTTGGCGTCCAAGGGAGAGCTGCCCTTCCGGATCGATCCACTACGATAGGAGAAGAACCGATGTACGTTGGTGCAAAGACCGTCAAGACTCTGCCTGGATTTAAGTTGCTTATCACCTTTGAAAACGGAGAGCAGCGCGTCTTTGACGTCTCACCCTATCTGGATCACGGCGTCTTTCGTGACCTCAGGGACGCAGCAGTCTTCAGCTCCGTACGGATCAGCTTTGACTCCATCGAGTGGGCCAACGGTGCGGACCTTTGCCCGGAGGTACTGTACAAGGAGAGCCTTCCCCTGGAGGGTTCAGAGGTGCATCCGCAGATTGGACGGGGACAAGATGGGCGGCGAGATAGGTGCGACTGACGCAGACTTGGTCCTGCCTGAATGTGGAGGTCGTGAAGAGAAGAGGCATTTGGATGCAAGGGTACCGGCTGTGCCGAGGTATCGCTGATGCGAGCCTATGAGCAGGACTTGGCGGGAGTTCTCAATGGAATAGCCCGGCGGATCGGGAAGGAAAGGTGCTTTACGAGCGACCGTGTACAGAGAGGGAAGAAGGAGTATGACGTCTACAGATATCAATCAGAAACCCTATACGTTGGCGGTCAAGGCCGTCATCCTCGATTCCCAAAACCGCTGTCTACTCCTTCGACGATCGAATGCCTGCCGGAGCCTCGTCGGCCAATGGGAGTGGCCCGGCGGCAAGCCTGATCCAGGCGAATCTTTCACCGAGACCTTAAGCCGCGAAGTCCGGGAGGAAACCGGTCTGGAAATCGAGCTGACCGGTCTGGCCGGTGCCAGTACGTTTGAGATGCCGGTGGCTCGTGTGGTCCTGATCTGCATGATCGCCCGGGCGACCAGCGGCGAATTGCGTCTGAGTTCGGAGCATGATGACTCCGCCTGGGTGCCGCTGGCCGAGCTGCCGGGCTGGAACGTTGTCACCCCCATGAAGCCCGTTATCCAGAACCTGTTAACCCCTGCCCAACCCAACGTATGAATACGAATCCTGGCCTTACGAATCCCACCGTAGCCGCCACCCTCACCGACGAGGAATGGGTGGCCCTGCACGTGCCGCGATTTGCCGCGGCCAGTGGTGCCTACGCGGACTACGAGACCTTCTTGAAGGCCTCGCTCAAGGAGGCCTGCGGCAAGTTGGCCCCGTACGCCGTGGTCGAGGCGCGGCCCAAGGGCATCCCCAGTTTCGCCGAGAAGATCCTGCGTAAACGCAAGGACTACCAGGATCCCAAGGACCCTCTGCCGCCCGATCCACTGGTGCGGATCACGGACCTCTGTGGCGGACGTGTCATTTGCCAGACCGGTGAGCAGGTGCACGCCGTGTGCCGTTTCATCGAGGAGGCCTTCGTCATCGATTGGCCAAACAGCGAGGACGTCAGCCAGCGGCTCAAGCCCGCCGAGTTTGGCTATCGCTCCGTGCATTACATCGTGCAGGTCGATCCGAAGCGCCTCAAGCAGGCCAGGGTCCACACGCCGGTCCCCAAGGCGCTGCTCGGCTTGGCCCCTGACGTCCTGGGCGAACACGCCGCGCACATCCCGCTCAAGGCCGAAATCCAGGTCCGCACCTTCCTGGAACACGCCTCCTCCAATCTGGGCCATGATAACATCTACAAGACCGAATTGAAGGTGCCCGCCCGCATCAAGCGTGAATACGCAGCCCTGGCCGCAGTCCTTGAAGGCACGGACGGCCAGATCGAACGTGTGCTGGCCGCGATGGATGATTTCAAATCCAACTTTGGTGCATGGCACACACGGGAGGAAGTCGAAAAGGAGATCCAACACTCGAAGGTCCTGCTAGGCCTGGCCAGCGAACACCTTCCCCTCGCCGACAAAGTCCCTGTGGCCGTCCGTGCCGCACGCATGGCCCTCTCCATCGGTAACCACTCGCAAGCCATCGAGATCCTTCAGCCCTTCCAGGACCAACTCCACGCCGGTGTCTTGCGTGTCCTCGGCCAGGCCCTGGTGGAACAACACTGGAACGAACCCCATCACGAGGGCTTCGCCCAAGGCCAGGAGTACCTGGAGAAGGCCAGCGGACTGGCGTCCAGCGATGCCGAGACACTCTGCCTGCTGGCGGAATGCGCGGCCCACGAGAACGACGACGTAGAGGCACGCCGGCTCTTCACGCAGGCGGTCGAGGCCGACGGCACCGAGCCACTGACCCTCGTTCGATACCTGGAGTCTGAGGCCGCACACCACTCCAGCGACATCCCCCTCCGCTTGGCCAGCCCGATGATCCGGGCGGCCATCACCCGTTGCCAGCGGCAGATTGAGGCCCGCGTCAACCTCCCTGCGGCATGGTCTGCCCTTGCTGTGTTCCACCTCTTCCTGGGCAAGCCCTTCGAGGCCCTCCACGGACTGGCTCAAGTGGTCCGGCTGTGCAGCAGCCCCGTGCAGGAGGCCATTGCGCCCGCCCACCCCTGCGCCGCTGGACGCGCCCTTCTGCGATTGCGGGATACGACCCGGCGTCTCAGAGGCATCTCCGATAGGCTGCCGGGCTTCGACTGGTTCGATCGCTTCGTGCTTCTGGCCCTGGCCATCCGCCTGAACGACCTCACGGCACGCCAGGAAATCGCAACCTTGGCCTCCTGGAAGACCAGCCCGCCTCATTTCCACAAGGACCAGAAGACCGTCATCCTCTCCGGCGGCTGCTCCCCGCAAGTCCAGCCGTTCATGGGGACCTTTGGCACGCAGATCCAGCGGGCCTGCGAAGGACTGGCCTTTGTCCTCATCAGCGGCGGCACCCGCTCCGGCATCAGCGGCGTGGCCGGAGACTTGGCGGGGCAATCCGCCGGAAGGATTCAGGCCTTCGGCTACCTGCCCAGCCACCCCCCACGCGGTGTCAAGGAAGACGCGAAGCGATTCCCATACCGCCTCAGCTCACCCGGCACGGACTTCACACCGCTGGAGCCCCTGCAGGCCTGGACCGACCTCATTGCCGCCAGCGTGACCCCGGCGGACATTAGGCTCATCTGCTATGCCCCCGGCGACATCGCCCGTGCTGAATGTGCAATGGCCCTGGCCCTCGGTGCCCGCGTGGGCCTGGTGCAGGACCACGCCCTGCCCAAGGACTGGCAGTTCGATACCACCCCATGGGCCGACGCCGCAAACCTTCTGGCCCTCCCACTGGACGCCATGACCCTGCGGGCCTTTCTCCAGATTGACCTCAAAGCCTTAAGCAACGCTGACCTCGCCCGCCTCGAACCAGCCGCCCGCATGGCCCACGAGGACTACGTCAAGTCCGCTATGCCCAAGGAGCCATCGCTCCAGCCGTGGGACAAGCTCGACGAAGGCCTCAAGCTCTCCAACTACTGCCAGGTGGCCTACTGGGAACGAACCCTGCGCGAATACGGCCTTGGCGTCCGTCCTCTTTATGCGGAAGACCGGAAACGCGAACCGCTGGTCATGGAACACGTGTTGCCCAAGGTGGGGAGCAAAGACCCCATCGCTGAGCTGGCCGAACTCGAACACGGCCGTTGGAACGTCGAGCGTCTGGCTTTCGGCTGGCAGTACTCGCCTGATAAGGACATCGCCAGGAAGCTCTCCCCCTGGCTCATCCCTTGGGACCAGGTGCCCCCCGAAATCCAGAAATACGACATTGACGCCATTCATGGGCTTCCCAAGAAGCTCCGCGAGGTGGGGCTGGAACTATACCGACTATGAAGCTGCCGCTTACCATGACCTACGATAGCGATCCCATCAGCCGACTCGAAGCTCATCTGCAATCTGCCTCGAGCCGTCGTGACTTTGACATGCACGACGCTGAGGAACTTGAGTTGCTGAAGCCTTTTCCATGCCTGCATGACGCGGTGGTGCGCCTGGGCCAGCAGGTCACCCCACTTTGGCTCACCGCGGATGCTGAGGCCCTGCGCCACCAGAAGCGACACAAGTGGCTTGCTCGAACGGCTGTGGTTACCGGCATCGGGGCCATTGTCCTGGCCGTGGTCCAGTTGGCCCTGAAGCAGACCTGGCCGAGCATGACCCACACCGCCGGCTGGCTGGAAGGCATCGTCGTCCTCGCCAGCGTCATGTCCGTCTTCGTGGGGTGCGGATCGCAAATGGCTGGGGCACCGCCACAGGGCGGAACGGTTGCGGATGCTGAAATTCCGGGCGCTGACCCGGCCTGAGTTATGGTGGACCAGGCGCATCGAGGAGTGGCAGCGTTGGCTACAGGCCGAGATCGCTGCGCTTCCCCGGCCCGACGACTTCAAATGCATCGAAGACTGGTCCAGACAGGACACGGCGAAGGCCGCGAGGCCTTCCCCGATCTCGATTTCCAGAGCATTCTGGGGGATCAGGTGTGAGGAATGTACACATGCCTCACAGAGGGGAGCAGATGACCCTGTGGCCTGTGTGAGCTGACTATACCATCGTCGCCGGCTGGCCTGTGTTTTGAAGCACGGATTTCCAGAATATGCCGTTCTGAGGGACTCGTTTTCGACCGAGAACAACCAGCTCCAGAGGGACAAGCACGTATTCCGTGACCCACTGGCTGACCATGAAGTCCGTATAGCCTGCCATGGCATTGTCTACGGCAAGCACTCCCAGTCGCTGGCCGAAGATGATATCCGAAACACTGGGGGGAATGGCTCGAATCAGATGGCGAGGCTCATTGACAAAAACGCGGAAGTGCTCCCAGTAGTCCTTGTTCTTTCTCATTTTGTGTCTGATGTCCTGCTGAAGGACGGCGGACACTACTCTCAATCCTCCGGATCGCAGCCCATCCGGAGTCTGTCCATGCACGCGACGTTCTCCTGCCGTAGATAGCCGCCGGATGTACCCAACCAATGGCTCATGCCTAGTGGACGTCTGACGTTCGGCGGACGTTTCGTTTCTGGTGAATACCTCCTCCATGAGGAGGCGGTTGTATGCTCTCCTGAGCTCTGCATACAGATCTGTGTTGTAGCCCGTGAAGTGGTTCATCCATTGGGCAAGCGCGGCGCCCCCCGCACTCTCGGCTGCGTCCTTAATACCTGCATCCGACATGCGATTGACGATCTCCTTTACCTTCTTCTTAGCCTCATCCGACAGGGGGTAGTTGTCCCGATTGCCGACGACTACCTTCTCCAGCAGGTAGCCCTCCGACATCCGATCCTTGAGCAGGCCGATCGCCGTTCTCGCCTTGTGTGAAATCGGGTAGCTCTCCAGTGCCTGGAGGATTCTCTCCGGTTCCGGATATTGCTCCAGTGGATTATCTCGATCTTCGCTCATGATCTTCCGTTTGTGCAGCAGATATTCGAACATCCTGTGGTCATCCGGCTGCATCTCGGCGCATTTGCGGACGAACTGCGTATACCGAGAGAGGTTCCTGAGTGTCTGACTGGGGGGCTCCGTGGTGGGTGTCGCGTCTTCCGATTCGGCCAGGTCCTCATTCCTGATAATGAAGTTGAGTGACCTAGTAATCAGCGATCGTATCTCGAAGGGCACTTCTTCATTGGAGTCTGCCTCTTTTGCTCGCTTGTAGCCTTCGATGATGTTCCTCACGGCCCTTGGCAACAGCCCACATATTCTCTTACGGAGCGACGACGCGCGTGCAGGCATGTCATCGGCAATCGCTGCCAGGAACGCGGGCCAATCCTCAGGTTTGATATCGGGGCAGTCCGATTCAGAGCAGTTCAGTAGGGCGGACCCTATGTAACTGCGAATAGCCTTCTTCTCCTCCTCTGTGAGTTGCAGGTCAGGATAGTCAGGATTGTCGATATAGTCCTCTACATCGCTTGGTATGGCCGTCTCGGCCAACAGTATGATTCCGCAGGGACTCTGGCCGAGCTTGTCTTTCTTTGCCTCCATGTCTTTATGCAGACACTGTTCCCTGATATACTTGGAAAGTGCCTTCATCGTGAACTCGACTTCCGGTATCAGGGCCGCCTTGCACACACCACTAGCCAGACCCGCGTGGCTGACAACGAATCCTGAGTCCGAGCCGAACAGTTGGACGATACACAGCCGAGGGTTTGACTTCGCCTCGGTTGCCAACTGAGAAATGAACTCCTTTGCCTTCTCAACGGCTGACAGAAAACCGAATGCCTGCCATACCCAGAGGATGTCATTGTCCATAGTCTTGGGCACGCCAACGACGGAGATCTGCCTGTCGATGCTTCCGGAGAGCCATCTCTGCCGTGCTCTGGTGGCAATGGCATGAGCCGCTCTCATCGTTCCTTCGCCCCCGATGACATAGAGGATATCAATCTCGCAGTCTTTCGCGACGAGTATGTTGATCAAATCATCGAGTTTCTCATTTCGCTCCGCTTTGTTGTTCGAGTCCAGCAGGTCGTCATGACGTGCCGTGCCAATCCAGGACCCTCCAAGGTTTGCATGAGTGTTCACCTGGGAGAGCACTTCCGATGGCTTGAGCTCTATCTTGTAGTTCTGCAACATGCCGAAGAAACCGTCACGGTATATGACTGTCGACAGCTTATAGGCCGTCACCTCGTCGCGTCGAATTCCATGTTCCCTTTCATGCTCCAGTCGCTTTTCATACTCCTCCTGGTATTTGATGTGCCGTGAGCAGATTCCTGCTATTACGGCGTTGATACCTGGGGCAATCCCTCCAGAGACCACAATCCCAATCCGCAGATCGTCCTTCAGTGGGTGGACGATCTTCTCCCGAGGTCCAGCCTCGATAAATGAAAGCGGTCTGGGAAGCCTCATCAAGCAGCAGGCGTCCGGCTGCTGGCCGTCTTTGTGGTACTGCGATCGCCCATCCACTATGATCGTGTCTGTATCCAGTCTCGGCTTTCCTGTGATGAGTTCCGGGATGGGATTGTGATAGGGGTCTTTCTCTGTCGTGACTCTGGCCACCTGTGGCCATTCGAGAGGGCAGCCCTGCTGCAACCGAGTTGGGCTTAGGAGCCGTCCTCTGTCTTGTTCAGACGCCTTGATGATGCCTTTCTCATCGTATACGAACTCTCTGATGATGCCTTTCTCATAGTCGAAGGGATAGCCCACGGGCAGGCCGTCACAGGGAATCCAGTCCTTGGGCGGCATCCCCAATTTCACGAAGATGCATTCTGCGCACTTAGAGGCCAGCCAGTCGCTGACGTGTCTGGCATATCTCTCTCGGTCGGTTCTATCCAGCTTCGACAAATCCTCCGACGATTGCTCGTAAAAACTGTCGAGTTTGATGACAGAACTCAGATTTATGGTATACTCGTCAGGGAGACTGTCACGCTTGGAAAACTGCACCAGAACCGTATGATTCGCGGAGTCGGGCCGGTATTCCTTCCAATCCTGCAGCTCGATACTCTGCGTTTTGCCTATCATACCGCTCCAGAACAGAACCAGCTTGTCACAGGTAGCCAATTGATTCTTGATGATCTCATCCCAGACCAGATCGTCCTTCTCGCCGGCATAGCAGAATGGTTCGAGGTTGGCTTGCTTGCTCAGGTGGTACTTGACGCGGTGGACAAACTGCTCCGGCGTAAGCGGCAGGGACAATTGACCGCCATTCCCGTCGCTTATGTCTATGGGGCGGGCTTGGGTGCCATCAAAGCGGTAAGCTAGGAAAATTCTCATTGTTTGGTCTGTCATTTCACAGCCTCCAAGTAGCAGCTGATACGCGCTGGTATAAGCAACTGCAGGTGAGCACTCGCATGTCCAAGCTCACAGAAAAATCAGCTTTGCATGGCACACACGCTGCGTGCCGAATAATCTTAGTCCCACAGTACGTCAAAGGATGCTCTTTGCGAGTACCACCAAAAAGCATCTGCCTCTAGGACATCCTGGGCTTTCGCGGCATTGGGCATGATACTATCACGAATCATACCTGAACACAAGGTTTGTTCGGAGACAACTGCGGGCTTTGTAGGGTGTGAAGTTGGAAGGCAAGGGGCTAATCGGCCGGTGATGGACAAGGCCGGTCGGTACCGCCTGGGAGATTCGACGAGGAACCATCTCAGAGGTGAAAGAGTGATCGGCCAGAACACAGGGTTTCAAGGAGAGATAGCGAGCCGTGACGTTGTCCAAGACATAGCGCACATGGTTGAGGGCAAACAGAGATCGGCTCGCAGGAAAGGTGTGTATCGGGAGTTGACGAGGGACTACTCGCTAATTCGTGTTAACAACCAACTTTACCCGTTCCAGATTGGCAAGATACCGGTAGTAGTCGTCCAACTCATCTTCGGATCGGGTCTTTAAGAACCGAGGATTGGCGGTCTTATCTACATCGCAGATCTGTTGTATCAGGAGATCTTTATCGGTCATCATCTCTGGCCCCTATGTGCTCTCCGTATTACGTTTCACACCTTCTCCAGGAATCATATCGATCGGATGGGGATGGCCGCTTTATGTTTTTTATAATTCCTGAGAGTCGTGTTTGTTTGAATTCGGGGTGTGCCGGGCTTCGCTCCCGATAAGCCATATCGCGGCATATCCGCTTGTATCTTCGTTCAGTCCTCTGGTAGGGTGATGTGAAGGCATATTATAAGACGTGAAAGTGATGAAGCCTGGCGTGTTTCAGGCAGTCGACCATTCAGACCACCTGGGCTGTCAAGATACGGCAATACAGCCCACGTGTATTCTCATATGGGACAAATACTGATCCGAGCCTAAGTCAAGACATGTCGAGTAGATGATGATCTGATTCTGAATTCCGGTGACCTTATATATTTCAGAGCGTCCTTGGCGGGGCAAGGCTTGAAATGCAAGCGGATCTGCCTCGTCAAGATGCAAAAGGCAGACCGAAATCGTGCGGCTTCTTCCGTCTCCCCAGAGCCAGAAACACCCTTTCTGCTCCTTGCACAGTACAAGTTGCGCGGTTATATTGTATACCATGTATCTCAAGAGGCAAGCTGAACTGGATTTGACAGAGGCCATCGCCAGCGGCAAGGTGGTCCTTGTCATTGGTGCCAGGCAGGTGGGTAAGACCACCCTTGTCGAGCAGGTCTTGCGGGGTGAGGATGCCCGGTTCCTGAACTTCGATGTCGAGATAGACAAGACTCGTTTTCTGGCCGCCGCTTCTCTGCCCACGGCCGAGGCCATCCGCACGCTTGGGGCGCCCAAGGTGCTCGTGCTCGACGAGGCCCAGCGCCTGCCCGAGACGGCCCGGATCGTGAAGGGTTGGCACGATACCAAGGTCCCGACCCGTATCCTGCTGCTCGGTTCCTCTTCGCTCGATCTTCTCGACCAGAGTGCGGAAAGCCTGACCGGGCGCAACCGTAAACTGGTGTTGCCGCCCCTGCTGTTTTCCGAGGCGATGCAATCACAGGAATGGAGCGAGGCCGGCCTGGATCGGCCCGCCATGTGCGAGCGTTTTGCTGCGCCGCTACGGACGTTCCTACTCCAGCGGCTCGCCTTCGGCAGTTATCCCGAGGTCGTCCTCTCGTCCGATCCGCGTCGTCTTCTGCGAGAGCTCAGCTCGGACTATCTCTGGAAGGATATCCTCCAGTCAGGCCTCGTGAAGTCCCCGGACCTGATCCGTCGTCTGCTCATGCTCCTCGCCCACCAGGCGGGCAGCGAGGTCTCGGTCAACGAACTGGCCTCGCAGCTCCAGATGGGACGGCCCACAGTGGAACGGTACCTCGATCTGCTCGAACAGACCTTCGTCATCTTCAGGCTCCCGGCCTTCAGCACCAATCCGCGCAAGGAGATCTCGAAGAGTCACAAGGTGTTCTTCTGGGACACCGGCATTCGCAATGCCCTCCTCAACGCCTTCTCAGCAGACGAACTCCGCCCCGACATCGGCGCGTTGTGGGAGAACTGGGTGATCGCAGAGATGGCCAAACGCAACGCCCTGTTGGGTTCGCCCTGTGAGCTGTTCTTCTGGCGGTCACGCACGCAGGCGGAAGTGGACCTCGTGGTGAAGGCCGAGTCCGGCTTGCGGGCCTTCGAGATCAAGTGGAACCCCCGCCGCGCTGGGAGCACCGCCTTTCGCTCTGCCTACGGGGTGAACGTCGAGCCCATCGGCCCTGCCAATCCCTTTGTCGCCGAGTTTCTCAGTCCCTGAACAGGCCATGACCAAAGTCCCTATCTCAGAGCTGACGGCCCGGATGCAACGATTCCGGGCCTGCATGGACGCGGAGAACCCGGATTGGGAACTGGCCGCGATCTTCGGGCGGATCAACCAATACTACTTCACCGGAACGATGCAGGACGGTGTGCTGCTGATTCCCCGTGACGGCCAGCCGGTGTTCTGCGTTCGCAGAAGTCACGAGCGGGCCTGTGCGGAATCACTCCTTCCCGACATCCGGCCCATGAAGGGCTTTCGCGACGCCCTGCCCGCGGCGACGGGGCCACGGAAGGTCATTCACGTCGAGACCGAGGTGGTTCCCCTGGCCCTGCTTGCGCGGTTTAGAAAGCACTTTCCCTGCAAGGACATCGCGTCACTGGACTCGCAGGTCGCCCGTCTGCGGGCGAAGAAGAGCCCGTATGAGTTGGCCATCATGGAACGGGCCGGGGCCGTCCACCGGCGGATCCTGGAAGAGGACGCTGCGTCGCTGCTCCGCGAGGGCATGAGTGAGGCCGAGTTCGGCTGCGATCTCTTCTCGCTTATGGTCCGCGAGGGGCATCAGGGCACTGTGCGATTCGGGATGTTCGGCGTAGACATCGTGGTGGGGCAACTGGGCTTTGGGGAGAACTCGATCTACCCCACCAGCTTCGATGGGCCCGGCGGGTGCCTAGGCATAGGGCCCGCCGCGCCGGTGCTGGGCAGCCGCGATCGCACCCTCCGAAAGGGCGACCTGGTGTTCGTGGACGTCGGCTGCGCAGTGGACGGCTATCACACCGATAAGACCCTGGTCTACATGTTCGGCCGGACGCTGCCGGACGAGGTGATTGCGATCCACCGGCGGTGCGTGGAGATCCAACACCGGCTGGCCTCGCTGCTCAGACCCGGGGCTATACCCTCGGAGATCTATTCCAGCGTCATGGAAAGCCTCGACCCGGAATTCCTGCGGAACTTCATGGGCTTCGGCGACCGGCGGGCCAGTTTCCTCGGGCATGGGGTCGGCCTTCAGATCGACGAACTGCCGGTGCTCGCGGAGGGATTCGACGATCTGAAGGCCGACC
>Ga0209777_10000667_pt1 | contig 54164 bp, 41 predicted proteins | sample FrelakmetHBP12HB_FD_187147 | JGI IMG/M metagenome (GOLD analysis project Ga0209777, IMG submission 187147) | Freshwater lake sediment microbial communities from the University of Notre Dame, USA, for methane emissions studies -HBP12 HB (SPAdes)... | ecosystem: Environmental > Aquatic >...
TTCTCCTCACAATCCGCCATGTAGTACCAGCCGCGATCGATCATCCGCTCACCGTACAGTTTCCCGTCGCTGTCGTAAAATGAGCCTTTCTCGTCTTTCCGTTCCGTTCCGAGTATCTTGATGCCGGGGAAGTTTTCCGCCGTGAAACCTGCTTCATGGAGCTCGAATTCCCGTCTGTCCCAGATGAGAATATTCTCTTTCGGGATTCCCGCTTCTTCAAGCTGATGAATGACGGCACGGGTAATTTCCAGACTCGTCGACAACAGGGGACCCGCGACAGGGTTGACTTTGAGACCGATACGGTCAGTGGGTAACACGAACATGCGCCATGCGTCCGGAAGGTCGGCCGAGCCACTCAGCGTGAGCATCCCCTTCTTTACCATTTCACTCGCGACCTCGGGGTCGATGTTCTTTCCGACGACGCTGCGATCATGAACGATCTGCACAACCTTCCCGGGGAATTTCCCGGGCATTGAGGACGGAATGCGCGGATGTTTCATCGCTTCGTTGATGTTGGTGGTCGGTTTGTCATTTCCTGAAACCTGGGCCAGGAGTTTTTGGAGCGAACCGGGAACAAGCGCACTTCCGACGCCGGTTGCGGCCAGCGATGTGAAAAACCTGCGGCGGCTGAGCATGGATAGAATCCTGAATTGGTGAGAAAAACTGCCGATGCTTTGGCTCAAAGTACTTAATTCTTCCTAAATATCAAATTTGACATTTTCTCGCCAATGTGGTACCTTCCTGGCATAATTGCCGGGAGTTACTTGCCGTACTACTACCCGGCGACGGGATCGGTTGTAATAACGCATATCGTTATTGCGGGAGTTATGCGCCATGCCCGGCAACTCACTTATGATAACTTGAGGATCGATGAAGACGAAGAATAAGTCAAGGGAGTCGATCGGGGCAAGCCGAAGAACTTCTAGAGACAAGGCGATCAAATATGTTGTCGAGCGGGTCAAAGAGGTTTTGGGACCCGTAGGGATGGAGTGCGCGCGCCGATTCAACGTTGACATCGAAACAACCATTCGCATATATTGCCTTTCCCATAAGTGTGAGTCCAGGCGAGAAGAACTCGGATGGGATGTCAAGACGGCGGCGAAACAAGTCGGTGTACCCGAATACCGAATTAAAGCAATCGAATCGGGAACTCTTTGGGGATTTTCACAGAAGGAAGTTTTTATTTACACCGAAGTGCTCGGTCTACGGCGATGGTTCAGTCAGTGGCGAAAATCAAACCAAGCAACATTTGATCGTGTTCGCCCCTATCCTGATCGTCAGACTTCTTGGGCAAAAGCGTTGCGGGGCACGAGCGCATAACACGCAAAAACACGACGTTGGAATTGTCACGATCAGAAAAGGCTCACTCAATACTTTTGCTCATGGGCGATTGGTCTATGAATGAATTCGCAAAAGCATTGCGTGTTTTTGCGGGACGTTAGCCGCAATTGTTGCTCTCTCGCATGAACAAATAAAAGAACTCATGATATGATCGACTGGTCACAAGCAAAGGATGTTGCAACGGTGGTTGGGGCAGCGATTGCTTTGCTTACGCTTTTCAAGGGCATAATCGAGTACATTAAGCAGGGGGCTCAGAAGCGTGCCGAACAATTCGAGGGGATGCGTCGTCGGTTCAAAGAGAATGAATCCTTCAAAGAATTGTGCGGTCTCTTGGAGACAGATGACCAGAAACTAGAAGTGATTTCTTTCAGAGACAAACGTGACTTCCTCGGATTCTTTGAAGAAATCGCCTTGATGACGAATTCGAAAATCATAAGGAAAGAGGTCGCACACTATATGTTCGGCTATTACGCCATAAGATGCTGGGAAAGCAAGCACTTCTGGAAAGATGTGAATCGAGACAGCATTTACTGGCAGTTATTTCGGGATTTTGTCGAGCGCATGAAGGCAATCGAATCCTCATTTCGTTTTACCAGAAGAAACTTCAGGTTTTAAGACAATGACATCTGGTCAGAAGGATCGCCCACCTTTTTCAGCCGAAGAACTTGAACATATTTGCAGAGAATTGGCTGATACACAGACGGGCCTAACAGGTAGCGAAATTGGGTATATACTTGGTCAGATAGGAATCGAAGACACCGATCCTACGATGACAAAGTGGAGGAGGTTGTTCAACGCTCTGGCCGCTCGACAGAACACAACTCAGAGAGGCAACTGTGTTCTAGCGTTCATAAGCAGAGCTTTGGCACCTGCTAGGTTTGTCAACAATCGATCTTTCTATGATGATAGGCTTCGTAGCATCAACGTGATTTTGGCATTTCATGGACTTCAGTTTCAAGAAGACGGGAAGTTTCATGTTGTTGATAAAGCAACAAACTTGACCGATGCTGAAGCCCGTGCATCAAAGCTTAGAGAAAGCCTGCTTCTTCGGAAACTTCATCCGGAACTCCTAAAATTCTGTCGAGCGGAGCTTGTCGGAGAAAACTATTTCCATGCTGTGCTTGAAGCATGTAAGAGCATTGCGGTAACGATTCGCAACATTACCGGACTCGTGAGTGATGGAACAACGCTTATCGATGAAGCACTTGGTGGTGATCCACCAAGAATCAAGATCAATCGACACATTACAGACACTGAGAAGTCAGAACAGAGAGGTTTTGTCAACCTAGCCAAGGGCTTATTTGGAACCTTTCGCAATCCAACTGCGCATGCTGCCAAAATAGAATGGCCCATGTCAGAGGACGACGCACTGGATTTGTTTACACTCGCTTCTTATGTGCATCGACGGATTGACAACAGAATTCCATGATCGATGTCTGGAACAACTGCGGCTAACAGCGACAAACTACGTCGCTCACACATTTGGTAGGGCATATTCAAATCATGTTGGAGCGAACTCATTCATAAAGAGCGTGGAGTGCGGCGTGGCGTAGTTTGCGCACACGTTATACGCAAGCACGCCCTATGACAGCGGAGTCGCAATTCGATGACCAGTTTTGTTCAATCGCTTGTTCGACGCGTTATTAGTTTCATACGAACCATTTTCGGCAAACAATCTATGGAGAATGCAAAGTACTTCAGAGCGTGGATCAATCCGCTCGTGTTCTTTCCTTTCGACGATGCTTGGACACGAATCGTCAACAAAACCCTATCAACTGATTCGGCAATCGAATATCTTTGCGCTCCAGGGACTGACTTCAGTTTAGGAGCTCTCAAAGCCCGATATGCCGAAGTAAGTCAGGAATCGAAGCGCCTAATTGCCGCTCCTGCAGAAGACAACATTCTCAATAAACTCATTTGGCCTCTTCGCAACGCAAAGGCTTCCTATGTCTGTGGCAATTACCTGGGAGCAATCGCTTTGTGTGGGATGGTGTGCGAAATGCTCACCCTTTTGCTTTATGAAATCTCTGAGGTCCTCGTGAACGGAAAGCCACTCGATACGCAAACCGAAATCGAACTGTTCGGTTCTCCGTTTGAAAAACTCGGACAGGAGCGGAGGATTTCCGTACTCAAGTCATTCAATCTTATCGACGATGAACTCAAGACTGCTCTTGACAACGCGCGACAGAAGAGACGTCTGTACCTCCACTTCTATTCAAAAGAACACACAAACATACAAGCTGATGCCGTAGGAGTCTACAATTCTACTATCAGGGCGGTGGTAAGCGTCATCGGGCAAGACTTGCAAGAAGGTAAAGTTATGATAAACCCAAAGTTGCTCAAGTATCTCGAAACCAAAGGAATCGCAAGTCCAAGTTCGTCGTCGGGCGTGCCTGCGTACAACAGTGGTAACAACGACGTTGGGAATGTCAAAGAATGAAAAGCCGCACTCAATATTTTTGTTCGCTCGAATGAGATTTGTGTGCTCACAAAAGTATTGCGTTTTTTGCCTGAACGTTACCATGCGCCATGTCCGCCCGCCGCGAACAGGAGACTAACAAACACTTATGAAAAGCAAACGACCACAACAAAATCCCATACTCAAGGCTGTCTATCTTGAGACTGTCGATAATCAATTGCGCGACAACGATCCGCCGGAAACTCGTCAGACACTCGATCGTTTGCACAAAGAAGGATTTAGCGATAAGGATGCAAAGGTACTGATCGCTTCCGCGATCGCAGCCGAGACTTATTGTATTCTGAAGTCTGGAGGACCATTTAATCGCAGACGATTCATCCGCAATCTGGAACGGTTGCCGGATCAGTCATTCGATAACGAGTGATTGGGCACGCAGCGGGCGTCCACGGACGCATAGCACGTAAAATAACGACGCTGGGAACGTCGACGGATAGAAAAGCCTCACTCACTTTTGCTCACTGGCGATTGGTCAATGAATAAATTCATAAAACTGCCGCATTGTTTTGCGGGACGTTATACGCCACGTAGCTCAACGCACAAATTGTACTCTCCACAAGTCGCTGTGTCAAAAAAACAGATACGAGGTATCCCTTGAAGGACGCTCAATCTTATGATTGGTGGAATCGATTCTGGCAACTGTATGCCACTTCCTTCGTCGCACCACTGCAAGCCAATGGTCTTCTGCGCAACTTCGTAACCAATCCGAATGTCACTGGATTATATGCCGAGGCATGGGTGCGCTCGATGGCTCGAACTATGTTACCTCACTTTCGCATATCAACCGGAGCCGTCGTTCGGCCTAGCGATCAATTGAAAACGAAGCTTCAATCCATCCCGCAATGCGATCTAATCATCTGGGATCCATCTGAACTTCCGCCCCTTTTTGAGCAAGGTGATTTTGCAGTTGTCCCCATGCACTCGGTTCATGGAATCATTGAAATCAAGCGAACTTGTCCTAATTCAGATGATCTCATTGCTCAACTCGAAGTCCGCCGTGGCCTTCTAAGAACCCATTGCATGAAGAATCTTCTCGGTGTGGTCGTCGAGAGTCGAAAGCAGCTATTTGTCGATCGGCCTACTCCAGACTGGTTGGAAGAGTCAAAGTGGCTCAGTGAGTGCCCTCTGGTCTCGTTGTTTTCTCACAAGATGAAACCGCGCCAAGATGACATTATGGCTTTCATCTATTTCCTTGCGCAAGTCGCGGGCCACAAGGAACTAATGTCTTAAGCGTGAGCGTTTCGCTGCGCGCCGTTTAGCACGGCAAACAACGACGCTGGAAATATCATGGGCAGAAAAAGCCTCACTCAATACTTTTGCTCATGGGCGATTGGTCTATGAATAGATTCGCAAAAGTATTGCGTGTTTTTGCGACGCGTTAGGCAGCATGCACGGCGGCAGCAAATGACTATCAAGCCTCTAATCCTAGCATAGCGAGGGTCTGCAACTTATGGCTACCAACGATAGCAGAAAGGATGTTGAGCACTTCAACCGATGGTCTCACACGTACGACGAGTCATGGATTCAACGATACGCCGATCGAGTGCACGTAGAAATGCTCAACGCGGTCACCAACGAAATTGCCGCGCCAAAAACTGTCCTTGATGTTGGATGTGGGACCGGGCGGTTGTTGCGCAAAGCGCGTGCGCTCTACCCATCAGCGCAACTGCTTGGCATTGACCCTGCGGAGGGCATGGTTGAAGTCGCGCGCAGCCAAATACCATCTGCCACGATTTATTTGGCCGCGGCAGAGTCACTGCCGCTGGCTGATTCCTCCGTCGATGCCGTGCTAAGCAGCATCTCATTTCATCATTGGAGTGACCAAGTTGCAGCCCTACGAGAGATAAGTCGCGTCCTTCGCCCGGGAGGCTGCTTGTGCTTGGCTGACATATCCATGCCAGTGTGGCTCGTCAAGCTCCTTCGACATTCCAAGGTAAAGAGCCCCGCAGCGATGAGTCAATTCTTCAATGAAGCAGGCTTGCCGGTTAAGGTGCAGCATCGTACCTTCACGCGTTTTATTTTGTTGACCCTTGGCGTCAAGGCACCGAGGGAAGTCTGAACATCATCGGGCCGATCGGACGCCAACATCTTGGGCCGTCGTGCACGACTGCCTAACAAACGACAAATCGGCTCTCGCACACTGGATAGGCAATGTTGAAACTAGGACTAGTATCCTGTGTCGGAAATAGGTTGATTAAGTTTTGCGGCTTTAACTCTCACCCCTATCCCCTCTCCCACAAGTGGGAGAGGGGAATTGAAGGGGAGAGGGTAGCGAATGACATAACGATCCAAGGATTTATTAAGACTATTTGAGTGACACGATGCTAGACGTGAAGAGCTCGCAACGGCGGTTTGCTTAAACGTTAGCTTCACTGACTCGTGTCATTTTCGAGGTGGACAGGGGCAGAATCGAACTGCCGACATACGGCTTTTTTTTTAGCTCTTGCTACTCACCCCTTCAATTCACAATTCTGAAAGACATAATGGATAATGACGGCACTCTAAAATTCATGCGATTGCCGCCGACGGTGTCAAGACGTCGAATGAGTGTCTCATCGAGACGAACAAGAGAAGCATCCTGAATTCTCCGATGGAATGTCATTGATGCTTCGATTTCTTTTCTTGTAGGATTATAAATCCGTACGATGCAGCCCCGTCCATTTTCCGCTTCTTTTATTGCACTTACTACGAGTTGACCGGGGGAGAGGGAAAAGAACGATTCCGCCGGTGGAGGCGGCGTATTGCTTTTTCTGCACATTGACAAGACCGGCAAGTGAAAGCGCTCGCTTTCCCTATTGAGAAATTCCATGTCTTCATACTCCTTCGCAGAGTGCGGCAGCACGGCATAGCGAAGTGTATGTGTTCCGGGGCATTGAGCATCGGGAGTTTCGTTGTGCCAGCCGGCTTTCCCGCCCGGTCTCGTAATGAGATCGTCGCCGGCCAGCAGGCCGACGCATCGAAGGAGCGTCAGCGCGATGGTACCCTTCCCGTCGAGTTTCAACTCGTACTCCGGCATTCCATACGAAAGAACCGTCAATGCCTTTCGCGAATCCTTAACCGTCACAAACCGCTGCATGGGTGCAACCTGCGCGGGGTGCTCGATGCGGAATTGTTGAAGGTCGAATTTCTTCTGCTTGCGCGTAACAATGCAGTATTGTGAATCTGCGCAGACAGTGTCGGTGTTGATCCCCGATGGAAAGAGAACCCGCAGTCGATGGTCTTTTGCGGTATTCTCGATTGTTGTTTCGCATTCAAGCATTCGCGAGTTTGCCGTAAGGCGAATTGTAGTGGTAATGGCAAGAGTGACTGTTTTTTTCACCCTTGCTTTTCTATCCGCTGCAGCAGACGCAGGTACATGCATCCTCTGCGTTATCCTGAGCGCCGCACGTTGAGGTCCCTTCTCGGCGATAACAATCTTTGCGGCATGTTTGTCCGAGCGGAGACAGGCATCAATTTCCGGATAGGAGTAATTGTACTCATCTCCGACGTCTCCTGTATCTTCAAAAACATTCAATCCTGTGTATGTGTTTCCGTTGACCTTGTCGATAATGGTGACTGTCCCCTTGTTGCTTACCTCGACGCGAAGATTGTTATTCTCCAAGAAATTCCGACCGGTTTCTAGCGCGGAAGGATAAACGGGGAACTCCTTTGTCTTTTCGATGCTCAAGCGTTTGAATCCAAGTGGCGGAATTGAGTCCAGCCCGACCAGAATGCGGAAACGATCCACCATTGTCTGCTTCGGATAACCGTAGTTCGAGTAGGCAATATCGTAGTCTTCTCCCCGATGTATGATTTGGTAGGGGACTTCTTTCCCATCCATATCGAGCAACCGGAAGCCCCGCACGGCGGCAGGCTTCAACGCAGGTTTAACCCTGCGGTTTAAACCGACAACGACGTTCCTGAGATGAAAATCCACGTGTGCGGACACGGTTTCGGAACGGCCAAACGGTGATGGATTGAAGAAATAGAGAGACCGGTCGTCTCCGATGGTCTCTTCATCAGACGGTACGAGATGCTTTAGCGAGGCCTCGACCACGGCTTTCCCGATTTCCTGTGCGGATTGAAATCGGGTCATCATTTCATTGTGTACAGCATCAATGCTGCAGCCGCAGATGCTGTCGTGGGGATGATTGTGAAGCAGGTTCTTCCATGCCTGACGCAGAAGTGCCCCCTGAGATTTCATCTTTGAAGCAACAGCCAAAGCATGAAGCGGCTCAGCATAACGCTCCAGCAAAAGTTCAGTATGCCAGTTTGCCTGCTTCAGGTACATCCGGCTTGAGTACACTCCCCCCATTACAGCGAAGGCGTACCGGTATCCGAACCGGAGTTCTCCCGTGATTTCCTTCAACCGGCCCGCTTCCTTTTTAAGACAGGTAAAATAATCGGGAAGGTTCGAATGAATGAAATTTTCCTTAAAATTGTCTCGCAGAAGATCAATCGTATGAACGGTATTGGGGTCGGGCCAATGGTGGTCGCCGCCATTCATGACGAGACGATGAGAAGTAGTGGCGCGGGAATCAATTTCCTTTTTCAGTTGCGCGAATCGTCTCAAGATTTCAGTATCTGTGAGGCCGGAAAAATAACCCCCGCTGTAGCCGTGCCGCGGAAGATGCGCCATGAGACATCGCGTGCCGTCGGGACTTGTCCAATAGTATTCGGAGGAATCCTGGCCTGCTTCGCCGCCGAACCCCCGGTAGACGACCGCCGTATCTATTCCAAAACCGCTGAGAATCGAGGGCATCATCGCAATATGGCCGAACGAATCGGGCAGATACCCAACCTTCATTCCTCCTCCAAATTTTCCCGCCACTTTCTTGCTCATGAGGAGGTTCCTTACCAGCGACTCTGCGCTTACCAGGAACTCATCCGGCAGCACAAACCACGGTCCTACAAAAAGGCGCTTTGCGCGAATCAATTTCTTCAGCTCATTCTCCCGCTCCGGCCTGATTTCCAGATAATCTTCTATGACTGAGGTTTGTCCGTCGAGCAGGAACGATCTGAAGGAGGGCTCCTTTCGAAGAAGCTCAATAAGATCGTCCACCATGTTGACGAGCATTGCGCGAAATGCATCGAAGCTTTTATACCACTCACGATCCCAATGGGTATGGGAGATAATATGGTAAGTCGGTTTCATGGTTTCTGGGGATGGGGGATGAGCTCTGATGTTTTATCGATCGGTTATCGTAAGAGACTTGAAATCGAGAATCCTGGTTTCGTTTTTATAGGTGATAGTCAGTTTTTCACTTCCAACATCCGCATTGAGATATGGCCCTTCGAACAATTTGTACTGTGAGAGGTCCACATATTTCCCGTCGAGTTCTCGGTTCTCGGGATAGGTGAATTCCATAGAATTCCCGTCGAGATTCACATAACGAACCGAAATGTTGCCGGGTTGTAAGACCGCCTGTGGAATATGTTTATTGAGGCTATCGGAGAAATTCTTGAACGACCCAATCTCTGATTTCGAGCGTACTTCGATGACATATCCGTTTTGGAGTTTGTGGCTTCGGAGACGGAAACAATCATTTTCCGTTTTCCATTCATACTCCTGCAAGGGATACCATCCGATGTAGGCATCTCCGGCTTTGCAGAGGATCCAGCGTGAAGAATCCACCAGCCGTTTCTCCAGAGTGTTCGGGAAAAATCCGTCGATATGATCCGTGGTCGTCCCTTGCGGGATGTCATAGAGAACGATGAGCGAGTTCTTGTGCTGAAAGGTTCGTTCAAACGGGGAACCCCCGATCCATTTGTCGGGATTATTATAGGTAGATTTCGACTGGACGACATTGGCAATAAGACATTTGACCTCTTCCGGAAAAAACATGCCGAGTTCCCTGCCCGACCAATTGGGATGGAGGCCAAAAATCGTGGTAAATGGCCTGCCACTTTTAAAATTCACTCCCCAGGTATGTTGTTGAATAGGCTGCAAGATCCCGCCCTGAAGAGAACCCAGAGCATAGTCGCTTGTCATATATGTATATCGGTAAACGGGAGGATTCATTTCACTCCCGTAGCGGATAACATTGCGCACCCTTTTCTTTTCCTTCTGTACATACGGCATGCTGCGGTCAGTGGCAATCCGAAAGATTATTTCCGGTAATCTGTATGAAGAAAGGGCGGCAACGAGAGTGAAATCACTAACTCTAGGCTCTCCTTCACCGAAATAGAGGTAAGCAAGCGGCGCCGCGTTTGCCGCAAGCGGTTCATAGGGAGGTGTATGAGCAACCCTGCTCGAACCGCCCGTGTACTGACCGTCGAGATGGTCTACTGCAAAATCGGCAAATAAATAATCGGCCATCATCGAGCCCCGGGTTCTCATTTCCGATTCTCTTGCGAACTGTGCAAGGAGAATCATCGGGCTGATAAATACCGGGAAGTAATCGGGCGAATCGAATTCACCCTGACCGATTGTTGTGGTGATCTTCATCCAATGGATAAGATATTCCCGGGCTTCATTATAGTTCTCTTCGGATGATTTTCCGTTGAACCATTCTGACCCGGGCAGCCCGGGCCACTCCTGTGATGCAAGCAAAAGCGTACTATAATAGAGGCACCAGTGGTTTTCCGTATCTCCCCGGTATGGGGGGTACGTTTTCCAGGCGCGGCGGACGGCCTGTTCCGTTTCGGGAGACATTTTTCCCTTACCGTGGAGGGATGCACTGACGATTCCGAACATCCAGAACATGTCCCCCCCGGGGGTTTTTAATAGCTCTTTGATGATTGAGTCGGCCTGCCGGTAATTCCCACCAACACCATAAAGGCGCGCTGCCCATCCATAGATCGAAGGGGTTAACGAGTCCGACAAGGCAATGATTCGCTGTGCGCGTTTTTCAAATGCCTTGAGATATTGGTCACTTTCAATCCGCTGTGAATAAACAGGCACTCTCCAGAGCAAAACAATCGATATAAGAAAAGTTGCTATGATCTTCATGGCTCAAAAGGCTCGATGTTGATAGACCAAACCAGTGAACCTGCAAGGCCGGCATACTTCCACGTGTATCCCCCATCTTCCGACCGATAAACACCTTGGCCGAACGTCCCGGCATAAATCCGATTCGTGTTTGCCGGGTCGACGGCAATGCTGCGAATGGTGAGCGATGCCAAGCCTTGCTGCGAGCGTTGCCATGTTTTCCCACCGTCTTTTGATTTGTAGACACCCGTTTCGAACCCGCCGGCATACATGATAAGCGGATCTTTCACATCGAAAATAACAGTATAAAAAGTCGCATTTTCAATCCCGTCTTCACATTTTCTCCAATTTTCACCATTATCCTGAGAGAGGTAGATGCCGTCATCTTCGGTTCCCGCAGCGATCATTCCTGGATTGGTTGGGTGTTGGGCAATGCAGCGTATTCCCTTTACTGTTAAGGCAGTTCTTTCCCATGTTTCTGCGTTATCATCACTTGAGAAGATGCCGTCTTCCGTGGAACAGTAGAGCAGTTTTGGATTTGAATGATCGATAATGACTGCAGAGACGAACTTGGTCGTGAGCCCCCTGCTGCAATCCTTCCATTGATCTCCCCCATCCTTTGTCTGGTAAATCCCATACGGAGAAGTACACAAAACCCTTTTCCGGTCAGAAGGGTCAATGGCGAGACAAAGTACTTCCGTGATTTCCCAACCAGTAGTAATTTTCCAGGAATTTCCACCGTCCATTGTCCGATGGACGCCGTTCCCGGCACCCATGAAGAGCAGCTGTCCTTTGGATTCTGGAGCCGCGGCAATTGCAAATGCATGGATGTTGCTCGGGCCGGTGTGTTTCCATACGGTATCGTCCGAGCGTTTTTGATAAAAGAGGCCGGTTGGAGCATTGTTGCCACCGACGACAAAAGCCTTTCTGGAATGTACTGTGGCATAGACTGTGGATTCCTGGGAAAATATGTCGGTGTTGAACTGCGGAAGAATCGCAACAACAAGAGAAAGCAGTATTGTGCAAAATCGTTTCATCGATTACATGATATCATTGATTTCGACCACGCATTTAGTATGAAGAGATTTCAACATTGCTTCGACTACTGCCACGGCGCGAAGGCCTTCTGTTCCCCCCGTTTCAGGCCGCTTGCCCGTGAGAATGCAGTCGCCAAATTCACGCATCTCAAGCACATAACTTTCCGCTCCTTCGGTTTCAAAATTTTCCTCAGTGACATTGGAGGTTCCATTGTTTTCAAAACGATCGAGTTTAAGAGAAAGAGAGTTGCATCGAAGTGTTCCCTCTGTTCCATAAATCTGTATGTAGTAGACATCGGGAGTGACATACGATGAAGAGAGTGCAACCAGCGTTCCGTTTGAGAGCTGGAACAAAGCACTGGAAGTGTCCAGTACCCCGCCGGTCATTATCATAGATGCGGCAAAACAACTGACTCGTTGAATCGGCCCGAGGAGATATTCGATCGTGTCGATGAAGTGAATTCCCAATTGTGTCATGGGGAGCAGCGGACATTTTTCAGGATCAGCCTTCCATTCGGGGAGTCCCGGCTGTATTCCTGCCGGCCTTGACATGTTCATTTCCACTGCGACGATTTTCCCGACCCGGTTTCCCAGGAGAAGTTGCTTTGCCCGCCTGAACACGCGGCGGCGGCGCGTATTGTGCCCGACCATCAGGACAAGACCCGATTTCTGCATTGCGGCGATCATCTCGCGTCCCTCGGAGACTGTCATCGACATCGGTTTTTCCACAAAAACGTGTTTCCCCGCTTCTGCCGCTTTCAACACCTCTTCCGCGTGAAGATGGTTGGGAGTAACGAGGGAAACTGCATCGATTTTGGGGTCATGCAGAATATCCTCGTAACTTTGAGACACGGGGACGTTATACTCTTTGGCCGCTTTCTCCGCGGCCCGCACATCGGTATCATACAAAGAAATGAGCTGAAGATTTCCTGCCTCTGTTGCGGCACGAAGCATGGTTTGGCCGTGGTTCTTTACGCCGATCTGCGCGATCCGTATGGTTGAGTTGTTCATGATACGTGTATTTCGATAGAAATATCTTTGTCGGGGAAATCCAACTCTATGCTTCCTTGTTTCAGCGGAACAGTCGTGCCCTCGACGACTGCAAATTGTTTCGCCGGATCTCTCCGAATGGCGACGTGTACCGTGTGACCGTGAATCACTGCATCGCCTTGAATTTCATTCATCCCGGCAATGAGCTTCGGCCGGATGCGGAGCTTTGCAGCGGTGGGCCGGATCCCGACAACATGATGCACGAAGAACAAAATAAGCTCGGCCCATGTCCAGGGCAGAATTCCTACAGGAGGAAGAGGCGGAACGGGACGCTGGCCATAAAACTCCTGCCAGGCACCCGCCTTGCCTCCCTGCACCGTTGACATCCAATCGAGAGCGCGCCTGACTTTTTCATGGTTGCCCGCTTCCTGGTATGCCCGCATTATGAACACTGTTGCGATCGGCCATGCGCCGGGGGAATCAGGCTCGGACGTGACATGATAGCGTCCGTATCCTCCAATATCCCAGCGCTGGTTCCAAAGTTCTTCCATCGATTCCATCGTTTTCCTGGCGAGGGAATCCCCCGGATCGACCATTTCAAATATGATCGGGTAAACGCTTGCAGAATCCGGCTCGCAGAACGATACCTTCTCTATGTTAAGAGGCATGCCGGGAGGCATTGCTTTGCGATTGAGCGGTTCCAGGGTCCGTTGGACTTCCCCTGTCGTGAGCCGGCGTTTGATGAATTTTCCCTCATCGACAAGTGAAAATCGGGGATGTTGAAGAAATGACTGCTTCATTTTCAAAGATGCCTGGAGCCACTTTTCTGCCAGTGCATCATCTTTCATGTAGCTTGCCATCGATGATGCCAGTTCAAGACCTACAATATTCCAGAATTGGTATGTAAGCTCAAATCCTTCCTTCACACCGAACGAGGCATCACGTTCCCAGTACTCGCGCTTGTTTTTCACGAGGCCGGATTCCGGGTCAAGGAATGGCTGCTGAAGGGGATACTCAGCAACCTTCTTGATTTTTTCCCAGAAGAGTTTCAGAATGGCATCGCTGCCGCTCCAAACCCAGTTGGTATACAGGCCATAGATCAATTCGCCGTTCTGATCCAGCTCGATAGTGTCGGTTGTCCGGTGCCGGCTTGCGTCGACAGTTTTTCCGTCTTCATTCACGGAAAAAGTGAGGATGCGGGTGAGGATGGCCGCGGCAATTTCGAGCTGCCCTGTCATCGATGCGGCGGCGGCGACCATGCTTTGGTCGCGCACCCATTCCATGTTGTACTGCCAAATTCCTCCGTCAAGTTTCCCCGAGTGAGCAACAGCTGCACGGATCCCGGACCGGGATGTTAAAAAGAGATGATTGAGACTCGCGTCGTCGAAATCGAATTGCGAGCATTGTGACCAGTACTTCTTAGTCTCTTCCATCACTGCTGCCAATCCCCTGCCCTCGAATTCCTTTCGGGGATAATTGAGCGTAAGGATAAACGTTGTGGATTTCTTTTCTTTCGGATACAGTTCTCCAAAACTGACATCGATGGAGCGATCGCTTACTGAACTGGCGTTTGTCGAGAAAAGCTCGAGAGTTTGGTACCCTTTTGCCTGCAGTGTAAAGTGTTCTCTGTCGACATAATATTCGTCAAAGAATCCCAGATTGGGATACAGGAATAATCTACCGGTAAATTCCTTCGGAGTCGATCCGATATTTTCAATTGTGACAGTCCTGAGAATGACAGGATCATTCGAGGGGCACATAAGTTCTTCACGAATAGCAATTGTTCCTACCGCCCAATCGATGACCACCGTGGGGATGTTCCCGGGATATTTCCAATGGACCTGCGATTTCACGAACTCCGGGGCATGGAGTGTTCCATCGATAACCGCATAAAAGCGGGAATGGAGGAGCCCGCGTTCCGGGTGAAAGAGATACGTTGTATTTTTCCGTGCAAAATGTTCCGGCGACATCAGAAGCAACCCGCAGTGCGTCCCGGCTTCGTCGGATGGAGAAGTCTGAAGCGCCGCCATGATCAAACCGTTTCCAAGGAAGTAGTATTCCGTTCCGGTTTTGTTGGAATAAAAATCCTGGGGAATACCCTGCTCCTTCTGCGGCGAGTCGGCAGGAGCAGCGCCGGCCGGAAGCGATGTGGCAAGGGCTCCCGCCCCGAGTATTTTCAAAAATGCCCGTCGTTCAATCGTCACGGCTGAATTCCCGTAAATAGCTCCTTACCGTTTCCACATTTTGTCGTGATTTTTCTACAAGCGGTGTGCAATGAGTTTCAATAGTCACATGCCGGAGTGCCGTATCTTTCGAAAGGGCACGGAGCTGCTCGCGCCAATTAACCACTCCTTCTCCAACCGGAACACACCTCACCAACGCATTTTCTCTCGTGTCCTTGACATGGATATTGAATACGAAATCCTTAATTGCGCGATACCCTTCCGGAAAAGGCCGTTCGCCCGTACCGACGGCATTTGCGGGATCCCAATTCACTCCAAGCGCCTTCGAACCAGCACATTTGACAAACCTTGCCGTGGCCGAGCCCGTATCGCACCAGAAACCCGGCTCATTTTCGATTGCGATACGGACATCGTGTTGTTCTGCAATATGAACCGCTTTGCTCATGTATTCCACGGCTTTGCCGAAATTTCCGGTCGGTTCGTTTGGTTCACGAATAAATCCAAAAACGATGATAAGCGGCGCTCCCAATTCTTTTGCCAGCGCAATAGTCGCGGGGAGAACGGTGTCAAGCTCATGCTCAATTTCATACTGTTGCGAGACGGAATGTTTGAAGATCCCCGGGGAGAGGGCTGTAATTTTTATTTTCCCGCTGCCGACAATATCCAGAACCTCATGTATGTCAGACCGATCGACGTTCGGTATACGGCCGGTTCGGAGGCAGCGGAGCTCGAAGAGTGAAACGCCCCAGTTCTTCGCAAGGCCGACCGCCTCACGGAAAATCGCGGATACCTCATCGCTCACTATGCCTATCTCAAGAGGTGGCACTGGACCCTCCGCGTATTTCTGATTTCTTGCCGAAGTAGATCATCATCACTCCTATCGATATCATAATGGTAATCATTGCAACGAGAATCGTCAACTGGTCGTGGGGTATATTCGTCAGAAAAATCAGACTCATGAGAAGCCCCATGGCAATAATGATGGTCCCGACAATGGGAAACGTCGATATCTGCTTTTTCCCCGCGCCAAAGACCTCGGTGGCAACATCGACCGGAGTGTCCAGCTTCTTGAAAAACTCTTTCACCGTTTTTTTATCTTCCACAGAATCGGACGCAAATAGCCCGGCAAATCCATACAGGCTGATTCCGAGAACGACACTGCTCAGAATTGCCAGCGGGAATGCCGCTGGAAGCCCTTTGTCAGTTATTGTCGATGTAAAGAGTATCCCGATTCCGATGGCAAGACCGGAAGCCAGAAGAGCAAGCGCCAATTTCTTGGTCTTATAAAGCTCTCCCGTTAGACGGGAAGAGAGAAATATTCCTGCCGTGAGAGCGAATGATAAATAAACCTGTGGTCCGAGGTCCCATCCGAGGACAAACCGTGCCATCGATCCGATGACCAGCCCCCACGTTGTTGCGGCAACAGCAGACCACTTCGGGGGATTGCGGAACAGCAAACCGAATGCCATCGGAACAATGACGGGAACATTGAACAGGGTGAAAAATGTCTGCATCTGGTTAAAGATGCCGAATTTGCTGTTGACGAAACTTACCGCAAGAACTGTGACGGCAATTCCGATGACGACGGAAAACCCCCTGCCGACCCGGAGGAGGTCTTTGTCGGTCATTCCGGGACGGAACAGTCCCTGATACACATCGCGTGAAAGAACAGAAGACACCATGTTATAGACATTGCTCAAAGCGCTCATTGTTGACGCCAGCATGGCCGCAAGAAAAACTCCGATGAGACCATTGGGCAGAAGTTTCAAACAAATACCAACGAATACCAGGTCCTGCGGATTTTTGTCGATATATGGTTTGAAGAAATCCACCTGCGACAGGTCGGGCCAGATCACTCTTGCAACCAGGGGAGGAACCCCAAATACAAAAGGTACGGTGAGAAAGAGAATGCCGGCCATTTTCCCGACGCGTTTTGCGTCGCGCTCATCTTTGACGCTGTAGAATCGCTGCGCGGCGCCTTGAGCAGTTCCAATACACATGATAATAAAGATGGCGACAAGCCAGTGCCCCGTGTAATGTACGTTGTTATATGTTTGATTGAGTGAAAGAGCGGGCAGAGCTTTGATGAGGTTTTCCACGCCTCCGACTAAACCGAGCGCGGGAGGGAGAATGGTGAACGTGATGCTGAGAAGGAGAACTCCCTGCACGACGTCAGTAATCGATACGGCCCAAAGCCCTCCAAGAAAAGTATAGAGCAGAATGACAACGCCGGTGACGACCGTGACGAGTGTCATGTCGAGTCCCATCACGGGTGCGAGCAATTTGCAGGTCGCGGCGAGCTGAACGCCCGCCGTCAACGTGAAGTTGATCGCTATCACCCAGCTCAGGAATTGCTGTGTGTACACATTGAACCGCGTATGGGTGTATTCGACCGGCGAGATGGATCGCGTGCGTCTCCATTTTGACGCAGTGAGTTGTGAGCCGCTGTAGTACGCCACCGACCAGATGCCGAAATAGAGAATCGCAAACCAGGTTGTTTTGTATGCAAATCCAGCGGCTCCGGTGAAAGTCCATGCGCTGAAATTTGCCATGTACAGCGTCATCCCGGAGACCCACCATGGGATCATGCTTCCGCCGGCAAAATACTCCTTTCCCCCCTTGTTGAACCGCATGAAATATATGCCGATCCCGAGCATAAAAATGAAATATGCTCCGATAACCGCGTAATCGTAGATGTTCACACAGTTCATGGAAACCGCTTAATATATGCATGCTTGCGATGTAAGTCAACTGTTTCCCAAATCGGAATCATAAAGAGAACAAACAGTAGTTTCCTTCAGAAGAATTTCTTATTTTCAATAAACTGACTGACGTATGAAGAACGGAATGGAACACAAAAAGAATCGATGTTCACTGAATTTGTTGCCATTGCTCCGCCGCAGAGTGCGGCATTCCGAAATCGACAATCCGCAATCCGCAATCCCGAATCCCTCATCCGCAATTAGTCGTACATGGGTCTATGATAAAGATTGACATGTTAATAACGCCCCGGGCTCTGCAATCCAAATTGAACAAATTGTTTGAATTGTCAGGGTCCAAAATCCTCCAGGTTGAGAGGACATGGGACCCGGGCTCAGGTTCACCCGTTTTCACGAGCGAGGGGAAATATGTTTCCCGGGGATGGACAGAGTGGACTCAGGGTTTTCAATTTGGGTCGGCGCTCCTTCAATTCGATGCCACGGGTGATCCGGTCTTCCTTGAAATGGGAAAACAGAATACTCTTCGGTACATGGCGAAGCATATCAGTCATGTCGGCGTTCACGATCATGGATTCAACATTGTCAGCACGTATGGCAACCTTCTTCGGATGATGAATGAGGGCAAAATACCGAAGAATGTCTGGGAACGGCGCTTCTATGAACTAGCCGTAAAGATTTCCGGAGCTATCCAGGCAAGGCGCTGGACACACATCAAGGAAGGAGGCGGTTATATTTATTCCTTTAACGGGCCGCATTCATTATTCGCAGACACAATACGGTCGCTGCGTGTCGTGGGAATGAGCCATCGGCTAGGCCATGTTTTGCTTGAAGAAAACGACCGGGAAGTCAATCTTCTTGGTCGCCTCATTGAACATGCTCGTGCGACCGCAAGATATTCTGTCTATTATGGTGAAGAAAGGGATGCATTCGATATCCGGGGACGGGTTGCTCATGAAAGCATTTTCAACGATGGCTCTTACCGTTGTCCTAATTCGCAGCAGGGATATTCACCGTTTACAACCTGGACGCGGGGCCTTGCGTGGATCATGTGCGGCTTTGCCGAGCAATTGGAGTTCCTCGACACGCTCTCCGACGCTGAATTTCAACCCTTTGGCGACAAGACTCAAATCCTGGGAATGATGCGAAAAGCCGCTCAAGCGACAGGTGATTTTTATATCGAATTCACTCCTGCCGATGGAATTCCCTATTGGGATACCGGCGCTCCGTTGTTGCATAGACTCGGCGATTATTTGTCCCGGCCGTCCGATCCCTTTAATGATTACGAACCCGTCGATAGCTCTGCAGCGGTCATCGCTGCGCAGGGACTTCTCCGTTTGGGACATTATCTGAAAACCACTGCGGATGAAAAGAATGGCAACCGCTATTGGCAAGCAGGTCTCACAGTGCTTGAATCGTTACTACAACCTCCATACTTGAATGAGAATGAAAATCACGAGGGTTTAATTCTTCACTCGGTTTATCATAGACCAAACGGATGGGATTATATTCCCAAAGGTCATAAGATACCATGCGGCGAATCGAGTATGTGGGGAGATTATCACGCACGAGAAGTTGCGCTCTATCTCCAACGGATCATTAGCAGTCAACCGTACCTCGTGTTCTGGAGGAGCCTTAATGAAAGATAAAATTCTCGAAGGAGTGGCCGTCATAACACCCTCTCCTATGAGGAGAGGGTTACGCCTGCCCGCTCGCCGATGTTCCTAAAAGCGGAACACAGGCGAGCCCGCCGCACCAAAGCTGTGCTTTGGGCAGGCGGGGGTGAGGTCTGGGGGAAAAAGCCAATTGTCAATTAGCCAGTTCTATCACGGAAAGATGAACAATGGTAATCGCTGATATAAAAAAAATCGAGGGCCGTGTTTACCCTGCAAGACGGCGGACACAAAATCTCGTCGGCGGATCGTCTCCGATCCAGACGAAGAATTTTTCTATCGGTTACGTCACTCTCGAACCCAATGGCGGTCAGGTGCCGTGGCATAACCAGGAGCAGGAGGAAGTATACTTCATTTTGGATGGGAACGGAGAGATGGTTGTGGGAGATGAGTGCCGGTTACTGGCCTCCGGACAGGCGGTCTATATTCCACCGACCGTGTATCATCAAATCACAAATGTCGCCAACAGTCCTCTCAGGATGATCTACTGCTACGGCCCGGCGGGCGATGTGGCCCATTGGCACCAGGAACTGCAGGGGACCTTGCCGAAAGCCGGAGTTGATGCGCCGCCCCTACCCGCAGGCGCCTCACCGCAGTACATGGAAAAATTGAAATAACGTAAACTCAAAAATCATCGCAGGCTGAGAAAAGGCCATGACAATGTTTACCGTCGGTGTAATTATGAACGGCGTCACGGGGCGCATGGGCACCAATCAACATCTGATCCGGTCCATTCTAGCCATTCGCCGGCAAGGCGGAGTGAAAATTGGTGAAGATGTGGTAATCCTGCCGGACCCGATACTTGTCGGGAGAAATGAAAACAAACTCAAAGCTCTCGCCGATGCCAATGCTATCCCGAAGTTTTCAACCGACCTTGATACATGTCTTTCCGACCCAGCTTACCGGATTTATTTTGATTCTCAAACCACGAAACTTCGTGCCGAGAGCGTTCTCAAGGCAATCAAGGCAGGGAAGGATGTGTATTGTGAAAAGCCGGTCGCGGCAAGTTTTTCTGAGGCTATTCTTTTGTGCAAGGAAGCTGCGGGTGCAAAGGTAAAGAATGGGGTTGTGCAGGATAAGCTGTGGCTGCCCGGCATCATCAAACTGAAGCACTTGATCGATACGAAATATTTCGGAAAAATACTCTCCGTTCGTGGTGAGTTCGGCTATTGGGTATTCGATGGAAGATCGCAATCTGCCCAGCGGCCTTCCTGGAATTACCGGAAAGAAGACGGCGGCGGAATTATCCTCGACATGTTTGCGCATTGGAGGTATCTTATCGATAATCTCTTTGGAAATATAACATCGGTTTCCTGTGTGCGCGCTACTCATATCCCCCAACGTCTTGATGAGCAGGGGCGGGAATATGCGTGTACCGCGGATGATGCTGCGTATGCGACATTTCGTTGCGATTCCGGCGTGGTATGCCAGATCAATTCTTCCTGGGCTGCTCGCGTTCGCAGGGATGGCTTGCTCACACTGCAGGTGGATGGGACGGATGGCTCCGCTGTCGCCGACCTTCGCCGGTGTTATATCCAACCGCTTTCCACAACCCCCCGGTGTAACTGGAATCCGGATGTTGACCAGCCGATTGATTATCGCAGTGACTGGGATGAATATGAACCATCGCAGAATTATGATAACGCGTTCAAAGTCGAGTGGGAATTATTTCTCCGGCACGTTGTAAGGAATGAGCCATTTCGATGGACCTTTCTCGAAGGGGCGAAGGGAATCCAGCTCGCCGGGGTTGCCGAAGAGAGTGCGAAAGAGGGCCGTTGGATTGATGTGCCGCCAATTGGATAGCAAGCAAGTTCACAGGAAGAACGGAACGGACTTCGGAATGCATCAGTCCGGCGAATTCCGTTTTTCATTTCAATGCTGATTATCTTACAACGAAGGATTCGGATATGGAAGAGACAAGAAATGCTCTGGTGACAGGAGCCCGACGCGGCATCGGCAAAGCGATTGCTATCGAGCTGGCAAGGGGCGGGTATAACATTGTGCTCAATGCAAACACCACGAACAAGCCGGGGACATCGGACGGAAATTCCCCTCATCAGCATTTGCCGGAAGTTAAGCGGGAGATTGAAGCGCTCGGACGGAAAGCATGGATATGTCCGGCTGACATCGGCAAGGAGACCGAACGCCGGGCATTGGTCGAATTTGCAGAGCAAAATGCGGGAATCATCCATCTTCTCATAAATAACGCGGGGGTAGGTCCGGAGAAACGCGAGGATATCCTCTCAACATCGGAAGAAAGTTTTGACCGCGTTATCTCGATTAATTTGAGAGGGACATTTTTCTTCACTCAAGCCATTGCAAAGAAAATGGTGGAAAAAGCAAAATCGGGGTATCATTGTCCATTCAAGATCATTAATATTTCGTCGATATCCGGTTACACATCGTCACCCTCCAGAGCTGAATACTGTATTTCGAAAGCCGGTGTTTCAATGATAACGAAATTATTTGCAGACCGTTTGGCAGAGTACGGCATCAACGTCTACGAGATTCGGCCCGGCATCATCGCGACCGATATGACCCGTGGCGTAAAGGATTCGTATGACAAGCTCATCGAACAAGGACTCACCCCCATTAAACGCTGGGGAACACCGGAGGATGTTGCGAAAGCAGTCGGAGCCGTCGCTTCGGGAGCGCTGGACTTTTCAACGGGGGAGGTTTTGAATGTCGACGGCGGCTTCCACTTGCGGAGATTATAGCGGCAGACTTTTTCAACAACTTCGATGGAACATTTGAGAAACGATGGATTCTAAGCAGCGTTTCCTTGCCGTGTTGACCGGCGCATTGCCGGATCGACTGCCGGTTACTACGCATCATCTAATGCCGTCCTTCCTGAAGCGGTATATGAACGGGATTTCCAACGATGAGTTTTTTGATTACTTCGGCCTCGATCCTATTCTGTGGGTTAACGCACAGAAACCGGATGAACGACAGGGAGAATATTTCGACCCTGAGCATGTTCCGGGTTATCTTGAGCCCCGCCGCATCAGCTCCGATACATGGCGGATTGTTCCGGAGGTGGTTACGGATTACAGGATCATCCGGTACAAGTTTATCACGCCAAAAAAGACGCTGACCGTGCTTCTTCAGAGCGATGAACATACGACATGGGTGAAAGAACGGATGATCAAGGAGAAATCTGATATCGATATCATTGAACGATATGCGACAAAACCCCAATGCAACGTTGAAGAGGTCAACCGCGAGGCGGAGAGATACGGCAATCGCGGGATGGTGCGTGGCGCTGTGAATTCATTCGATGTTTATGGCCAGCCTGGCTGCTGGCAGGATGCCGCCGTCCTGTACGGGATCGAAGACCTCATCATGGCAACGTTCGAGGATCCGGAGTGGGTTCATGCGTTTCTCAATGTTCTTTTCCAGAGGAAAAAGGTCTTTCTCGAATCTTGTCGCGGGGCGAAGTACGACCTTCTCGAGCTTGGAGGCGGTGATGCTTCCTCAACAGTGATTTCTCCGGATATCTTTGAGAAGTTTGTCGCTCCTTACGACGCCCGGTTGACTCTACTGGCGCACGAAGCCGGGCAGAGAGTCGTTTATCATACATGCGGCGGCATGATGCCGCTGCTGGAGCGGATCGCGGATTTGGGTGTTGATGCCATGGAGACGTTCACCCCGCCGGCGATGGGCGGCGACGCGGATCTCAAAGAAGCCAAGCGCCGGATTGGCCGGAGAGTGTGCATGATCGGCGGGTTCGATCAATTCCACTGTTTTATCCATTGCTCCCCGGAAGAAGTCCGAAAAACTGTGCGAAAATGTTTTCAGGATGCAGGCGATGGGGGAGGGTACATTCTTTCTCCCTCGGATCATTTCTTCGAAGCTGACATTGAGATCCTAAAGGTTTTTGCGGACGAGGCCAGGAAATGTGTTTATTGACGAGATGGATGTCGAAGCGTCATGGGAGCAAGTACGCAACAAAACCACCTGTTCCCTTTTCATCGTTCGAACGAACATAGCACGAGGCTCTTCAATTGCACGTATGATGAATGAAAAAGTGTTGGCAGAACTGTTAGCCGCCGCCGCCATTCGAGGTCAAATATGGGGAAGAAAAACCCAGACAGGAGCAGAATCGAACTACCGACACACGGCTTTGGCCGCTTCGATTCGTTCGAAGAGTGCGGAGAGAAGAAATATCCATCGGGGCGCAGCGCTCTTGATTCCGGACTCGGAATCTTGATGCCGTCGACAAGGGAATTGTTATAACGCTGTTCAAGGTCACCTTTGTTGAGTCTGAAAATATTGATGGGAGAATGGGCTAGAAGGTTTTCTTTGCAAGCACGCATAAGACGTGACTTGGTTGAAGCCAGTGATTACAAATCGCTCAACCACCCGACTTGAGAAGACCAATATATGAACAACTAATCAAGAGGAACACTACAATGTACACCTCACGTAGAAAGTTTATTAGAGAAGTCGCCGGCGGCGCAGTCGGAGCGTGGATGCTGACCGGAGTTCCGGAGACTTCGCGTGCCCGTTACGTCATCTCCAACGATCAAACCGTCCAGGCCGAGGACGAGCAGTTTTGGAAAGTCGTGCGAGACCAATTTCCCCTTACTCATGATCGCGTGTACTTCAACAACGGAACAATGGGTCCTTCGCCATACGTCGTCCGCGAAGCCGTAAAAAGTGCAATCGACAATATCGACACGTCAGGAGAGTACGGCGGGTGGGAAGTTGCACGACCGAAACTTGCGAAGTTCGTCAACGTCGATGAATCCGAAATCTCGCTGACGCACAATGTTACCGAGGGAATCAACATCGTAGCATGGGGGCTTCCACTGAAACGCGGCGATGAAGTCATCATGACGACACACGAGCATGCAGGCAATGCCCTACCGTGGCTGAACCGGGCGAAACTCGACGGGATCGTTATCAAAACCCTCAGGCCTGCGCAAACTGCGAGCGAGAATCTCAACCGCATCAGCGATCTGATCACACACAATACAAAGGCGATTGCAATTCCTCATATCACCTGTACAATTGGACAAGTATTTCCCGTCAAAGAAATTGCAAGGCTCGGCCACGACAAGGGCTTGTGGGTGTTCTTTGATGGCGCACACGGTCCGGGAATGACGATGCTTGATTTGAAAGACATCGGCTGTGATTTTTATGCGACTTGTTGCCATAAATGGATGTGCGGGCCGAAAGGGACTGGATTTCTGTACGTTCGGAAAGAGATGCTTGATGTCTGTCAGGCTAAATGGATTGGCGGCTACTCGGACACCGGCTGGGATTTGACAACCGAGTCGCCAGAGTTCAAGGGGTACGTACCGACTGCCCATCGCTTTGATTTCGCGACACAGAATGCCGCGATTTACATTGGGTTGGCCGCGGCGGTTGACTTCCTTTACCATATCGGCACGGAGAATGTCGTTCATCGCGGGAACGCGCTCGCAGGACATCTGCAGCGGGAATTGCTGAAACTTGGTGACAAAGTTGAAATGCTGACGCCAACGGAGGATCAATCCCGCGGCTCTATCGTCGGCTTTCGTCTCAAGAACATGCCGCATGACAAGTTCGGAGAGCACGCGTCGAAGAAAGGCTTTCGCATCCGCCTGGTCGGGGAGAGTCATTTGAATTCAATTCGCGTCTCCACGCACATGTACAACAATTTCGATGAGGTGAACAAGTTTCTCGATGCAGTGAAGGAAGTCGCATAATCTTCTGCTTTTATGCTCTCCTTAGATCACATATCGATTCAATTCGGCCGTCGGACGCTGTTCGCCGACGTTTCATTCGTCATCGGTCCGCCTACTGGCGCGGGTTTCCTGATCGATAGGTCTGGGCTGGTTGTAGCAGGGGAGAAAATAAAATAATGGACAATTGGAGTAATGGAGAAACGGAATAATGAAGAAATAGAATAATTAGAGATTGTGAGATGATGAGATGGTGAGATTTTGAGATGATAAGATGGTAAGATTATGAGAAATGGTAATGGATGCGTTTGGAGAGAAAGATTGCGTTGAGCGTGATTTCCCTATTGAAGGGTTAGAAGGCAGGTGCTGTCGACGTGGGCTATCCGCCTACGTCCCTCCGGGACTTCGGCGGATTCTGAAAATGACGAACGAGTTAGCATCATCTCTTCGGGATTCGCTAACTCGTGTCATTTTCAAAGTGGACAGGGGCGGAATCGAACCGCCGACACACGGCTTTTCAGGCCGTTGCTCTACCGACTGAGCTACCTGTCCGAAAATTTCAAAACTTAACAAATGAGCGGAGCGAATGAAGCTAAGTTTTATGAAATTTTCAGGATCCGCCGTCTTTTGGGCGGATCCAAAATCCCTGCTTCACATGGACCCTCGGTCCCCGATCCCGCCTATGGCGGGATTCTCAATCCGACCCATAACTTACCTGCTTCCGCTCCGCGGAATTGATAACTTATGTCGGATTGGAACTGAGCTACCTGTCCGAAAATTTCAAAACTTAGCAAATGAGCGGAGCGAATGAAGCTAAGTTTTATGAAATTTTCAGGATCCCGCTTGCTCTTGAGCGGGATCCGAAAGTCTCTATTTTCGGAACCACTCTGAACTTAGCGAGACCAACGGAGTCGGGCGAAGCTAAGTTCATTGTAAATTTCAGGATCCGCCGTCTTTTGGGCGGATCCGAAATCCCTGTCTTGCATTGATCCTCGCTCCTCGATCCCGTCCTCGTCCCTTCAAGAAATGCTTTAGTCGGGCACCCAAAATGGATTCCCGATTAAAGCTCCCGCACAAAAACATTGCGGGACAAGATTCGGGAATGACGAGGGGACTTGTGCATTTAGGCAACACAACACCACAAACTTCTGATGTCCCACTTCCACATTCTTAGGATCCGCCGGTGAGCCAGAGGCTCATCAGCCTCTGGCGCAGGATTTCGTGCTTAGAATTTGTCTAAGATTTCGTGCTTCGGATTTGGTCATGACTTCTGAAACGTCAGCAGTTCCCGGCAATCAGAACTGAGAACCCGGATCCCTCGCAGCTCGGATATACCCTGGGCTCCCTTTGTGATCGATTCGCCCGAACGTCTCGGCAAATACACCTTGCCGACTTGCTTGAACCCAGATTCTTTGAATACATGCGCCACTTCAAACGGAAAATCAAGAAACTCCGAGGCAGCGAACGCCGGTTCAACAACGATCGAGACTTTCCCGCCGGACTTCAATATACGCGCGCACTCACGCACGATGCCTTTGAATTTCAGCAAAAACTCCGCCTTTGCGGCATCGAGACTGACCTCAAAATCCGCAGACGAATCCTTGTGAGAGAATTCTGTCGGGGGATCCAGAAAAATATAATCCACGCTTCCGGACTGCTCCGGCAGACCCGTCAGCAAAATGTTATTCCGCGTGACCCTCGCATCGATCGGTTCGAGGTCGTACATCTTGTATTTCCTGTCCTGGAAGTGCGGAACCGTATCGACAACATCTCCCAGCGTCCCGCATCCGGAAAACGGGTCAACGACATAGTCTCCGGACTTGGTATAATAATAGAGTGCGTTGGCAATGATCTGGCCCGGGATCCGGCCTTTGTAGTTCATCTTTCCAAAACGCGGATCCGGGGTTTCGAACGTCCACACATTTCGTTCCCGCAGGTCGAATCCGTATTTCGTCCGCTCGTCAATCCTTCGCGCGAGCTCGTCATCCCGAATTCTCTTCCGCAGGTCGGAAATTGTCCACCGGTGCTCGACCGCCAGTTTCTCATACTGGTCGCGCTTGTGGGAATCATCCACCTTCGTTGCGAGGTCGAAATAGAAAACTTCCGGCAGTGCTCGCTTCTTCGCATCCGGATAGTAGGAATAGTACTGCTGGCACTGCTTCAACACCGCAAATGGAAACTTAACACCCGGATGGGAAGAGACCAGTTTCAGAACATGGTCCTCAAACATCCCCTGCTTGCGGGCGACCGGCATCACTTTATCCACCAGGAATCTTCCCAGATCCCAGTAATTGTCCACATTGAACGAGTTGAGCTGCTCGACAAGGTCGGCGATGGAAAATTGTTTCGGCTCGACACGAGACGGGGTGTGTTTCGCTGCCGCTGTTTTCTTTACGATTTTCTTTGCCATTGGTGTTCCCTCTCAGAAATTTCTGAAGTTGTTATCCAAGTTACTCTGGAGTGTTTTGCCCGATATAACTGACGGTATCCTCTCCACCGTCAACTCCTATGACATTCCCAGAAATGAAATTCGCTTCATCCTGAGCGAGGAGCGCGACCGCGCGAGCGACATCCTCCGGCGTTGTCACGCGCATCTGAGGATTTTTTCTCTTCGCGATTTCCAGCATCGCCATCGCACCGGGAATCTTACGAAGCGCCGGCGTGTCCGTTACTCCGGCCAGGATCGAATTTGCCGTAATCCCGTAGGGGCCGAGTTCCATCGCCAGTTGGCGAATGTGAGATTCCAAAGCCGCCTTCGCGGCCGAGACGGCGCCGTAGTTTGGCAATACCATGTGACCGCCGGAACTCGTCATCGCGAATATTCTTCCGCCCGCCTTCATCAACCCCCGCGCCATCGCACCTTGCACCCAGTACACCAACGAGTTTGCCATGACGTCGAGGGTCATTTCCATTTGTGCCTGGCTCAGTGTATCCGTCGCGTTCTTACTTATGTACGGCCGGAGTGTGCCGAATGCCAGCGAGTGCATGATGACCCTGATGGTGGCATCGGCCGACGCCCCAAATTCTTGTCTGACGGCATCAAGCACTTCATTTCTCTTGATGGGGTCGGAGGCGTTGATATTGAAAAACAACGCCCGCGAGCCGGCATTCTGAATTTGTTTGATGATGCGCTCGACGTTTGGGATGGTCGCCGCCCGGTCGAAATGCACCCCGCAGATATTCATCCCTCGACGGGCAAGCTCAACGGCCGTTGCACCCCCAAATCCACTCGATGCACCAAGGATGAGCGCCCAGTGGTTACCGCTGAATTGACGGGTTGTCATTCAATATTTTCTATGATAAAAGAACAGAGTTGATTCGGAATTGCTAAAGATGGGGAATTTTTCAATGAAAATCAAACTTATTCTGTGCGCAGGCAGTGCGACCGGGCCGGAAACTCACGTATCACTCTATTCCACTGTGACGCTTTTGGCAAGGTTCCGGGGCTGGTCGACGTTGCAGCCGCGCGCAATGGCCATGTAGTAGGCCAACAGTTGCAGCGGAATACTGTTCACGATCGGTCCAAAGTAGCTGTATGTGCGCGGCACCCGGATAACGAATTCAGCAAGCTCCTCGACTTTTGTATCGTCTTCATTGACGACGGCAATGATTCTTCCTCTACGAGCGCGCACTTCTTGAATATTATTCAACACTTTTTCGTACAGCGCATCTTTTGGAACGATGAAAACGACCGGCATGTTTTCGTCGATGAGCGCGATGGGTCCATGCTTCATTTCAGCGGCAGGGTACCCTTCAGCATGAATATATGAGATCTCTTTCAGCTTGAGCGCTCCCTCCAAGGCGGTCGGGAAATTACTCCCCCGACCGAGATAGAGAAAATTGCGAACTCCACTGAACTCCTTCACAATGGATTGAATCTGATCCGTCAGTTGTAAGACTCTCTGAACCTTTTCGGGCAAGGAAGCCAAGTCTTCCGCAAGCAGACGACCGTGATCCCGGGAAAGTCCACGGCGACGTGCCAGGAGCAATCCGACCAGGGAAAGAACCGCTATCTGAGAAGTAAACGCTTTGGTCGATGCCACGCCGATTTCCGGGCCGGCATGGATGTACACACCGGCTTCCGTCTCCCGCGCGATCGAACTGCCGACCACATTAACGATGCCGAGGACGGTTGCGCCCCTTGATTTTGCCTCCTTGAGTGCCCCGAACGTGTCCGCGGTTTCTCCACTCTGGCTGACGACAAACACAACGTCATTCGATTGAATGATGGGATTGCGATAACGAAATTCCGAGGCATAGTCGACTTCAACGGGGATGCGCGCGAGCTGCTCGATTATGTATTTTCCGGCGAGCGCCGCGTGCCAGGATGTACCGCACGCGGTAATGATGAGTCGACCGGCTTTATCGAGCTTGTCCATCACCGACTCGAGTCCGCCCAGCTTCGCGGTTCCCTCATTCACCAATAAGCGGCCACGCATCGCGTTGCGGAGCGAATCGGGCTGTTCGTGAATTTCCTTGAGCATGAAATGATCATAACCACCACGCTCGATTTGCTCCAGGTCGAAGGTGATCTCTTCGACCTGTTTCGCGATCTCTTTATCGTGAATTGTTTTCGTGAAGAAGGAATGAGCGGAGATGGAAGCGATTTCATCGTCACCGAGGTAAACGACCTGGCGCGTATACTCGACAAGGGCGGCAGTATCGGACGCGACATAGTTCTCCCGGTCGCCAACGCCAATGACAAGCGGACTTCCTCTCCGCGCCGCGATGATTTTATCCGGTTCCTTCGTTGAGATGACGAGAATTCCGTAGGTCCCCTCCACTTCGAGCAGCGCCCACCTGACTGCCGTAAACAGGTCGCCGCAGCGCTTGTACATTTCTTCGATGAGATGAACAAGCACTTCGGTGTCCGTCTCCGTTCTAATGACGTGACCTTCCTGCTCGAGTTTTATCTTGAGAGTGGCGTAATTCTCTATGATGCCATTATGGATGATGGCAATCTCGCGCTTGCAGTCCACGTGAGGGTGGGCATTGAGGTCATTGGGCTCGCCGTGTGTCGCCCAGCGCGTGTGCCCGATCCCGAGACAGGAACTCAGACCGTTCTTGCCTATGAGTGCAATCAAGTCCGAAACTTTGCCGGCTTTCTTCCTCACCACGAGCTGACCGTCCTTGATCAGCGCTATTCCCGCCGAATCATACCCCCTGTACTCGAGGCGCTTCAGACCTTCCAACAGCATGGGGACGGAATTTTTCGGTCCAATATATCCAACAATGCCGCACATGAATAAAAAATCCCTACAACGAGATGAATATCATGAAAAAAGGTAACAATTATTTGAGTAACAAACAATGCAGCAATCAAAGGCAACAATTAAATCCTAAAAACTAATCTCGAAGCACTAAACAAATTCCAAGCACAAAATCCAAAATTTAAAGACACCTGAAAATACCTAAAGGTCATCCTAAGTTTGCCGGAGGCGGACGAAAGATCTGACTTGGCGTCCGAATTTTCAAAGCATATTGATGAAGTCGATCGGCCTCTTACCCTTACCCCTATCCCCTCTCCCGCTTGCGGGAGAGGGGAATTGAAGAGGAGAGGGTTGCGAAAGATGCCCGATTAGAGTCCCGTCTCTTGGATTCCGCTCACGATGGCGGGATTCTGAAAAGCGGAATTTAGGATTTTGATATTAGTGCTTAGGATTTGTTTCGGATTCAGAGTTTCGAGTTTAGAATTTGTTTAGAATTTCGGATTTAGAATTTTCTTTCAAGATCTACTCCAATTACACCCATCATCCTCCCCGATTTCTTGCCCTCCCGCCGGTAGGAGTGAAATAACTCCCCATTGCAGATCGTACAGTGTGGCGATACTTCGATGTGCGTTCCGCGCACGCCCGCCTCGAGCAGGATATTCCTGTTGAACTGCATGAGATCAAGGTGGGCTCTGTCCGCAATCGTTCGCCTCAAAACATTCTCGGGAAATCCGATGGCGACTTCTTCGCCGACCTCGTAGCAGCACACCCTCGCCGAAGGACCGATGAAGGAAATCAGATCCCCGGCTTTTGCGCCAAACTTTTCCGCCATTCCCCTCAGGGCCTTTTCCAGGATTCTGAGCTTGCTTCCCCGCCAGCCGATATGGACGGCGGCGACGGACAACGTGACGGGGTCGAACAGAAAGACCGGCAAACAATCCGCGACGGTGATAGCAAGAAAAACTCCGGGGTCATCGGAGATGAGCGCGTCACAGGACGCACGGCTTCCCGGGCCGCGGACGCGTGTTACCGTGTCTCCATGAACCTGCCGGGTCATGGCCAGCGCGTTCAGGCCGATTCCCACGTCGCCAAAGAACTTCTCGCGATTCGCGATAACGTTCCTTTCGTCGTCTCCGACGTTGAAACTCAAATTCATACCGTACGGCTCGGGACTGACACCGCCCCCGCGCGTGCTCATGCCGAATCGGAGCCGCGAAAATGACGAGAACAAATCAGAACGAATGATCATCCTGCTGTAACTCGTCTTGGGATTTTTCCCTCGCAGCACTTACCTCTTCCCTTCATTCGGCGCGCTGCACCTGCTCCTTCGCCAACGGCAAGCGAATAATGACAGTCGCCCCTTTCCCGACTTCACTGCGAATTTCAATTGTACCCCCTAATTCATCAATTGTCTTCTTAACGATTGCCAAGCCCATCCCCATGCCATCCGTCTTCGTGGAAAAATTCGGCTCGAACAATCGACCACGAACATCTTCCCGCACACCCGGTCCCGAATCGGCGATGGTTATCTCAAGGGTCTCCCCCGGCGACGTTGTCGTCGTGGATACCGCCCCCTGTCTGTTCATCGCCTGGACGGCATTCTGGTAGAGGTTGATAAAAACCCTTCGCAGTTCTTCCCGATCGGCAGAAACGATTGCGTCTTTCGCCTCCAGCCGCCATTGAAATACCACATTGCGATACTGCTGGAAGAGACTCACTGTTTCACGGAGAATCGCATGGATATCGAGCGGTTCAAGGATGCGGGCGGGCATGCGGGCGAATTGTGAGAATTCGGAGGCAATCCGGCTCAAGGCTTCAATCTGTTCAAGCAGGGTCTCTGAAATTCGATGGAACAGGCTCTCAAAATCGCTGACCCGGTCTTTGTATGCCTGTCGCAGGTGTTGGACGGAGAGTTTCATCGGTGTCAGAGGATTCTTTATCTCGTGCGCAACCTGTTTTGCCATTTCCTTCCAAGCGAGCTCACGCTGGGCCCGGATCATCTCTTCCTGAGCCCGCTTCATTTCAGACGCCATGCGTCCGAATGCCCGCTCTAACTCACCGAACTCGTCCGTGCGGTGCGATTGAATGTTCAGCGAAAGATCTCCCGACGCGATTTGTCGTGTCGCCTGTTGCAGCCGGCGCAGCGGGGAGGAGATCTGATTCGCGAAAATGCTGCCGGCAACGATCGAGATCAGCATCGCCAGGGCGTAGGCCCCGAACAGAAATGCATTGCGCCGCAGAATATCCTCATCGATTTCCAATTGACGATACAGCCCCGGGACGGCGACCAGTCCAATAATCGCGCCCGCCTCAGACACAAGAGGGCGATAGCCGACAAGGTAAGGAAGCGTGCCGATGGATTGTTGTTCCGCAAAGAAACTTCTCTTCTTCAGAATAATATTGTAAAATGCATCCGCGCTGAGCCGGGGGCTCACCAGTTCCGCGGAGTACATTTCCGGCTTGCTGCTTGCCTGCAACACACCATCTGCGTACACGTTGAAATCCGTCCCAAGGTTGTTCGCGACATTTTCACACTGTTCGTTCGTCAGGCGGGACACGTCAAACGGCACGTCAACTCCGAGCTGCCGTTGCAATGCGTTGACCACGATGCCGCTTTGTTCACTCAGCCGCCTGGCCGTATTCTCTTCGCCACGCTGAATCGAGTATTGCCGATTGTAATACGCCAGTATCGCGATGGGAATGAAGGAGACAATAATAAAGGCCGTCAATAGCTTCGTCCTGAAATCAAGGGGAACCCGAACGCCGCGGAGATGTTGAATGCCGAGAATCGCCCCCCCGCACACCAGACAACACAGGAGATAGAAGATTACCAACCGTGTAATGCTGAACAGATGCCACTGAACATCCAGCGACTGCATGCTGAGAGCAATCCATGATTCATCCGGAGAGCCGGGTTCGTTCTGAACAAAATAGCTCTCATAGTCTTTCCCATTTACCGATTCTTCAACCCACACTCCAAAATCGCTCCCCGATTGTTCCCGCAGGTTTTCCGGCAACTGCCGGCCGACCGGAAAGTCTTCTCCCGTCGTAGAAGTTAATCTCCCCTGGTAGTACTCTGACAGCAGAAGCGTTCGAGCGTGCGCTTGTGGGTTTTCCTTCGGATAATTCCTCAGGATCTCGGGCGTTTCGCCGCGCAGCAGCGCTTGCCTGTCGGCGGAAAGCTCGACCCCCACACCACCGATCATTTTCCCATCCTCTCCGGATATCGGAGCATACCCGACGTACGATTTGACCGTGCCGCCTGGCGAGGGCTTCTCCTCGACGCTTACCGTCCGGAACGAATCCACGCGGTCGAGATGCTGTTCCTTGACCGAATGGCTGTGTCCTCCAAGGTGAAAATCGCTGACCTGGTCGCCGCTTCTGTTCACGAACATCACGGCGCAATTGTATCCCTGTTGACTCAAAATACTTTTCGCCCATCCCGTGAATGCCAGCTTTTGAATGTCCTGCGGGTCTCCGTGCTCGAGAATGTTCGCAGATTCATCCGACGAGAGCTCATCGAGGGCGCGGTTCAGCACAAAGGTTAGCCAGGAATCTGCCGGGCGGACGATATCGTTCGCCACCAGCTCGACGTGGTTGCGGTCCAACAAATGAGCTTCCCGATCCAGCTGCGGAATGAGCGCGATGATAGCTCCCGCGACAATCATCATAGCCATCCTCGTTCCGCTTCCCCGCAGGCCTACACTATTCAAACAAACGACGGAGAGGCCGAGGATCCCAATTACGTAGACCAGGCGATCGATTTGACTGAGAAGTGGATTCGGATGCGCGAGGCCAAAGACATAACTCCCGAAGCAAAAAACAGCGACGACAACGAGCGAAGAAACCAGCGGGTGGGTTCGATTCGAAAACAGGCTGAGTGCGAGCCGGTTTGCCCAGAGGATGATGAGTATTCCGGCCATCATGAGCGAACCCCCGATGAAAAGCAGACTCAGTAACATGAGCGAGAGCATGGATGAAGGGAGGACGGACATGGGGTCATTATAGAGCAGCGTGGAGTCGAAGACCGCGCTGTGAACAGCTGCAGAGAATCCTCGGAGCAGAAGGCAAAGAACGAACGGAAGGAGAATGAGAACAAGAATGCTCAAAATTTTCCTTCCTGAAGAGGCATGTTTCTGGTCCATTGTGGACTGCTTCAGGCGCTCAACAACAGAAGAGACTATCAGAACGACGTTCGCACAAAGGAAAAGAGAAGTTATGAAGAGGTCGACGATCGACCTCGCAATTCCATATCCGAAAGATGAGGCGAAATTGGAGGGGTCGCCGATCCCCGAACTGAAATAACCTGCGGGAAGGTCACACCAGACCATGACGTACCGGACAAACCACAAGGCGAGGGTCCAGCAGAGAACCTTCACTCCGGTCGATTCGACAGACTTCACGATGGACAGAATGCCGACCACCAGCACGATGGCCAAGGCGAAGAGAAGAAGAAAGATGACCCGCTGTGCCTGCTGACGAATATCGTCCAGACGCGCTGACAGAATTGGACTGTTCACATAAGCGAATCCGATCATCTTTCCGTCGATGCCGTGGAGGTCGACGGAAAACACCTGCTCGTTCACCATGGCTTTGGCATCGGATGAGAAATCAAATCGCGCCGAGACATTCCAGCGGGCAGTGAACGTCGAAGCAAAAGCACGATTGTTGATGAAACGATTGTTGATCGGATAATTAACGTCGAATAATCTCTGCGCCGCTACATATCCCGTCACCCGGTGGCCCGGGTCGGAGGAGACGACAGGAATCGTCGCTACCATGTACGAATAGATTGGACCCTGTGCAACATAGGAAGACGCCTCGTTGCGGAACCTTGAAGAATCGATGACGGTGCGCTGACCACCAGTCCAGGCAACAAGCTGGCCCCTGGAATCATAAACGTCAAACGAAATGTCAAGGTTCTTTTCCGGGCTGAGAATTTCAAAGCAATGCAATGAAGCAGTGTCGCCGCTTCCGGAAAGTGCGGCCTGCATAGAGGGGGATTTGGCGATACGATCGGCGGCCTCGGATGTCTCCTGCTGGTACGAACGGAATTCAGTCGTTAGAGATTCCGCCAGACCACGTTCCTCTTCCACCTTGATCCTCTGCCAGTTGTGTTCGACATAGCCGAGGTAAAGATGTTCCCCGCCGAATACAACCAGGCCCAGGAGGAAAATAAAAAGGACGATACTGCGATATCGTCCCCTCGAAACAAGAATATTTGCGTTAGACGGTATGATAAAAAAATCTCCGCATCAGTACACGTTGAATTGTAAAATCATCCATTGATGGCCGATTTTGGTCAGCCCGACATACACCTGGAGTACTTCACGCTTGCCCCGGGACACGAATGACCCCGCCCCGGTTGCGTACGGAGATATTTCGTCTTCGACGACCGTGCTCAGCTTGAAGCTGACAACACGGCGAGCACCGAAAAAGTTCTTCAGAACGTACCGCGCCTGGTTCGCGCTGTAATAACCGCTCTCCGTCTCCCGCAGGCTTACGTTTACCTGTGATGCGAAATAACCCGAGAAGATCTCCACATCCTCATTCTGGACTCCCTTTTGTACCATGGAAAAGACGTAGGACTCTTTCAGGGAATCCTCCTTCGCGTTGCGCTTGATACGAGACTTCGAAGCGGAGCGATGAGTTTGTGGAACGAACGAATACGCGCTCCCCGTGGAACGGACCATCGGTGGGGCGTCGGCGATGTTCCCTTCCAGGAACACGGCGAAAAGGATCATGTAAGCAAGATTCCCTACCATCGTTTCCAGAAGAAGAAAGTACTTGAAAGCGTAATCAAAGTCAATTCCACAAATGATGTGCCACCGTGGTCTTGCCGCAGATATGCTTTTCCCCGGGATTTCGACGGGGTTTGGGGTGAGTATGGGTGCGATGTCCTAAAGCAATCGTACCCCGTAGAACATTTGGGACAACTACGTCGGTAAGAAATATCCTTTGTTAAAAACTCCGATTGCCTTCCCCGTGAGTTTCCATCCGTCAAAGGGAGAATTTTTTGATTTCGATTTAAACTTCTGCGTGTCGACGATCCATTCACATTCAGGATCGATAAGTGTAAGATTCGCCTTTTCTCCCTCGCCGAATTTGATAAGAGGCAACGACAGGATCCTTCTTGGATTGACGGAGAGTTTTTCAATCAGTTGAACGAGCGTTAGAACATTTTTATGAACGAGCTCGGTGATTGCCAATCCGAGGGCGGTCTCAAGCCCGACGATGCCGAAGGGAGCGTACATGAATTCTACCTGTTTTTCGTCGTACGAATGAGGCGCGTGGTCGGTCGCGATGACATCGATGGTCCCATCATGCAATCCTTCTTTCATCGCCTCAACGTCTTCGCGAGTCCGGAGCGGCGGATTCATTTTCGTATTGGTGTCGAAGGAGCGGACAGATTCATCCGTCAGAGTGAAGTGATGGGGAGTCACTTCACACGTCACCGGCATCTTTTTCCGTTTTGCAGAACGAACTGATTCGACCGAACCAATCGTGCTGATATGCGCGACGTGATACCGGGCACCGGCATACGCCGCCAGCCGAATATCCCGGTTAACCATGATTTCTTCGGCAATGGGCGGCATTGCCTGCATTCCGAGAGCGGTGGACACAAAGCCCTCGTTCATGACACCGCCTTTCGTCATGGAAACTTCTTCCGCGTGTTGAATGATCGGCTTGCCGAGCATGGAAGCATACTCGAGCGCGCGCCGCATCACGTCGGCGCTTTCCACGGGCGCTCCATCGTCGGTAAACGCGACCGCACCCGCTTCAACGAGTTCCATCATGGGTGTGAGGTATTTTCCCTCACGGCCCATGGTCACGGCCGCGACCGGATAAACGTCGACCAGTCCGTCGTTCACGCTGCGTGCCCGCTCGGCGATATGCTTGATCACCGACGCGTCGTCGATGGCAGGGCTGGTATTCGGCATGCAGCACACGGCAGTGAACCCGCCCCAGGCCGCGGCAAGCGTCCCCGTCTCGATGGTTTCTTTATGCTCGAACCCCGGCTCCCGGAGATGAACGTGCATGTCGATGAAACCCGGTGCGACGATTTTGTCTTTCAGGTCAATTTCCTGAACATCTTTCCCGCCGCTCAATCTTGCCCCCATTTTTTCGATGATGCCATCGACAATCAGAATGTCGGACACCGCATCGATACCGGCGGAGGGCTCAATCACCCGGCCATTCTTCAGGAGTATTTTCATCTTGCTCATCAACTGTCAACCATGAACTATGAACCCGTTCCAAGCAAATACAGCACTGCCATCCTCACCGCGACCCCGTTGAGCACCTGTTGAAGAATTACGGAGGCTTCACCGTCGGCGACGTCGGCCGAAAGCTCGACATCCCGGTTGATTGGACCCGGGTGCATGATGACGATGGGCTTCCCGGCATTCTTGAGTCGCCCTCTTGTGATCCCGAAGTACTGGTGATATTCCCTCGTGGAAGGAAAGAAGGTCCGGTCCTGCCGCTCAAGCTGGATGCGTAGGACATTGAGCACATCGGCGTTCTTGAGCGCGTCGTCCACATTATAGAAAACGTTGACGCCGAGCTTTTCAACTTCGCGGGGGATCAACGTCTTCGGTCCGCACACCGATACAACGGCGCCCATTGTTTTCAGTCCATAGATATTGGAAAGCGCGACACGACTATGGGAAATATCGCCGACAATGCACACTCGCACTCCGTCGAGCTTGCCGAGCTTCTCGCGAATTGTGTACATGTCGAGCAAGGCCTGCGTGGGGTGTTCATGGGCGCCGTCGCCGGCATTGATGACATTGGATTTGATCACGTTGCTCAGGAAATGGGAAGCGCCCGGAGCTGCATGGCGAATGACGACCATGTCGATCTTCATAGCTTCGATGTTGCGGGCGGTGTCTTTCAACGTCTCGCCTTTCCGGACACTGCTGGCGTCGGCAGAAAAATTCACGACATCCGCGGACAATCTTCGCTCTGCCAGCTCGAATGAAATTCGCGTCCGGGTGGAGCTCTCAAAGAAGAGATTCACAATCGTTTTTCCCTGGAGGGTCGGGACCTTCTTGATCGGTCGTTCCAGAACTTCACGGAACGATGTCGCAGTATCGAGAATGAGTTGAATGTCTTCCTTAGGCATTCCCTCCAGACCAAGCAGATGTCGGCTCGCGAGCGGCACTATGATCCCTCGCTGAGTTCGGTCAACAGCACTGCGTCTTCCCCGTCGACTTCTTTCATCAGGACTTTCACTTCCTGCTTTATTGATGTCGGAACGTTCTTTCCCACAAAATCCGCTTTGATGGGGAGCTCTCGATGGCCGCGGTCCACCATGACGGCGAGCTGGATCGACGCCGGTCTTCCAAGATCGATGAGCTCATCGAGCGCTGCCCGGATGGTCCGGCCCGTAAACAGGACATCGTCAACGAGGATGACGTTCTTCCCGGCGACATCGAATGGAATATTTGTACCTTTGAGAACCGGCTGCTCTCCGACCTGTCGTACTTCCCGCAAATCGTCGCGGTACAATGTGATATCCAGAAAGCCGATCTGTAATTGTTTCTTTTCTATTTCTTGAATCATGGTGGCCAGGCGTCTGGCAAGGAATTCTCCCCGTGTGCGAATCCCGACGAGCGCGATCGTTTCCGCACCTTGATTGCGCTCGAGGATTTCGTGGGCAAGGCGGGTGAGCGTCCGCTCGAAATCGTGACTGTCGGCTATTTTGGATCGTGTTTCCATTCCGCCCTAAAACGAAAAAACCTCCGAACCCTTTGTAAGGGTGGAGGCGTCTCTAAGTAATTGAGTATTAAGATCTTGAGTACAAAGATGATGAGCATTTGAGATAAAAAGATTTCTTATCTCAACTACTCTAATCTCATAAACTTTCGTGTTCATTTTCTCCTTTCCGACCTCGCAGGATCGGGATTAAAGGGCAATCTACAACAAATCACAACAGCAGAAATATAGGGAAAAATTTGAGTCATAGCAAATTGATCCTGGCTTCAGATGTCTGTGTTGCCCTTGCGTCATGCACGACCATTTTGGCATGCGAAAAATCCTTCACTTCTGGAGATCGTGAAACCAAAACTTGTTGAGATCGTTCCGCCAGGCGTTTCCAAACTTCCGGTCAAGATAGGGAAAAACGACTTTGTAATAGTTCTCCAGGCAGGATTTTGAAGGTTCCTCCATCATGTAACGAACGTCATAAATAATCCCGTACTTCTTCACTGCTGTTTTCTCCTCCTTGCTGATACCTGAATCCAGATCTCCTGCGTCAATCACAAGATGAATTGTCCCCTTCTCAATGTCCCGCAAGGCGCCGATGGAATCAAGGTCACATGGAGGAGAATATCTTGCCGAATCCCCGCGCCGGACTGAATCGGGAATTTTAGTCAGCCACGGATCCACTATTTTTTCCTCATCCATAGTAAAATCCTTATGAACGATCAGACTCTTCTCTGCGGACTTTGTCGTATCGAACGAGACTGAGTCTTCGACGGAACGATAGCCAATGAGAGAAACTTTCACGCGATAAGTTCCGGCGGGTATCTCGATGATCTTGAAATTCCCTGATGTATCAGTTATGCCACCACGGAGCGTACCTTCCACCAGAACATTCACACCGAATAAAGCTTTGCTGTCAGAACTGGATATCACGCGCCCGGTGAGCGTGTAACGCGTAAGCCCCAGTCCGACCTGGGAGAGTACAGTCCCGTCGAGGAGGAAAAGCAACGCGAATGTAATGGTACGAATCATGAGGAAATGTACGCCATTGTTCGACAACAGGCAAATCCACTCGGTTCACAAACGCAGAACCGGGGCAAGAATGGCAAGGTCCGTCACTTCGACGAATCCGGCCTCTGAATCATCGTCGGATTCAATCCTGGAGCGCTCTCCGAAGAATCACCAGGGCCCTTCCTAAACCGGTCATGTTGTTTTTCGCGCCGGTACAAATCGGCCAGCATGATCTTTGCATCCATCACGCTTACATCTCGGTGGTTGTGAACAACTCTGGCGACGGAAGCCCCATGCTCTCACCAACATTCGTAATCTGATCACGATCCCGCTGTAGCGGGATAACCCTGCACAGACTTCCCCCTGATGTGGACGATGTAGGACTTTCCGCCAAAAAGATGGCGGACAGGCCGGCGCAGAACCTACGACCTTACGGACCTGCCCGCTCGCCGATGTCCCGAACAACGGGACTTAGGCGAGCCCGCCAAACTTGTGGGCGATATAGGACTTGAACCTATGACCTCACGGATGTGAACCGTGCGCTCTAACCAACTGAGCTAATCGCCCAAAATTTCACATAATCTAACAAATATCGCCGTAAAATCAAACCTCGGCAGACTCTTCTTCCCCAAAATAATCTTTGATCTTCCCCGCTTCCTTTTCTCCCACGATTTCTGCCAGCTGTTCCTGTGTCGCGAATTTCACTCCCTGCACCGATCCGAATGATTCCAGAAGCTCCTTCGCGCGCTTCTTTCCAATTCCTTCGATGAGGTCGAGTTCGGTCTGCAGCGTCCGTTTCTGCCTCAACGTCCGATGATACGTGATGGCAAAACGATGCGCTTCGTCCCTGATCCGCTGCAGCAATTTGAGGCCTGAAGATGTTTTCGGGATGGATTGCGGATCGCTCGACTCCGGGACAAAGACTTCTTCGAGGCGCTTTGCGAGACCGATGATTGGGAGGTTTTTGATTTCGGATTGGGGATTGCTGATTTCGGATTGAATCGGCTTAGGCGAGCGCAAACCCAGCCGGATCAGGACTTCCACGGCGGACGAAAGCTGGCCCTTGCCGCCGTCGACCATCACCAAGTCGGGAAGCTCACCCTGTTCCCGCAGCAGGCGGTTGTAGTGCCGCTCAATCACCTCGCGCATGCTCGCAAAGTCGTCGGGTCCCGCGACCGACCGGATCTTGAATTTCCGGTATTCCGTTTTCCTCGGCCGGCCGTCGACAAACACAACCATCGAAGCGACGCTGTCGCTCCCCTGCGTGTTCGAGATGTCGAAGCATTCCATCCTCCTCGGAACCTTCGGGAGGCGCAGGTCACGCTGGAGCGCCATGACGGAATGCGGAATGTAATCTTCCCGCTTCAGCTTCTGAAGTTTCAGCTCATCAAGAAGAAGCTCGGCATTCTTCCGGCACATGTGCATGAGCTTCGCCTTCTCCCCAATTTTGGGAACGACGATTTCCGCCTTTGCCTTCCGTTTCTCCGTCAGCCACTGTTCGATCGCGGGACGATTCTCCGACTCTGCTTGCAAAAAGATCTCGTCCGGGATATCCTCCGTTTCGAAATAATACCGTTCCACGAACTGCTCAACGACGTCCGGTTCCGTCTTGCCCTCAACACCGCTCATGTAGACATGCTGGCGACCGATGATTTTCCCTTCCCGCACTTTGAAAATGACTCCGCACGCGTCGTCTCCCTCCATCGCAACGGCGAAGAGGTCACGGTCGATCATTTCGGCATCGACGACCTTCTGCCGTTCGTTGTAGACACTCAATTGATTGATCCTGTCCCGCAGTGCCGCAGCCTCCTCAAACCTCAGTTCCTCCGCCGCCTTCTGCATCGCGCCGTCAAGCGAACGGACAAGGCTGGCCGTTTTCCCTTTCAGGACCTGCGCGACTTCATTGATCATCGCATCGTATTTTTCCCGGGACAACAACCCTTCGCACGGTCCGTCGCATTTCTTGATGTGATAGTCGAGGCAGACCCTGATTTTCCTCTTGCGAATTGCCTCATCATCGATGAAATAATTGCAGCTCCGTACCTTGAAAATCTCGCGAACCATCTTGAGCGAGGATCGCATATTCTTGACGTCCGTGTAGGGCCCGAAGTACTTCGACCCATCGCGAACGACACGACGAGTAATGAACACGCGGGGGAACGGCTCGTTCGTGATGACGATGTACGGATAGCTCTTATCGTCTTTGAGATTGACGTTGTAGCGCGGCTTGAACTGCTTGATGAGGGTCGCTTCGAGAATCAACGCCTCAACTTCGGAATCTGTTACGATAATTTCGACATCGCTCACCTTCGAGACCATGACGTCAATGCGCGAACCGGACTGGCGGGACAGGCCTGCGGCGAAATACTGGCGAACCCTGTTGCGGAGGTTGATTGCCTTGCCCACATAGAGAATCTTTCCTTCGGCATTCTTGAACTGATACACCCCCGGTTTGGTGGGCAGACTCTCTAGCTTCTCACCCAGGGAAATCCGGTCCTTCGTGATGCTGATCGAGACGTTCGAGACATACTCACTCATGACATTTCAAGGTAAGAAGGGACGGCAGAATATCAAAATCCGTCAACTGCAAAGTGAACCCTCGCAAGGTCAGGTAAAAGATAACCTTCTGCTCGGTAAATTCAGGGCTGAAGGTCACCTTTCATCCTGGAAAATCTTGCGCACGTTGCGGTCATGGTGCGTTCCCAAGCAGAGCTTGGGAACGAGGAGGGACAAAGCCGCTCGTTCCCACAGACGGGATGGCCGGGCAAACGGCGCCGATCGCCGGAAACATCCTGTCAGGAATTCACAATCTTCTGACCGAGCTCAATCAACACGCCGTTCGTCGATTTGGGATGGACGAAGGCAACCCAATGCCCGTCCGCGCCTCGCCGCGGTTGCTCATCGATAAGTTGATATCCTTCGGCTTTCAAGCGCGCGAGTTCAGCCCGGATGTCGTCCACTTCGAATGAAAGATGATGAATGCCCTCCCCCCTTTTCTCAATGAACTTCGCGATCGGAGAATCCGGTGAAGTTGCTTCCAGCAGCTCGAGCGATGTATTGCCGGCATGGAAAAACGCGAGCCGCACCTTCTGGTCGGTGACCGTCTCACTTCCGGCAACCGCGGCCTTGAAAAGCCGGGAAAAAATGTCGGACGCCGCCTCCAGATTCCTGACAGCAATACCGATGTGCGAGAGTTTTTTGAACATGACGGTTCAGCGCTCCATTTCTTTTTGAGAAAGCATTCGTTCTCTCTGTTTTCGCATCACGGCAAGAAGGTCTCTCCTGTTTGCAACCAGGAGACCGACGAACACCAGTCCGGCTCCAGCGAAGGTTCGCGGAGAGAAAACTTCATCCAGCAACAATGCTCCCAGCGTCACTGCCAGCACCGGAGAAACGAGGGAAACAAGCGACAGGTATACTGCTTCGACTTTCTTCAACAACCAGTAGTAAATGACGAATGTGACGACCGTACCGAACGTGCCGAGATAGAGGATCGTTCCGAGGCCCCGTGCATCGAAATGAATATCGGAAGTCTGCTCGAACGAGAACGCGAGGACATACATGATACAAACGCCGACGACCATGCCGCCAAGCGTCATCACCGTCGGACTGATATCCTTATGTTTTCGTTTCACGAAAATCAATGACCCGGCCTGCATGCCGGTGCTCAGCAGGATCGCCCCCATCCCCAGCGTGCTCGCCGTCCCGAGATGGATGTCCGACCAGAAGATGATCACCAGGCCCGCGAACCCCAGAACGATGCCGCCCAGCTTGTTGGGATTCAATCGCTCCCCGGCCAGCAGGAAATGCGAACCGATGGCGACGACGAACGGATAAACGGCAAACAAGACGGATGCAAGACCCGAGGCGACATACTGTTCTCCCCAGTACACCAGGGCATACGGGAAACTGAACGAGAGCACGCCCAGATTCGCGTACAGCATCAGGGAGGTGCGGTCGAACAAAAATCGCTCCCGACGCAGTCGAACGAGAATGAACAACGCCGCGAACGCAACGGTGAAGCGAATGGCGACGCCAAAAAACGGGGGAACGCTTTGCAGACCGATTTTGATCGCAAGCCATGTCGACCCCCACAGAATCGCGATAACGGCGAAACCCGCGACCACGCGCAGGCGTTCCGAGTTCATGACCCGGCCGGATCCCCTTCCCCCTCATAGCCGAGACGCTGAAGCCAGGTCTTCGTGTCCCTCCATTTTTCACGAACCTTCACATGCAGCTCGAGAAAGACCGGACGCCCCAGGAACACCTCGATGTCCTTGCGGGCGAGCTTGCCGACCTGCTTCAGCGCGGCACCCTGCCTGCCGATCAGAATCCCTTTTTGTGATTGCCGCTCGACATAGATCTCCGCGCTGATCACATCCTTTCTTCCCTCACGCTCCTTGAATTCAATGACTTCGACGGTCGTCGAGTACGGAACCTCATCGCGGAACTTTTCGAAGATCTTTTCCCGGATGATTTCGCCGACGAAAAATCGCTCGTGCTGTTCACTCACAATGTCTTCGGGATAGAACGGAGGATGCTCCGGCAAATCATTGACGATGCCGGTCAACAATTCGGCGGTTCCATCAAGCTTCAGCGCGGAAATCGGAAATGTTTCCTTGAATTGGTACCTCTCGGAGTAAAACGCAATGACCGGCAGAACATCCTGCTTCGCGACCAGATCGGTCTTGTTGATGACAAGATACACCCGTTTTTTCAATCCTTTGAGGACCTGAAATGCAGCATCATGTTCGATTTCGGGACCTGTCTTCGGGTCGTTCGCCTCGATCATAAACAGAATGAGGTCCGCATCCCTCATAGCGGAATGCGCGAATTTCATCATGGCCTCGTGCAGGAGGTACTTCGGCTTCAACAATCCGGGCGTGTCCAGGAAGACGATCTGATAACGATCCTTCGAAAGGATGCCAAGAATTTTGTGGCGGGTGGTTTGCGGTTTGTTCGTAACGATAGAGATCTTCTGACCAATCAACGCGTTCATGAGCGTTGACTTGCCGACATTGGGATCGCCGACGATCGCTACGTATCCTGCGCGAAAGCCCTCCACACTTTTCTTCTCTTGATTAGTGTCCATCGACGGATGGCGATCCTAATCGAGCCTCGGATGTCTGAGATGAAATTCCGTTGCATCCTGAAAGGCCTTCGCGACGGCAAGGAGTGTAGCCTCATCAAAGAGTTTGCCGATCAATGTGATGCTCGAAGGAATACCTACTTTCGAAAATCCGTTGGGAAGCACGACGCAGGGGTGCCCTGTGAGATTTGTGAGGAGAAGATTATCTCCCTGTTCGGGCGGGGCCAGGTATACGTCGACTTCATTCATAAGTTTGTCCATATCCCGAACCAACAGATAACGAACACGGTTTGCCTGGATATACTCCACGGCCGGTATGAATCGTGAGAGTCGAAGAGCATTGGGCCAGGCATCTTTGACCTGTCGAACGAGCAGGTCGTCTTTCCCACTCCGGGTCAGCTCGTCAAACGCCGCCCCGGCCTCTGCGCTCAGGATAATCGCAAGGTCGTTCACAGGATACTTCGGCAGTTTGATGGGGACAAGCTTCATTCCGAGCGAGCGAAACACTTCAAAAGCCGCGGCGTTGCTCGCTTTATTTTCTTTGACACTATCGAAATCATTCTTCAGATAACCGACCTTCAACTTCGTAAGATCAATGGCGGGGTCGTAGTTGAAAGGCAGGTCGTACAATGTCTGGTCTTTTCCATCCGGTCCGTAGATCGCATTGAAGACGATCGCGCAATCCTCCGCCGAGCGACAGATCGGCCCGATCTTATCCATCGACCAGCTCAGCGCCATCGCTCCCGTTCTGCTCACACGGCCGTAGGTCGGGCGTAACCCGGTCGTTGCGCACACCGACGACGGAGAGACGATCGAGCCCCAGGTTTCCGTGCCAATGGCGAACGTCACCAGGCCGGCGGCGGTCGCAGCCGCGGGGCCCGCCGAAGAGCCGCTTGAGCCCTTCGATGTGTCCCACGGACTACGGGTCATCCCCCCGAACCACACATCGCCCATGGCAAGCTCGCCCATGGACAGTTTTGCAACCAGGACCGCACCGGCATCTTCAAGGCGACTGATAACCGTCGCGTTCTCACTGATTATCTGATTCTTATACGGCACCGAGCCCCATGTTGTCGGGGCCCCGCGCGCGGCGAGTAAATCCTTCGCCCCGTACGGAATTCCATGGAGCGGTCCCCGGTACTTCCCCGACGCGAGCTCCCGGTCGGCGCGCATGGCCTGCGAAATCGCCGTCGATTCCATCAGCGTAACAACGCAATGAAGTCTCGGGCCATATTTCTTGAGCCGCGCGATATACAACTCCGTCAACTGCTGGGACGTAATCCTTCGCGACTTGATGAGCTGGGTGAGCTGGCCTATCGAGTAGAACGCAATATCCTGATAATGCGAGGGCATCGTGACCGCTTCCCCCGTGCCGAGTGTGAACGGCTTTTTCTCCGTATCGAACTTCATTCCAGCGGGAATCGGATTAAAGAGAATAGCGGGGGGAACATCGTTGGGAAGATGTACCTTGCGGATGTTCTCGTAATTCGTGAGATGGTCCTTCAACCCGTCGAGCATCGAATCGCGCTTCGCATCTGTGAATTTCAAACCGATGATGCGTTCTGCGCCAACGACGTTTTGGTGGGTGATGGTGTCGGGCGGGGTCTGGTTTTGTGCGACGGCCATCGCACCCCACACCAAACAAACAACAACAACTTTTATCATGATGGAATTCACGCTGCGGCTCCTTTCAGAAGTGACACGGAAGAACGAGGCGTCCACGGAGAGGCGGTCAGACTTGTCGTTCTTGAAAGATTTTCGAATCTGGAACTTGTGCGAAGAGAGATCTCTGTCCGACTTCGTTTCCAGGGGTCGTTCTCACTTTCCGTGGCAATGCTTATATTTCTTTCCGCTTCCGCATGGACATGGATCATTCCTGCCCGTTTTTTCACCGACATGGACGGGCTGAAGTTTTGCTTTTCCCGGTTGTGCTCCCCCTCGTTCCCCCGCAACCTCTTCGCTCGGGATCGGCTCATGGTTCCCTTGAAACCCCATGCCGAGAGCGGATTCGTGCGACAATCTCATGTCCTGAGGGCGCGGCACACGCGGCGCACGGCGTGCGGGTAATTCTTGTGCCGGTGTCGGGAACAACTTGAAGACAAGATTGAGGGTTTCCGTGCTCACCATGTCCAGCAGTTCCACGAACATGTTGAACCCCTCGGTCTTGTACTCTATCAAGGGATCTTTCTGCCCATACGCGCGGAGGTGGATTCCTTCCTTCAGATCGTCCATTTCGCGGAGATGGTCTTTCCATTTTTCATCGATGACCTGGAGGGCGACCATTTTCTCAAGCATTGCCAGGTTGTCCGAGCCGATACGCTCCTCCTTGCGCTTGTAGAAACCGAGGGCAGCTTTGAGAACCTCTTCCTTCACGCCATCCTTCCCTATCGTCTGCCACTGGTCGGGGGTAATAATCAAATCGACGAGCAGGTTTGTCCGCAAGGCCTCCTTCAGCGGCTCGATCTCTCCCTGCTCATAATATTTATCGATCAATTTGTCGATGAAGTCTCTCAGCATCTCAAAAATATCCTCGCGCAACTGGTCACCGAGCAACGCATGACGGCGGCGGGAGTAGACAACTTCGCGCTGTTGATTCATCACGTTGTCATACTCGAGCAGTCGCTTCCGGATAGCGAAATTGTTCTCCTCGACCTTCTTCTGGGCCCGCTGGACCGAGCGGGTGATCATTGGATGCTGGATGACGTCGCCCTCCTTCAATCCCAATCGCTCCATGACACTCGCGATCCGGTCGCTGCCGAAGAGTCTCATGAGGTCGTCTTCGAGCGAGAGGTAGAACATGGAAGATCCCGGATCTCCCTGGCGGCCGGCACGTCCTCGAAGCTGGCGGTCGATGCGGCGGGCTTCATGCCGTTCCGTACCCACGATATGCAATCCTCCGGCATCCGCGACGCCCGGACCAAGCTTGATGTCCGTTCCGCGGCCGGCCATGTTCGTCGCGATCGTAATGGCGCCCGGCAATCCGGCGTACGCGATGATCTCTGCTTCGCGTTGATGATGCTTGGCGTTCAACACATTGTGGGGGATTCCGATGCGCTTGAGCATCCGGCTGAGCGTCTCGGAGACCTCGACGCTCGTCGTTCCCACGAGAACGGGCCGGTTAACCTTCCGCATCGCCTGGATCTCTTCAATGACGGCATTATATTTTTCGCGCTTCGTTTTGTAGATAACGTCATCGGAATCGTCACGAATCATCGGCATGTTGGTTGGAACGACCACCACGTCGAGCTTGTAGATCTCAAAGAATTCTGACGCTTCGGTCTCGGCGGTGCCGGTCATACCGGCCAGCTTTTTGTAGAGTCGAAAGTAATTTTGAAGCGTAATGGTCGCCAGCGTCTGAGTGTCGCGCTCGACTTTCACTCCTTCCTTCGCCTCGATTGCCTGATGCAATCCGTCGGAGTAGCGGCGCCCGTGCAAGAGGCGGCCGGTAAACTCGTCGACGATCATCACCTTCCCGTCGTCGGTGACGACGTACTCATCATCTTTCTCGTACAACGAATATGCCCGGAGAAGCTGTGTGGCGATGTGGATACCGTCGCTGCGCTCGGCATAGAGAAGATTCAGCTCATCCTTCTTCTGCTGTCGCTGCTGGTCGGTGAGGGATTTGTCATTCTCGAGAATTGCGATTCCCGTTCCGACATCCGGCAATATGAAGAAATCCTTGTCGCGTCCCGAGCCGGCGAGAACGTCGCGGCCTTTATCGCTCAGATTGATCGAGTGGTCCTTTTCATCAATCGCGTAATACAGCTCATCGTCGATCTCGTGCATCCGCCGGGATTGCTCGCGCAGGTATTCAATTTCCGTGGAGTACATGAGTTTTTTGTTGGCCGGTTCGGAGAGGACCTTCGTCAATCGCTTATGTTTCGGCAGGCCCCGGTACGCCCGGAAAATCTGCACACCGGCTTCTTCTTCCTTCCCCTCTTGCAGATACTTCTCGGCCTCGGCGACAATTGTTGTGATGAGGTTGCGCTGCGCGTTCACCAGCCGCTCGACAAACGGTTTCATCTCCGCGAATTTGTGGTCTTCGCTCTGCACCGGACCGCTGATGATGAGCGGCGTTCGGGCTTCGTCGATAAGGACGGAGTCCACCTCGTCGACGATGGCATAATAGTACTCCCGGTGGACGAGGTCTTCGGGCAAGACAACCATATTATCGCGCAGGTAATCGAACCCGAACTCGTTGTTCGTCCCGTAGGTGATGTCGCAGCCATATTCCTTCCGCCGCTGGGCGGACTCCATTTGCGCCTGGATGCATCCGACGGTGAGTCCGAGAACTTCAAACACCTTTCCCATCCATTGACTGTCACGCAGGGCGAGATAATCGTTGACGGTGACGAGGTGGACGCCTCTTCCGGGGAGGGCGTTGAGATACATGGGCATCGTCGCCACGAGGGTTTTCCCTTCGCCGGTCGCCATCTCGGCGATTTTGCCCTCGTGCAATACAACCGCGCCGACGAGCTGAACATCAAACGGAACCATTTCCCACACAAGCTTGCGCCCCGTGACTTCCCAGGATTGTCCGACCAATCGCCGGCACGCCTCCTTCACTGCCGCGAAGGCTTCCGGGAGAAGTTCATCGAGGATTTCTTTCGTCGTTTCATCCAGTCGTTCTTGTGTTTCCTCGATCCGGGTATAAACGTCCTCCCGCTGTTCGAACGACAGGTTTTCATCAGTTTTGAGTTTTTCTTTCAGAGCCGTGTTCTCATCTTCAATCTCCTTTGTTCGCTCTTTGATCCGTTCGCGAAACTCTGCCGTCTTCGCCTTTAGCTCTTCGTCGGATAACCCACGATATTCCTCAAAAAACCGGTTGATTTCATCGACCATCGGCAAAATACGCTGGACGTCCTTTTGAGATTTACTGGGGAACAGCGTGGATAGAAATTTTAGCATTTTCAGGGCTCTGATGAAATATCTATTATATTGACCCAAAATTTAAGCATTTTTTGGTACTGAAGCAAAAAAGGTTCGAGGTTCGGGTTTTGGGGTTCGGGGTCTTTCTTGAGGTTGCTTCTGAGTTTTCCCCTCGTTATATTCTTTCAGGTTTTCGTCAGGAAATTTTTGTCGCCCTGGTAATGCCGCAATACTGACATCAATCTGGAGGACTTCGACATGTCCAACAAAAGCGCTGCAGTCTTACTCACTCTCGTACTCATTTCTTTTTCACCAACTCTCAGCAAGAACAAAGAAAAATTCAGCTTCTCTCGTGAAGGAGGATACAGCACATCAATGGTTACAGTTGGACCATCCTGGACAAAGTACTTTCATCAGGGCTTCAGCATGCAGATGTGGATTTCGAATTCAATGACCATCGGCTGCGAGGCCGTCGAGAGTAGTTGCGGGGTAACAGGACCTGATGGCAACACGCTCTTCGGCTTGGAATATCCCCGTGGGTCGGGTATCGAGCACCTGTTTGGAGGAGGACCCTGGATCGGCGCCCGCGTCAACGGGATCGCTCACGTCGATGAAGGGTACAACGGCGACGATGCGAGGACAGAGTTCCAGCCAAACCTTCAGGACACGCTCCGCGACCGGATGTGGATGACATCGACGGAGGATACGTTGTACGACGCGAACCGGCCCGGGTTCTATAAGAAGCCGATGAATAGATTGCATTACGATGATGACGGTGACGGTAAAGTGGATGAGGACGATCTCGACGGGTTGGATAATGACGGAGATTGGAATCCATTAACAGACGATATTGGCGCAGATGGTGTGCCTGATACGCTGGAAGTTGGCTGCAAAGGCAAGTTTGACCCGGTGACGAATCCCGATCCGGCGTATGACGACTATCTCCCCGCGAAGCACGATTCCTGCCATCCCGATATTTACGGGTTGTATCCTTTAATGAAGGACAGAAACAGATACACGGAGAAAAACGGTTTGCCCGACCACGGGGAGCCGCACGTGGATGAAGATTACGGCGCCGTTTCGGACCAGGACGTGTACTGTGCGTCCACGGATACATTCAGCCTCAGACTAAGTTACGTTCCCGACCATTTCCCGATGGGCATGAAGGTGTTCTTCAAGTCGTATGCATGGCGCGACGATGCAGCTCAAGCAATCCTCCCGCTTGAATACCATTTCGTCAACGTCGGGAAAAAGGTACTACAAGACGTTTATGTCGCATGGTTTGCGGATATGGATGTTGGTCCATATTACATCGGCAATTACGCTACATATAACTACGCAGCATATGACTCGACCACACGGACCGGATACATCGCCAACCCGTTGGACCGGGGCTCGACACCATCGGGACTAACATTGCTGGGCGCATCCAGGGCGCTCGACTCGTTACAGTTTGTCTGGCAATGGCATGGATTTAACGATCCCGGCACAATTGATTCACTTATTTATGCGCGCATGTCATGGGAAGGGTACGACCCTGCACAACGTATCAAGCCGAATCAGTCACCTACAAATCTTTCAGACACTCGCTTCTACTTTTCATTCGGTCCGTTCCCCGTCATGAATCCGGGAGACACCTTGAGGGCTGAGTTTGCATTGGTCTCGGGATATACAATATCCGATATGCTGAACAACGCTGCACGCGCAAAGCGGATCTATGCGGCAGAAAACTTCCTGATGCCAAATATTCGCCTGACCGACCGCGGAGCCGGACAGCCTGTAACTGTTTCGTGGACTTCGACCGACCATTCGCCTTTCGGCAAAGTCACTTCCTATCGAGTCTACCACGGGACACACACGGGCCAGTACACGGATTCGCTGACAACCGACAGCACAACGGCAACAATCTCGGGATTCGTACCGAAACAGACATACTTCTTTGCCGTTCGGTCGATTGACGACAAGGGCAACCTCAGCGCATTGTCGGATGAGTTATCGAACGCTCCTTTCACTCCTCGCGGCTTCACGGCCGTGAATCATCAACGCTCAATCGAGTTGCAATGGACTGCTAACACTGATGCAGATCTCGCAGGATACAATGTTTATCGCCATTCGACCAATGATACCGTCGTCAGGAAACTGACCGGTGCATTGCTGACAAAACCGGGTTATCTGGATTCCACGGTCTGGGGCGATCAAACATACTACTACAGGGTCACAGGCGTCGATCACGACGGTTTTGAAAGCGCGTTCTCGGAAGAGGTAAGCGGGCATTTGATTCCACCCGCGACCCCTGCCAATTTCGTCGTAGGACCGGGGAAAAAATCCATTCGCCTGGCATGGTCGCCAAACTCCGAAGGTGATTTCGCCGGGTACAACATTTTCAGGGGTCGTACGCCCGACAGCGGCTTCGTTAAACTCAACACCTCGCTCTGGCACGAAGTTAACTTTGTCGACTCAACCATTCAGAAGGATTCAATCTACTATTATTACGTTGAGGGTGTCGATACGACGGATGCCGCGAGTCCCCCAACATCAACCTTGTTGGGTCATACTATGCCAATGGACCAAGGGATGCTTTTATGCGATGTCAGTTTGCACGCGAATGGATCGCTTGATGAATGGTTACTGCAGGGATTTCGCTACACGGTTGCCTTCCCCCCTCCGGTGTTCGTCCTCGGTGACCCGAGTACAGTCTATACTCTTGGGAATTACTCCACTGTCCTGTGGATTCAGGATATGTCACTGCATTTTTCGCCGGCCGATCAATACCCACTCGCTCTTAAAGGGTATCTCCTCGCAGGCGGAAACCTCTTAGTCATCGGACAAGGTTTAGCTTCGCAATACCCCAAGTTCTGGTTACCCTTTCTAACGGACTTCTTCGGAATCAATGCTTTCACTCAAGTAGATACCACATGGAACTTCGCCGGAGCATTCGGAACTCAGGGATTTCCGTCGGTTACTCTCGACCAGCAAAAGCTCCCGGCTTCAGGCGGAAAATTGAATTACGTTGAACGACTCGCCGGAAATCTTCCTTCACAGGTGATCTATACGTACCATTCAAGTCCGTTTGATTCAGTTTTCGAAGGTAAGCCGGTCGGTTTACGTGCAATTGATAGCACCTACAAGTTGTACTATCTCAGCTTCCCGCTGTACGATCTCGATTCATCGAGTGCGAAATCGCTGATGATGAAGATCCTTTCCGAATTCAACGAAGTGACTGAAGTGCGAGAAACGGGCAAGCCGCTTCCCAGGGAATACCGTCTGTACGAAGCATTTCCTAATCCTTTCAATCCGTCAACGACGATTCGATTTGACCTGCCAAAGGTAAGCGATGCGACGCTCATTGTGTACGATGTTCTGGGAAGAGAGGTGATTCGATTAACAGAAGGTCGTAAGCTCGCCGGAAGCTATGACGTGACGTTCAATGCGGAACATCTCGCCAGCGGAGTTTATTTTTACCGTCTGAGCGCGAGTGAATCGCCGCAGGCCGGCGGTGGGAGATCGAATCAATTCATTCAAAGCAAGAAGCTCTTATTGTTGAAATGACCGTGGAGGGCTGCCATGAATACCGGAACAAAACTGTTGTTGCTGCTTTTCACCATATTCCTCATTGTCGGGAGCGAATGTAAAGCACAATCAGGTTGGACGAGTGTCTCCAGTGGGACGAATGTTGATCTTCACGGAGTTTATCTTTTGTCTCAAGAATACTTTCCCTCTCCGGGGTTTGCGGTTGGAGACAATGGAACCATATTGAAAACGACCGACCAGGGACAGAATTGGACGTCCGTCAGCAGCGGAACCGCGAAGACGCTCAACGCCGTGCGCTTTCGTGAAATGGATTCTGGCTATATTGTTGGCGCAAACGGTACGATCCTGAGGACAACGGATCAAGGGACTCACTGGGTTCAACAGGCGAGCGGCGTAACGGTCGGCCTGAACTCGGTCGTCACGACTCTTCCCAACACAGGAGGCAAGACTGCGTGGGTATGCGGTGATAGCGGCACGATTCTCATTACGCTTAACAACGGGGCAAGCTGGATCCAACCCGTCGGGGGAACGGGAACGACGCACTCGCTCCATTCTATCAGTATGTTTTCAGAGATCGGCGTCGGTATACTGTACTCGTGCGGAGATGGGGGAACAGTCATCAGCTCACAAAGTGCCGGTTACACATGGGATCAGATGAATGCAAATCCCAACTACGCATACTATTCGGTCTCCTCAGATGAAGATACGACATGGGTTGTCGGTACGGATGGCATTGCTTTTGTGACACGGGA